>Ga0315912_10000047_pt1 | contig 326913 bp, 245 predicted proteins | sample VfabasoilMG_FD_204469 | JGI IMG/M metagenome (GOLD analysis project Ga0315912, IMG submission 204469) | Garden soil microbial communities collected in Santa Monica, California, United States - V. faba soil | ecosystem: Environmental > Terrestrial > Soil > Garden | place: USA: California...
GCCCGTGGCGGGGGCAGTAGTTTGCGCATTGACGCGCAACACGGAAACAAGACAGAGCGCGGCGGTGCCAACAAGGGCACGCGACCGCACGGTCAGGCGTTTCATGGTCATATTTTGGGTTAGGGGTGAAGAGCGATCATTACCTTAGTAATAACCGCCACTGGTAGCCATTAGGGTAGCATCCCAGCTCCCTCGAATATACCCTTCGCGGATACAGGTTGAAATGAGTTTTATTGCCGCAATATTAATACATATTGCCGACCCCGACCTCGCCTAATCTCATAGTTAGCAGAAATTTCTAACGACGAGGCTCATTCCTTGGATCAATCAGCTTTGAGTGCTTCTCCTAAACGCACCCGGTGAATCCCCGGTCAGGCGCTTAAAGACGACGGACATGTATTCGACATGCTCGAAGCCGGCGATTTCAGCGATTCGTTTCAGGGGGTAGTCCGTTTCGACCAGCAATTGCTTGATCTTGGCCACCTGAACCCGCCGAATTTCGGCTTGGGGCGAGCGGCCAAGGTGCTTTCTGAATTTCTTTTCCAATTGGCTACGAGAAGCATAGGCGTTTTTTACAACTGCGTCGACCGTTAATCCGGAGCAGGCGTTCTGGCGGATATAGCTCAAGGCGGTGGCCACACTGCGATCCTCAATGGCCAGCACATCGGTGGACGGGCGGGTGGCCACACCGAGCGACTCAATCCGCAGGTCGTAGGATTCCGGGGCCTTTTTGGCCATCAGGGCGGCCAGGGTTTCGGCGGCCTTGTAGCCCGATTGGAAGGCATTGGGATTCACGCTCGAGAGGGGCGGGTAGGCCAGTTCGCAGCGGATGGTCTCGTTATTGGCCCCGAGCACGGCGACTTCCTCCGGTACCAGGATGTCCCCCGCGTGGGCAGCACTGATGATCTGCTGGGCGCGAAGATCATTGCAGGCCATGATCCCGACGGGCTTGGGCAGCCGTTTCAGCCAGCTGACCAGGGCCGAAATCTGCTCAACATCCCAAAACGGGGTGAAGTCCCCGGGATAATTCACATCCAGCACATCGCATTTGCGCCCGGCGAGGCGCAGGGCCTCGGTGAAGCCGTCGCGCCGTTCCCGGGACCAGCCGTTGTTGGCAAAACCGGCAAAACCGAAGTGCTGGTAGCCGCGCTCGATGAAGTGCTCGGCGCCCAGATGGCCGAAGCCGGTGTTGTCGGGGCGGATCTTGGGCACGCCGGCAAAGGGCTCGGTGTCGTTCAGGTCGACGAGGGGCAGCTTGAGCTCGGCGCAGGCGCGCACCAGGGCCGGCGTGGTGTGCCGGCTGATGACGCCGTGCCATTTTTTGCTGCGCAGCCATTTCGGGTCGCTCTCCGCACGGGCCTCGTCGTCGAGGAAGCCGACCCACAGCTGGTGGTTGCGCTCGAAATGGGCGACGCCCTTGAGCATGGCGGTGCACTCCTCGAAACGGGTCTGGAAAATAAGGAGCACCTGGGGCCGCATGGCCGGAAGGGTGCCCCGTCAGTCGCGCGAGGCAAGCACCGGGCCGGGATAAAAAACCGGCGGCCGGGCGGCCGCCGGGGAGGAAACGGGCTGGCGTGCCGGCTCAGGCCGGGGCCGCACCGGCCTTTTCGCGGCGGAGCTTCAATTCGGCGTTCATCTCGTTCACGCGCTGGTCGGTGAGCGGGTAGAGGAGGAAGATGCCGATGGAGACGAGGCCGAGCACGGCGGGGATCAGGCTCATGAGCTGCACGATGCTGGCCTTCACCCCTTCGGTCGGCACCACGTTGGCCTGGAAGCCGGAAAACGACATCAGGTGCAGGGCGAAGAACGCCGCGAGCGCCCAGCCGATCTTCTGGCTCATGGTCGAGGCGGAAAACACGAGGGCGGTGGTGCGGCGCCCGGTCTTCCACTCGCCGTAGTCGGCGGTGTCGGCATACATGGCCCAGAGGATGACCGGCAGCGGCGCCCCCACGATGTTGCCGAGGACCTCGATGGCGAAGATCGCCCCCAGTTGGCCCGGCGGCAGGAAGTAGTAGGAGGCGGTGCAGAGGATGGAGATGATGAACAGGGCCACGAACAGCGGCCGCTTGGCGAAGCGCGTGGAGAGGTAGCTCGTCAACAGCACGCCGGCCACCGAGGCGGACTGGCCGACGGTGTTGAAGGCGGAGAGCAGGCCGGTGAGCGTGAAGTTGTAGCCGAGGAACGGCAGGGAGGCGTCGGGATTGCCGTTGTAGATGTAGTATTTGAAGTAGTGGGCCGAGACCGAGCTGCGCAGGCCGACGAACAGGATCCAGGTGAGCGTCGTAGCGGTGAGCAGCACCCAGGCCTTGTTGGCCAGCAGGAACTTGATGTCCCGCAGCACCGAAGTGTTGGCCTCGGGGACGGGCTTGATGCGCTCCTTGGTGAAGAATCCGGTGATGAGGAAGAAGCCGATCGCCGCCACGCCGTAGACCACGAAGGCGAGCTGCCAGCCGCGCTGCGGGTTGCCCGCGCCGAGGGAATCCACGAGCGGCAGCAGGGTGGCCGAGACCGCGATGCCGGCCGAGAAGGCGAAGATGAACTTCATCGACGACAATTGCGTGCGCTCGGCCGCGGTGGTGGTCATTACGCCCAGCATCGCCGTGTACGGGATGTTGACGGTCGTATAGAGCATCATGAGGCCGTTGTAGGTCAGGTACGCCCAGATGAGCTTGCCCGCCGCGCCCAGGTCGGGGGTGGTGAAGGTCAGCACACCGAAGATGGCGAACGGCACGCACCCGTAGATGATGTAGGGGCGGAACTTGCCGAAACGGGACTCGGTGCGGTCGGCCAGCATGCCGATCATCGGGTCGTTGATGCCGTCCCAGATGCGGCTGAAGAGCAGCATGGTGCCGAGGGCCGCGGCGCTGATGCCGAAGACGTCGGTGTAGAAGAACGGCAGGTAAACCATGAACGTCCGCCAGTAGAGGCAGGACGCAAAGTCGCCGCAGCCGTAGGCCAGCTTTTCGGGCAGGTGAAGTTTGTCGGTCGATGGGGTGGTCATGGGTGGGGTGAGGGGGTGGAGTCGGGTCAGACTTTGCCGCGGCGGGCCTCGAGCTGCGCGCGGATCTCGGACATTTTTTCCTGCGTGAGGGGATATTGCCACATGAAAAACGCGACAAGGAACAGGCCGCAGATGGGGATGCCGGCCAGCATGGCGCGGATCCAGAAGATCGTCTCGGGACTCTGCACGGCTTGGTCGGCGGAGAAGCCGGTCAGCGCCAGCACCCAGCCGGAGAGGAAGTAGCCGAGGGCGTTGCCGGCCTTGTTCATCCAGGACGTGCAGGCGGAGAACGAGCCTTCACGGCGCTTGCCGGTGTTCAGCTCGTCGTAGTCCATGATGTCCGCCAGGATGGTCTGGTCCATCATGTAGAAACCGGCGGCGGTGAAGGCGATCGACCCGGAGGCGAACACCTGGAGCCAGGGAATATTGGGGTTGTAGAGAAACCAGGTGCTCGAGAACACGGCCAGGCCGATGCCGCAGATGATCAGCTGCGTGGGCTTCTTGCCCATGCGCTGGCAGACGGCGGCCAGGAGCGGCGCCCCGAGGAAGCCGCCCACCATGTTGGCCACGCCCATCAGGCCGTTCCAGTTGTTACCCGACACGGTGTCGCCGCGGGCGACGTAGTAGATCGTGGCGTAATAGCCGAGGGAGCCGATCATGCTCGTGCCGAGCGAAAAACTGAGGCCGGCCAGCATCTTCAGCCGGAACGGCGCGCACTTCATGGTCTCGTAGACCGAGGCCTTGAGGGAGACCTTGTCCTTCTGGCGCGCGGCGACGCCGTCGTAGTAGCGCTCCTTGACGTTGAAGAACACCAGCACGGAGTTGATGATCATGATCACCCCGAGGATGCCGCAGAAGACCTGCACCCCGAGCAGCACGTTCTGCTTGCCCGTGCTGGCGATGGTGAACATCGCCAGGTTGGTGAACGGCAGCCCGATGAAGAAGGCGATCTCGAAGCATTTTTGGATCACCATCTTGTAGGACATGACGCTCGTGCGCTCGTGGTAGTCCGGCGTGAGCTCGTTGCCCAGGCCCTGGTAGGCCATGTTGAAGCAGCTGACAAAGGGGATGAACAACAGGCTCGAGCCCAGCATCCACCAAAACACGATGTTGCCGTGCCAACTGGGGGGGATGCAGAACAGGAGCGGCAGCCCGAGGCCCGAAAGCACCCCGCCGACCAGGATGAAGGGCCGGCGGCGGCCGAAGCGGGTGCGGGCGTTGTCCGACAACCAGCCGAAGAGCGGATCCGACAGCGCGTCCACGATGCGGATGAGCATCAAGGCCGTGCCCACCAGCTGCGGGGACAGGCCGAGGAAGATGTTGAAGACCGGATAGGCGAGGTTCGGGTAGAGCCAGTGGCCCCACATGTCGACCGAGGTGCCGAGGCCGTAGGCGATCTTGGTGCGGGCCGGCACGCGGTCGCCGGGGGAGGCGGGGTCGGTCGGGGTGGAGGCGGGGTCGTCTTTCATGGGGCGGAGTGGTTGGGGTGGCCTAGTAAGTATCGACGAGCGACTGGTGCACGAGTGCCTGCCGCAGCTTCGGCAAGGAGGACGGGTGGGGGAGGGTCACCCGCACCGTCTTCGGTTCGTCGGGATACAGCTCGAAGTAATTGTCGCTGCTCCGGTGCGCGAGGCCGGGCAGGTCAAAGGCGAAGCGGTGCTGGAAAGCCGAGGTGCGGAAGGTGAAATCGAACCCGGTGGCGGATACCTGGCGGACGGCGACCTTGGTCCTGGCCCGTTGCAGGTTGAGGAAGCGTGGCGGCGAAAGAAACACCGTTTCCTCACTCACGCGCTTGCGGCCGATGACGAGGGCGATGCGCAGGTGGAGGTTGTCCCGGCCGTGCTGCGCCATGAGCTTGCCGAAGCGGACGGTTTGCTGCCGGACACTTTCGCCGGGACGCAGCACGACTTTCTTCCGGCCGCGGGCGATCACGTGGTCGTCCAGGTGGAACAGCTCCCAGCGCAGCTCGCCGCGGGCGGGCGCGGGGGCGTCATAGACCGTGTGGAGGTGAACCTCGTCCACCGTGGTCGTGCGGTAGTTGCCGATGAGCGTGTCCTCGTCGCCGGGCACGTGCGCGCTGACGAGGGCCGGGGCATAGAACCGCCGGGCGATGTGGTGCAGCGCCTTCCAGCGCCCGGTGAATTCGAGCGAGCTCCAGGAGGCGACGGGCCAGCAGTCGTTGATCTGCCAGTAAAGTGCGCCCATGCAGTGCGGCATGTTGCGGCGGTAGTGTTCGACGCCGACCTGCATGCAGTGGGCCTGGTTGAGCTGCGAGAGGTAGATGAGGTGCGCCTGCGACTTGGGGAAGCGGTAGCGGCGCGACACGTAGTCGAGGATGATCTGGTTGCCGGCGCGGTTCTTCTGGTGGTTCTCCATCAGCGGGCCGAAGACGTTGCCGCGGCCGGGCGGGCAAAAGGTCGCCTGCGTCTCCGGCGAGCTGTAGCTTTGCATGCCGAACTCCGAGCAGAAGCGGAACCGCCACTTCTCGTAATCCTTCACCGGGTGGCGGGCGTGCCACACGTCCCAGTAATGGGTGTCGCCGCGTTGTTCGCCGGCGGGATGCGTGGCGGTCTTCGAAACCGAATCCGCGAAGGTGCTGCGCCACTGCGACGAAGGCCAGTAGGCGGTCACGCCGTCGTGGGCGGCGACTGCCGCGGGCAGCAGGGAGTGGAAGACGGACTCGTAGTCCCGGCGCAGCTTCGGGCGGTCGATCAGGTCGCCCTTGTTTGTGCCGCCGCCATAGGTGTTGAGCTGGGCAATCTCGTTGTTGCCGCACCAGAGGGCGAGGCAGGCGTGATGGCGCAGGCGGCGCACCTGGTGGCGCGCCTCGGCGCGTACGCTCGACCGGAACGCGGCATCGCCGGGATAGATCGCGCAGGCGAACATGAAGTCCTGCCAGACCATCAGGCCGAGTTCGTCGCACAGTTCGTAGAAATCATCGCTCTCGTAGATGCCGCCGCCCCAGACGCGGATCATGTTCATATGCGCCGCGGCGGCGCTCGTGAGGTCGCGGGCGTAGTCGGCGCGGGTCAGGCCGGCGACGAAGCTGTGCGCCGGGATCCAGTTGGCGCCCTTGGCGAAGATCGCGCGGCCGTTGACGACGAACTGGAAAGTCTCGCCCGCCTTGTCCTTGTGCCGGTCGAGCACGAGGGTGCGCAGGCCGATCCGCCGGGACCAGCGGCCGATGAGTTCCCCCGCGGCGTTGCGGACCTCGAGCTCCACGGTGTACAGCGGCTGGGCGCCATGGCCGTTGGGCCACCAGAGGCGGGCATGGGGAATTTGGGATTTCTGATTGCGGATTTCTGAGACCGTGCGGCCGTTGAGAGAGACCTTGCCGGTGAGCTGAGCCTTGGAGTCCTTGCGGACCAGCTCAGGTTCGAAGGAAAGGATGACGGAACCGTCCTTGCGGTGCTTTTGCGTTACGCGGACGTCGGTGAGCCGGTTGGTGCTCCAGGCCTCGAGACGGAGGTCGCGCCAGATGCCGGCCGTGACGAGACGCGGGCCCCAGTCCCAGCCGAACTGGCAGGGCTGCTTGCGGATCACCTGGCTGCGGCCGACGGGATCGTTGAATTCGCGCGGCTGGTGCTCCAGTCGGTGGGTGCGGATGTATTTCATCGCGCTGCCGAAACGGATCACGATCTCGTTTTTCCCGGCGCGAAGCAGCGGCTGCACGTTCCACCGGTGGCCGATGAACATGTTCTCCGTGCGGGCGACGACGCGGCCGTTGAGGCGCACGGTGGCGAGCGTGTCGAGTCCATCTGCGACGAGTTCGACCACGTCCTCGGCGAGCAGCGCGCCCGGAACGTTGAAGGTCGCGCGGTATTCCCAATCGCGTTCCTCGATCCACTGGAGTGCGAGCTCGTTGGTGCCCCAGAACGGGTCGGGGATCAGCCTGTGCCGGTGCAGGTCGGTGTGGACGCAGCCCGGCACGGTGGCAGCGCGCCACGGGGATTGTTTACCCGCCTCTGGCGGCGCCGAAGGCGACCAGGGCTTGGTCGCATCGCGGAACTGCCAGGAGGCTGACGCAAGCGGGAGCGTAGTCATGACGCGGGTTGGTCCTGACTAAATCTGCGATTTGCGCCGCGAATCGGGCAAACACACCCCGCCCTGTCGGGCACCCCTCTTGATAGAGGGGACCTTCGCAACGAAGATTGGGATCCCCTCTTTGAAGAGGGGTGGCGCGGAGCGCCGGGGTGTGTGGTGGGGCATGGACGTGCAGGAGGAAACCAACGGCCCCGGCTTGGGCGTCAACGCTTCAGGGGATTGGCTTTCACGAACTGGACGATCTCCTCCGCATTGCCGAAGCAGAGGGCGGAGAAGGTGTCGGCCGCGCCGTAGTAGATTGCGAGGCGGCCGGTGGCGCTGTCGCAGAGGCAGCCGACGGGGAAGCAGACGCCGGGCACGAAGCCGGTGAGCTCGTAGGGCGCCTCGGGGCAGAGCAGGGCCTGGTTGGCCGAGGCGATGACCTTCCACGGCTGGTCGAGGTCGAGCAGCATCGCGCTCATCGAGTAGACGAAGCCGTTGCAGGTGCCGGTGACCGCGTGGTAGATGAGCAGCCAGCCTTCGCTCGTCTCGATGGGCGAGGGGCCGGCGCCGATCTTGGTGCCCTGGAACCACGGCCAGCCGCGGCCCATGACGTGGCGGTGCCTGCCCCAGTAAGTGAGGTCGGGGCTCTCGCTGATGAAGATGTCGCCGAAGGGCGTGTGGCCCGTGTCGGAGGGCCGGCTGAACATGAGATACTTGCCCTTGATCTTGCGCGGGAAGAGCACGCCGTTGCGGTTGTAGGGCAGGTAGGCGTTTTCGAGCTGCTCGAATTTCTTGAAGTCGGTCGTCTTCGCGATGCCGATGGTGGGGCCGTGGTAGCCATTGCACCAGGTGATGTAGTGTACGCCGTCGATCTCGGTGACGCGCGGGTCGTAGGCATACTCAAAGCGGGTGACCTCGGGGTCGGCGTTCTTGAGGACGATCGGCTTGGGCTCGAAGGTGAACTTGTAGCCGTCCGGGCTGCGGCCGACGTGGAGATAAGGCACGCGCGACATCGTCTCGGTGCGGAACACGCCGATGAAACCGTCCTTCCACGGCACAACGGCGCTGTTGTAGATGCCGGTGACGTGGGGGAGCGGGCGGCGGCCGATGACGGGATTCTGGTCGTAGCGCCAGAGGAGGTCGGAGTTGCCAGCAGCGCGCGGCTGCCAGGGGATGTTGGGGAGCGGGGAACCGACAATCTTGAGCTTCATGGGGTAGGGAGGCGAAGGAACTGGTGGGCGGCCCGTTGAAAGGATCAGAGATTGGTACCGTTGCGGCGGATGGTTTCGCGATACCAGTAGTAGGAATCCTTGGGGGTGCGCTTCTGGGTCTGGTAGTCGACGTGGATGAGGCCGAAGCGATCCTTGTAGCCCTCGCACCACTCGAAGTTGTCGAGGATGGACCAGTAGAAATAACCGGCGAGCGGGATGCCCTCGTCGGCGGCGCGCTTGAGTCCGCCGAGGTAGCGCGCGAGGAAGTCGATGCGCTGCGGATCGTGCACCTTGCCGTCGAGGTGGACGAAGTCGGTGTTGCAAAACCCGTTTTCGGAAAAGGCGATCGGGAGCTTGTAGCGCTCGGTCTGGAAGCGGGCGGCCCAGTACATGGCGGCCGGGGCGATCTGGAGCCAGTGGAGGGTGCCGCGGGCATTGCCGATGCCCCAGCCGTGCGGCACCTTCTCGGGGTTGCCCTTGGCGTCGGCGCGCACGGGCCAGCCGGAGTAGCAGTTGTAGGCCAGGAAATCGATTTTCTGGGAGATGAGCTTCATGTCCCCGGTCTTGATCTCGGGCAGGTCGGCGGCATGGGCCTTGAGGCCGTCGGCGGGGTATTGGCCAAACATGATGGGATCGGCCCACCAGGGGAGGTTCCACACGTCGCGATTCGTGCTGGAAAAATACTCGCGCCGGGCCGCCTCGATATCGCGTTTGGTTTCGGTGGCGGGGATGCGCTCGCGGGCGGTGTGGGCGATGGAGACCTTGATCTTGCCGTCGCAGCCGGCCCGCAAAGCCTGCACGGCGCGGCCGTGGGCCATGAGCAGGTTGTGGGCGGCGTTGAGGCATTCCGCGAAGGGAAGCTTGTAGCCCGGGGCGAACATGCCTTCCTGCAGGCCGAGGCCGACCACGCAGGGCGGCTCGTTGATCGTCATGAAATGCTTCACGCGGTCGCCGTACCGATTGGCGATCAGGGCGGCATAATCGCCGAACCACTCAACCATGTCGCGATTTTGGAAACCGCCGCGGCGTTGCAGCGCGTTGGGCAGGTCCCAGTGGAACAGGGTGACCCAGGGGGTGACGCCCGACTCCAGCAGGGCGTCGAAGAGCTTGTCGTAGAACGCCAGGCCCTTGGGGTTGGGTTTGCCGGTGCCTTGGGGAATGACGCGGGACCACGAGATCGACATGCGGTAGGCCTTCAGGCCGAGGTTGCGCATGAGGGCGACATCCTCCGGCCAGCGATGGTAATGGTCGCATGCGGTGTCGCCGTTGTGGTTCTCGAAGATCCTGCCTGGCTGGTGGCTATGGATGTCCCAGATGGACGGTGTGCGGCCGTCTTCGGCGACGGCTCCTTCGATTTGATAGGCGGCAGCAGCTGCGCCCCAAGTAAAGTTACTAGGGAATGACATCAGGGATGGGGTGACTGGTAGGTGACTAAGGAACGGTCATCTTATCGGGTGCCCGATAAAGAAGTAATGAGATTTATTGTCTCGAAATTGAGAGTGAAGACCGCCGCGAAGCTCACTTCAAATTAAGAGTGCTGACAACCCAGGCGTTGATGGCCTCCCACTGCTCGGACGGGTAGGTGTGGGCCTGCTCCGGCTCGATGGCCAGGGTCTTGGGTGCGGTGATGACGTTGTAGGCGGCGTAGGTGGAGGTCGGGGGGCAGGTCTCGTCGTTGTAGCCCCAGATATAGAAGCCGGGGACCTTGATGCGTTTCGCGAAATTCACGGAGTCGTAGTAAGACGACGTGGTGATCTTGGCGGGGGTGGCGTGGGTGGAGGGCGTGCCGTCCTCGTTGGGCTTGAAGGGATGCGGCCAGCCGCCGGCGCGGCCGTGCAATTCGGCGACGACATCGCACATGGCGGGGTGCGTGGCGGAGAGCGCCGTGACGCGAGGGTCGAGCGCGGCGGTCACGAGGGACAACTGGCCGCCCTGGCTGGCGCCCATGACGAGGAGGTCCTTGCCGTTCCACATCTCGCGCGAGGTCAGGAAGTCATTCGCGCGCACGCAGCCGAGGTAGACGCGGTGGTAGTAATAGGTGTCACGGTTATCGAGCTGATTGACCCAGTAGCTGTGCAGGGCGCCGCCGTACATGGCGTCGTAGATTTCCTTGGCCAGGTTGACGGGGATGCCATGGATGCCGATCTCGAGCACAATGGCGCCGCGCGCCGCGAGGTCGGGATCGCCCGCATAGGAGCGCACGCCGGCGCCGGGCACCTTCAGGATGGCGGGATATTTGCCGGGCGCCTTTGGTTCGCAGAGGATGCCGTAGATGCGCGGCGGGGTGGGATTCCACGCCTGGTTCAGCGTGCGGAAGTTGACGTGGTAGACGTTCACCTTGTCGGTGCACGCGTCGGGCAGGAGCGTGAGCCGGGCCTCGAGCGGGATTTTTGCGAGGTCGTTCTTGCCCTTCTGCCAGAAGGCGTCGAAGTCGGCCGGGTCGGTCTGCCAGGGCTTGATCGTCTCGGGGGCGAAGGCCGCGGTCGCAACGCCGTTGTAGGTCTTGCCGGCGAATTCCACGGAGGCCTTGAGGCGGATGAAGCCGCCTTCCTTCAGGGTGCCACCGTCGACCACCAATCCTTCCAGCGGGACCATCGCGGTCTTTTTCTCCGCCGGCATCAGCTCGGGGCCGACCGAGTAGGTGACGGTGGCGTTGTCGACGGGCGTGTTGTCCGCCATCACCATGATGCGGAACTTCGCGGTCTCGCCAAAGCGGTAGGTCCAGTCGCGGTGGTCAGGGGCGATGCGCACCTGGATGGTGGCGACGCGGAAATTGGCCGGGGCGGGGACGGGGCTGATCGGGGTGGCGGCAGAAACACTTGCGGCCACGGCCGTGAATGCGACGAAACGGAGGAGTCGGCGGAGCATGATGGGGTGGGGTAAAAATGGACCCTGCGACCGAGACAGCAAATCCCGCGGTGGTCAATCCGGGGCTCTTGGCCGGACCGATGGGCCGTGTAGTTGTTTGCTGTAGCGGCGCTCTATGAGCGCCGGTTTCCCGACCCGGCGGTCATAGACCGCCGCTACAGTTTTGCCAAACAGGCCGGCACCTTCGCGTGGTGTTGATGTCTTCGTCGTTGCCCTGCCGCAGGGTAATTGCTTCGCTTCCTCCATGAGTCGTCGTCTCCTTTGCACAATTGTCCTGCTGGGTGCGGGCGCGCCGTTTGCCCGGTCCGCCGACGTTGCGCCGGGGCAATTCGACAGCCTGGTCAAGAACTCGCCGTTCGGCCAGGGTGTCCCGGGCGGGGGGATCCAGACCGGCCAGGCTTCGCCCCTGGAGTTTCGCAGCGTGTTCACCGAGAAAGGGGAATATTACTTTAGCGTGTATGAGACGGCCACCCGTTCCAGCCGGTGGGTCGGCCTGAAGGAGGCCGGCCAGCCCTTTGAGGTGGTGAGCTACGACCGGGCCAAGGGGACGATCCAGGTGGTTTACCGCAATCAACCCCTGACGCTTACCCTCAAGCAGGCGCAGATCATTGTGCAGGCGCCTTCGCCGGTCATGCCGTCGCCCGGCACCCCGACCGGTATTCCCGTCAATGCCGTTGCGCCCGGGTCGCCCGACGAGTCTGCCCGGCTCGCGCAGGTGGCCGAGGAAATCCGCCGCCGTCGTGCCTTGCGCGCCCAGGGTCCGGTGCCCCGGCCCACGACCACCCCGGGTCCCGGCCCGGTGCCGAGCACGACTTCCACCAGCAGCGGCCCGACTTCGGTTACCCCTGTTCCGGCCAAACCATGAGCCCCATGAAAAACAACCAACGCGCCTTCACCCTGCTGGAAATCATCGTCATGGTGGGCATCCTCGCGCTGCTCGCCACGCTCCTGATCACCAAGACCGAGGGCATCTTCGGCAGCAGCCAGCAGACCATCGCCCGGATCTTCGTGCGCGATTCGCTCAAGACCGCACTCGAGCGCTACCGGATGGATCTCGGGAGCTTTCCGAGCACCGGCGAGGGGCTGGCCGTCCTGATGGCGGCCCCGCCCAATGCCGCGGGCAACTGGCGCGGCCCGTACGCCGACACGCCCGGCGGCAAGGCACCGCTCGATCCCTGGGGCGAAGCCTACCAATATCGCAGCCCGGGCACGCATAACAAGACCGGCTATGATCTGTTTTCCAAGGGCCCGGATAAAACCGAGGGCACGGAGGACGACATCGGCAACTGGTGACATCGATGCAGGAAACCCGGCCGCCCGTGACCGACCGTTCTGCCGCTCGGTCGGGCCGGCGGGCCTTCACCCTGATCGAAGTGCTGCTGGCCATCGCCCTGCTCGGGTTGGTCTCAGCCCTGTTCGTCACCGGCGGCAGCGACCTGTTCCGCAGCCGCGAGCGGACGGCGACGGATGTTTTCTGGGAGGCCGTGCAGGCCGCGCGCCTGCAGGCCGTGCAGGAAGACGCGATCGTCCACCTGTACTTCGATGAAAAAAAACTCCAGGTGGCCTGGACCTCGGCGGGCGGCACCCATGAACTCGACTGGCCGGGCCGGAACCTGGAGTTCCTGCCGGTCGAACAGACCGATTCCATCCTGCTGGGCGGACAGCTCGCGGGAACCAGCCGGCTGACGGAGGTGCGCTTCCACGCCGATGGCGCGGTGGATCGGTTCCGTGCCCAGCTGACCGACGCGGCTGGCCAGGTCACCCGGCTGGACCTGGACCCGTGGACCTGTGCGCCGATCCTGCGTCAGTCGCCGAGCCCATGAGCATCGCTTCGCCCCGACCGTCGCGTGGTTTCACCCTCATCGAGGTGCTCGTCAGCCTGGCCATCTTTGCCCTGGCCGCGGTGGTACTCTCCGTGGCCTACCTGAACATCATCGGCAGTTACCGGGCCATGGGCGGCCGGCAGCAGGCCGAGGAGGATTGGAAGTGGCTCCGGTCCGTCGTACTGGTCGAGCCTGACCGGGAGATTGTCGAGCAGGGAGGGAGATTGTCCCTGCCGGATGGCCGGCAGGTGAACTGGTCGGCCAAGATCGAATCGGCCGGCGTGGCGGATCTTTTCCGACTGACGCTGGAGGCGGAAGCCGCCGGCGCGGGCGGCCGCGAGGGATGGAATCGCCGCGAGGCGGTCCAGCTGCTGCGTCCGGCCTGGTCGGACCCGACGGAGCGCGACCGCTTGCGTGACCGGACCCGGCAGCGCATCGCGCGGGAGGAAGGCTCATGAAACGGTCCGACCCACGGTCTGCGCGAAGCGCCCGCGGCTTTACGCTGATCGAACTGCTGCTGGCGCTGGCGCTGCTGACCATGCTGGTGACAGCACTGCTCACCTTTGTTTTCTCGATGGGGGAGATCTGGGGGCGGGGCGGGGACAAGCGCCTGTTCGAGCAGCACGTCAACGCGGTCACGCGGCACGTCGAGTCGCTCCTGCGGCGCGCGGCCTGGCCGCGCGGAGCCGCGGGCGTGGAGGAGCCCTTCGCGGTGGAAGAGGTGCGGACGACGGCCGGGGCCAAGGCCGACCTGGTGGGATTCGATTTGCTGGACGGGGACCGGCTGCTCGAATGGCCGGAGTTTCCGCTGCCGGAAGTCCGCTGCCATCTGGCCCAGGAGGGGGAGCGTGGCCTCGTGCTCTACTGGCAGTCGCACTTGGAGGAGGACGCGGAGCGCCAGCCGCCCCCGCGGGCCGTCGTCATCTCCCCCTTTGTCGCCAAGCTGGCCTGCGCCTACTACGATGCGGCGGGGCGTTCCTGGCGGACCGAGCCGGCTTTGCGCAAAAACAGCAACGGGGAATGGCTGCTGCCCGACCGGCTGATCCTCACCTTCAAGCACGGGGGATTTGAAACCACCCGGGAACTGACGCTCCCGGCCGGCGGCGGTGGGCTGCCCGCATTCTGATGACACGCCCGGTTCCCAGTCTAGGCCCACGCTCCTCGCGCCGCGATCCCCGGCGCGGCTCGGTGGTGATCTTTGTCCTCGGCCTCATCCTGCTCGCGGCGTTTCTGATCACGCGCCTGATGGACCGGGCCGCGGTGGACCTGGCGGCGGAGAGCAAGGCGTCCAAGCGCGCCGACTTGCGGCAGGAGGCGCTCTCCGCCCTGGAAGCCAGTCTCGCCGTGCTGGCCGACGAGTCCGCCGTGCGTTCCGGGCTGCACGATCCGGCCGAGGGCTGGGATCGCCCGCTTGCCTTGATGGATTATCAGCCCGCGGCGGGTTACACGGTCGGGGCCGTGGTGGAGGACGAAACCGGCAAGCTGCCCCTGCCGGTGGTGGACGAGGAGGCTTTGGGTTCCTTCCTGACCGCGATCGGTTGTCCGATTGCCGCGCAGGAACGGCTGGTGGATGCGCTCCTCGCCTGGACCCGCCCCGGCTACCTGTCGGTGGCCGGCGATACCGGCGGCGTGGCCTTCCCCGGGGCGATTCTGCCCTATGTGGCGCCGCAGCGGGCGTTGCAGTCCTTTGAGGAATTGCGCGCGATCCCGATCGCCCGCGAATTGTTTTTCGATGAGCACGGTGAATGGAACGAGCTCGGCCGCCGCTTCCGGTCGGGTGCATCGTTGTTCTCCTTCGGCACCAGCAACGTCAATTCCGCGTCGGGCGACGTGCTGCTGGCCCGCGGCGTGGCCGAGGCCCGCGTGGCCGCGCTCCTGGCGGCCCGCGCGGACAAAACCTCCCGCTCCTCCTACCGTTCCACCGCCGAGCTGACCAGTGCCTGGGGCCGCGAGACCGCGCTCACGGGCCTGGGAGTCGAGGCGCTCTGCCTGCATGTGGTTGTCACGGTGAACTCCGGGGCGCGCGTCTGCCGGCTCGAGGCGTGGGTGCAGCCGGGCGGCGCGCGCACGGTCGCTCCCGCCCGGCGGCCGGCGGGCGCGGCGAACGAGGCGGTGCAGGCCGCGGCTTCCGTCCGGAACAATCCGCGCAAAAGGGTGGACTACCCGTTCCAGATTCTGGAGCTTCGTGAAAACGACGGCACCTGATCCACCCATGCCCGCTTCCCCCCGCCCTTCGCCGGAGCCCACGAACCGTTCACCGGGCGTCGTCCTCGTTCCTGCGTCCCGGTTTATTGTCCGCCGCATTTCGCTGGTCGCCGGACAGGATCCGCTGCCGCAGGTCGAGCTGGCCCTGGAAACGATCGGGCCTTTCACCCCGGGACAGCTTTACTATGGTTACCGGGTGTCGCGGGATGGCACCGCGGCCGTGTTCTACGCTGCGTACCGGAAAAACATTCCGGCCGCCGACACGGCGGCGTGGACGGCCGCGCCGTCGGTGCTGCCGGATTTTGCCGTGTGGCTGGGCCAGGCGGCGGCGGTGCCGGCCGGGATCTGGCTGCATGAGTCCCCGGGCACGCTCAGCGCCATCGTCTGGGATGGCGCGGGTGAATTGCCGGCGGGATTGATGGCGCGTGAAATCACCCCGGCCACGCGGGAGGCCGTGCGCCACGATTTGTTGCAGGAGGTGCACCGCCGGTTTGGGGTCGCGGCCGTCGCGGCGCGGACCTTGCAGGAGCCGATCGTCACCGGGCCGTTGGGCAAGGAGGGGCTGGGGTTGAGCGTCGGGGCCCAGTCCGCCCTGCTGGCGCCCGCGCAGCTCCGGACCATGGATGTGCGCGACAAGGTTGAGCTGATGGCCCAGCGCGGCCGGCACAAGCGCGATCGCATCCTTTGGCTGGCCTTTGCCTCCGCCGTCGTCGGGCTGGCGGCCTGCGTCGTGGTCGAGGCCGGCCTGCAGGTTTCGAACCTGCTCGTCGCCCGGCAAAGGCGCGGGCTGGAGGCCAATGCCACGGCCGTGGAGCAGATCAAGCAGGCCAACCAGCTGGCGGTGCGCATGGAGAGCCTGGCCAGCCAGAGCCTGCGGCCGTTTGAGATGCTGGCGGTGCTGAACGGCGCCCGGCCCGCCGCGGTGGAATTCGTGCGCGCTTCGACCGGCGGTCCGCGCCAGATGGAGATTGAAGCGCAATCCGGCAGTGCCTCCGCCCCGCAGGAGTATGAGAATGCGCTCCGGCAGGCGCCGGGCGTGGAGGGCGTCGAGCTGCGGGATTTCCGCACGACCGGGGGCCGGACCTCGTTTCTGGTGGCGGTGACCTTCAAGCCCGGGTTTGTGGGGCAGGGAGGTGCCCGGTGAAAAATTTCTACAACACCAAGTTGCTGCGGGAGCGCGTGCTCATGCTGGTCTTCCTGGGCATCGGCGTGCTCTGGTGGGGCACGGCGCTGGCCGGGCGCATCCGGCAGAATGTCCAGGCCTGGGGGTTGGCCTCGCAGGATGGTAAGATCCAACGGGAATGGCTGGCCCGGGGCACCTCGGTCGGCGAGCGCACCGCGCAGGTGGTCCGGCAGCTTGATTCCGCCCGCACCATGAACGCCGCCCAAGCCTACGGCGAGGTCAGCCGCCTCGCCGCGGGGCTGCCGCTCGAGATGGGGGCACAGCGCACCGATCGTACCGATAATTTCGCCCTGCACAGCCTGCAGGTCACCTTCCGGCGCACCGACATGGGCTCCTTGCTCCGCTTCTACGAGGGGATCACCTCCCGCGCGCCCTACCTGGGCATCGACCAGTGCACGATCTCGATCGAACGCGCCACCCCCGGCCAGCTCAACGCCGTCTTCCGGATCTATTCGGTGGAAGTGGTCGCCGCGCCCGGCAAGTAAGCCTCGAGGGTGGGGCGCCCCGAATTCGAATCGCGGCGGGCCCAGCGGTCCCGCCCTACCGACTGGTATGCACCCACAAAAAAACCGGGGTGGTTTTCCACCCCGGCTTTTTGAAAGAGGCGAGAACCGTTGCTCAGGCCTTCCGGTTCCGGCGGAAGCCGGCCAGCCCGAGCAGACCGGCGCCGAGGAGCACCAGCGTCGTGCCGGAGTCGGGAACGCGCGCCTGGCCCATCAGGTTGTCGTTGCCGCATTCCATCGTGTAGTGGAAGATGTCGGAGGTGCCGGAGAAATACGACACGTCGATGGAGAGATAATAGTGGTTGTTGTTGTTGCCGTGGGTGGCATCGCCCCCGAGCAGGCCGTAGCTCGTGACTTCAGCGGCGGTGAGCTGGCCGTAGGTGAAGGAGCCGGTGCCGACCGTGGCGACATTGGTGCCGCTGGCATACCGCCAGGCACCGGAACTCGCCACATCGGTGGGGCGGTTCAGGAGGACGTTGCTGCCGGTGTGCAGGTCGCGAATGACGAAGCCGCCGACGTTGCCCGGGCCAAACGACAGATCCATGACGTAGTCATAGCCGTAGAGATTCGACGTGGTGCCACCCGTGCCGGCGCCGGCAGCGGCGGCGCCATAAACGGCATTGGCCCCCGTATCGATGAAGATGTCGCCCGAGGCGTAGTTCTTGTTGTTATACGTCACACCGTTCTTGAAATCATATCCGCCCACGAGGGTCAGGGTGGTGCCACTGAGAAACATGCCTTCCAAATCCCACTGCTGGGTGGTGATGGTGTTCGGGCTGGACTCCGTCTCGTTGTCCTCGCGATTCGAATACCAGCCGCTGCCGGTATAGTTATTATCGGAGATCGTGATGTTGGCGGCCGTCAGGGTGTTCGCGAGGAGCACCAAGGAAGCGAGGCAGCCGAGATTGCGGGAGATTTTGTTCATAGTGGGTGAGATTCATCCATTAGAGCAATAAGTTTGCCAGAAAGAGAATGCGGACCTTATTATGATTTGTTAACATATATTAAGCAAATATATACGAATGTAATGTATTTTTAGAATAACGCGATTTGTGCAGTGAAATAGGGTGGAATTGTAAGAATATCCGACGTTTATCGCGAGTACTGACAATGCGGGAGTGAAGCACTCGGGGGTGCGAATCAGTGAACTCAAAATGCCTTCGTCGGGATTACCACAGAAGACACGGAACACATAGAATCCAACCCAGAGCTTCACGCGAAGGAAGCAGAGGGAACGAAGGACGAGCCCAAACCACGGGGAGGTCACCACGAAAGACACGAAAATGAACCGAGCCCAAACCTCGGAGAATTTAGCCACGGGTGTCACCGATGGGCACGGATTAAAAACTCCCCGAGCCGATTTTTCACAGGAGGTCGCTGAGGAAACAGAGAGGTGGAATATCGATCAATCCGACCAAGGCATTATTAACCACGGATTACACGGATCGATTCAGGATAAATGCATCCTTCTGAATCCGTGTCATCCGTGGTGAAATATTCGGGGTTCGAAGTTCGGCTTTCGCGTGGTTCGCGGGCCACTGATCGTGGCCGACCGGCCCAGTCACACGCGTCTATTCCCGCACCTGATCGGACTGCTTGGCTATGCCGAGTTTTTCCATCAGCTCATAGAAGGTCGGCCGGCTGATGCCCAGGTCGTTGGCCGCGGCGGAGATCTTGCCGGAATTTTTCCGCAAGGCCTGTTGGAGCATCTCGCGCTCCAGGGTTTCGCGGGCTTCCTTCAGGGTCTTGCTCGGGGCGGTGGGGGAGGTCAGCTCGATATCCTGTGACGAGAGCCGCTTGCTGCCCCCCATGATCACGGCGCGCCGCACCCGGTTTTGCAATTCGCGCACATTGCCCGGCCAGGGGTGGCTTTGGATGGCGCGGAGCGCCTCGGGGGCGAAGCTCAGGCCGTGCTTGCTGCTTTCCTTGGCGGACTGCTGGAGGAAGGCATTGGCCAGGAGCGGAATGTCATCCTCCCGTTCGCGCAGGGGCGGCAGCGTGATCTGCACCACGGCGAGCCGGTAGAAGAGATCCTCGCGAAACGTGCCGGCCGTCATGCCCTTTTTCAGATCCACGTGGGTGGCGGCCAGCACGCGGGTGTCGACGGGGATTTCCTGGCGGCCGCCGACACGCTCGATGCAGCGCTCCTGCAGGAAACGGAGCAGCTTCACCTGGATCGGCGGGGGGATCTCGCCGATTTCATCGAGGAAAAGCGTGCCGCCGTGCGAGCTTTCGATCCGCCCCTTCCGCAGGGCGTGGGCGCCGGTGAAGGCACCTTTCTCGTGGCCGAACAGTTCGCTTTCCATCAGCGATTCCGGGATGGCGCTGCAGTTGATGGCCACAAACGGGCCGTCCTTCCGTGCACTGCGCTGGTGGATGGACCGGGCGGTCATTTCCTTGCCCGTACCGCTTTCCCCGAGGATGAGGACCGGGGCGTCCACGGTCGCCACCTTGCGGATGGATTCGAACACGGTCTGCATGCGCGGGCTGGTGCCGAGGATCCCGTCGAACGCGTCCCCCCCGAGCCGCTGTTGCATTTCCCGGTATTCCCGCTCGAGCAGGGCGACATGGAAGCAGCGTTTCAACAGCCGCTTCAGGTCCTCCATCTCGACCGGTTTGCCGAGGAAATCATAGGCCCCGGCGCCGACGGCCCGGAGCGCGTTGGTCTTTTCCGCCTGGCCCGAGATGATGACCACCTTGGTTTGCGCGTCGAGGGCGAGCAGCTCGGCGAGGGTGGCCAGGCCCTCGTCGGGCGCCGCGGGATTCGGCGGCAGGCCCAGGTCGAGCAGCACGACCGCAGGCCGCGCGGTGCGGAAAATTTCCAGCGCCGCCGTCCGCTCGCCCGCCTGCAGGATCTCGTAGTCCTTGGTCAGCGCCCATTTCATCTGGGTGCGGATCTCCTCGTCATCGTCAACGATCAGCAGTTTGGGTTTCATGCAGAAAGGGAAGGGGGAAGAGCTGAGAGCTGAGAGCTGAGAGTGAAGGGTGGAAAGAGGGCGCGAAAGATTAAGCCGGTGGTCGAAGGTACGGCCAGAGCGAAGTAGGGTTACTTTCCGACCGGCAGGAACACCCGGAAAGTGGTGCCTTTGCCCAGGCTGCTTTCAACGGTGATCCGGCCGCCATGCGCCTCGATGATCATCTTGCATTGGAACATGCCGATGCCGAGGCCGGTTTTCTTGGTGGTTTGAAACGGCCGGAACAGGGAGCGGGCCAGGAACTCGGGGGTCATGCCGCCGCCATTGTCGGTGGCTTCGAGCAGGACCCAGGCCTCGCCGGAGCGGCGGGTGGATAGTTCGAGCCGGCCCGGTCCCGTGCTGGCTTCCCGGGCGTTGAGGACCAGGTTGGTGACCACCTTGGCAAACTGGTCGCGATCCAGCTTCACGCGGGGCAGCGGTGAGGGTTGCGACTGGATGGCGAAATCCTTGACCGGGGCAAAGGCGCCGAGGGCCGCCGCCACGACTTCATTCAGGTCCGAGTCCACCGGGGAAATCTTCAGCTCGGAACGGAGCTCGCCCAGCCGGCTGATCAGGTGGTTGATGTGGGCCACCGATTTGCCCACGCCGCGCAGGGCGTCTTCGCGGAACGCCGGGTCATCGAAATGATCCGGCAGGTTTTGCAGCATCAGGTTGAGCGTCGAGGCCGCGTTTTTTAGGTCATGGACGAAGAAGGTGGCCATGGTCTGGAACGCCTCGTGCTCGCGCGACTGCAGCAGCCGCTGCGAGAGGCGCACGTTGAGCAGGCCCGAGACCACCTGGTCGCCGATGGACTTGAGCAGGTCGATGTCCTGCTCCGCGAAGGCCGCGCCGGCGACCCGGTCGCCGAGAATGATCAGTGCCAGCACCTCGCCGCCGTCGACGATCGGGACGCAGACGCGCGAACTGCCCTTGTGGAACTCGTCCGGATGGCAGCGTCGCAAGGTGGCGGCCCAGTCGTCGGCCCGGGTCTCGATGTCCACCGGTTCCGGGTGCTCGCGCATGAACCGGAGCACCGGGGCGACCTCCGCCTTGTCCGGCTGCAGCGCCTTGGCCTGGCTGGAGGTCAGGGAGCTCGAGGCCGCGTAGGTCAGTTCCTCGCGGCCGTCGTCCACCAGCCAGAAGCTGACGGACAGCGATTGAAAAATCTCCGCCGTCAGGCGGACGACAGCCCGGCAGTAGTCGGTCTGCTCGACCCGCGAGGCCGTGCCATCGGTGAATTTGCGCCAGACGGTCCGGTAGTCATGGATCGGGCGCTGGAAATGGCGGCTGATGAAGCGGCGCAGGTGGAGCCGCACCCGGTCCGATTGCAACAGCACCGTCAGCAGCACCAGCAGGACCAGCACCACGAGCGTCTTCAGGGCGAAGGAGGCGTCCCCGCCCAGGTAGGCGACGATCTTGGCGAGCACCCCGACGATGAGCAGGTAGACGCCGGCCAGCAGCAGGGTCACCGATCCCTGCAGCACGGAATGGGAGGGATAGACGTCGAGGAGAAAATGGCCCGCGCGGAAAAGGGACCGCAGGATCAACAGGCCGGCGATGAGCAGGGCGCCGGAGTTGAGGATATTCAGGTCGGGATCGATGCCGCGGAAAAGCAGTGCCTGGCTGGCCGTGAACAGGCGGACAAGGAACAGTACCCCGACCCCCATCAGCATGTACTTGATCCGCCAGCGGACGGTGCCCACGGCGGCCCGGAAGGTCCGCTCCAGGTTCACAAGCAGGAGGATGGCGGTGATGAGATGGATCAGGTAGAGGGCGGTGCCGGCGGCGCCCAGATTGTAGACCAAGTGACCATCTTCCCCTACGGCGGTGGTGGCCACGATCAGGGCCGGCCGGAACAGCCCCACGATTGCGATGGGCAGCAAAAAAGCCGCCCCGAGGACGAGGCGCCATTGGCGGAGGAATTCGCGGGCGTTGCCGCGGGCATAGCCGAGGCTGAACAACAGCCAGGGGCCGGGGATGAGGGCGAGCGCCGTCAGCCGCCATACCTGCCACTGGAACATGGCATAGGGGCTGATGGCCGTGGCCATCAGCCCGCTGCAGATCCGTTCGACGGCCAGCACCGCCATGCCGGCGGCAAAGGCCCAGCGCTCGACCGCCCGGCCGGCCCGGATCGCCGCGCCGATGGCGATGATCCCGGCGAGGGCCGCGCTACCAAAGGTCAGAAGGACGGACAGGTTCATGAAACGCCCTCACGATGGGATGAGCCCGGGTGCCGTCAATTCCGCAACACCGCGAGCCCTGTCCTGCTGGGCTCAGGAGGTTTTGGCCACGGATGCAGATGAATGGGGGTAGGGCGCGACCGCTGGGCGCGCTGAATCCTAATCACGGCGGGCCCAGCGGTCCCGCCCTACCTGTTGCATATTTTGATCCGCGGTTTCCCAGGCATTGTCCACTGCCCATAAAAAAGCTGCCCGGCACAGGCCGGGCAGCGGGAAAGAGAGCAAACTGGGTTTTTGGAATCAGAGCTTCTTGGTCCGACGGGCGGCCCAAGCCAAGCCGAGGAGACCGAGACCGAGCATGACGGCGGTCATGCCGCCCTCGGGCACCGTAACGATGCCCGTGCAAATCGTCACCTCAATGCCGGTGTTGTAATAATGGCAGTCCGGGTCGAACGAGAAACCGAAGTCGGTGTTGCCGTAGGTTCCGGAAGTGTAGCCACCGTTGGTGATGTAGGTATCCAAGGTCGCGAGCTGCGTATTGGTGAAGGTGAACGTCAGGTTGATGGCCTGGTTGGAATTGCCGCCATTCGGGTCGGTCCAGAAGTTGATCAGGGTGCCCTGACCGTAGAAGTAATCGGACGTGGGGTCGGGATTTTCGACATCCGCGGCGTTGTCGTGATAGGTCTTCACACCTTTCTTGGTCGTGTCCAGCAGGCGCACCCACAGGCGGTCATTGTCCTCTTTGACCCAATCCCAGATGTTATAAAAAGTGATCTTGGCGCTGGTGATGGAGTAGGCGCCGTTGAGCTGGGACTTGAGGGTGTTGTAATTGCCGGTGGTGGCGGCCGTGATGCCCCACGTGTAGGCATCGTGGTGATCCAGATCGAACATGTCGTCCGTGTCGCCTTCACCGTCGTTCGGCTTGAAGGTGTACGTCGAGGCGTGGACCGAGAGGGTCAGGGCCGCGGCGAAAAGGGTGATGATGAATTTCTTCATTGCTGGTGAGAGTTGGGAAAGTGGTATCTGCTGATGGCTTTAATGCAATATTGATGCCATGCGTGATATGTAATATCTCTAAGCATTACTCATCAATGACTAATAATGTTAATTTCTGAATGTATATTTTCATGGCCTTTCAAATCTGTCAGGAAAGTCGACACAGGGTTCGGGGGCGTATCGGAGCTATCCTATAAGAAACTGCCTATCAGGAGCATCCCTTTCGGGGCAAAGGATCCGGTTTGGGCAGGATTTACCCGGTAAATGTCATGGTCTGTTACAGGTATTAACGGAGGGGAAAGGTACTAAAAGAGCCCGGAAGTCCACGGATTTTACGGATAGCAGGGGGATCAAGCATGCAGCCGGTAGGGCGGGACCGCTGGGCCCGCCACGATTAGGATTCGGCGCGCCCAGCGGTCCCGCCCTACCCCCATTCATTTGAATCCGTGTACCGCGAGCGAAGCGACACCTGCCAATCCACGATCAAAAAATGATTGGGTGAAAGCAGTCTGTAGTCCGTGGTCAGTAGTCTGTGGTTAAACCTCTCTGCTTCCTCCGCGGCCTCCTGTGAAACGATTGGCTCCAGTGCTGCTGCTTCGTTGTGCCTCGATCCATCCGGGCACAAAAAAACCGCCTGGCACAGGCCAGACGGTTTAATTGACTCAGTAAGAGAAAAACCAGGTAAGACTTAAGCCTGCTTGCGGCGGGCGGCCAGACCGAGGGCGAGGAGACCGAGGCCGAGCATGACGGCGGTCATGCCACCCTCAGGGACGTACGTGGTCGCGGCGGCGAAGGAGAAGATGCCGTTCGCACCAGCGCCCGGGATGGTGAAGTTCCAGGTGCCGGGGGTGGGATCATACAGGTAGCCGTTGATCGTGCCCGTGCCCGAGACGTTGAGGAAGTTCGCGTTCTGGGTGACGATGGCCGAGGAAATCAGGTCGAAGGTGAAGCCACCCACGGACCAGAAGCTGGCGACCGCGCCGGAGTTCAGATTGAAAGGAGTGGCAAACGTGACCGGATCGTTAAGGCCCACGCCGTTGAGGGCGAAATCGCCACTGGCCGAACCAACGATGGCATTGGTGGCGGTGACCTGCGTGGCCGTGTCGAGCGGGCCATTGAGGGTGTTGATACCGAGGAAGCTAACGCTGCCCACGATAGGGTTGGCGAGAGCGGCAGTGCCGAGGGCAAGAGCCAGCAGCGAGGCTGAGGCGAGTTTGATGAGGGATTTCATGATGGTTTTTCTCCTGAGGTTGAGTAGTCAGTAAATTGACTGCCCGGTGTATAGCCAAGTGCGTGCCAACCTGGATTGGTAAATCATAAGTGTATTATTATTAGCTAATAGAAATATTAAGTCGGTTGATTGAAATTAACCACCCTTTTGAATCTGTAAGAAAATACGACAGAAATTTGCCTTGAGGGGATGGGGTGTTCGGACAGGCACATTTCATTAATAGCATGGTGATAAAGAGATAAGAAAATCAAGAACATGGCGTAATGGCTGCCGACAGGGGGTGGGGGCGACTTTGATCCAACGCAAGCATCTGGTGGATAGCATTAAATATAACTTATGTTCACGGCATTTAGCCGCGGATACCACGGATGGGCGCGGATAGAAATGGGATAAGCAGTAGGTAGGGCGGGACCGCTGGGCCCGCCGTGATTAAGATTCGGCGCGCCCAGCCTCCTTCGCCAAGGCTATGGAGCCCACAAGGCGGGCGCGCCCCCCATTGCTCTAAATTCGCATAACCTGTCCTTCATAGCTCGCAGAGCGAGGTAGGATCCGCCTGCCAGACATAGGCCGGGCGACGGCTGGTGGTAATGATGCCTTGGCCTGATCGGGTGGAATCGGACTGATCCAGGCGGCTTCGCTCAGGGTCTGCGAAACTGCGGCAGCCATATCGCGGCAAAAAAAACGGCGCCCTATTGGGCGCCGTTGCATGCCACCGAATCGCGGCATAAAGCCGCTCCTACGAGGGCTTACTTGGTCTTGTTCAGTTCGCCCAGGATCCGTTGGGCTTCCTTGGCGGCATCGGCTTTCAAGCCGAGCTCCACCGCCCGCTGGAGCGACACTTTGCTCTCCTTCGGCTTCTTGGTCTCGAACTGGGCCCGGCCGAGATAATACCACAGCTCGGCGTCATTCTGGAGCGTGACCGAGCTTTCCTTTAGCAGGGCCACGGCGCGGGCCAGGTCGCCCTTGCGATAAGTGAGAATACCCAGCGCCTTGGCCAGCTGCGGGTCGTTCGGATAGACGGTCCGGGCCTGCAGGGCCCGGTCAAAGGACTTCTGGTCAAACTCAGCCCGGCTGGCGCCAAGGATGGCGAGGCGAAGCTTGGCCGGGGCGAAGTCGGGGAAACGGACCAGCACTTTTTCATAGATCTGCGTGGCTGCGGCGGCATCTCCCTTCTGTTCGCTGATGGCCCCCGAGGCCATGAGGGCGGGTAAGAACTCGGGATCCGCCTTCAAGGCCTGCTCGACTTCGGTCGACCGCTTGACGGCCTCCGGTGGATTCGCCGCGAGGAAAATCAGGTCGAGCAGTTGCCGGGCTTCCCCGGCGCGTGGGAAGAGGGCTTGGCCCGGATTCGTGGAAGGCTTCAGGGCGCTTTGCAGGGCGGCTTCCGCCTCGGCCACCCGGCCGACCGTGTAGCTGGCCTTCGCCACGTCGAGGGAGAGGTCAGGCGATTCCGGCAGCCTGCGGGCGGCCTCCTGCAGCAGGCCGGCGGCCCAAGTGTAATCACCCAGCTGGTAGGCCAGCCGGCCGAGGGTGTAGGCGAGCTCCGGATCGTCGGGAGCGAGTTTTCGCGCAGCCTTGGCCAACTCCAGGGCCTTGGCGGGATTCTTGTTGGCCGCATGCAACCGGGCCAGGCTGGTCAGGACGCCGACGTTCTTGTCGTTGCCCTGCAGCGCCGTTTCGAGGGCCTTGATGGCTTGGGGCAGGTGGCCTTCGCGTTCTTCCAGCGCAGCCAGCCGGGTGAGCACCACGGGGTCGTCCTTCCGTTGGGCGAGGGCTTTTTCCAAGGTGGCGCGGGCGTCCGCACCGGAACCGGTGGGATCAAGCGCGAGCAGGGCAAGCGATTGGCGGGCATCATCCACTCCGGGAAAGTTGCCGCCCTGCACGGCCTGCATGAGGGCGACCCGGGCGGCGGGTTCATCCCCCATCATGTAGTACGCCATGCCCAGGTGATAGCGGATCTCCGGCGAGTCGGGCATGCGCCCGGCCGCGTCCTGCAGCAGGGTCAGGGCGCGTGGATACTGCCGCTTATGGTAAAGGATCCAGCCGAGGGTGTCGGCGGTGTTCGGTTGATTGGGATTCTGCTCCCGCGCCTTCTGGGCCAGTTCCAGGGCCTTGTCGATCTGGTCAAAGTGGGCGAAGTAAAGCCAGGCCAGGTTGTTGAGCGCGATATAGGCGCGGGCATCGATGGCCAGTGCCTTTTCGTAGGCGTCCCGGGCGGCGGGGTAGTTTTTCTGCTGTTCCTGGATGACGCCCATCAGGAGCAGGGCGGTGGCATCCTTCGGGTTGCGGGCCAGGGATTCCTGCAGGTTGGCCAGCGCCTTTTGCTGCTCGTTGGAACTGATGTAGAGACTGGCCAGCAGGAAGTAGGTGGTCGAAACCTCGGGCTGCAGCTCGATGCTCTTTTTCAGGGCGGCCTCGGCCGCCACCTTGTCGCCCTGTGCGAGGCTGATTTTCGCCAAGAGCAGGTGGCCGGAGGGGGCCAGCTTGGGATACTTGGCCATGGTGGTCTCCACGCGCTCGCGGGCCTCCGGGTATTTTTTCTCCATCAGGTCCGCATTGACCAGTTGTTCCAGCACCATGGGGTTGTCCGGCGCGAGGACGGCGGCGCGGAGGAAAACCTCGCGGGCCTCGGCCGTCTTTTTCAGCTGCAGCAACACCTGCCCCATCAGCAGGGTGGACTGGGCATTGCCCTGGCCGGCTTTCTCGACCTGGCGGTAAAGGGCGAGCGCTTCCTCCAAGTTGCCCTGCGCGCGGTAGGCGGCGGCGAGCAGCAACTGGGCGGTGCGATTCTCCGGCTGCTGTTTCAGGAGCTGGCGCAGGGGTCCAATGGCCGCGACGAGCTCGCCTTTACGGAGGTTCAATTCGGCCTGCAGCAGGATCGCGTCAGTGAAGCCCGGGGAGAGCGTGACCGCGCGGCCCAGGGCTTCCAGCGCCTTGCCCGCATCGCCGATGGCGAGATAGGCGCGGCCGAGGTCATAATGGACGCCGGACAGTCGCGGATAATTGGCGGCCAGCTTTTCGTAGGCGGCGACCGACTTGGCGCTATCGCCCCGGACGAAGAGCAGCCGGGCTTGGAGGAGCCGGGCTTCAAGGTTCTCGGCATCGCGGCCGAGCGCTTTTTCGACATAACCGTGGCACTCGTCATACTTCTTTTCCGCCAGGGTGATTTCGGCGAGGGCGGTCCAGGCCGACAGGTAGTCGGGGGTCTGCTGCGTGACTTCCGTCAGGATCTGCTTGGCGGCGGCCACGTCGCCGGCCCCGATCTTGAACTTGGCATACTGCAGCCGGCGCGTGGAGCGGGACGGGGAGGCGTCGGCCGCCTGGCGCATGTACTGTTCCGCGGTCACGAGGTCTTTTTTCGTGATGTAGACCCCGGCGAGGGCGGCGAGCGCGGCGCCAAACTTGGGATCGGCGGCCAGCGCCTGCTTAAAGAGCTTTTCCGCCTCGGGCACGCGGGTTTGGCGCAACTCCAGCAGCCCCAGCGCCGTCAGCACCGGTGCCATCGTGGGGGCGGGGGCGGGCAGGGCGAGCAGGCGTTGGCGCGTGGCCTCGATGTCCGCGGGCTCGCCGATGGCCGCGACCAGCAACAGGGGTGCCTCCGGGTCCTGCGACCGGCGCTCGAGGATGTAACTGGCCTCCTCCCGGGCCTCCTTGATCTTGCCCGCTCCCAGGTTGATCTGGCCGAACTTGAGCCGCAGGTCCAGGTCCTCCGGCAGGAGCTCATGCGCCTTGATGAGAAACGCGATCGCGCGGCCCGTGCGGCCCTGTTCGAAATAGATGAATCCGAGCTGCCGGATGGCGCGGGGATTCAAGACCTCGAGCTTGAGCACGTTGAGGTATTCGACCTCGGCCTTGTCGTACTCGCCCTTGGCGAAATGACCGTCCGCCTCCTTCAGCAGGTGTTCCTTCTTGGCCGCGGGCGAACAGCCCGCAACGAACAGGGCGAACGTGATGAGGAGCAGCAGGACGCGACGGAGCAGAGGGGAGGAGTTCATGTCAGGAGGGCTGGGCGGATTTGAGGGGAGCCGGGGACCGGCGGTCAAGTTTGAGCAGGTAAAGCAGGATCAGGCTGAACGGGACGAGCGACAGGGCAAAAAAAATCGGTCCACCCTGCCGGTGGATGTAGGAGTCGATCATGTGCGGGCCGACGCGGATGCACAGCTCGCCGATGGTGACAATGCGCGCGGCATTGCGCACGAGGGCGATGGGCACGACCACCAGGGCCAGGATCGCGCGTTTCCCCGGTGAGCGCAGCAGGAGCTGGCCGGCGGCCAGGCTGGTGATGAACAGGGCGACGGTCGAGCGGATGCCGCTGCACTCGGGTGCGACCTGCATGCTGAAACCCGGGAGCCGGAAAAACGTTTGGTCGCGGAATACCGAGGTGCCAATGAGCTCGAACAGGCCTTGGGAGACCACGGCGGAGCCGTGCTGCAGGAAGGTTTCCAGCGCGAGCTCCACCGCCACCGGGAACGGGGCCAGGAACACCAGGAACCCGAGCGGAAACGCCAGGATCCGGAGGATACCCCGGTCCAGCCACAGGCAGGCACAGCCGGCGAGCAGCAGCACGAAGGCGTACATCGCCAGGGCCAGCTGGTTCTGGGGGTAGACGTTTGCGGACGAGGGCAGGGAGAGGCCGTAGACGATCAGCAGCCCCCCGCCTGCCGTCAGCAGGATGAGCGCCCAGCCGGGCTGGGCCGCCCCGCCCGCCGGCTTGAGTTCGTCCCGTTGCAGCCAGACGAAATACGCGCTGACGAACGGAATCAGCAGGATGAAGGAATACAATTCGCTGTGCAGGGCAAACCGCACGAGCTGGTAGAGCGGCACGCTGAAGCAGAGCAGCAGCAGCACGCCGGCGAGGCGAAACTTGCGCAGGCCGGCGGAATGGTCGGGGGAAAGGGGTGTAGTGGACACAGAAGACAGAAGTCAGAGGACAGCGGACAGAGAGCGGGTGCGCAGGATTAAGGCGGGGGTCGGGACGGACGGCCAGAGCGAAGTTGCTGATGGAGAGGAGGGAGTAGACCCCCGGAGATTTGGCCACAAAAAGCGCAAGAAGCGCAAAAATGGACCGAGCCCAAAGCCCGGGGTTTTTTAACCGCTAATATTCGCTAATCCGCACTAATGCCTAATCTGTAGGCGGATTGTCCTGACAGTTTTTGTTCACCGATCAGGTGAACGAGTTGGCGCCTCGGCTTCGTTCAATCCAATGATTAGTGTTCATTAGCGTGAATTAGCGATTACTGCTCAGGGTCTTCATCCTGAATTGATCCGTGCAATCCGCGGTAAAAAATGCCTTGGGTTTGGCCTGGCCGCGCCTCAGTACCGGCAGCTGAGTTCAAACCCATACTGCTTGCTGTTGAAACTATAGCCGGGCTGGCTGGAGCGGTTCTGGGCTTCCTGATACGTGGCCGCAAAGCTCATGCGTTGGAGGAACTGGAAGGTCAGTCGCGCGTTGAACATGTCCACCGAATCCGTGCGGCCGGGCCGCGTGATCAAAACCGGCGTCGGCACGGAAGGGGTCTCCGGGTCGGCCTCCGTTTCATCCGGTGGCTCGGAAGCGGGCGGGGGCGGGACGGTTGTGGTGACCGCCTCATACTCGCTTTCGTTGTGGCTCCAGTTGGCGCTGAAATAGAAATGGCCGAGCAAGCGCTGCTCCAGACCGACGCTCCAGCCCGAGCCCACGGTCACTTGGTTGTCGTAATAGGAACTGTTGACGCTGCGGGAATAGCTGGCCCTTAGGCTAGTGGTGGGAAAGGGCTGGTAGGACAGCGAGGCATCCATGATCGGGTTTTTTAGATCCTTGGCATCGGCCGCGCGCGAGTGGCGGTATTCCATGCCGCCACTGGCCGAGAGACTTATCTTATCGGTGGGTTGCCAGCTCAGGCGCCCCATGTAGCGCTCATAGGTTATGTCGGGGCCGTGATCCATTTCCACATAGCCCAGCGTCGGGCCGAGGCCGAGGTTCATCTGGGGGGAGTAGCGGAACATCAGCCAATTTGGTGTGATGAACTCCCGGCTGTCGGGGAAAATCTCGCCGTAGCGCTCCTTCATGGTCCCATTCAGGTCGATGCCCAGCTGCGGGCCGAAGCCGCGCGACGCCCCGAGCGAGGTCAGCCAGGTTGTCTGCTCGGTCTGCTGCCCGGTTTCGACCAAGGTGGGGGAGCTGAGGCCGTAGTTCTCCACGAACGTCAGCGCCCATTCCTGCCCGACGACGGTGCCACGGAGGCTGAAGGCCTGGTCGACGGTGTCGTCGAGGGCGCGAGCCGTGTAGGAAGTCCAGGTAGGGGCGTAGTCGAGCGACCAGTGGTCCCCGAGATCGACCTGGATGCCCGGCGCCACGGTGTGGATCTCGCTGGCGACCCGGCGGGCGCCGGCGGGCAATCCCTCGGCGTTGATGTAGCGGTACATCAGGCGTGGTCGGAAAACCGCGGGCCCGGCCTTGAAGGGCGTATCAGGTGTGCTCGAGAATGGGCTGGAAAGGGACGGGGGCTTCGCTTCGCCGGCCTGGCGTTCGATCGACGTGCTCAGGTCCTGTGTGGGCATGCCCATGATCGTGTCCTGGGCCTGGACGCCCGCGGCGGCGAGCAGCCCGATCAGGGCAAGCAGGCTACGGACGACCGGGAGTCGGGAACGGTTTTGCATGGCGCGGGAGATTCCTATGGCCGGAGCGGCGCCGGCTGTCAACGGTTGGGGGCTAGGGGAACTTCCCGGGTATGATTGGCCACAACGGAGCGCTATTGCGCGGAGATGGTCGCGTCAGAGGCGCGGCCCCGGATCCCGCGGTAGCGGGAGGAGGGGCGACCGCAGCGGGTGCCCCTCTGGGCAGCGAGGGAGCAAAAACACAAGAAGCGCAAAAATGGCCGAGCCCGACCCCCGGTGAGAATTACCACAGAATACACGAAACACACAGAACATTGCCAAGCAGTTCGGAAGCGCGATAGCCGAACCTTCGGGCGTCTCATGCTTCCGTGTATTCTGTGTATTCCGTGGTGAACGTGGTTTGGCGTACGCGACCCAGCCTCACCGCTTCGCTGGGGAGTTCGACATGCGGCCGGAATTGAGCAAGGCCTCGAACAGCCAGCCGGCGGTTTCCTTGATCAGATCCTCCGCCCGTTCGCTCGATCGCCACCACGGTCCGGGCGAATAGGCAGACGGGGTCCATGACACGACGCCGACCTCGGTTCCCGGCAAGGCCTTGGCGAAGATCAGGCGGCTGCGCCGGGCGTGGACCCCGAGCGTGAAGACGTTGGCGTTGGCCAAATGCAGGCCCCGTTCCTCCAGCGTTTGACGCACGGTGATGGCAGAAGCGAAGGTCCGCTGGGCCTTGGTATCGGGTGCCGGGGCGTTGATCACGCGGTCGGCAGGCACTCCCAGTCGCAGAAGGAGGTCGTGGGCTTCTGTCGCATAGTTCCAGCGTTGGGAACCCCAGCGATTTTCCGTCAGGCCGCCGGCGGCCACGAGATAGCGATAGCCGCCCGTTTCGAATTCAAACTTGGCGGCCTTCACGCCCTCGATGCCGATCCAGCCTTCGACGATCAAGGCCTCGGCTGGCAGTCGGTTGGAGCGGGCGAGAAAGCCCTCGCCGAGAAAAAACCACAGCGTGGCCGGCACGCAGAAACCCACCGCCAGGATCAACCAGCCGGCCGGGGTGGGCCACCAGATCGTGCGGCGCTGGAAGAGGCGGGAAAGCATAAAGCAGAGGGGGGAACTTGAAACCTGAAACTTGAGACCTGAAACCTGAGGAGCTGAGGAAAGGGGGAAGAGTTGGGAGCTAAATGGATCGAGTCCAGACCCCGGAGTTTTGGCCACAAAAAACACAAAGAGCACAAAAATGGATTGGGCCCAGACCCCGGAGATTTAGCCGCGAAAGGGCGCAAAGAGTGCAAAATAGACGACCAAACCCAAGAGCTTTTAACCACTAATGGCCTCTAACTCTCACTAATGGACATTAGTGCCCTATCAGTGTGGATTAGTGGTTCCACCTGTCTCGATCGCTACACCTCACTGCTTCCTCAGCGGCCTTCTGTGAAAAGAATGGTTCGGGAAATTTTCAATCTGTGCCCATCCGCGTAACCTGTCCTTCGTAGCTCAACGAGCGAAGTAGGATCCGCTTGCCAGCCATAGGCCGGGCGACGGCTGGTGGTCAATAAATCCCTGTCCATCGCCCGCGCCCGAAAGGGCGCAGGCGCTCACGCCTTCCACACCTGGCCGGGCTTGGTCTTGATGCCGACGCCGACCATCGCGTTGCGCGAATCGATGATGCAGGGCGCCCATTCGGCCAGCTCGTTGTATTTGACCGAGGCATGGTTGGTGGCGAGCAGGACGGCGTCAAAGGCGCTGACGGTTTCGCGGTTCCAAGCGACGGACTTGATGCCAGCCCACTGCGGGTGCTCGCGCGTGAGTTTGATGACCGGCACGTAGGGATCGTGGTAGGAAACCTCGGCGCCGCGGTGCTTGAGCATCTCCATCAGGACATAGCTGGGGGACTCGCGGTCATCGTCGACGTTGGGCTTGTAGGCCAGGCCGAGGACGAGAACCTTGCTGCCCTTGACCGGTTTGGCGCGGTCGTTGAGGGCCTCGGCCACACGATGGATGACATATTCCGGCATGGCGGTGTTGATCTCGCCGGCGAGCTCGATGAAGCGGGTGTGCTGGCCGTATTCGCGCGCCTTCCAGGTCAGGTAGAAGGGATCGATCGGGATGCAGTGTCCGCCGAGGCCCGGGCCGGGATAAAACGCCATGAAGCCGAAGGGTTTCGTCTTGGCGGCATTGATCACCTCCCACACGTCGATGCCCATGGCCGCGTAGACGACCTTGAGCTCGTTCACCAGGGCGATGTTCACGCCGCGGAAGGTGTTCTCGAGGAGCTTGGCCGCCTCGGCCACGCGGCAGGAGGAGACGGGGACGAGGGTCTTGATGGCGTGGGAATAGACGGCCACGGCCTTCTCGAGGCAGGCCGGGGTGTAGCCGCCGACGATCTTGGGGATGGTGGCGACGACGCTCTGGGGATTGCCCGGATCCTCGCGCTCGGGGGAGAAGGCGAGGTGGAAGTCGGTGCCGGCCTTCAGGCCGGAGCCCTGCTCAATCACGGCGCGCAGGTCCTCATCGGTGGTGCCGGGGTAGGTGGTGGACTCGAGGACGACGACGGTGCCCTTCTGCAGGTGGGGGGCGATGGCCTTGCCCGTCTCGGTGATGTAGGAGATGTCAGGCTCGCGATTCTTGTTCAGGGGGGTCGGGACGCAGATGATGATGGCCACGACTTCCTTGATGCGGGAGAAGTCGGTGCTGGCCTCGAATTTATTCGCGTCCCGCTGGAGCTGGATGTCCTCACCCTTGATGTGCTTGATGTAGCTCTTCCCCGCGTTGAGCGCGGTCACCTTGGCGGGATCGATGTCGAGGCCCAGCACGCGGGTGCCGCAACGGGCGAATTGGAGGGAGAGGGGCAGGCCGACGTAGCCGAGGCCCACGATGGCAATATGGTGTTCGCTCATTGGGAAATGTCTCGGGCAGATTAAAACTTCACCGGGGGAGGGTACGCTAGCAAAATCGCGGGGAAATCAGCGGAGCTGGAAGACGAGCAGATGCCGGGTCGAGCCGGGGAAAGGATGGTCCTCGAGCATCCGAAAATTCGCCCGGACTCGCTCGATGATATCGTGGTAGCGCTTGGCTTCGGCCAGGGTGACCACAAAAGCCCCGCCGGGCTTCAAATGAGCACCCAAGCGGTGAAGCAGGGCCACCTGCCGGCCGCCCGGCACATAATTGAGCGATTCCGAAAACAGGACCACATCGTAGGAGCGCGGGCACTCGAAGGTCTCCATGTTCGCGATCTGGAACGCCACCTTCGGCGAAGCATAACGACTGGCTAGACGGATCGCCTCCTCGGAGAGATCCAATCCGAGCACGCTGTTTACCCCGTCGGCCTCCAATCCCTCCAGGATGGACGAGCCACCGCAGCCCAGCACCAGCAAGTCGCCCTTGCGCAGATAGCGACGTACGACGCCCGGCAATTCACCTGTACTGTCCCCTTGGAAGCGCCAATCGCCCTGACGATATTTCTCGTCGAAGGCCATGCTGCGCAATTTCTGCGGCCCGAACCGCGTCACCAAGTAGTGGATGCCCTTGGCTGCGAGAAGTTGTTTGAACATGGAATTGGCTCCGTTGGGTTGGTTAAATGCGAACATGCCCTGATGGCTAACCAGTAATCGAAGGGTTTTTGAACTGTAATCGGGCGGGGAGCAATTCCCGGAAAAATTCTATTCCACAGCGTGCTCCTGCAACCAGCAACCTCGTTGAGGGTGTCCCCGCCTTCAATCCCAGCCAAATAGCACGCGCAAAAAACCGGCGGGCTAAACGGGGCCGGTCCATAAGTGAAAGCTCCACCCCCATCATGGACCAGAGGCGGGATTGCAACTCAACGGGCATGTTGGGATGCAGGCGCAAATTTCGTTTGCATACCTTCCACCTATTCCGACGGATGCCGGGCTTTTGGGTTAAACCTGTGCTGTGGGAGTGGACGCGATATTGAGCCATCGGGCGCCCGGCATAGAGAAATTGGTGCTTCCGGGATAAACGGATCCATTGCCACCAGTCCTCCACCCATTTGATGTTCTCATCAAAAAAGATGCCTTCGCCCAAGGCGGAATTCCGGACCAACACCGTCTGCATATTGACGAAATTCGTGACTGAAAGTTGCTCGAACAAATTCCCTGACGGCTTCTTCGGAAGCGGGAATTGTTGACTGAATAATTCGCCGGTATGTATTCCATTCTGGTCTATGATTTCAGAATCGCAGTAGGTGACATCATACGCGGGGTTGTCCACCAGCAGCTTGATCTGCGATTCCAGCTTGTCCGGCTTCCAGAGATCGTCGGCATCGCAAAAGCCAATAAAGTCCCCCCGGGCAGCGCGGAGACCATCATTGCGGGAACGCGAGGCCCCGAGGTTCCTGTCATGAATAATGAGTTTGAGGCGTGGATCGAGGTGAGCCATTTCGCGTAGCACGGCCACTGAATCATCGGAGGAAGAATCATCGACCACAATTAGCTCTAGATTTGAATACGTCTGTCGCAGGATCGCAGCCACGGAATTAACAACGAAACGCCCGTGATTGAAGCACGGCATGATCACGCTCGCTCCGGGGGTTCCTGTTTTGGTGATCATGATTGCCTGCTGTAGGAGTGCAGTCGGTGAAGACAACAATGGGTCTTGCTCCAGAGTCATGAGTCTCGTTTTCGCAATGCCACCCACAGGCATAGCCGGTGGTAGCGGGAAAGGAAGGAAGCGTCAGGCCGCTGATCCAGCACTAGGTGCGTGAGTTGAGTGAAGCAACGCACGGCCAAACCCGGCATTTGGGCGAGCAAATCTATGAACGTGGATCGGGGGTGATCTGGCTCGATCACATTGAGGACGATGGCTCGTGATGCAGCCATCCGTCGGGCCGTGCTTAGAAACGCCTGGAACGTCAGCCGGGCGGAATCGAAATGATGTTCAACGGATATATGGGGCAAATAGAGAATTTTCCGGCCTGCACGCTTAAGCAGCCATCCAAACAGGGTGTCATCGTAAAATCCGGAGGCTCCTGGCCCAAGACGCGGGTCGAAACCACCTGCAATCTCGGACATTTCGCGCGCGAAGGCCATGTTGGCACCAACAAGCCCTTCCGGTGGGTGTTGAGGGTGTTCAACTGCGGCAACCCAGATCCGCAAAGGATCCGTCAGCCAGAATCGCTCCAAATGCGGGGCAATTCGGATGCCGCCTTGGACGGCATCGGCCTTGCCGTCGAGTATTGGCCTACACATGCCCTCAATCCAATTGATTGGTACGCGCACATCATCGTCAGTGAAGAGGAATGCTCGCCCGGCCGCTGAAGCCATGCCTGCGTTATAGGCATGGCCTTTCCCCGCGCGCGGCTCATGGAGATATCGGATAGTGAGGTGAGGCAGGGATAACGCGGCAACCGATGACTTGGTGGCATCAGTCGAACCATTATCGACAACCAACAACTCACAAATCCAGCCACTTGGCACCTCTGCCTTGCTGATCGATTCAAGCGTCGAGCACAGGCTCGACGCCCTATTGCGTGTGCAAATGATGATTGAGACAGTGCAGCTCATTCTTCGTTTTCCCGCATAACAGAAGGATGACTTTGGGTCGGGTATTTGGGTTTTCGCCGACGCTGGACAAGGTATTCACGATAGAATGCCAGGTCTTTCTCCAAGCGTAACTGCCGACCAGTGACCATGGTCGCTTTGCCTTGGTCCAGAAGCCTCAGCCAGTATCGCTGCAAGTGGCAAAGCAGCAACCGAGGGAGTAGAAGGCGCGACCGTTGGTGTTCCCAGTGGTGGAAAACAAAGGCGTGTGAACGCCCGAATTTTCGCGCCAGATCCAGCAGCCCGTCGCTGGTCAGGCGCGAAAGATCGAAATGATGCTCCACTGTGACATCGAGCGCTCCGAGGAGCTTGTGTCCGGTCGCCAGCAGTTGCCATGAAAACAGGGTTTCGTCAAAAAACCCCAATGCCCCTGGTCCGAGTTCAATGTCAAATCCAGGAACCTTCTCTAGGACCCGCCGACGAAAGGCCATGTTAGCGCCCACAAGGCGGCTCGGCCGAACCGGATCAAGTTCCTCGGTTGAGGCGAACCAGCTACGATATGAGCAAAGCGGGGACCGTTCAAAGGCGGGACCGTAGTGCACGGGGAAAATGACGCCGCCCTGCACTGCATCCACGGTCTCATCAAGAAAGGGCTGGCACATCGCAATAATCCAATTATTAGGTACGCGTATATCGTCGTCGGTGAAGAGAATTATATCCCCTGATGTCTCTCTCAGCCCTGTATTGCGTGCATGACACTGTCCGGGTTTTGGCTCGAGGACATATCGCAGATCAATAGTGTTAGTCATGCGCACTTCACGTATAACTGCGCATGTGTGATCGGTTGAGCCATTGTCGACGACTAACAATTGGATGGTCCAACCTGAAGGGATTGTCGTATTACCAATCGATACCAGTGTAGGCCGCAGGCTCTCCGCTCGATTTCGGGTACATATGACTACCGCGACCCTCATGCTTCCTTTGAAAGCAAAAACAGCTTCACCGGCGTTGACCGTATTGTGAAAGTGGCAATTTCATTAACCGTAGTAGGGGCATAATGCCGGAGTGCTTTTGGGATCAAGTACGACTGAATGCGACATTGGACCCCACGAGAACTTAGTTGAGCAAAATCCAGGGGGCTGGCATTCATTTTCTAGGTCCTATTCGGCTTTGGGTATTGTAATAGTTTCTGGCGAAGTTGAAGAACGATTAACTGCGTCGCTTATCGTGGCAGCAAGTTTCTTCAAAACTGATGGGGAAAAAAATAGAATAATTCCCAAGTACGCTATCACGCCGATACCCACCTTGAATGCCAGCCTTATGGCGAGCATACTATCCATGGGTAATAGCACCGAACTTATCCAGATCATGATGACCATGGAGAGAGAGGCCAAAGCAGGTATGAAGCAGGGCTTGCAATATAGCAGTGGGCTCAAGCCAATTCGTCTTTGAAGAAAGATCAGTCCGGGAATGACCATGACAAGTCCGTTCAAAATCAGGCCGAACACAAGCCACGGCGTGCCGAACTGAACGCCAACGATGCAAGCAACGAAAACACCAAGGGCATGACACACATTCAGGAGTACGTATTTCCCGATACCGCCTGAAGCCAGCAAGGTGGGATGGAAGAAGACTTGGAGCACATTGACCAGGGCATAGAGCGATAGCAACGCGCACATTCCTGCCGCCGGTGTCCACTGGCTCCCGAAGAGAAATGGCACAAGATCTGAAGAGACAGCAGCGAGTCCAACAAAGACGGCGAATGAAAGCAGGGCATTCAGTTCCATTCCTTGGTAGATGGTCTGGCACAGTTTCTTGTGGTCGTGCTGCAGGCGGGAAAGTGCGGGCAATGATACTTCGGCCAGCGGCTGGTGCGTCGCCAGCTTGGCCAACTCGGGGATTTTGCCGGCAACTACATATTGGCCCAAAGCGGATGCCCCGGCGAAGCGACCGATGACCAGTTGGTCGAGGCGCGACGAGAGAAACCAAAGGAAGGAGGTGGCAAAAACCGACGAGCTGACACCAAATAATTCGCGCAGGTGTACAGGGGAAAATCTTAGCGAGGGGCGATAGCTTGAAACAATCCAGAGAAAACTTGCGCCCGTGATGAGCACTGCCAGTTGCTGGCCAACTAGCGACCAAACACCATAGCCGGCCAGTGCCATTCCTATCCCGACAGCACCGCCAGTTGCATTGGCTATCAGCGCCCGAAGGGTCGGACGTCGGAAGTCCATCGATTTAACGAATAATGTGCTATGAATGATTCCTGTCGCACCGATGATCATCCCGAGTGAGGCTACACGGAGCAAGGGCGCCAGGTCGGGATTGCCGAGAAACGCCGAGATGGGCTTAGCGAGCACTTGCGTGGCCAAGCAGAGTATGACGGCACATCCCATGTTAAACCAAAACGCCGTATCCAGATGCTCGGGTTGCAGGTCTTGCCGTTGGATGAGCGCCGCGCTGATGCCTTGGTCGACGAACATGGTGACCAGGGCCAGGTAGACAGTGACAAGACCAATGAGTCCAAACGCCGAAGGGTCTAACAACCTGGCAAGCAGGGTGAACACCACCAGCGACAGAAGCTGACGACCCACAAGTTGAATAGCCTGCCACTTGAGCCCGTGGGCGACCTTGTGCTTGAGGGTCATGGGTCGATCATGTAGCGATGAAACACGGCTTGTGTATTTCAGGGGAAGAACTTTGACAGAGGATATGTTCTGCTAATTGCGAACGGCTCTGCTCGCAGCCGTTGAAATAACATTTGCATTTGTGTCGCGCTGAAGACTTCAGGCATTGGTCAGTAGCAAGGGTAGAGGATTCGTGGATGAGGGGGCTTTAATAGCAATTGTACGCTGGAACCACGCATTACAGTCACGGACTGCCGGATCCCCACGCCAGCAGCAGAATTGGAGGGCGCGAAACCACTCCCACGGGCTGACGCACTGCGGTTAATTTTCCTTCCGATTCCAGCGCGCGAAGCTCAACACCGCAAGCACGCCGAGGAACCACAGCGAGGGCGCACCGCCGCCGCCACCGCCGCCGGACGGCGTCGGGATGGAGGTCGGCGGTTGGATCGGGGCCGGCAGAGGGGGCGTGGGCAACGGCGGGGGCAGCTCGGGCGTCGGCGGCAGGGTCGACGGCGGCAGCAGGGGCAGGGGCGTGATGACGGGCACGGGCGTCAGGGCCAGCGTGGTGACGTTCCCGTTCGGGTCGATCCGGCGGATGCTGGCGTTGCCCGTATCAGCCACATAGAGGGCACCGTTCGGATTGATGCAGACATCGCGGGGTTGGTTGAACCAGGCCGCCACGCCGCTGCCATCCTTGAGGCCGGCGATCGTGGGCAGGCCGGCGATGGTGTCGACGACACCCGCGGGGGTGATCCGGCGGATCGTGGAATTGCCCGTGTCGGCGACGTACAGGTTGCCGGTGGGATCGATCGTCATGCCGCCGGGCAGATTGAAGAGGGCCGCGTTGCCCTTGCCGTCGGATGAACCGCTGACCCCGCCGAGGCCGGCGAAGGTGGTCACCACGCCCGCAGGGGTGACCTTGCGGATCAGGTTGTTGTTGGTGTCGGAGACAAAGACGTTGCCGTTCGCATCCACCGCGATGCCGGAGGGCAGGTTGAAGCGCGCCGCCGCCTGCGTGCCATCGACATCGCCCGCCGCCCCGGCGCTGCCGGCGAGGGTGGTCACCACGCCCGCGGGGGTGACCTTGCGGATGGTGTGGTTCATCGAGTCGGCCACGAAATAATTGCCCGCCACGTCCCGGGCGATGCCGACCGGGGCGTTGAAGGTGGCGGCCGCGCCGGTGCCGTCGTTGTTGCCTCGGTTGGTCGTCGAGCCCGCGAGGGTGGTGACCACGCCGCCGGAGGTGATCAGGCGGATGGTGGCGTTGGCCTTGTCGGTGACGGCCATCGAGCCATCAACGGCGGCGGAGACACCGCTGGGATCATTGAAACGGGCGGCTGCGCCCGTGCCATTGGCCGTGCCGGTTTGTCCGGCCGTGCCGGCAAAGACTTCCACCTGGGCGATGGGATCCACCTTCGAGATGGTGTCGCTGGCCGCATCGGCCACGTAGAGGTTGCCCAGCGCATCGGCGCTAAGGGCCACCGGGAAGGGCAGCAGCAGGGGCGCGACATTGAGGGTGGACGTGTTCACCACGGTGGTGAGGCCGTTGCTGGTGGAGACCAGGCGGTAAACCATGCCGCTGAGCGCGGAGGAGGCGTTGGTGATCCGGAGGGTGTCGGTGGTGACGCCAGCATATGTGCCATCGTTGGCGAGGTCGGTCCACTTGGTGCCGAGGTCCGTGGAGATCTGCCATTGCAGGCTGCCGGTGGCACCCGGGGAGGCGATGGCGGTGGACTTGCCGGCCGTGACAGTCTGGTAGGCGACATTGGCCGGCAGAACCGCGAGCTCGTAGTTGGCACTGGTGACCGTGCCTTGGGAGTTGGTGGCGACGAGGGAGTAGACGGCCGCATCCGCCGGCGTGACACCGGTCAGGGTGAGGGTGCCGGTGGTGGCACCCGAGACGACACCGCCATTGGCGAGCGTGGCCCCGTTTTTCTTCCACTGGATCGTCGGCGTGGGATCACCCGCAACCCCGACGGCCAGTCGTACGACCATGCCGGCGCTGACGACGGTCAAGGTGGGAGGCTGGCTCAGGATGATGGGCGCGCCACTGACGGTGAGCGTGGCGGCGTTGCTGACGGCCACGCCGGTCGGGTTGGTGGCGATCATGACATAGCTTCCCTGATCGGCGGTCGTGAGATCGGTCAGGAACAGCATGTTGGTCGTGGCGCCGGAGATCTTGCCGCCATTGGCGAGGAGGACCCCGTCCTTCTTCCACTGGTAGGTGGGGGCCGGCAGGCCCGTGGCCTGGCCGAAGAAGAGGGCGGACTTGCCCGTGAAGGCCGTGACGCTTTGCGGGTGCTGGGAGATCTGCACCAGGTTGGTGTTGACGGTGAGCGTGGCGGGCGAACTGGTGACATTGCCCAGGATGTTCGTAATCCTGACCGTGTAGGTGGCGGCGTCCGCGGGCGTCAGGTTGGAGAGGTTGAGGACGGGGGAGGTGGCGCCGGAGATATTGCCGCCGTTGGCGAGATCGACGCCGTTCTTCTGCCACTGGTAGGAGGGCAAGGGGAGACCGGTGGCCGTGACGCTGAAGAAGGCCGACTGCGTGATGTAGGCGGTCTTGGATTCCGGCTGGGTGCTGATCGTGGGCGCCTGGTTGGTGGTCGGGGGGACGATGACGGCCAGGTTGGCCGGGACGGTGTAGGCCGTACCCACCACATTGGTGGCCACCAAGTCGTAGCTGCCGGCGTCTGCCGTCGTGGCACTGGCGAGGGTCAGGGTGGTGGTGGTGACGCCGGAGATGAGGGGGCCATTGACGAGAGCAATGCCATCCTTGCGCCACTGGAAGGTGGGGGCGGGGAGGCCGGAGGCATCACCGGTGAAGATCACGGTGGCACCAGGCGCCACGATCTGGTCGGCTGGATTGGTCAGGATGACGGGGGCGACATTCGCCGCCACGATCGTGAGGGTCGCCGTGTTGCTGATGGCCGTGCCGACGATGTTGGTGGCGACGGCGGAGTAGTTGGCGCCATCCGCTGCGGTGGTGTTGGCAATGGTCAGGGTGGTGGTGTTGGCGCCGGAGACATTGCCGCCGTCAGCAAGGGCAATGCCGTCCTTGCGCCATTGGATAGTGGGCGTGGGGGTGCCGGTGACCACGACGGAGAAGGAGGCGGTGCCGCCGGCGATCAGGGTCAGGCTGGCCGGCTGGGTCGTGTAGGCGGGCAGGATGTTGGCGCCGACGGTGAGAACGGAGCCGATGCTGGTGGCCGTGCCGGCGACATTGGTGGCGACGACGGAGTAGGTGGCGGAGTCGGCAGTGGTGACGCTGGTTAAGGTCAAGGTGTTGCTCGTGGCGCCGGAGACATTGCCGGTGTTGGTGAGGGCGACCCCGCCCTTGCGCCATTGCAGCGTGGGGGTTGGCGAGCCGGTGGCGGCGACACTGATGATAACGGTATCCCCGGTCTGGGAGGTCTGGCTGGCCGGCGGCTGGGTGGTGATAGTGGGCGCCACGTTGACGGTCGTGACGGTGAGCACGGCGCCGATACTGGTGGCGTTGGGCAGAATGCCATTGCTGGCCACCGCCGAATAAGTCCCGGCATCACCAGTCGTGACACCCGTCAGGGTGAGTGAGGGAGTCGTGGCGCCGGAAACGACTCCGCCATCCACGAGGTCGACGCCATTCCTTCTCCACTGGAAGGAAGGGGTGGGGGCACCGGAGGCTGCGACGGTGAAAGTGACATTGGCCCCGGGTGGGACGGCTTGGGAAGCAGGCTGCGTGGTGACCACGGGCGCGGTGCCTGCGCCAATATTGAGGATGGCGCCGGAGCTCGTGACCAAGGGCCCGATGGAGCCGCTGACGTCTACAGTATAGGTGTCGGCGTCCGCCGCCGAGACATTGATGATGACAAGGGTGTCGGTCGTGGCCCCGGAGATCCTGCTGTCGTTGGCTAGATTAACGCCGTTTTTTTTCCACTGATAGGTCACCGGAGCCTGGCCCCGGGCGACCACGGTCATGGCGGCGGTGCCACCGGCTGCCACGGTCTGGTTGGCAGGCTGCGTGACAATGTTGGTGGTGGTCTGCGTTAGTTCGAAAGCACCTATGTCCCATGCGACACCTGCCGACGCAGATGCTCTGTTTATCACCCCATTCTTGTCGCTCGAAAAGTGTAGGGAAAGATCCTGGCCCTTATCAATCGCCGGACTGTTAAGCGCGGGAACGTGATTTGCGTCTAAAAGTGGATTCCCTGTGATCGCATTTAAATCAAAACCCAAAGTTTTCCACTGCGCTAACGTCCTGAAAGCGCCGCTATTATTTGTGGAATATGAAAATTCCTGCCCGCTCCACGATTGATAAAACAGGTTGTGATGCGTCGTGAGGGTAACGCCTGCATTGCTATTGATCGCAAAATTTTGTTTGCCGACAAACAGGTTGTTGACGACGTCCAGTTTTTGGCTGCCCGCAATTCCGCGAACCGCAAGAAATCCAATGCCAATGCCCAAGCCAGGGCCGGAAAAGGTATTATTATAGATCCGGCTGACTGCGGTACTGCCGGGCCAAATAAAAATCAAGCCGTTGGCAGGGCCGCCACCAGTTAACCCGACTTCAAAAACATTGTTGTGGATTAAGATCGGTCCGACCATTCCCGCTCCGGAGAAAAACAATCCAGCGGTTGCTCCATTCGGGTTCACCGTGGAGAAATTCGGCCCGATGCGGTTGCCGTAAGCTTCTATGCTGTTAAAAGTTCCCCCGCTCTCTGCCCAGGCATAAAATCCATTGTGATGTAGTGCAGCCTGCGATGCGGCATCGGTGCCGTCCCAATTCGTGAAATTGTAGAAGGTGTTGTTGGCGATTACCAGGTTGGTCATCGTGGAACTGGAGTTTCTGTCCCCGCATCTGCCGCCCCAGTTGGCATTAAAGACCGTGTTACCCGTAATATAATAGTTTGAACAATTGATGCCGTAATCAGTATTGATGCCGACAAACGTATCGCGAATCGTGTTATTTATTGCCCGGAATTCGGTAAGATTATCGCCTGCGCCGAAGAATATGCCGCCACCGTATGCCCTGGAATCGGTTCCCGCAGTGCGCACGTATAGATTAAGGATGGTGAGGTTTTGAACCGTGAAATTGCTGCAGTTATCCGCAGCAACACCGTAAGAATTAACCTGATTTCCCCTGGTTGTACCGTTGTCGGTATTTTCAATGATGCCATTTACGCCGCCATCGATGGTTATGTAGTTCTTCCCCACGGCTCGTATTGCTCCGCTGCTTGGCCAAGCCGGCGATGACATCGTGGCGCCAGAATCGAACAAAACGGTGATAGGGCTTCCCGACGTTCCGCTTGCTTGGACAAGGAGTGCGGTGGTGATCGTGCCGACCAGATGGACTGTGTCGCCGGGGCCGATTTTGCCTGCAACTTTGGCAGGGGAATTCCAGTTTGAGGCTGTGTTGAAAAAGGTAACGCCCGCAGCGTTGTTCGCATCTGCTCCGGTACCGGCGTTCAGGGGGGTCTGGGCGACGTAGAAATGCTCAGCCAGCGCCAGCGAAGGAAGGGAAACAAGGATAACGGCCCACAGTAAGGCAGAGGAAAGCTTTCCTGAAGAGTAGTTCATGGCGGGCCTTGCAAGACGGTGGAGTGTGCCTGTTAGCAATGATTTGTCAGGATTTTGCCCGCAAGCTTCAATTTCACCGGATAGGGTTTAGCACTTCCTTTCCATTTAAGATAATAGTTTGCTGACCACTTCGCGCATAAAATACTGGCTCAAAGCCTATTGGGGCTTTGTCGTATTCGAACGAATGCATTCCGCAGTAAGGTTTGAGATCGCTGCGATCTGCAGATACCAGATGAGGTAAGTCTGATCGAAGTAGGTTATTCCCAGCCAATTGAAGATGTGGGCAAGGAGCATGACACCAAACCCCCAAAGCAGGTATTCATCCTGATGGGGGCTGGAGTATTGTGCACGCACAGCGTACAAGGCAGTCCCTGTTTTCTTAAAGGCTTGAACAAGCAACATGATGAAAAGCCCCATGGACACCACCCCTCCTGCCACGCCGTAGGAAAGAAACTGATTGGTCATGTCCGCCCCGCCTGTTGCCGCCAGTACATAGGGAAACCAATCGACAGTATCCTTGATGGACATGCCTGCGATCCACCACTCGCCAAAACTCTTGAACGCCCTTTCCATCAAATAAGATCGATGATAGCCATCACCGCCGCTCAATGAGCTGACCTTGGCCGGCAGGTACCAGATAGGCGCCTTCATGACTATCGCCAGGATTATCACCCCAGCCAGCGCACTGCGTCGAACAAGCCGCAGGCGATGTCGGAGTCGCCAGATCAGCCACCCAGCTAGGCCTACCGCCGTCATGCTCGCAGGTCCGCCCGAATTCGATGCCCAAACAATGGTGAGGCAAAGCCCGATGCCGAGAATGGCGAATTTGCGCGCTGGCTTCTCGAACCACAGGCCGATGTAGAGAGGAAGAAAGCTGGCTCCCAGTGTTCCCAGCAGGCTCGGGTGCCTAAAACTGCCTTGGCAACGCGGCCTCCCGCCTCGTAACCAATCTCCGTATTCAATACCGCCCATGCTGGTGAAAAGATTCTGTCGACCAAAGCTCTCGACCAATAACAACGCGACATAAGGCAAAAGAAGGAGCAGAAACGCTTTCAAAAACCAACGAAAGTTCTCGATGCCACCAATCAGGCCGCGAAAAGCAAAATAGCAGAAAAAAGCATCCATTGCGGCACCAATCTGAAATGCCTGCCCCTCTTTGGATCGCAGCAAAAACACCACAGTGGTGTAGCCAAAAAGCAGCATCAGGGTCTTATCCAAGGCGTTCAGCTCGGAAAAGGAGAATTCGCGACGGGCGATTACGCGGATAAATGCAGCTAGTTCCAGAAACCTGACGGCATACATATTGAACCCCAAAATCTCCACCTGTTGTCCCTGGGTCAGGAAAAGGACGCCCGCCATGATCCCCACCAACGCCCACCGGCGATTCGCCGCGGAGACTACGACAAGGGCAATGCAGAGGACGGTTGCGCCAATCGCGTTCATTTATTGTCAGCTATGGGGAAATAATCCAGAGGCCTGCATGGGTTGCGAATCCTGCCGGTAACAACACTCACGAGGCACGGGCTCGCAAATGTTGGGAATACAGCGCCCAGCCAATACGCGCCCCTTCCACGCCAACCCGTTCGAGCGAAATCCTGGGTGCCGCAATTTTGGATAGACCGCGAATGCCAAAGAGTGCGATGAATATTCCTTGGTCCATGACTTCTTGCTCCAGCTCCGGCCTGAGACGATCACCAAAGGGATAAGAAAGGTACAGCTCAGGTAAATCGAACTCTCGTTTAAGATCCAGTGCGGGCTGGACAATCTCGGCGTTCAGGTCCTCCCGGGAGAGGCGTGAGCAAAAAGAATGAGTATGGGTGTGAAATCCGATCGAATGGCCCGCGGCCAACCAGTGATGCAACCCTGCTTTATCAAAATAGGGGCGCTTCTCGTTCAAGTAGGTTTCAATAGGAGGCAAATGGCAGCGTCCCCATAGTTCAGCGGCCCAGATCTCCTTGCTGGCGTTATCCCACTGGCTGCTGCTGCGCATCAGATCCGCCGCTTGCTTGAGCGGCTTGAATCCGAAGCGGGCGGCAAGCTCGTTGTACTGAGCGAGCCACAGCGATTCCGGGGCCAAGGCCCGGATTGCACTGAGCTTGTGCCGCCACATGAGCGATCGATTGCCAATACATGAAGTGATGACAAAAGTCGTAGCCTTGACGCCGTATCGTTCCAGGATCGCCATCGCGCCAGTTGCGTTCAGATCCAGGCCATCATCAAACGTTACTGCCAAGATTGGCCGGTGTTGTTTCCGCTCGGTGGGTGATTCGGTCAGCACTTCCTTTAGCGAAGTGAAATCGAAGATCTGCTGCAGGAGCCGCAGATCATTCGCGAATTTCTTCAAGGTGCAGCCACTATAGAACGATTGATAGTGCGGACCCGGATCCCCCACATAGTGATAGTAAACTACGTTGATTGAGCGGAGGGCTGAATCACGAATCCATGGACGAAACAAGGGGTTCTCGCAAACTACTCCCGCAGCGTTTTTGAGCACGCGCTTAAGGCTCATGGTCCGAAGATCCGGTCGACTTGAAAAGCAGGCGCTCGAGCGTGCCATAGTATGCTTGCTGCGCTGCAGCAGACGTGGGCTCGCGCCAATATTCAGCTACGGTTTCAGCTCTTTCATACTGCTTGCCAATGTCTGTGCGAAGATGGCGCGCGATAGCCGTCTTTTGGGGCAGCCCGAACTCAAATCCCCGCGTGTAGAAAAGCGGCCGGGACTGCAGAACCTGCTGCAGCGACGAACCGGGGGATTCCAGGTGCGCTAGAATGCGCTTATACATCGTGACGGCACCCAAAACAGTCTTCTCGAAAAGCGTACCCGGTGAGTCACCCGAGCGAATTTCGGGCAAATAGTGCCCTAGAATCCCACCGCCATCGACTTTCGTATTCATCACCATAAGCGTGCCGCCACACAAGTGGGGATGACCATGGGCAAAGGCGAAAGGGATACTGGCGGTTCCGTTATAAAGCGGAGAGATTCCACTGTGAAAATTAAGCGTTAATGGCGAGGCATCGATCAGGGCCTTGGGGTAAAGCGGTCCCCCTAGGCACACCATGACATCAGGGCGGAGCGAACGGAGAAGCGCCTGGGTTTCAGTCGACTGTATATCGCAGTCTGCATGGATTAGCGTGCTTGGGATGCCTTTGTAGGCGTCAATCCCGGCAGTAAAATCCAGTCCCCTAAAATCTGGTTCGGGGAGGAGTTTCCCTGCAAGCTGAAGCAGCACAGTCGACCAGCCATGTCGTTTTGCCCGGCGAAAGGCCTGCTGGATACTGTGCACTGGGCCCGGGCGGGAAGCAGCGGGGTGGATGATACCAACCACCGTGCAGGCTTTCACCAATTCAGCGCACAGGTACTGGTGGTGTGGCGCGGTTCCAGTGATTATCACCACTCTCATGGACGCTTGATGGGCTGCATGCGCTGACGAGACGTCAGGCACTCATTTTGGGGCCTCAAATAACATCATTAGCTCCGACCCGAGGCGTTGCCGACGCGGCACCTGGGCTGATCCATAGACGCGCTTCATCAGTGAGTAGGTTTGATCCTGGTTCAGGAATCGCGAAACAATGGGGACGGAATAGGTGTGGCGGAAGCTTTCGCGGAACTTGAATCCTTCGTGCTCGAAAGCACTGACAACCTCGCGGCCGCGGTGACGGAAAGTGTCGCATTTGCTTGAGCGCAACATCCCCGTCAGGTCGCGGTACCCGAAATTCAACCGGCTGATAAAATGTGAAGCATCAGTGCACTCAGCGATAATCAAACCTCCCGGCCGGACCAGCTTCTGGAGGCGGACGAGGATTTCCCGGATGTTCTGTACATAGGCCAGCACGCCAACAAACAAGATTAGATCGTATGAGGCGGGTGCAAGATCGACCTGCCGCAGATCGCCTTTCACGAAATGGGCTTGCTCGCGGAGAGGCTCTGGAACGCGCTTTTTGACTATTTCGAGCATGGCGCTGGACAGATCGAGATAGGTCACCTGACAGGTGTTGCTGAGCAGGGGCAAGGAGAGCGAACCGTCACCACAGCCGATATCCAAGACACTGGTCAACGGGCGCTGATCAATGTAGGTTTGCACGGTCTCGCAGCGCATACGGATATTGGCGGCGTATCCTTTGACGTACCAATCAGGCTGCTCGAACGCACTGGTGACAGTCTCAACGTGGCTACGATGGTTGTTGTTGTTCATTTTTGATTCGAATCATGGAAATATTGTACGCGGTAAGATCATTTGGTGGCCGAATACTTATGCGCCCACCGTTCACCTCCGAGGCACCACTTCAGAATCGCAATCCATTTCTGCAGGGACTTGGAATTCTTCAAGCGCGTGTCCTTACCGGATATCAATTGAGAAGGTAGCAGGAGGGCTATTCTGCAGACGGCGGAAATCATCATAAGTAGTCGATAAAAATGTGCATGCAAACTGCCATAGTTCGACCTAAAATAATAGGTGACCGCCTCCCGCATAAGCACGGTGCTGAATTTGCTGAACTGCCTGCTCGAACTGCCTCCGCCATGATGGACTACCTCGGCAGTCGGCACATACGATATGCTGAAACCAGCTTTGCGAATCTTGAAACACAGATCCATGTCTTCCGCATACATGAAATATCCGGGATTCAATCCACCGATACGGAGGAAGTCCTGTCGTCGTAACATCACGCATGCCCCTGGTACGGCTTCAACCTCCACAGGCTCACGGTGCGACTCCAAGGCGCTTATGCCCCACAGGCCGGACTTGGGGAACAGTCGTCGTAAGAACTCTGAGCCTAAGGCCTGGTTTAGGGGGGTGGGCAGTGACTGGACGCAAGTGGTTTGAAGAGTTCTGTCGGTGTTAAGCAGCCTGGCGCCAACCAAACCAACTTTGTGGTTGTTCTGGAGGGCGTGGAATAAAAAGGCCGCCGCATCTCCTCGGATTTCCGTATCTGGATTCAGTAACCAGAGCACAGTACCGGTGGCGCTTTTAGCCCCGAGATTGTTGGCCCGGGCGAAGCCGACGTTATCAGGACTCTGGACAAAGATCACGGGCGGGAACTCGCGGGCCAGCATCTCGGCGCAGCCATCGAATGAGCCGCCGTCCACCACAATCACCTCATACGTGAGGCCGGCAGGCGGATGCCGTGCGAGGGATTGCAGGCAGGCGCGCAGGTAATCCTTCGAGTTCCAATTGACGATGATGATGGAGATGTCGGGCAAGGGGGGAGAAGGGGACCTGAAAGCTGAGACCTGAAACCTGAGGATTGGGGCGAAGAGCGAAGGTCAGAGGTCGGAGGTCAGAGGTCAGAGGTCAGAGGTCAGAGGTCAGAGGTCAGAGGTCAGAAACCGTGGGCATATAGCGGAAATTCAAGTGACTCCAATCTCTCGTTTCCTCAGCGGCCTCCTGTGAAATGATTGGCTCGGAGGCGAAGCGCAGGGAGCGAAGTGGAAAGCCAACGGAAGTCGGTGGTCAATAGTCCCGTTGTCCCGCAGTCCGTTGTCCGTCGTCTGTCGTCCCGTGGTCTGTGGTCCGCAGCGCAGCTGCTCGTAGTCCGACTCCGCCTCACCAGATGCTGGGCCGGCCGGTCAGCTTGCGGAGCTGCTGCTCCCGGACGTATTTGATCAGGGCCGGGTCGGGCACCTGCGGCACCCGTTGCAGGGCACCTTGGACGTAGCCCCAACCCAATCCCGCGGCCCCGATGACATAGGGCGCGGAAAAAATCCGCTTCACGCACTTGGCCAGCATGAAGAGCGGATGATAGCCGGTGATGTAGTTTGCGCGTCCGTTCTTGACCCAGTTGCGCCAGGTGCCGTCGGCCGAGCCGGTGTCCTTCAACTGGTGGATCTTCAGTTCGCGGAAGGTGAGGGTGGTCCACCCGAGCAGGCTGGCTTTGATCTCGTCGAGCGTGTCCCAGCCGGGCGCCATGAACAGCCCGCCGATCTGCTCCCAGCAGGCGCGGCGGTAGATCTTGGTCGCCCCCCGCACATGGAAAGCGGGATCGCCCAGGCTTTCCCCCACCAGGCCGGCTGCATCGCGGCGGCAGATCAGGCCGCCGCCGATGCCGAGCTTCGGGTCGCGGTCAAACCGGGCGAAGCACTGCGCGAAATAATCCGGGTCGAAGGCGAGGTCGCCGTCAAATTTCACCAGGTAGTCCCAGGGCTCGGCACCGGCCACGGCGAGCCCGTCGTTGAAGGCCTGCACCACGCCGGTGCCGGGCTGGCGAAAACCGCGGTCCGCCCGGTGCACCACCCGGATCCAGTCGTGCCGGGCCGCCGCCTCGTCGGCAATGGCGGCAGTCCGGTCTTTCGATCCATCGTCCACGATCACCCACCGGGCGGGCCGGATGGTCTGGCTCACAAACGATTCCACGGTGCGCGGGAAATTGTGTTCCTCGTTCCGGACCGGGGTGATGACAAGGTAGCGGGGCGGTTGGGGCATGAGGGCGAAAGGGGGAAGGGAGGAAGTAGCGAGTAACGGGTAGTGAGTAGCGAGTAGCGACGGTCAGAAGTCTGTAGTCCCGTAGTCTGCGGTCAGTAGTCCGTGGTGATTCCTCACCCCAGGGATTTCAGCCGCTTCACGAGACTCTGCGGGCCGTGCATCCAGTCGTAGGCGCCCGCGAGCTTGGCCTGGAGCAGGGCGGCATCGTCGTCCTCATTGGCCGGCAGCCGCTTCAATTGCAGCAACCCGTCCCCGGGTTGCACGGTCCCGATTTCCGTGGTGGCACAGGTCCCGTAGCCCGTGGTGCGCAGGGCCTGCTGGAAGCGCGCGGTGAAAACCCGATCGGTTGAGGGGAAGGCAAAGGGATAGGCAAAGCTGCGGACTGGAAGGCCGAGCTTTTGCTCGAGTGTGGCCTTGGAATCACGCAGTTCGGTCTCGATGGCCGGCCAGGCCAGCTTCACCAGCTCGGGATGGTTGACCGTATGCGAACCGAACTCGATGCCCGCGGCCTCCAGCTGTTTTACTTCCGTCCAGGTGAGGCAGGTGCGATCCTTGAAGGATCTCCGTTCGTCGCCGATAAACGCGGTGGGCAGGTACATCGTGGCCGAGAACCCGTGCCGCTGCAGAACGGGGAACGCGGCGGTGTGAAAATCCTGGAAACCGTCGTCGAAGGTGAGGGCGACGAGCTTGGGAGAAACCTGAGAGCTGAAACCTGAAACCTGAGGGCCGGATGCTGTTTTCAGCGCAGCCAGCCCTTCACTGAGCGTCACACCGCGGTAGCCCCAGTCGGCCAGCCACTGCATCTGCTCGGCGAAGCGCTGGGGCGAGGTGCGGACCTTGTAGTAGGACGAGACTCCCGGCTCGGGCTCATCCGAGATGCTATGGTACATCAGGACCGGCAGACGGTCCGCGCCTTTGCTACGGCGAGGCAGGGCGAGCGTGATCAGGCGGTCAAGGCGCAAGGGAAGCGGGGGCTAAGGGGCAAGAGCTCGAAGCAGGGAGACAGACGTCAGATGGCTGAAGTCGTCTGGAGTCCGTTGTCAGTAGTCTGCAGGACTGCCCCGTCTCAGCAAAACGGGCACAGGCGGTCGATCAGGCCGAGGTAGTCCTGCTTGCGCTGGTCCCAGCAATTGTATCGGGCGTACTCCAGGCCCGCGTCGACCAGTTGCTGGCGCCGGGGCGCGTTGCGCAGGAGCTCGATCATCTCCCGGGCCAGGGCGTCGACATCGCCGGACGGGAAAAACCGCACCACCTGCTCATCAAAATAATAGCGGTCGATCTTCGTGCTCGAGACGACGACCGGCACCCCGACCGACATGAACTCCATGATCTTCGTGCTGTAGGCCTCGTTGCCGAATGAGTCGGCCCGTTTGGGCACGACCCCGAGATCCGCCTGACCCATGATGGTGGCAATCTGCCGGACATTGGTCGGCTCAAAAAAGAACACACAATGCTCCAGCTGCAGCTCTCGGGTCAGGTCGACCAGGGATTCCTTGGCGTTGCCGTCGCCGTAGATATGGAACTCCGCCGCCGGGAGCGCGGCCCGGACGGCGGCGAACGCGCGGATCGCAATATCGAGCCCTTGGTGCCACTGGAGGCCGCCGGGGAAAATCACGACCAGCTTCCCGTCGGCCCGCCGGGTGGCTGCGGGGGTGAACACGTGCGAATCCACGTAGTTGACGAAGGCGGTGCAACGCGCCTGGGTGCGCGTGCGGGTCGCATAGGTGTCGAGCCACAGGTGGTTGGCAATGATCACATGGTCGGCGCAGGCGGCCGAAACCCGCTCCATCACGCGCAGGAGGCTGACGCTGGTCCCAGCCGGGCGGTTGCCGAACTTGCTGGCGAAAAATTCCGGCACGATGTCGTGGATGTCGAGAACCACCGGCGTGCCGGTCAGCTTGGGATACCAGGCGGCAAAGATGAGGAAATCGGGGATGTTGTGGACATGCACCAGGTCGTAGCGCGTGCGGGCATGGCTCCGTGTGAGCCACCACGAGGAGGAGGCGAGGAAGCGGAGCAGCGGCCACAGGTAGGCCAGCTTGGACTGCTCGGTCTTGCCGAAGCGGTCCTGCAGCCGGTGCACCCGGACACCCTCGATGGTTTCCTCCCGCGGCAGCGCCGGCGTCCGGCGGAGGGCGAGCACGTCCACCTGGTCGCCGCGCGCGGCCAGGGCCTCGGCATAACGGGTGACCCGGTTGTCGCTCTCGTAGAACGAATGGCTGATCATGCCGATCCGCAGCGGCCGGTGCACCACCGGTTTGGGCGAGATCCGGGTGGCAAATTCCGCCACCTGGCCCGGCAGGGCCTGCCAGCTGTGGGCGGCATACCGGGACCGCACGTGTTCCAGCAGGGCGCGATAGTGGGCGACGGGATAGGTGCGGTCGCTGGCCGGATCACCCTCGAAGCGCACGTAATCGGGATGGACATTGACCAGCGCCATGCCGCCGTGGGCAGCCACCCAGTCGAGTTTGCGGAGCCAGATCTCCGGGGTTTTCTCCCGCAACAGCAAAAAGAGGGTCGAATCCTGCGGCAGCGTATAAGGCAGCTCGAGGTAGCCGTGCTTGGGGGTGTCCCGTTGCGGCGTGCTCGCCGCCCGGGATGCGTCCGCCGAACTCGCGCGCCATTCGTCGCGATTCGGCGGCGCAGGAGGCGCAGGGGGCGAAGAGGGAAGGGGGACCCGAGCGCGGGCTTCCGGGGAGGTGCGGATCGGGGCGGTGGCCCAGAAGGGATAGATCGTGTTTGCCCCGCTGGACTGCAGCTCGAACGGATCGGTGTCGAAGGTGGAGGAGTCGTAGAGGATATCCAGGTCGTGCAGCCAGTCGAGATTGCGCAGCATGAAACCGGAGCGGAAACCCCGGGCACCCCACTCCCGGAGGTGGTGGTTGATCTGCCCCGCCTTGCGCGCAAAAACCGACCGGGAGGAATAAAGCCGGCCGTCGTGGTGGAGGTCATGCACGCCGACCTCGAAACCGTGATCAGTGAGCCAGCGTCGCAACTCCGGCGGCACGGCATACGGCCCCTCGGGGATGAAGTTGAAGCAGGAACGGAAGCCCAGCTCCATCTCCAGCTCGGCGAGCTGCCGGCACTTGGCCAGGCCGTCGGGGCCCTCGACATCGTGGGTCAGGACGAACGCGAACTTCCGGCCCTGCGGCCACCCCGGCCAGCCAACCGGGGCAATCGCGGCCGATTCGCTGATCGGCCAGGAAGCCGTGTGCGTGGCTCGCTGGCGGCGTGCCAGGATGCGGCGCACGCCCATGCGCAGCCCCCAGGGCAGGAAGGGCTTTAAGGCGTAATAGAAGCGACCGGAGAGCATGGGCTGGTCAGAGGACAGGGATCAGAAGACGGAGGACGGAGAATTTAACCACGGATTACCCGGATTGACACGGATGGATCCGAACAGCTGCAGATGGATCGTCGGAGCTTCGACCTGCGCTGTTCCGAGCGCCGAATTCCAATCACGGCGGGCCCAGCGGTCCCGCCCTACCTGCTGCCTGCCTTGATTCGTGATAATCTGTGTCATCCGTGGTGAAAAATGTCTTGGTTGGTTTTCAGTGGCTTCTTCCCGGAACGCTTCGCCCCGTCGCTTCCGGAGCGGAGGCAACCGAGGAGGTGATTTGCTTGGTCTTCACAGGCGGATTGGTTTCTGCCGGAAGGGGCGGGCCGTTCTTCAGCCGTACCCTTCATGCACAGGCCTCGTCCCCTCGCTCTGCCGGCCGCGCTTCACGTCCCGAGGAGAAACTCGCGGTCCTGATGCAGGCGGGCGGGGACATAGGACTTGGTCTTGTTCAGCACCACGCCCACCGGGGACTTGGACTTCGCGAGCAGGTCGCTGGCGTGATGCGCGATGTCCATGTCGGCCTTTTCCGCTTCCAGCACCAGCAGCATCATGTCCATGAAATTGGCCAGCCGCGGGGTGACGCTGATCTGGTTGACCGGGGGCATGTCGAAGATGATGTAGTCAAAGTCGCTGGCCTTGAGTTTCGGGATCAGCTGGTTGAAGCGCTGCGGCATGCCCTTGGCCAGGCGCTCGCTGCTCGAGGACTCGCTGACCACATACAGGTTGTCCTGCACGAAGGCGGAGCCCCGGGTGTTGAAGAGCTGCTCGATGCCGACGGGCTCGCCCTTGTGGAAATGCTGCGCCGATCCCTGTCCCTGGGTCATGTCCACGAGGAGCACGTTGCCCTCGCCGATCTCGGAGAAACTGCGGGCGAGGCCGGCGGCAATCGTGGTCACGCCCGTATCCTTGCCAAGGCCGGTGACCGCGACGAGCTTGGGCTTGTGGATGAGATTGATGCTGTCGAAGTAGCTGATCAGCCGGTCGCGCAGGGTTTCATAGAACGGGTTCAACGCGACCTCGCTGCCGCCGGGCATCAGGGCTTGGTTGGGAGCGGCCAGTGGGAGCGCCCCCGGCTGAACCGAGGGTGTGGTCGAGCCATTGGCGGGTGCCACGGGCTTCGGTCCGCGTGAGCGGGCCGGACGCTTACGGGCGATCTTGGGAATGGAAAGAAACAGGGGCAGCCGGAGGGTTCGCTCGACATCGGTCGACCGGCGGACGGTGCGGTCGAGAAACAATTCCACGGCAAAGGCCCAGCCCAGGCCGAGGACAATGCCGCCAAAGGCGATACCTGCGATGATCTTGGTGGTTTTCGTCCAGTCCATGGCCGGCGGGGTCGGGGTCTGGATCTGGCTGATATTCGACACCCGGCCGGTTCCGAGGGCCTCGGTGATACGGGATTGTTCCAAGCTGGCGGTGTAGTAGCGGTAGTTGGCTTCCTGGAGCTCCTTTTGGCGCCGCAGCTCCGAGATGGAGACTTCCATCTGGTCCACCTTGACGGCCTCGGCCTTGATTTCTTCCAGCTGGCCATTCAGGGTCTTGAGCCGGGCCTGCAGGGCATTGATCCTCGCCATGCCGGCGGCGGCATTGAATTCGTTGGCGGTACCCGCCGGAGCGGAGTCGGCGGGGGCGGCCGGGCGCCACTGGCTCAGCCCTGGGACCTCGGTCTCGAGCTTGGTTTTCTGTTCCTCCGCCTCGGTCAGTTGCTGGCGGAGCTCCAGCACGCGGGGGCTTTCCTCCGTGAACTGCGACAGCAATTCCTGCTCCCGCTGGCGGAGCAGGTTCAGCCGGACGATGATTTTTTGGTAGGCCAGGAGTTTCTCCCGCGGCAGGGGAGCCGGGGCCTGGGCCACGGTCGCACCTTCCACGGGGCGGCCCTTCGTGAGCTCGTTGTAGATGGAAGTGAGTTCGGCGAGCTGCGCCTGCAGGTCGAAGATCTGCTGGCGGATGTGGGCCATCTGCTCGCCGCTGGTCTTCTTGTAATCCTCCAGCGAGATGATGCCCGCCTTGTTGGTGGCTTTGCGCAGGTCATCCTCGGTTTGCGCCAGCCGGGCGCGGAGCTGGTCGGTCTCCTGCGTGAGGGAATCACCGACGATGCCCACGGCGCTGTGGATCTCGACGTGCATCTTCAGGTAACTGTTCACCAGCTCGCGCAGCGCCACCTGCACCACCTCGTTGTCGGGGTGCTGGAGGGCGATCCGGATGATGCTGCTGCGGGCCGGCACCTCGACCTGCAGGCCCTTGCGGATCCAGCCCGCCGCTTCGCCGGGGTTGTTGCCGCCCCCGACCTTGGCGAGGATCTTTTCCGCGCCGACATTTTTCACCACCTGGTTCGTCAGGTCCAGGCTGGTGATGATCTCCACCTCGGAGCTGATGATGGTCTCGCCGCGCTGGTCGGGCGACTTGGTGACCGAATCATCCCGGCCCGGCCCGAGCGCCGTCTTGGGCTCGGTGATGACATACCGGATGAAAAGCCTTGCCTCGGACTGGTAGGGCGGCGGCATCAGCTTGTAGATCGCGAAGGCCGCGCCGAACCCCGTCAGCGAACAGAGGATGATCTTCCACTTGTGGCGGAACAGGGTGTAGTAAATATCACCCAGTTGCAGGCTGGGAGCGGGCGGTGAGGCGGGCTGCGGGTCCATGGGTCAAATCGCGGGCGAAATCAGGAAATTTAGCCAGATAGGTTGAGGAGAAAACTAGGGCGTCGAACGGGTGCCGTCCATGGGAATCGTGAAATTAGTTAACTTCATGGGGTTCAGGCTGGAAGCAGCAGTTGGACGGACCCCAAAACCCCGGAGTTTTGGCCACAAAATGCACAAAAAACGCAAAAAATGGATTGAACCCAAACCGCAAGAGTTTTGACCACGGATTGCACGGATGCAGAGGGATTTTAGAAGATGCCTCTATCCTGAATTTATCCGTGTAATCCGTGGTTAAATTTCCGGGTTTGGAGTTCAGGTTTCGCTTTTTCTGACGTGATTCACGGGCAACTGAATTCCCGTGGTTCGGCCCTCACGCGATATGGCGGTAGAGCAGGGCGCCGGCGAGCCGGGAAAGGGGGAGCGGGAGGGCCCGGAATAAGCGGTTGTGCCAGCCGGTGGCCTCGTCCCGGGCGGTGACGAAGGCGGACTGCCGCAAATCGTAGCGGAGGTAGTCGACTTGCTCCTCCTGTGCCCCCCAGCCGAGTTTGAATTTGCGCAGGCCCTCGTTACCGAGCGAAGTGCGGCCAAAATCGAGGCGGGCGAAGCCTTCCCGGGCGTAACGCTGGATGGCGTGCCACATCACGAGATTGTTGGCCCGCAGGTGCTGGAAGGCGTCGTCGGAAGCGCCGAACTTGTAGAGCGCGGTCCGGCCGGAATGAAAGAACACCGCCCCGGCCACCGGCACCGCGCCCTGCCGGGCGAGGACGATCCAGCCGTGGTTTTTCGCCAGGACGTGTTCCTGGATATTCGCAAAAAAAGGGAAGGGCTGCGGAGGCACGCCGTGGCGCCGGCGCGTCAGGCCCAGCAGACGATAAAAGGCCTGCATGGACTCCAGGTTTTGCGAGAACTCCACGGTCAGGCCGCTCTGCTCCGCCTTGCGCACGGCGCGCCGCACCGCCTCGTCGAACCCGGCGAAGAGCGCGGACTCGCCGGTGGCGAGCGGCAGCCAGTGGTTGAGAAAGGAGGTCGAGGCCGGCGCCGCGGCGAGCCATTGTTTTCCGCCGCGGCATTCCAAGTATTTCCAGCCGCGCTCCCGGGCCAGATCCAGTGCGGCCGACCAGAGGGCGGGGAAGGAATCGGCGTCGCAACCGAGGGGTTCGACGGTGTCGGTGAAGGGCAGCGAGATCCCCCGCTGGCCGGTCAGCCAGCTGGCCACTTCCATCAGGGGCAACACCGAGCGCAGCGGGCCGGTGGCGGGCGAGGCGAGATAGTACGGCGAGTAGCCGTAGGTGGCGTGCAGCACCCGGGCCCAGGCGGCCGTGTGGAAAAATCCGGCGCCGGGCAGCGCCGCCACCCGGGCATCCCAGTCCGGCAGTTCAAGCGGATTCAACCGCAGGATGCCGGCCGGCCCGGAAGCGGGGGTGATTTCGGCCATGGCATCGGTGCGGCCGGGCGAAGGGAGCCTCAGGCAGACACGCCTTGGGCGAGCGCCGGCAGGCTGGCCTTCAATCCACTGGCCACGGTTTCAATCTGCTGATCGGTCAGTTCCGGATACATGGGGAGCGAGAGGAAGGTGTCGCCGCAGGCCTCGCTGACCGGGAAATCCCCGCGCTTGTGGCCCAGGCTGGCGTAGGCCTGCTGCAGGTGGACCGGCACGGGGTAATGGATGCCGCAGCCGATGCCGCGCTCGCCGAGCTGCTTCAGCACCTGGTCGCGCCCCTCGAGCCGGATCGCATAGACATGCCAGACGGAGCGGCCGGGCTCGACCTCGGCCGGCAGCACCACGCCCGGGGTGCCGGCGAGAAGCGCGGCGTAGCGGGCGGCGGCGCGGCGGCGGCCGGCGTTGGCCTGGTCGAGGTACTTCAGCTTCACGCCGAGCACGGCGCCCTGGAGCCCGTCCATGCGGCCGTTCCAGCCCACGACGTCGTGGTAGTATTTCTTCTTCTGCCCGTGCTCGCGGAACATCTGCAGCCGCTCGCGGAGCGCCGGGTCATTGGTGGTGACGGCACCGGCCTCGCCCCACGCGCCGAGATTCTTGCCCGGATAAAAGCTGAACGAGCCGGCGTGGCCGATGGAACCGGCCTTGCGACCCTTGTAGATCGCGCCCTGCGCCTGCGCGGCGTCCTCGATCACGACCAGGTTGTGCGAGCGCGCGAGCGCCATGATTGGATCCATGTCGGCGCACTGGCCGAACAGGTGCACCGGGATGATCGCCTTGGTGCGCGGCGTGATGGCCGCGGCGATCTTGGTCACATCGATCGTGTAGGTGCGGGGATCGATGTCGACGAAGACAGGCTTGGCCCCGGCATACGTGATGGCCTCGGTCGTGGCCATGAAGGTCATGGGTGCGGTGATCACCTCGTCGCCGGGACCGATGCCGAGGGCGAGGAGCGAGAACCAGAGCGAGTCCGTGCCGTTGCCCACGCCCACGCAGAACTTCGTGTCGCAATAGCGCGCGTAAGCCTCCTCGAACCGGGCGACGAACGGGCCGCCGGCAAAGGCGTTGGCGTCGATCACTTCATTCATCGCGGCCATGACTTCGGCGCGGATGGGATCGTGATGGGCTTTGAGATCGAGGAAGGGAACTTTGGCGGATGACATGGAGGGAGAGGGAATCAGAGGACAGAGGTCAGAAGAGACAAAGGAAAGGGAGGAAAGAGATGAAACCTGAGGCCTGAAAGCTGAAACATGAAGGTTTTGGGTTGGGGGGCTGATTCTCAGGTCTCAGGTTTCAAGTCTCAGGTCTGCAGATTGTCACGGGTCAAACTTTTCTGAGTATTTTCGCCGGGTTGCCGACGACGACAACCCCGGGCGGCACGTCCTTCGTCACGACGGCCCCGGCGCCGATGATGGCCGCCTCGCCGATGGTGATACCGCACAGGATCGTGGCGCCCGAGCCGATGGAGGCGCGGGCCTTGACCACGGTCGGCAGGCAGCTCCAGTCGGACCCGGTTTGCAACCGGCCATCCGCCGTCGTAGAACGGGGATATTTGTCATTGGTGAACATCACGCCGTGGCCGACGAAAACCTCGTCCTCCAGGGTGACGCCCTCGCAGATGAAGGTATGGCTGGAAACCTTGCAGCGCCGCCCGATGCGGGCGCCCTTCTGGATCTCGACGAAGGTCCCGATCTTCGACTCGTCCCCGATCTCGCAACCGTACAGATTGACGAAGCCGAAAATGCGGACGTCCCGGCCCAACTTGACATCTGCGGTGATCTGCTGGTTGGGAAGAGGGGAGGGATTCATCCGGTGATGAAGGGGGCGAGGGCGGGCCGGTCAGCTCCGGGGGGCCGGCGTGTCGCCGATGGACTTGGAAAAAGTCGGCGCCAGCGGGGAACGCGACCCGGTGTTGGTGTTCCGGGCCGGGGCAACCGGTGGCGGGGTGGCGCGGGGCTCGAGCTTGATGGGGGCGCCCTGCAGCTTGAGTGAGGCGGAGGAGGCCTCGAGGATCCGCACCACTTCCAAGCCCTTGTTGCCGTCGGTCAGCGGCGTCTTGCCGGTCCGGATGCAGTCGAGGAAATGCTGGCACTCGGTCTTCAGCGGCTCGTCCTGCTTGATGTAGGGACTGTACATGTCGCCATAGTGATAGGCGTAGTGGAACTCGGCGAAGGTGTCGTAGTGCGGCGGGCGCTCCACGCGGGCATCAAAGATCTTGATCTTCTCCTGCTGGGCCACGTCGTCGTAGATGATCATGCGCTCGCTGCCGACAATGGTCATTTCCCGGATTTTCTTGGGATCAAGCCAGCTGCTGTGGATGATCGCGGACTTCTCGTCCGAGAAGTGCAGGTTCATGGACGTCACGTCCTCGATGCCGGGCGTGATGTGGGCGGTGCCGCGGCAGTTGATGCTGAGGGGCGCCTCACCCATGATATGCAGGATGATGGAAATATCGTGCGGGGCCAGGTCCCAGGCCACGTTGATGTCCTTCTGGAACAGCCCGAGGTTGAGCCGCCGGGCGGAGATGTAGCGGATTTTCCCGATGTCGCCGTTGGCGACGATCTCCTTGATCTTCCGGATCGCGGGTGAATAGAGGAAGGTATGGCCCACCATGAGGATCACGCCTTTCTGGGCGGCCAAGGCCACCAGCTCCTCGCATTGGGCGACCGAGGAGGCGAGGGGTTTCTCAATGAAGGTGTGCTTGCCGGCCAGGATGCTGGACTTGGCCATCGGATAGTGATGCTTGACCGAGGTGGCGATGACGATGGCGTCCAGCGTGGGGTCGTTCAGCAGGTTCTCGTAGTTGGTCTCCGTCTCGACATCCGGATAGAGGCCCTTGAGGTGTTTCAGCCGGTCCTGGCTGACATCACAGATCGTCGTCACCACGCAGTCGGGCAGCGACCGGAAGTTACGCACGAGGTTCGGGCCCCAATAGCCGCAGCCGACGACCGCAATGTTCAGCGTTTTTTTCATAGGATTACAGGAAGGAGGACGCCCGGCGCCGGGAGGAGGGGAGAGGAAGGAAGGTGGTCATGGGCAACAGGCGGAGGAAACAGTGGAAAGACACGGGGAAGGTGACCGATCCCGAACATTTTCCAAGCAGAGACTTTGCCGGGAAAGCAGGCCGCGCCCCCGGCGGGCTCAACGCTCGTTCATCGGTCCCCGGGGACCGCTCGCCATGGCGAACGGGGCGGCGGTGTGCGGGCTGACCGCGGCCGAGCGCCGGCCGATCTTGGTGTCGTAGACCTGCACGATCAGGGCAGGCACCGTCAGGAAAATGATCTTCAAGTCCAGCCACCAGGAGCTGGTCTGCGCATAGCGAATGTCCAGCCGGATCATTTCGTCGAAGGTCGTGCGGTTTTTCCCCGACACCTGCCAGAGCCCGGTCAGGCCGGGCAGCGTGGTGAACCGCTCCCGCTGCCAGGGTTGGTACAGTTCGGCCTCGGAGGGCAGGCAGGGGCGCGGGCCGACCAGGCTCATTTCACCGCGGAGCACATTGATGATTTGCGGCAGTTCATCCAATCCGGTGGCCCGCAGCAGCCAGGCGCCGGGGATCAGGCGGGAGTCACCCTTGGTGTCCAGCTTCACCATGGGCGCGTTCGTGCCGACGAGTTCCTTGAAGTAATTTTGATGCCCCCGCGTATCGGCATTAACATGCATGCTGCGAAACTTGTAGATCTTGAACCGCCGGCCCTGGAAGCCGACGCGTTCCTGGCGAAACAGCACCGGGCCCGGCGACAGCAGGCTGGTGATGATCGCCATCAGCAAGGTGCAGAGAATGAGGAACGGCAACGCGATCAGGCAGCCGATCAGATCAATCGCGCGCTTCCACGGGAGAATTTTCGCTCCCGCTTGGTTATTATTGAATGGGGTATCTTTGGGAAAATATTCCATACGGGAGGGATTTATTTCAGGTGACTCAGGCCCGTTTAGCTATTCTGGAAACGGGGTGTCGTCGTAGTCACTCTGAACAAGAGTAACCAATTTCTGGTAGGTACTCGCAGAGAGGGAATCGAAATTTCGCGCAGTACATGCAAACCGATTGAGATTAATCGCTCCAAAAGCGGTGAAGTACCGCACTGCCTGGTCCTGAGCTGGGATACACTTCGGATGCATTAACTAAAAAACACTGAATTGAGTTTCTTTTAGCAAGTTTATTTAATTCACATGATTATCAACGTAACCTATTTGGCATAAAGAAATAGGAACTGGCTCTCGTGGCATGCGATTGGCACCCAAAAAACACCCTAGTGAATTCTGAGGGGCAGTAAAGGGGGGCGTGGGGAGGTATTTACCGGAGCCGGCCTCGGTCTAAGCATCCATCGCTTAATTAATTAGGATGGGCGATGCTGGCTTGAGGTAGGGTTCGGGTATAAAACCTTTGCTAATGCGTTGGGCCCAAGCAAATGAGTCTTTAAGTTACCATTGCCCGGGCCGATACTGTAGTCATGAGCTTCCTCCTATCCATTTTTACAGTGGTGCTCGTGATCGGCCTGATGGTGCTGGTTCACGCGGCGACCCATGCGCCGGAGGGCACGGAGTCTGAGGAGGGTTTTGCCTTTAAGGCCAAGTCAAAGGGCCAGCGGCTGGGGCCGATTGCGGATGGTGCTTTGAAATCCACCGCCGCGCGCGCACCGAGAATCTCCGCGGCGTAAGCCCCGGGAATGTTGACCACGGATTACCCGGTTATATTCCGGGTTGGAAATCCAACACGGTAGTGGCGCAGGCTTGTTGTGCCCAAGGAAAGGAACGGGGTATGATTCCGTCCCGGCGAAGTAGAAAACAGCGAAGCTGGATTATGACTCCCGCCCGTCGCGTGCTTCCTCAGAACATGGAAAACTTGTCGCGGACGTACACCGTGTCGAACGGCTTGAGATAAAACGGAGTCCGCTGCGTTCCATCCAGGACTTCCTGGAGATTGAGGGTGTAGTTTTTCGTCTGGCCATTTTCCTGCCGGACCACGACGACAGCCTTCAGGTCCGCCTTGTTCTTGTCGAAACCGCCGGCTTCCATGATGGCATCGAAGGCGGAAATGCGGCGGTCAGCCATGATCTTTCCCGGACGCAGCACCGCCCCGGTCACATAGATGGCAAAGGAGGAGGAGACCAGCGTGACCGTGACCTCCTTGGAGACGATCTTGGTGGAATAGAGCTCGAGCAGTTCCTTGGTCAGCGCGTCGGTCGTCCGGCCGATCACCACGACCTCGCCGATGATGGGCAGGGTGATGCGGCCGTCCTGCCGGACCTGCTGCGTGCTGTCCATGGTCGGCACGCTGGGAAAGGAAATTTTCAAGACGTCACCTTCCTTCAGGGTCAGCAGCTCGGGGACCTGCGCCGGCTCAGCCTGGGCTTGCGCCGGTGGCACCGCGGTGGTGGCGGCGGGCGGCGTCACACAGCCGGCCAGGGCAAGGAGTGACAGGGAGACCACGCTGCGCGCAAAAAGCCAAGCCCGCGCGCGATTGTTGCCGGACACGTTTTCTACTGTACCTGTTGTCATGGGGGGATGGGTCGAGGGAGGGGCGGAACGTTCCGCGGATGGGATTATCAGAGCATATTCCTGAATTCTGTAAATGGAATAGCGGCGTCCGGCGCGGGTCCGGCGGGTGGCTCGGCGTGCTAGAACTTGAAGCTGGCACTGACCTCGAGCACGGCGGACACGATCGCATACGCAATCAGACCGACGAACGAGAACGCAAAGAGGAGCACCGTGGTGGAAATGACACTGGTCAGGGCGTGCAACCGGCGGGTGTGGCGGGCGGCGTAGTTGCGGGCGATGTCGCGCAGGCAGGGCGCGAGCTTGCCCGTGCTCTCGCCGACGGCGAGCCGGTCCAGCATCAGGTCGGGGAAGAAGCCGGTCTTGGCCAGCGAGGCCGAGAGGCTGGCGCCCTCGAGCACGCGGTCGGTCGCGAGGTGGAGTTCCGCCTGCAGGGTGCGGTTGGCCACGGTGCGCTCGGTGAGCCGCAGGGCCTCGGCGGTGGGAATGCCATTCTCCAGCAGCACGGCGAGGATCTGCGTGAAGTTGAGCAGCGCGGTCTCAAGCACGAACTCCCGGACCAGCGCGGTCTTCACCAGCCAGGCGTCGGTGGTCCGCCGGCCCGGCTCGGTCTGCCGCCAGCGCCACAGGGCGATCCCGGCGATGAAAGCGAGCGGCAGCAGCACGATGCCATAGTGCACCATGAACTGCGCACTGCCCACCACGAGGCGCGTGGAGAGCGGCAGCTTGCCACCGAGCGAGGTCAGCAGGCCCTGCAGGCGCGGCAGGAGGAAAAACACGAAGAACAGGATGACGCCGAAGGCGAGGAAGCACACGAACACCGGATAGACCAGCGCCGTGACCAGGCGCTGGCGCATCTCCTTCTCCTCGGTGAAATGTTCGATCAGCCGCTGCAGCACCTCGGTGAGATTACCCGTGGCCTCGGCGGCGCGGATGAGCGAGACCGTCTGCCGGTCAAAGGTGCGCGGGATCTGCTCGAGCGCCTGCGACAGCGGCAAGCCGCCGCTGAGGCGTTCCCAGACCGCCGCGCTGAGCAGGCGGAGGTTCTTTTCCTTCATGCGCAGGCTCAACAGGCGCACGGCTTCGCCGGCGGACAGACCGCTGGAGGTGAGTTCGTGCAGGGCCTGGAGAAAAGGCAGGTGCTCGCGGCGGGAAAGGGCGGAGAGGTCGGCCGGGGCCCCCTTCGCGCCCGCTGCGCCGTCGGCCCGGGGTGCGCCCGCTACATCGTCCAGCTTCACCGGCTGCAGCTGGCGCACGGCAAGGATGCGCAAGGCATCGCGCCGGCTGGCGGCCTCAAGCACCGCCTCGACCAACTGACCGGCCGGGTCGCGCGCAGTGTAACGGTAGCTCGGCATCGGGGATCAGCGGTTTGCGGGCGCCGGGCGGCTCATTTGTCGGAAATTGTGATGACCCGCAGCACCTCGTCGAGGGTGGTGAGACCGGAACGAACTTTTTCCCAGCCGGACTGCTGCAGGGAACGCATGCCGTGTTCCCGGGCGCACCGGGCGAGATTGCGGGTGGATTCGCGGCGGATGACCAGGTCGTGCAGTTCCGGGCCGGGCTCGAGGATTTCGAACAGGCCGACGCGGCCGCGGAAACCGGTCTGGCGACAGCGGTCGCAGCCGACCGGGGCGGACAGCTGCGTGACTCCCGCGGCGGCACCCGGGTCCAGCCCGAGAATGGCCAGGGAATCGCTGAGCTGAGTCGGAACAACCGGTGCGGGCCGCGCGCAGTGTTCGCACAGGCGACGCACGAGGCGCTGGGCGATGACGAGCTCGACGGCCGAGGTGATGAGGAAGGGCTCGATGCCCATGTCGATCAGGCGGGTGATCGCCCCGGGGGCGTCGTTGGTATGGAGGGTGGAGAAGACGAGGTGGCCGGTGAGCGAGGCGCGGATGGCGATGTCGGCCGTCTCGCGGTCGCGCACCTCGCCGACCATGATGACATCGGGATCCTGGCGCAGGATATGGCGCAGGGCGCTGGCGAACGTGAGGCCGATCTCGGGGCGCACCTGGATCTGGTTGGCGCCGGGGACCTCGTATTCGATGGGGTCCTCGACCGTGACGATGCGCAGCTCGGTCGAGTTGATCTGCCGGAGAAAGGCGTTCAGCGAGGTGGACTTGCCGGAGCCCGTGGGGCCGGTGACCAGGATGATGCCGTGGGGGAACTCGAGCACGCGCTTGATGGCGGCCTGCTCGTCGGGATTCATGCCCAGCCGGTCCATGGTGTAGGCCTCGCGGCGGAGATTGAGAAGGCGCAGGCTGACGCTCTCGGCGTAGATGGTGGGGATGGTGGAGACGCGGATGTCGAGCGTGTTGCCCCCGGCCTTGAAGTTGATGCGGCCGTCCTGCGGCAGGCGCTTTTCCGAGATGTTGAGCCGCGCCATGATCTTGAGGCGCGAGATGACAGCATCCTGGTAGCGGAGCAGGTTTTCGGGCAGGGGCACGGGAACGAGCAGGCCGTCCACGCGGTAACGGATGCGAAGCTGGCCCTCCTGCGGTTCGAAATGAATGTCGGTGGCACCGTCCTCGATGGCCTGGGAAATGACATCGGTGACGAAGCGGACCACGGCGGCCTCCTCGTCGGCTTCGCCGTCCGCGGCGGCGACATTGACCGCCAGGTCGGGCAGGTCGTCATCACCCTCCAGGCTGCCCGCGCCGACGCCGTAGCTCTCGACGATCAGCTGGCTGATGCGGTCCGCCGGGGCGAGCACCCAGTGCAACGGGCGGGGCGTGAAGGTGGCGATCCAGTCGAGCACGATGTCGTCAGCGGGCCAGGTCGTGGCGAGGGTCAGGGCGCCGGGCGGGGACCCGGGCGCGAGGATCGGCACGAGCAGGAAATCCCGGACCAGCCGCGCGGGCAGGAGGGGCAGGGCCTCCGGGTCGGGCCGCAGGTCGGTGATCACCGACAGCCGGGTGGCGGCGCCGAGTTCCTGCAGGGCCGCGGGCTCGTCGAGCCCCAGGGCGGTGGCGTAAGCGGTGAGGCGGCGGGCGCGGGCGACCTCGGCGAGGGTCCGGGCCTGCTCATCCTTGAGCCGCGTACGCAATGCCGCCGGCAATACATCCAGATCGGTCGGCATGGCGGTCACTTCTTTGGCGTAACCCCCAGCGTTTCCTCAATATACTGGCGCTGCTCCTCAGGATATTTTTGCAGATGCCGGATGGCTTGGGCGTTGTCCGCCGGGGTGTTGGTTAGCACGGTGGGACGGAGGAAGAAGACGAGATCGGTGCGGGTGTCCTCACGCGTGCGGGTACCGAGCAGGTCGCCGATGATGGGGATGGGACCGAGCCGGCTGGTATTCTTGGACCTCGCGGTGCGCTGCAGGCCGCCGAGCACAATGATATCCCCGCTGGCAGCGCTGACGAAGGACTCCGTCGCGCGGCGCCCGATGGTGGGCTGCTCATTGCCGCCGATGTTCACCGTGCCCAGGATGTCGTTCACTTCCTGGGTGATCTCCAGTTGCACGGAGCCGTCGATCCCGATGAGTGGCTTCACCTTCAGGTCGATGCCGATGTCCTTGTAGGTTACATTGCTGGAATAACCGGGGTTGTTAACCACGCCGCCGCCACTGCCGCTGTTGACGAAATTACTGACGATCGGAGTCGACTCACCGACGAAGATATGTCCCTCCTTGTTGTGCGTGGTGATGATGTTGGGCTGGCTGAGGATGGTGGCATTGGTTTTGCGCGGCGTGGTGCCCAGGGTGATGGTGGCGGAGAGATCCGTGGTGCCGGGGGCAAACGTGGCGTCGGAGATGGCGAAGCCCGGCCCGGCGCCGCTGAACCCGACCAGCTTGCCATCGACGAGCTGCAGGCCCAACGCACTGATGCCCGAGGTCGCGTTGTCCTTCAGCGTGACCTCGGCGATGACGACCTCGATGCGCACCTGGGCGAGCAGGATGTCGATCTTGGCGACCAGGTCATTGATCAGGCGGACATCGTCCATGGTGCCGGACACAACGATGGAATTGCTGCGCTCCTCGGACAGGATGGTAAGGAGCGAGCTGAACTGGTTGGAAGAATCGAGCGGGAGACTGAGACCAGCGACGGTGACTGTGGCCGCGGCTGCGGGTGCCGGGGTCGGTCCCGGGGCGGCGGGAGCGGTCCCGGGAGCGGTGGCGGTCTGGACAATGGGCCGGGTGGGATCCTGACCGGCACTCTTGGCGGCGTTGTTCTGACCGGTGACGAGCAAGCTGAGGATGGAGGCGACGTCCTTGGCGGTGGCGTGCTTGAGGTAAATGACTTCGTTGCGGGTGTTGGGGTCGGACTTCACGTCCAGCTTGGCGATCAACTCGTCAAAGAAGGCATGCTGGCGCGGGTCGCTGATGAGGATGATCTGGTTGGTGCGGTCGTCGGCGCTGTAGGAGGTGGCGCTGCCGATCTGGTTTTGCAGGGGACCGGTGAAGATGGCGCGAATCTTGTTCACCACATCGCTGGCCTTCGCCCCCGAATGCAACGCATAGAACTTGGGCTGCAGGCCGGAGAGCATCGGCTGGTCCAGCTTGGCGATCAGGGCCTCGACCCGCTGGAGATTGCTGACCGAATCAGTGATGAGGGCCGAGTTGTTCTTCTCGAAAATGACCGGCGGGCTGCCCGCGGCGGGATTGAGCAGGCCCGCGATTTGCGGCATGAATTCACCGATCCGGAGGAAGGTCGGCTGGAAGAGCTTGCTGGCCATCCGGCCGCTGGGCGTCAGCTCCAGGGTCGACCCCTCGATGAATTCCGGGGCCTCCGACTTGGCGAGGTTGAGCGGGGTGACCTTGAGGAAACGCGTGCCGAGCGGGGTGACGGCGATGTTATTCATGGTCAGCAGGGTTTCCACCGCCTGGATGGCTTCGGCCCGCGTGACACTTTCCCGCAGTGACAGGGTGATGGCAGCCGTAGGCAGGGTCTGCGGGCGCAGGACGGTCTTGCCGGTCCAGCGTTCCAGCAGGGCCAGCACCTGGTCGATGCTTTCGTCCCGCAACTCGATGGATCCGACCATCGCATCCTCGGCGGGCCGGTCGCGGCCGCCAGCGGTGGTTGGGGGGGGGTGGGGGGGCAGCACAACAGCCGCCAGCAGGAGGTATCGGCAGAATGGTGATTTCATGACTTCCCGAAGTGGTTTCGGGTGAGGAGATAAATAAGTGCGACAGGCCGACGCCCGCCATGTTCAAACAAGCCGGTATCGGACGACTTGGCAAGCTACACGATGCCAGGTGGATCAAGCCGGCTTGGGTTCCTTGCCGAGCCGGCGCGATCCTCCTTTAACCAAAAAAGCCCTCCCGGACAGCGGGAGGGCTTTAAAATTGGGTGCAGGGGCTGGATCCCGCAGGTGCGGGACGACCAGCGATCCCGCGGCCGCGGGATTATGAGCTCGGTGGAGTCCGACCGGTCAGCTGGTAGAAACCAAAATCCCCCGCAACCTTGCGGTTACGGGGGATTAAATTGGGTGCAGGGGCTGGATTTGAACCAGCGACCTTCAGGTTATGAGGGCAACTTCGACCTCCCGCACCCTCAAGCAGTTAACCCCACTTTCGGGGCATGTTTGGCGTAATGTTTGGCTACCGTGATTTCGGGGGGTGCTGTCCGTTGCCCGCAGTTGCATGGGGTCACAAAACCTCAACGCAACAAGGAGAACAACGTCATGGCATTGGAACTACGGTATCCGCGCAGCAAGTGGTGGTATGGTCGCGTCGCAATCGGTGAACGCCGCATCCTGAAAAACCTCGCGGTGGAAGTCCGCGGCAACGTCCCGCCCACGCTGACCGAACTCGGCGACATGGCTTTCGAGCGCACGCGCGCGAAGGCCCAAGCCGCGCTGGAAAAACTCCAGCTCGATCTGAAGAAACGCAGCAGCGCCGAGGAGCTGGTGCAGACGATCCACGAAATCCGCACCGGGTCGCGGGTCTGCTCCATTCCCCTTGCGGAGATTGGCGCCCGCTGGTGCGCGGTCCTGCGCCGCCGTCCGCTGAGCGCCAGCTACCAGAAACAGAAGGTCGCCTGCATCGAGCGGTTCATCCGCTTCGCGAAGAAAACCTCCCCCTCACTCTACGAGATGGCGCAAATCCATGCCCCGCTGGCCAACGCCTTCTGCCGGGCGGAGATGGCGCGGGGCGTCGCCGCGAAGACCTACAACCACACGCTGATTCACCTGCGCTCGGTGTTTCATGTGCTGCGCAAGGAAGCGGGCATCGCCGAGAATCCGTTCGCGGCCATCCCGCTCCAGGACGGCGAGACGGTTTTCCGGAAACCGTTCTCGGTCGAGGAACTGTCCCTGCTCGAAGAGAAGGCCAAGGCCGATCCCTTCATCTACCCGCTCGTCGTGACCGGCATGTGCACCGCCATGCGCCGGGGCGACTGCTGCACGCTGTTGCGCAGCTCGGTCGATCTCGAAGGCGGCTTCATCACCGTGAAAACCGCCAAGACTGGCGAGACGGTGCAAATCCCGATCTTCCCGCTCCTGCGCGGCGTGCTGGAGAAGGCGTTGGCGAAGCCCGCCCCGCGTCCGCCGTTCTATGTCTTCCCCGACTTGGAGGCGCACTACCGGGTCAACCCCGATCACCTCACCGACCGGGTGCGGCGCGTGATGAAGGCGGCCGGGTTCTTCAACCCGAAGGAGGACGAGGCGCAGCGGCCCACGCGCGGCGCGGTGCAGCAGAAGCGCGAGCACGGCCTGCGCAAGGCCTCGCTCCGCGACTTCCATTCATTCCGCGTCACCTGGGTGACCGTGGCGCTCACGGCCGGCGTGCCGCTGGAAATCGTGCAGAAGGTCACGGGGCATCGCACCACCGCGATTGTGCTCAAGCACTACTTCCAGCCCGGCCGGGAGGAGTTCCGGCGCACGCTCGCCGGCCGGCTGCCGGCCCTGCTGGGCGACCGCTCGGCGCAGCCGGCGGAGGCCTTCAACCTCGGTGAACTCCGGGCCAAGCTCGTCGCGATGGAAAACACGACCTGGCGGCACATCCGGGACGATCTCCTCCGTCGCCTGCCGGCCGAAAGGAACGTCACTCCGCCCGCCCTGCCCAAATCCGCGTTCGCGGCCTGATGAGCGCGCCAATTACAGCCCGAGCCGCTTCCGGAGTTGCTCCTCGGCGGCGCGACGCTTGGCTGCGTCCATCTTGTGCAGATTGTAGAGTTTCCACTGCGGGCCTGGCAGGCGTTCGACGCCCGGCAACCCGAGCAGCTCCCATTTGGGCTCCAGTCGCTTCATCGAGAGCAGGAACTCCCGCTCGGCGGCGGTGAGGTCGGCGTTGATCCGTTTGATCAGCCGCTCGCGGGTGTCCTCCAGCACCGCGAGCGGCACCGGGTCGAGCGTCATGCCCTCGAACTGGTCGGCGAAGACCTGCTTCAAATCCTTCCGATTCGGGGTGAGCAGTTCGCTCATCGGCCTGTCATGGCTCGCTAGGAACACCACAAAGGCGCGCCGGATTTCGTCGGTGATCCCTTCGGCCTGAAAGAGCCCATGCACGTCGAAAAGGTCGCGCGGGTGCTGGCGGTCGAGCGCGGCGCAGAGCTTGCCGCCGAACAGGTCCGGCAGCGACACGACGCGCATCGTAGCCGAACGGCCGAACAGCTCGACGGCTCGGGGCGACAGGTCGAGGTCGGCGGTCGGATACAGCGTGCCGCGGAGCACCGTGTTGGGCTCGATCTTCACCTCGGTGCCGTCCGCCGCGCGCACGGTCAGCTTGAAGAGGAGCTGGTCGCTGACGGCGCGATGTTCCCGGACCTGCACGCTCGGCATGGCCCGGCGGATCTTCGCCGCGATGCGTTGGAGCGCGGCGTCGATTCCCCGCAACGTGGTCGGCCGATCCTCAAGCGGCAGGTAAACCAGATCGATGTCCACCGACAGGCGCGGGAAATCGCGCAAGAAAAAGTTGATCGCCGTGCCGCCCTTGAGCGCGAAGCAGGCTTCGGCGTTCACGAAGGGCACGACCTGCACCAGTAGGTCCGCCTGCCTGAAGAACGGGGTGTTTCTCATGGGGCGTCGGAAGGTGTTTCGACCGCCGCCGGGACGGTGATCAGGTATTTGGGATCGAGGCGCCCGCCGGGGATGAGCACGCGCTTGCCGCTGCCGAGCGAAACCTTTGTAAGGTCCAGTTGCTTGAACCACGGGTGCGCCTGTTTTTCGGCCAGGTGGAGAAAGAGCCGCTTCACCTTGATCGACGCACACGCCTCCAGGAGCGACTGGACCAACCCCGGGCGCAGCGTGCCGAGCCCTTCGAAAACGAGGTTGGCGTGTTCGTAGCCGGCATCGTCCAGCGTCAGATGTTGGAGGAATTCGAGCGCGGCCCGCTCCGGCGCAGAGACAGTCACGTTGAGGGCTCCTTCGCGGTGTTCGCGCAGCCCGAGTTCCTGGGGCAGGAAGTTCGTGCTGACGTGGCGGACACGACTGAACCAAGGCAGCCCCTTGAACCAGGCGGGAAGCCGGTCACCGGCGCGGCCGAAAAGATAGACGGGGTGGGCATCTCCCAAGGGTAGAAAATGGGCGAGGCCGGAGAGTTCCAACGCCGTGCGCCCACCGGGATGAAACGACTTCGATTTCTGCTGGAGCCCGAAAACCGCGCCCAGCCAGGTAGGGGGCTCGGGTTGAACGGTGAAGGCTCCGTCTCCGACGCGGTGCAACCAGCCGGAGCTGGCGTAGTAGTCGGCCAGCCGACTGGATATGCCTTGGCCCTTGAGCCAAGCCGATGTGAGCACCGCACCGGGTGGGGCGGCGTTCAGCCTCTGGTTTAATTTTTGTCGTTCTGAACCAGTATCTCTGGTCATATCTGCAACGAATTAAACCGGATGGTTCATTTCGTTGCAAATAAACCAAGTAAAACTTATCTTATTTGCAAGATATTAAACCGATCTCCTAGCCCCGGTGTGTTACGTTTCCACTCCACTTTCGACTAAGTGGCATGAAAACGTAACTCACTCCCGCTGAATGCCGCGCGCTCACTTTGGGGAAAAAATACCGCCCCGGTGGCCCCCGGGGCGGCTGGCCCGTGTGGCAAAACCGTTGGCCGAAATGAGTCGGAGTCAACGCACGATCCGCCCGCGCGGTATCATGGACGTTGCGGCGAAAGAGCATCACAAGATGCCCGCGGCGCGGAAGGAGTAGTGGCCGACGCCATGCGGGTCGGCCTTCGGATCACCGATGATGACGTGGTCCATGAGGTCGATGTCGATCACCTTGGCGGCTTCACGGAGTTGCCGGGTGATTTGGACATCCGCAGCGCTCGGGGCCGGGTCGCCGGAGGGGTGGTTGTGGGCGACCACGAGGGCAGAGGCGCTGGCGAGGATGGCACCGCGGAACACCTCCCGGGGTGCGACCAGGGTGGAGGTTGCCGTGCCCAGGGTGACGAGATGCCGGCCGATGGGGTGATTCTTGCGGTCGAGATAAACGCAGTAGAATGCCTCCTGCATCGGGCTCTCCTCGAAAGCAGAACGGAGGTATTCGGCCACCTTCTCCGGTCGGTCGAGACGGACCTCTTCGCCGAGAGAAACGAGGGAATAAACAATCTTGGCTTCATAAACGCGCATGGTGAGCGCTCGCGCGAGCCGCGTTACCCTTTCTCGACATGGTGTCGAGTGATCGCGGGTGCTGCCCGGTTGAGCGCCCGCTCGGGATGGGCGGAAGTCAAAGCGCTGGGTGAAGCGCCGAGGCGGTGTCCCGCGCAGCGGGACCAATCGAGGGGGAAGCGGAACGTTCGCGCGTGGTGGAGGCCGCAGGCACGACCTTGACCGCCCATAAAATGGGGCGCTACCGGACGGGGCAGAGCTAAAAGAATTCGAGCGAAGCGAGCGTAACGTCCTAGTTTGAGGGATTGGGCTCACGATCTATACGGACTCAGTTGATTCTTTCGGCCGCGACAAACTCCACAGCGACAATCAGTAGTCGCGTTATGTCGGCTGAGTAGAAGGCTTAGGCAGGGTGAGCGTGGCCAAGTGGCAATTGACAAAAAACGCGCAGCGTCGATTAGTGAGAACAGTGTCCACGCTCCGCCACATCATCGCGATTGTCCTGTTGGCCCTTTGGTTGCCGACAACTCAGCATTGCGGATTGGAAGCGGCGGGGTTGATCGCAGCGGAAGCTCCCCACGGAGCTGACGTCGGGTGTTGTAAGACGGGCAGCGGTCCTTGCACCCATGACGGATGCAATGTGGTCGAGAGCAGCCTCATTAAGTCCAGCAACGAGACGATCAAGGCGCCGACCCCCTCGTTGGCTGCCTGCACCTGCTTTCTTTGTTTTCAGCTTTTACCGCCGGTCCTGGCCGTTGAGCCGATCCTTGCGGTTACTGCGTCCGAGTCCCCTGAGCATTGGGTTCCGGTCTGGCAGTTTGTCCGCCGCGCCGCGCCGCTGTCGCGCGCGCCTTCGCTCGTTGGTTGATTAGTCCCTGCGCGGACTGATCGACCCTGCATCTATTCCATCCCACTGCGGGACGCCTGCGCGCGTCTGCGTTTCCGGGGATGTTTTGTTCACCGCCTTATTACGTCCATTCACTTTTCATGAAGCCCATTATTTCCACGCCCTCCTTCCTCATCCGCCCGACGCTCGGGTTGATGCTTCTCTCCCTCGCGGGTGTTGCGCGCGCACAAAGCGCGTCCGCCGAAGCCGCACCTGCCGTTTCGCTGTCCACGCTTGTCAGCGAAATCACGATCAAGAATCCCGAACTCGCCTTTTATGAGGCGGAACTCGATGCCACCAAGGCCGGCCGCAGGCTCGCTGGCACCCGTGAAAACCCTGAACTCTCCATGAGTGTGGGTCGCAAGCGTGTCACCGACCCGTCAGGAGCCCTTGCGGGTGAAGGCACTGCTTGGTCCGTGTCTGTCTCCCAGACCTTCGATTGGCCGGGCCGGCTCGCTCTCCGAAAGGCCATCGCCAATCAAGACATCGCCCTCGCGGAACTCGGTCTCGCGCGCTTCAAGGCTGCACTTGCCAGTCGCGCCCGCACTCTCGTCTACGGGCTCCATGCCGCTCATGAACGTGCTGCTGCTGCCGCAGAGGTGGCTGCACGTTATCAGGCGTTGCGGGAACTTTTCCTGGCCCGCGAGCCCGGTGGAATCACACCGCTGCTCGAGACGCGGGTTATCGAGGCGCAGGAACTGACGCTTCAAAAGCGCGCCACTGAAGCACAGCTTGCCGTCCAAGCTGCCCTCGTGGAGCTGAATCAGCTTCGCGGCCTTCCGGTGGATGCCACGATCACGGTTGCGCCGGTCAAACTCGCCCTCGGTTCCGCACCCGATCTCGACAACATCCTGTCCGCTGCTCGCGAGAACAACTTTGAGTTCAAGGCCGCCAAAATCGAACTGGAGCAACAGGGGCTGGTCGTCTCCCTGGCTCGCAATGAGGGCCGCCCGGGTTTCACCGTCAGCCCCTATATCTCTCAAGAGAAAGCAGGGGACAAGGAACGGACCTACGGCATCGGCCTGTCCGTGCCACTGCCAGTGTCCGGCCGCGCCGGTGCGAACACCGCCGTTGCCGAAGCCCGTCGCCGTCAGGCCGAAACCGCCGTCTTGGTGGCCCAGCGCAACATGGAGCGCGAGGTCATTACCGCCACCCACCGCCTCGCCGCCAAGCTGGCGGAATCCGCCAAATGGACGCCCGACGCCGCCCGGAAGTTCCGCGACGCGGCCGAACTGGCTGACCGCCACTACCGTCTAGGAGCCGTGCCGATCTCCACCTATGTCGAGCTGCAGAATTCCTATCTCGAAGCGATTGAAGCACTCTACGAGACCCAGCAGGAGGCCCTCGAAGCCGCCGGCACGCTTCAGCTCCTGACCGGTCTCGAACTCAACGCCGTGGAGGCGCAGCCATGAATAGAGCGCATCTCCTCCGGCCGGCGATTCCCATCCTGGTCGGACTGGCCCTCGCTGGTTGCGGGAAGCCCGCCTCTACCGCGGGTCATGAAGGCCACGATCACAGCGCCCACGCTCACGCCGAAGACGAAAGCCCGGTGAAGTTCAAGGAGGGCTCCGGATTGCAGCTTTCCGCCGAAACCTCCTCCGCCCTCGGTCTCAAGACCGGGGAAGTGGAAGAGCGAGCCGTTCGCCACACCTACGATCTGACCGCCTCGGTCTTCGACGCGGGTCCTCCGGCCCGCGCCAGTTCACTCGTGCCAAGCGAAATCGCGGATGACCTCGAAAGGCATCCGCCCGCCGAAGCCAAGATTCTTGCGATCCACCGCGAGCTCTCATCGGCCGTGACGCAGGTCGAGATCGTCTTTGCCGTCGCGGGCAACCCTTCCGTCGGTTCTACGATCAACCTGACGCTCCGTGGCCCAGCCAGCACAGGCACGGCCGTGCCCCGATCTGCGCTGCTGCGCACGGCCACCGGCACCTTCGTTTACGTTGTCAACGGAGCCAATCTGCTTCGCACACCGGTCAAACCGGGTGCCAATGACGGCGAATACATTGAAATCCTCGACGGACTCTATGCGGGCGACGTGGTCGCGACCGCCGGAGTCGAACAACTCTGGCTCACGGAGCTGCGCCTCACCAAGGGCGGCGGCCACAGCCACTAATCCTCTTCCGATCCACTCATGATCGACAAAATTCTGGAATTCTCCCTTCGCCAGCGCGCCTTCGTCGTGCTCGGCGCACTCGCGCTGCTCGGCGCGGGTATCTGGGCCGCCCTGCGGCTGCCCATCGACGCCACCCCTGACATCACCAACGTGCAGGTGCAGATCAACACGGAGGTCAACGGCCTGGCCCCCGAGGAAATCGAAAAGCTCGTCACATTCCCCATCGAAATGGAAATGAGCGGCGTGCCCGGTATGACGGAACTGCGCTCGCTCTCTAAGACGGGCCTTTCGCAGATCACCCTCGTCTTCGGCGAGGACACCGACATCTACCGCGCCCGCCAGCTCGTCAGCGAGCGCATGCAAAACGTAGCCGAGGAGCTGCCGCCCGGCATCACCCCGAAGCTCGCGCCCATCACAACCGGCCTGGGCGAAATCTTCTACTACGTTGTCGATTACAAGGACGATGCTCCGAACAAGCCCGAGACCCGAACCGCACAGCTCATGGAACTGAAGCTCATCCACGACTTTGTCGTTAAACCGGGTCTGCGCACCGTTCCGGGCATCGCCGAGGTCAATGCCTCGGGTGGCTACGAAAAGCAGATTGTCGTCCAGCCCCGTCCGGACGCCTTACTCGCCACCGGCATCACGTTCAGCGACCTCGCCAGCGTCATTGGGGAGAACGTCGAGAACGCGGGCGGCGGTGCCGTGCAGATCGGTGGCGAGCAGATCACCATCCGTGCCGACAGCCGCGTCCAGAGCGCGACAGAAATCTCCCAACTGCCGATCAAGTTCCGTGGCGCCGCCGCGAAACCGCTCCTCGTTCGCGATGTCGCCGACGTGGGTATCGGCAGCAGCCTCCGCACCGGCTCCGCCACCTACAACGGCAAGGAGGCCGTGCTTGGCGCTGCGCTTATGCTGGCAGGGGAGAACTCCCGCATCATTGCCAAGCGCGTGGCGGAAAAGCTCGTGGAAATTGCCCCCAAGCTGCCGCCCGGGGTGGCCATCACCACCGTCTATGACCGCACGGACTTGGTGGACCGGACCATCGCCACGGTCGAAAAGAACCTTTTCGAAGGCGCTATTCTCGTGGTTGTCGTCCTGCTCGGGCTCCTGGGCAACTGGAGGGCGGCCCTGATCGTCGCCTTGGCCATCCCGCTTTCGTTTCTCTTTGCCATCACCGGCATGGTGCGTTTCGGCGTCTCCGGCAACCTGATGAGTCTCGGCGCAGTGGACTTCGGTCTCATCATCGATGGTGCCGTCGTGATGGTCGAGAACATCGTCCGCCGGCTCGGAGTGCGTCAGCATGAGTTGCATCGCACCCTCACCCTCGAAGAGCGCATGCACACCGTGCTCGCCGCCGCCAAGGAGGTTGGACGCCCGACCTTCTTCGGCGTCTTCATCATCACCATCGTCTATGTGCCCATCCTCTCCCTCACCGGTATTGAGGGAAAGATGTTCAAGCCGATGGCCCTCACAGTCATCTTTGCCCTGATCGGCGCGCTCATTCTCGCGCTGACTCTCATGCCCGTGCTCTGCTCGTATTTCCTGCGGGGAAAGATCACGGAGGAAGACAACTTCCTCGTCCGCGCCGCGAAAACAGTCTATCGCCCGACTCTCGATGTGGCGCTTCGCCTTCGCTGGCTCTTTGTCGGCGTGGCCGTCGCCCTCTTTGTCGGTGCCGTTGTTCTCTTCACCCGGCTCGGGGCGGAGTTTGTGCCGCAGCTCGACGAAGGCTCCTACGCGGCCCACATGATCCGCACGACCAGCATCGGCCTCGATGCGGCCATCGCAATGCAGGAGCGGTCGGAAAGGATTCTGAAGGAACGATTCCCCGAGGTCACTTACACGTTCTCCCGCATCGGCACCTCGGAAGTCGCGACCGATCCGATGGGCGTCAACGTCGCGGACACCTATATCTTCTACAAGCCGTTCGACCAGTGGCCGAAGGATGAACACGGCCACACGCCGACCAAGGACGAGGTTGCCACCCGCATGGCGGCGGAACTCGCCGCCCAACTCCCGGCCGAGTCCCACCTTTTCTCCCAGCCCATCGAGATGCGCTTCAACGAGATTCTCGAAGGCACCCGTGCCGACATCGCCGTGAAGGTCTTCGGCGACGACTACGCGGAGATTGAGCGCATCGCCTCCGAGGCTCGTGAGATCCTCGAGCAGGTGCCGGGCGCGGCGGACGTGGAGTTCGACGCCCTCGGCAAGGCCCCGATGCTGGAAATCAAGCTCAAGCGCGACGCCATGACGCGCTACAACGTCCACGCCAGCGAGGTGAACGCCACCGTGGCCACCGCCCTCGCCGGCACGGAGACCGGCGTGATCGTGGACGGCAACCGCCGTTATCCGATCGTGGTCCGTCTCCCGGAGAACCTCCGCGCCGCTTTCGATGAACTCAAGCACCTGCCGCTGCGCTCCTCGCATGAGGAGGGTGTCATCACCCTTGGCCAGGTCGCCGATTTCGTTATCTCCGAGAAGGTCAATACCATTGCCCGCGAGTTCGGCCAGCGCCGCGCTGCGATCATGGTGAATCTCCGCGGTCGGGACGTGGAGAGCTTCGTCCTCGAAGCCCGAGCCAAGGTCAACGAATCGATCAAGCTGCCTCCCGGCTACTCCATCGAGTTCGGTGGGCAGTTCAAAAACCTCCAGGAAGCCCGCGCCCGCCTCGCGGTCATCGTCCCGGTGGCGCTTGCCGTCATCTTCCTCTTGATCTTTCTGGCGTTCGGCAGTCTGCGCCAGGCCCTGCTCGTCTTTTCGGGCATCCCGCTCGCCGTCACCGGCGGCGTCTTCGCCCTCTGGCTGCGCGACCTGCCGTTCTCGATCTCCGCAGGCATCGGGTTCATCGCCCTTTCCGGTGTGGCCGTGCTCAACGGCGTCATGCTCGTGAGTTACTTCAACCAGCTCCGCGAACTCGGCCGCACGGTCCGGGAAGCGACTATTGAAGGCTCGCTTACCCGTCTGCGGCCTGTGCTCATGACGGCCCTCGTCGCCTCCCTCGGCTTCCTCCCGATGGCGCTCGCCCACGGTGCTGGCGCCGAAGTCCAGCGTCCACTGGCGACCGTCGTCATTGGCGGCATCGTCAGCGCGACCTTTCTCACTCTCGTGCTGCTGCCCGCGTTATACGACAGGTTCGAGCGGGACGCTAATGCCGGCTCGCCGGAACAGCCCTCAACCCCAACTGAAGGAAATGTATGAAAGCCAACCTATTGTTATTGAGTCTCGCCGCCACAGTCTTGGCTGGCTGCGCCACGCCCTTTCGGGCTCCGCCCGATGTGGCTCATATCAAACTTGATCGTGCCGACTCTCCGGTCGTCGTGGTCGAGAAAATCTGGCTGGAGCGGAAAAAAGGACCGCTCGTCGTCAAGGGCTACATCGTCAAGCGGCTGGAAGCCGAAGACACGACCAAAACCCATCTGGATGTGACGCTCTACGATGCCGCCGGCTCTGTGCTGCGCAGCAGCGTGGAGCATTTTGACCCGCGTCAGATCCCCCATCGCTACCGGCGACCCGACTACGCCAGCTACAGCGTGCCGCTCGATCCGCTCCCCAGCGGCACCGTGCGCATCGAAGTCCGTGCCCACGAAGGCAACCACTCCTGAACCTCAACCGACATTGTTCCCATGAAAAACATCCGCAACCTCATCCTCACCTCATTCGCGCTGCTGGCCACGGCCGTAGCCTTCGCCGCCAAGCCGATCCCCGGTCCCAAGGGCGGCAAAATTGTCACCACGGAGGCTCCCCATGTGGAGTTCTTCGTGGAGAAAGACCGCACGGTCACTGTGTCTTTTTACGACAAGGACCTCAAGCCCGTGGCCCCGTCCGGCCAGGTGGTCTCGGCTGTCGCCGAAGCCAAGACCGGCAAGGTGAATCTCGCCTTCGCGGCCAGGGACGGCGCGCTGGTTTCGTCCTCTCCGCTGCCGGAAGGGGAAGGCTACCGGATCGTGGTTCAGGTGCGCGAATCTGCCCAAGCCAGGCCCAAGAACTATCGTCTCGAATATCACGATGAAGTTTGTGGCGAGTGCAAGCGGGCCGAATACGCCTGCATCTGTGAGGAACACGGTGAAGAGGCGGGGGAGCACAAACACTGAGGCCAACACGATGCCGTCCCCTGCCTGAAAACCGAACACCATGAGTGAAGACGAGCATAGCCACGAATCGTGTTGCGAACACTCGCACGACAACCGATTCGAGAGTCTGAGCTTGCTCGTGTCGGGCGTGCTCGTGGGAGCCGCCCTTCTTGCCAGCCAATGGGAGGCTGACGGTCGCACGATCACCGCCCTCCTTGCGGGCGCTGGTATGCTGGCCGGCGGCTGGTTCCTGTTGCCCAAGGCGTGGCGGGCCGTCCGCCGATTACGTCCTGACATCAATCTGTTGGTCGTCATCGCCGCCATCGGGGCGTCGGTGATCGGCGAGTGGGTCGAGGCTTCGGCCGTGGTGTTTCTCTTCGGTGTGGCTGAGTGGCTTGAGGGTTGGGCGGACCGGAGAGCACGGCGTGCCACCGAAGCCTTGCTGGAACTGGCACCGAAGGTTGCCCTCGTAATGCGTGAGGGCAAATTCGTGGAGGTGCCGGTCGATCAGGTGTCCATCGGTGACACGGTCGCCACCAAATCGGGCATGAGCATCCCGCTCGATGGCGTGGTGCTGAGCGGTGTATCTGCGGTCAATCAAGCACCGATCACGGGCGAGTCGGTCCCGGTGGACAAAACCCCCGGCGACCCGGTGTTTGCCGGCACGATCAACGGAGAAGGCTCGCTGGAAATCAAAGTGACCAAGACGACCGGCGACACAACGCTGGCCCGGATCATCCGATTGGTCGCGGAAGCGCAGGAGCAGAAGGCACCCACGCAACGCTTCGTGGATGTGTTCGCCCGCTACTACACGCCCGCCGTTACCGGCGTGGCGCTGCTGGTGTTCCTCGTGCCGCCTCTGTTGCTGGGAGGCGACTGGAACACTTGGCTCTATCGCGCCTGTGTGCTGCTCATCATCGCCTGTCCGTGCGCCTTGGTGATCTCCACGCCGGTCAGCATTGTCGCCGGTCTGACGGCACTTGCGCGGCGCGGTGTCTTGGTCAAAGGCGGCGCGCATCTCGAAACCATCGGTCGCCTCAAGGGATTGGCCGTGGACAAGACCGGAACCATCACGGAAGGAAAACCGCAGGTGCTCGGCGTTGAGTTGCTGGGTTCGGCGACCATGTCGCAGGTGCTGGGAGTTGCGGCGGCCATTGACGAACACTCCGCCCATCCCTTGGCCAAGGCCGTGGTCGCGCACGCACAAGAGCAAAAGATTTCCTACGACCGGGCTTCAAATTATCAGGCCCGCAGCGGACGCGGAGCCGAAGGCATGATCGCTGGTCACGCCTACTTCGTCGGCAATCACCGCTTCGCCCACGAACTCGGAGTATGCTCGGAGAGTGTCGAAACCCGGTTGGCGACAATCGAGGCCCGGGGGCAGTCTGTCGTGGTGGTCGGCCATCGCCCGCACGACGGATGCAACGGCGAGGTTCTGGGCATCATCGCCATCGGTGACACACTGAGGCCCAACGCCAAGGCCGCGATAGCGGCGCTGCACGCGGCCGGTGTCGAGCAAGTGGTGATGCTGAGTGGCGACAACCAGCGCACCGCGGATTTCATCGCGCGTCAGGTTGGTATCGACGAAGCCCGAGGCGACCTGCTGCCGGACGACAAGGTCGAGGCCGTGAAGGCCCTGCGCGCAAAGCATGGCGTGGTCGGCATGGTGGGCGACGGCGTGAATGACGCTCCTGCGATGGCCACAGCCAGCATAGGCATTGCGATGGGCGCGGCCGGCACGGACGCCGCCATCGAAACCGCCGACATCGCCCTCATGCAGGACGAACTCGGTAAGATCGCGGAAACCATCCGCCTCGGCCGCCGCACGCTCGGCATCATCCATTTCAACATCAGCTTCGCCCTCGGCCTCAAGGCCCTGTTTCTCCTGCTTACCCTGATGGGGCACGCCAGCCTGTGGCTGGCCATCATGGCGGATACCGGCGCCACCCTGCTTGTCGTTGCTAATGCCCTGCGCCTGCTTGCCGCACCCAAGTCTGTTACCCAATGACATGCCGTGCAGGCGAAACGACCATTGAGGAAGGCAGACAAGCCCTCGCGCAGAGTGCAGTGGGAGCCCGAGGTCGTGCCGTGGGGAATCGGACTTGGATTGCTGCTCGGCTTTGCTGCTGAAATTTACTGGCACGGAAACATGCTGTGGATGACCGGGGGCGGTATAGGCGGTGGTCTGCTGGGGGCGGTCTGCGACACCGCGTTGTTCATCTACCGTCACATTCGTCGCAAACACCAGACGAACAAGGGTCTTCACCCGTGAGGAAAACGCGGTCAGTCTCGCGTGTGACCGGATGACTGCTCCCGCATCAACCAATACCACCGCGCCCGTTGTGCCGGACCGACTGAATCGGTTCAGGTATGCGCTCTACGCACCGATCTACGACCGGCTGGCGGGCCTCTTCGCCGGACAGCGTCGCGCTGCCATTTCCGCCCTTCGTCTGCGTCCCGGGCAAAGGGTTTTGTTGGTCGGCTGTGGCACGGGCCTGGATTTGGAGTTCATTCCCAGCGGGGTGTTCGTGTCGGGTCTCGACCTAACGCCCGGCATGGTGGACCGGGCGGTGGCTCGCGCACGTCGTCACGGACTCGAAGGTTCTTTTCTGGTCGGAGATGCACGTTCGCTGCCATTTCCGGATGGCTGTTTCGACGTGGTGCTCCTGCACCTCATTCTCGCGGTTGCACCGGAGCCTGAGCGCATTGTCGGCGAGGTTGACCGGGTGCTCGTTCCCGGAGGCACAGTGTCGATTTTCGACAAATTTCTGCCGGCCGGTCAAACTCCCGGCTTGGCCCGTCGGCTGGCCAATCGGATCGCGGCCCTGGCGTTCTCCGAGCTGAATCGGACGGTCGAGCCGCTCGTCTCTGTGGCTGGCTGGACAGTGCGCTTGGACGAACCGGCGGGATTCCGCGGCTCCTACCGACGCATCATCGCCATCAAACCGGCGCCGGTCTCCAGGTAACGCGTCAACGGACGTGCGCCTTGAGCCGTGTGCTCAGAACTTTGATGTCGATCTCCGCGCTGACGACGGTGGCGCGGGCTTTGGCGAGGCGCACCTCGGCTTTCATCAGCTCGCGTTTGAGCGTGTCGAGTTCGTCGGTCGTGGTGCGTGGGTTGCGTGCGGTAGCGGGTGATTCGGAGGTTCCGTTGTTCATGGTGAATTTCTTTGGATTGTGAATGCGCCGGCCAGCGGAGTGCTGACCGGCGCCGCCGATTGAAGCGGCTCGCATGCGCCTGGCACGCGAGCGCGTCTACCGGAAACGGGGGATCACGCCTCCCGAAAGAAAGGGAGCGGCCCGCAGGCCGCTCCCCGTGTGTGACTCAGTTGTTCGCGAACTCGCTCGCGAGACTCCAGAGCGCCTTGTTGAGCTTCTGGCCCTCGCTCAGGCCACCCACCGGACGCGTGCGGTTGCGGCGGATGCCCATGCCGGCGGTGTAACCCATGTAGCGGTCACCGCCTCGGATCAGGTGCTCCTGCACCACGTTGAAGGTGGTCCAGAGGTCCGTGGCGGCATCGCCGTAGCGCACCGGCGTCAGCAGCTTCTCAGGGCTGAGGAGCTTCATGACCGGTTGATCGGCATCCCAGCGGAGGCCCGCTGCGCGCCGGGCGAACTCCACCCGGGTGGCCTGCGGGAGCTGCACGCCTTGCCATTTGGCCACCGCCTCCAGCGCACGGGGCGTGTTCTCCGCCACGGACTGCGCCGCCTTGGCGAAGGCCTCGGCGGAAACGTCCATGTGCCGGATCGAGACATGGGCGAAGTCAGTATCCGCCACGGTCAGGCCGTTGCGGCAAACCAACCGATACAGGCCCGCGTCGATGCGGTAGGCCCGGCTGCCGTCGTGCGCGTTTTGCAGGATCATCTCCGCGCGCGTGCTCCCGACCTGCATGGCACCGGCCTCCAGGTCAACGCGGCGGGCAAACCGGATTTCGTGCATCTGGAAACCGATGCGGTCCTCCAACCTGACCCGCTGCTCGGACGCCTTCACCGGTTCCCAACCCTCCGCGCCAAGCAGGGCAACGACCTGCTGGGTGGAAACGAAGGTGTAACGGGCGGACACCCCTGGCCGCGCGTGCTCGGCGAAGATCGAAGGAGCGCAACGGCGGAGGTCATCGGACGAAAGCGCCTTGAAGACGCGAGCGGGAGCAACGGGAACGGATTCAATCGAGTTCATAACTTTCCTTGTTCTGAGGCGCCCCAACGAGGGCGCATCGTGGCGGGCCGCGCCACGCGGACCCCAACCCGAGCCGAACCGAAAATCGGCCGCCCCGGAGGGATGCCGACGATCAGCACCGTCGCGCAAGGTGGAGCGCAGCGCAGCGAGCAATACCTTGAGGCGCGGACGGGCGAAGGCGCTCGCGCCGCCGACCGCCAGCCGGCGCAGGTGCTACAATCAGGCAGCCCACAGGGGACAGGCTCCGCACACTATGAATGCGCGAGCGGTGCAACGAGAGCGAGCACCGGCAGCCCTGCGGCGTCTGAGCGTCACCCTCAGGTCGAGCGGGACCGGCCGGCGTGCAGGTGTGGGAGCGGAGCGTAGGCGACAGGCCGGGAGTGAAGGAAGGAGTCGGCGTCGGCGGGAGCGCGGCAAGGCCGCCGGTGTCGCGACCGGGTAGCCTGCGACCGGGAGCGATCCTGGCGAATGGTCGTGCTCGGACGACGAGTCGCCAGAGGCGGCCGTGAGCGCGCAGCCAAGCCGTCTCCGCCCGCAACGAGTGGCCGGAGCCGAAGTCGGAGCGGAACACCGAAGCGGTGGCCGGTCCCGCTCGTGCTATCCAAGCCGGCCTTAGCCGGCGTCGGGGCGTTGCGGGGTGTCCCCGCTGGAATGGGGAGGGCGAGACGCAGACTCGACCGCGGGGAAAGACGTTTCCCCGAAAAAACCTAGTTCAAAACCGAACTCCTAAAGACCATACTTCGCGAACTCAAAATGGTAATCCCGGAGCCGGTTTCTCGCCTTGGCTCGGTCGTCATCGGTGAACAATGGTTTCCATTTCGGTTGAAGCACCAGTGCTTCAACAGTGAGGTCCAGGCGCTTTCGTGAGTAAAGTTCCGTGTAGCCATCCGATGGTTGCCCCGCGTGGATCAAGTGCATGGCGGCTTCGTGTCCACTTGTCTCGACTACCATCTGAAGAAAATAGGTAGGACGATAGCCTGTCTCCTTCAGCACACGGCGATAAATATCAACCATGGCCGCAGTGAATTCCTTATTGAGATCTTCTTCTGGCTTCATTTCAGGCGTCGCTCCGGGATTCGTATGCCGCCAGCAACTCCATGCAGCGATCGAAGAAGAGAATCGTGTTCTGGTATTTGTTTTCCACGCCCATTGGGATCGTATGCGCAGACAGTAATTCCAAAAGCTTGGCCCTGGAATTCTCTTTTGAGCCCCAAGGGTTGATTTTCGGAAGCAAAAATATCCTCGGCCAGTTGACCGCCTTCAGACGGCAGGATTTACCACCCTTAAGCGGCACATCGAAGTCCACCATGATCTGAGTCTTCGTCTTCTTCGTGGTGCGCTCCAAAAGCGAGTCGATGAAAAGCGAACATCTCGGGGTGCAATGGACACCGATCCACTGGGCCTCTTCATACCACGCGGCTGCATCCGAAACGGCCTCCCCCATCACTGTGTTAGTGCTTTCATTGATATGAAATCGCCCGGCTCCGACTGCGCCCCGGAAGAGGATGCCGTGGGCCAGCGAATCGACGACAAACTTCCGTATAATCATGAGGAAGGAGCAGACCTGCTGTAGCGTGGGGGCGTTCGCTCCAGAACGAAACGTGATGACTATGGTGTCGTTGAAGGTGAATGTAGAAATAGTCGCCGCCATGATCTGAGGGCGGCTCGGCTCATCGAGTAAATCTTCTGCCTTCTCGTGCAGGAGCTGAATCACCTTCTGGCGAGCATTCAGGAATTGCTCCACTTCGGCGGCTCCGAAGTTGGCCGCTCCCAATGCATCGAGAATTGCGACCAGGCCGTGTTCTTCCTTGGTTTTCCCGCGAAGTTTCATCTGTAGGCGGATGTGTGACGCCGCATGGCTAGATTGCGGCCAATATGTCCGACAGCTTCGTCGCCTTTTTGAACACCGCGGGATTCTCGCCTTGGGCAATGGCCTTGAAGTGGGCTTCACCGCATTCGATTTTCTTGCTCTCTTTGTCTCGGATGTCGTCGGCGTAAAGGCTGCTCTTGGTTTCAACGACGAAGTAGAGCTTTTCGGTGCCGTCCTTCTCAATGAGCACCGCCCAATCCGGGTTGTAGGTGCCGAGTGGTGTGGGGACCTTGAACCAGCTAGGAAGTTTTGCGAAAAGCTTCACCGCCTCGTTGCTTTCCATCTGCTCGGCGAAGTTGGCTTCGGTATCGGACTGGTAGACGATCTGCTCGTAGATGGATTTTTGCACCGCGAGCATATTCTTGAGATAGCCCGTCAGCTCCTCTTGCTCGAATAGCGACTGCGCATAAAAGTAGGCGTCGCCGAGACGCTGATATTTGATCCCGTCCACCAGGAAATGGCGCTTCGTGCGGTTGATGCACTCGGCGGCGATTTCGATGAATTGCTGGGGATTGCGAGTAAAGTCATCGATCCGGCCGCTCTCCTTGAGAATTCGGACGAGACTGCGGCGCGTCAGGTGGGTGCGCTCCTGCAAATCGGTAAGCAGGTCGGGCAGCACAATGTCGGACTCGTTGAGCACGATGGTGCGGGCTGCACCGCGCTCGGCTGCTGTCACACCGCCGCGGCCAATGGCAAGGTCTGCTGTGCGCCATTCGAGGTGCGTCTTTTTGATCGAAGGACCGTCGGCCAAGACTTTCGCGGATTTGGCAATGAGAGCCTCGGGATCGAATTCCACCTCGTAGCTCGTCTGGTATTTGATGCGATCCCAGAGCGCCTGAAACTCCGGGCTGTCCAGCACCTGCTTGCGGGCCTTGATGAAATGACGTTCATCGGCGTTCTTGATTTCCAACTTACCGGCCAGCTTGCGGAGGATCTCTTCAATTTGCGCCTGCTGCGCTTGAAACGCCTCGGGCAGCACTAGGGTCTTGGTCTTGAGGGCGGTCTTTAGCTTATCCTGCACTTTGCCCGCCGCGTTAATGTAGTCGCTGGCCTTGAGAGCAGACCAGAGGGCCTCAGATTTCTCCACGCCGAGGGGGGCGGTTTCGCCGTTGGCGGCGGTGACCGGAATGTTGGCGAACTGATGGTCTTCGACGATGCCGAAGCGGATGCCGGTATCTTTTTCGATTTCTGTCTGGAGCGCCTCCGCGTATTGTTCGAATGGCTCGCTGGCAATGATCGTAAGGGTATTGACGCCCGTGCTGCGCACGCGGTCGCCGTCTTTGTTCACGCAGATGCGTAGGCCGCGACCGATGGTCTGGCGGCGCTCGCGCTCGGTGCCCATCTCGCGCAGGGAGCAAATCTGGAAGACGTTTGGATTGTCCCAACCCTCGCGCAGCGCCGAGTGCGAGAAGATGAACTTCAACTTCGTGTCGAAGCTCAACAAGCGCTCCTTGTCTTGCATGATGAGCTTGTAGGCATCGTCGTCAGCCTTGGTCGTGCCGTTGGTGTCCTTGTCGATCTCGACGGTCTTGTCGCCGACCTTTTTCTTGTCCTTGGAGAAGTATCCATTGTGGACATCAGCGGCGTCGGTATCGAGGTCCACGTCCTTAAACAGGGTGTTGAATTCCGGGCGCTTCGCGGCCTTGCGGTATTCTTCCTCGAAAAGAACCTGGTAGCGTCCCTTACCCCGATTGCCGGCTTCGTCGTAGGTGCGGTAGTGCTCGACCCGGTCGATGAAAAAGAGACTGAGGACTTTGATGCCTTGGGGGCGGAGTCGTAGCTCTTTTCTGAGATGCTCCTCGATGGTGCGGGCGAAAAGCTGACGGGTGAAGCTGTCGCCATCCAGTGCGCCGATGGCCTCACCGACTTTCAGCGGTCGGTCCAAGTTTGAGAGTTCAAGGAACTGCTCCCCATCCTTGTTCGTGCCGAAATTGGTGACCTGGATGTCCGCATAAAGCTCGCGGTTAGTCTCCAACTCCAAGGATCCGATGCCCACGTCGATTTCCTTTCGCTGCACCGTCTTGCCCTTTTGCAGGTCAACCTCGACGCGTGCGGTGAGCGTGCCGCGCTTGTTTTTGACGCCGAGGAAGCGGACGTAAGCCTTGTTGTTGCCGGATTCCACCCGTGCCGCCGCGACTTCGATGGTTTTGACGAGATTGCGGCTGTAGGCATCGACTGCGTCGAGCCGATAGACCATGTGATGCTTCTCGGCGTGGGTGGCGGAGTAGCGCAGTGTGCAGAGCGGATTGAGTCGGGCGAGCGCCTGCCGACCACGACCCTCCAGGCCGCCGTCCACGCTCTGCGGCTCATCCACGATCAGCACCGGGCGAGTCTGGCGGATGAGGTCGATTGGTTTTTCGCCGGAGGTTTTCTCGCTGGCGCGATAGATGACGTTCTTGGACTTTTCCTTGGCCTTCACGGCATCCTTGGCTTCGGCATCCGCCTCGGCCTCGTCGCCCGACTTGTTGATGGCCTGCACCGTCATGACCATGATCTCGATGGTGCCGCTCAAGGCGAAGGTGCGGACATCACTCAACACCGAAGAGTCGTAGAGGAAGTAGCGGTAGGGCGTGTTGGCGTAGAGGCTTTTGAAATGTGCCTCGGTCATCTTGAGGGACTTAAAAACACCCTCCTTGATCGCGACTGACGGGACGACGATGATGAACTTGGTAAAGCCGTAGCGTTGGTTCAGCTCGAAGATCGTGCGCAGATAGGTGTAGGTCTTGCCCGTGCCAGTCTCCATCTCGACGGTGAAATCGCCCGAGTTGAGTTCCTTATCAGGCTTGAGGCCGTGGCGAAGCTGGACTGCCTGAAGATTGGCGAGTATCTCGTCGTCCAGCAGAGTGAGCCGGTTGCCGTAGCCGAGGTAGTTCTCTTTGATGAGCTGGTCCTGCGCACCGTCGGCCTGTGTGCGCGAGACCGTGAACTCCGTGCGACAGGCCTCCTGCCCCTTGAATAGGTCGGTGACGGCTAGAATGGACTCCTTCTGATAGCTGAGTCGGTCGTCGAGGAAAGGGTCTTCAAACTTGAAAATCATAGTGCCGGCAGGGAAACGAGTGGGAGAAATCGGCTGAACGGGACGCTGGGCCACTGCGTGATCGTGGACCGCGACGCCGGGTTGCTCTTTGCGACGGGAGTCTTCGATCTGAGCATGGGAGCGGAGTTTGGTTCTGACCTTGGGCTTCACCCGTTTCGGACGCGCGACCTCGCTGGAACGAGGGGTCTTCTTGGTGTGACGTTTCGTGAAGGATCGCTTCGTCTTGGCAGACTGTTTTCGAGCGGGGGCGCGGGCTTTCGCGGACTTACGCTGCTTTCGCAGCATGGTCTGCTTCTGGCGCGAACGCTTCAAAGTTTGGTCGGGTTAGTGATTTTTCGATACGAAAGTGAAGACGACTAGAGGCTGCGGATGCGGCCGCGCTGAGCCTCAGGGAGATTCTGCTCCAAGTAGGCGGTGAGGTTGGTCTTGGCGACATCGTCGGCAAACGCGCTGTCGCGAAACACGAATTCCGACTTCACCGCGACTTTGAGTTCCTGGCGCCAAGCGAGAATGCCCTGAGCGAGTGGCTTGACCTGAGCCCGGGTGATCTTCTCGGGCAGGCAGGCAAACAATGTGCCGGCGCCGATACTGTAGACCGTCGCCTCGGAGATCTTTCGGGATTCGATGGGCACGCACAGGTCAATGCCGAGCTTGAGGAGGAGTTCGGTGAGGATGTCTTCCTCAGTCCGGCCCGACTTCAGGTGTTCAGCATGCTCATCGAGGGTAGCCGCCATGTCATCACGCTTCGGGTCCCACTCGCGAATGTTACTTGAATCGAGTTTATAAACTCGAAAACCAAAATCGCCGGGGAATAGCTGCGCTTGGTTTTTCACCGCCTTTGCTGTTCGCCGAAGCCGCTCTTTAGTTAGCTCAGCGATATTCCTGGGCTTTTTGAGCTTATCACAAAACTGAACGGCAGCCTGTTGGCTTTCTGCTGATAACGGCTCAGGCAGCTGAACCAAGATGAACCTACGAGATATTTGATCCGCTATATTTTGTAGAAAAGCGGCATGCGCTGTCGACCCGCTCCCGGCAAAAAAATCGAGAATCAGTCCATTTGACTCAACTCCCACCTGAATCAAATAACTTAGGAGCTCTTTAGGCTTCGGGTATTGAAATGGAATGCCCATTTCCTCGAGCTCGGAACGCATCTTTTCTGTTGTCCCCATGCCGCGCAAAACCGACAAAATATTGCGAGCCTTGGTTCTATCACGCCGATAGTATATTACCCCTTTATCGGAGAGGTAAAATGACAGCTTGTCCCCGCTCTCGTCGATGGGCTGACATCCATTGCTGATAAACGCTCTCAGCTTATTAGCATTAGCCCACCCGCTGTAGACGGTGCATTGCGTGGCGAGTTTGCCTGATTCTACTTTAAGAGGCCCTAGTCGGATGGGGTAAGATAGGGAATATTTCTCGGTTAACTCCCGCGTAATGTATCCATGCTCCTTAACTTCTTCAAAGAAGCGAGACGACACTCGATTTTCAGGCAGTTCAAGACGATCTTTGAGACAGGGAAAACCTGCGGGCAGCGTCACGGAGGAAGGCGGATTCCCTGGTCCATTCTTAGTGATCGAATTCTCGGCAAATCCCTTCCAGAGGTTACTCTCCTCTCGAGTGTTCGGATCGACAACATGCCCGATACCAGCCGCGTCGGCATTCTTGGCATATAGCAGTATATATTCGTGATTAACTTTTACATCAAACTGGTTGTCGGTGTGGCCGTCTGTATTCCAGACGAACTGCGAGATAAAATTCTCTTCTCCGAAAACCTCATCACATAGTTTCTTCAGATTGTCTGCTTCGTTGTCGTCTATGCTTATGAAAATCAATCCATCCTTGCTGAGTAGGTTTGCCGCCAATCGGAGGCGAGGCAACATCATGCTTAACCAATCGGTATGGAAGCGACCTGACGCCTCTGTATTCGCTACGAGCTTCTTGCCGCTCTTTATCTGGCCAGTGATTTCAAGATAGTTTTTGATGTTGTCCTGGAAGTCATCGGCGTAGACGAAATCTTTCCCTGTGTTGTATGGCGGATCGATGTAAATCATCTTCACTTGGTCCGCGTAGCTCTTCTGCAGCAGCTTTAGAACCTCAAGATTGTCACCCTCGATCATAAGGTTCTTTGTCGTGTCCCAATCTACTGATTCGTTCGGACAAGGACGAAGCGTCCCGGTGGAAGGCGTGAGCGCTAGCTGGCGAGCCTTCCGCTTGCCATGCCAATTTAAACCGAACTTCTCCTCCCGCGCATCCACGGCGCCGCCAAGGAGCTGCCGGAGCACGTCAAAATCGACCTTTCCCTCAACCCAGGCGTCGGGGAAGAGCCGGCGAAGGTGGTCGAGGTTCTGAGCGACGATGTCGGCCGATTTGGCGTCAGGGGAATCAGCGGTGATTTTCTGCATGGGCATGATCTAGACTATACGGAATAAGATGGGATAAGGACACGTAGGCGAGCCTTAGCCGCCGTCGTTCTCGTCGTCGGCCTCATCGTCGTCCGGCGCGGCCGGCATGGTGCCGAGCGAGGCATCCTGCGGCTGGGGCATGGGCCAAATGCCCAGTGCCGTAGCGGCAAGACGTTCGCCACGCTCCCTGATTGCTGTTTCGTTCCATACTGCGAGCTGCCCGAGGCCTTGATTCAAGCGCAGAGGGCTCTGGGCGAAGCCGCCGGCAAGGTCGCGTTTAACCAAGAAGGGATGATCCCGATACTCGGAGTTGTAGCCGGTCAAGGTGAGGTTACCCAGGGTGTGCAGCCACTTGTCCTGGATGGCCTGCCAATCGGGACCCAAATCCGCGATCCACTCCGGTTTGAGGTCCTTGTTCTGAGGGAGGATGTGCTCGATGGTGAGACCCTCGATGGACACGGGTTCCTTCCGTCCGTGATTCTCGAAGCGTTTCAGAATGAACTTGAGCGGACGCAGGCTGTAGAGGTGATTGCGGCAGAGTGAGTGCCGGAACTCCGCGTCATCGGGGAAGCGCGCACGGCCCGACAGCCCGGCAAAGCGTGCGTGAACCGCATCGAGGTAGCGGTCCTTTGCGAGGTTCTGAGCGAAGGCCGCGAAGGTCTTGTTTAAGACGTTGGTGGGAACACCGCAGACGGCGCGGCGGAGCACGTAGGTCTCAACGAGTCGCACGGCGGCAAGGAGGTCAGCCCGGGACAAGACGCCGCTGGAGTAGTCATGATATAGCTCCAGAAGTAGCGGGTAAGCGACGTCGACCTTGAGTTCACGAAGATCGGCAAATGCAGCCCCGAGCGCCGAATCCTTCTCCTGGGAGAGGGCCATCGCTGCATAGTGGCCGGCATGTGCGTAGATGTCGGCCAGAACGGGTTCGATGCCGGTAACTTGCTCGGCAAGGTAGGCCTTAAACTCGCGATACACCGCGTTGATATTGGGAATGCGTCGTGTCTTCAGCGTGAGGTAGTGGCGCATGAAGCCATCGAAGGCCCACTGGTAGGCCTCCTGCCCGAAGCGCTCTTCCATCGGGCGCCAGTAGCTCTGATAAAGCCGAGTCTGCTCGTCTGGTTTCTGACCCATGAGCACGAAATTGCGAATGAGGTCAGCCTGGCTGAGGGCGAGGCCGGTGGAGTTCATGCTCTCAAAAATGAGCTGAGGATTGTCCTGCCCTCGTTGCAGCGCGACCTCGACAATCATGAGTTTGGCAAGCCCCCGGCACAGGTTGCGAAGCTGATCGGCGTTTAGGCCCGCTATGCGCGACGTGAAGAACTCAAAGTTCTCCATCACCCGAATGGATCGCGCGTCAGGAATGGGCTGCTGCCCGGTCAAAGCCAAGAGCGTGGTTTTATCGGTTTGTGTAAGGATGAGCTTGTGCCGACGCTCACCGGTCTCCTCGGGGTCGAGCAGGTAGTAATTGCGCAGCTTGCGGGCCGTAAATCCGTCCTCCGGCTCGTCGTCGCCAATGGCGCGAGCCAACGCTTCGAGCAGAATGGTGGCTGTGGTGACACGCTGCTGACCGTCGATGATCAGGAGGGCGGAAGGGTTGCCGACCGTCTGCAAATCGGCCTCCACGTAGACGATGGAGCCGATGAAATGCGCGTTTACTTGGCGCAGCGCGCCTACCCTTAGGATGTCGTTCCAAAGCTGCTCACAGTTTTCGAGCGACCACGAGTAAGTGCGTTGGTAGATCGGGATCGTGAGCTGCGGCGAACTGCGGAGAAATTTAAGAAGGGGGAGCGCTTCGGCTTTCATAGGTGAGCGGCGAGGGTCTGAAGTTTGGTTTCGAGGTCTCGCATGGCGAGGTTGAGTTGCACGCGGCGGTTGAGCTGACGTTCCTTAGCTGCGGCGCTGCGCAGAGAAGTGAGGTCAGCGGTAATGCGAGCGTGGTCGGCTAAGGCGGCGCGGCGGGCCTCATAACGCCCAGGAGCTTCGCAAAGGGGGCCGAATTGTCCCGTAATTGAGGCGGCACGCCGTGCGACAACGCGAGCGAGCCAACCCTGATAAAGCGAATGTAGGTTTGCCCCAGGCTGGTTGGTGAGGGCGAGACTCGCGATGAAGGCAACGTCGGGCGGCTCAGGTCGCGCTGCGGTGATGGGGTCGGTGGTAACGACAGCATCCTCCAACACCACTTTCCCTGCCTCGGCCTGAGACCAGCGTTTGTGAGCCAAAGAGACGGTCGCGCCACCCCCCTGCTGAGTGAAAAGAAGGACTGGATAGGGAATGGCACGGTGAATCAATTCCACGAGGCGAATGCGCTTCGCGAGTGGGCGAAGCGTGGCGACGAGCACGGCGATTTCGAGATACTCACGGGTGCTGTCACGAAAAGCCGGCACGCCGATGTTGGTGGGCTTGAGTGCCGCGTGCCACATGAGTTCCTCCAGGCCGTCCTGAACCTGCCTTTTGTCTCCTGCCGCGGGTGTGCCTTGCTCAATGAGAAGCCTTTTTGGGACACGCTGCTCGACGAGACATCCCGGGGGAAGCGCAAGCGCGGCGATGATTGAGGATGCGGGCATTGCGCAATGATCAGCCGGCGGTGATTTGCTGCGCGCAATCCGACAGAAATCCACAATCGCGGCACCGCACGGTCCGACGATCCAGCCATTTTTTCAGGCCGAAGCAACCGGGCCTCCGGTGTTCTGGGGTGGCTTGGGGCGTGAGACGCCAGGCCAAGCCTTGGAACCATTGGCCGGTCGTCTTCAGCCCTTGGATAGGCGGATCGTATTTCGATCCCCATTTTTCCAGAGCAAGACCCAACACATGGAGGGTGTTGGCCGGGCCGCTCAGAAAGCCGTTGATGGCGAGGATCGCAACGCCGACCTCAACCCAGAAAGACCCATCACCATCTCCGATGTGATTGATCTCTACCCGGACGATCTGGTCCGTTGACAAATCAGCAAACAGGGATCGTAGCGCCGAGAGACTCTCGGTGATGCATTGGGTCTTCTCGGTGAGAGTGAAAGCTGCGTCATTCGGTTTGCTGAATTTCAGCGTGAAGACGCCAAAGTCGGCTCGCTCGGTTCCCGCGGAGAGAGCTTCGTCTTCGGGCAGGATCACCAAATACGCAATCACCTCGTAATCGTCGATGCCGGCGAACTCGCCCTTCTGGGCGTGAGTGCCGCCGGGGGAGAAGAGACTAGCGACGGCGCGCTCCTCGCGCTTGCCGACAATTGACGCGACGGCGGTCGAAAGCTGCTTGCGGACATGTTGCATGTCCGCCCCAGCACGAGTGATGCGGTCGAAGCGGTTATATGCGGAGAGGTCGGGTAAATCACGACCCACTGTGAGCCGCTTTAGGCGGTCGAGGAGTTGTTTCGTATGGGAATGCGGAAGAACCACAGTCCCGTCGTCGCCGACGTGAACGAGATAGTGCGGTGCCAGCGGATAGCCGGATTCAATGGCGGCGACAGCCGCAGGCCCGGCGGCGCGTAGACAGAAGATAACGCCCGGCGGCACGCCATTCTCGCCCTGGCTGGCGGCTAATGTCGCCGTGTGCACGCCAAGTGGTTGGCTTTCCAATACGGCTGCGTGGTCGCGATGATATCCTGCAAGGTCGATACGGAAATCGTTAAGCGTGAGGTCGGCGATGGATACCCCACTGGACAAGTCCTCCAAGTCGATGACGGTATGTTGAAGCTTGAGGAGCTGGGTGCGGCGATACTCCAGATCGTTCATCTGGTTGCCGGACTGCTTCTCAATGATGTTCTCCTCGCCGGTGGCGGAAATATCGAGGAGCACCATGCGACCAGATACGCGCTGTTCGAGGCCGATGTATTCCTCCAGCTCAATGTTGGGCCAGAAGTTGACGAGTTGAATCCTAGTGTTTTGCGAACCGATACGGTCAATCCGGCCAAACCGCTGGATGATCCGCACGGGATTCCAGTGGATGTCGTAGTTGATGAGAAAGTCGCAGTCCTGAAGATTCTGGCCCTCGGAAATGCAATCCGTGGCGATGAGTAGATCGATCTCTCCTTCTGCGGCAAAGTCAGGCGAGCGTTCCTTTGCGCGGGGCGCGAAGGAGGTGAGAATGCTGCCAAGGTCGCTGCGAATGCCCGGCAGCGTGGTTTTGTTGTGACCGGTGCCGGTTACGAGGGCGGAATGCAGCCCGTGCGTCTGCTGCACCCAAGTAGACAGCGCGCCGTAGAGATAGGCGGCGGTATCGGCAAAAGCAGTGAAGACGATGACCTTCTTGTTGCCGGTGTTGATCGGCTGACGGATTTTTGCGTCGATGACCGCTCGAAGTTTGGCGAGCTTGTCGTCCCTGGATGCGCCAATGACGGCGGCAGCGGAGAGAAGGGTGGCGAGCCGACCGCGGTCCTCGGCCAAGTCTTGCCGCCAGCGAACGCGATCCACGTCCTGCAAGAGCACCTTTACCTTTCGACCGACGAGTAGAGATTCAAATGCCGGGTCATCGGGCACGATATCCTCAATGTTGATCTCGCTGACCGACTCCTCATGCGCATCGAGCTTGGCGATGAGGGAATCGACGTCCGCCAACTGGCGCCGAAGCGTGAGCGCAAAAGAGGTGACGGAACTCTCCATGCGCTTGAGGACATTTACCCGGAGGAGATGGACGAGGCTCTCCTCGCGATCCGCTTGGCGGAAGACGCTTTCGCCGCCCCGAATTTGCACACTGTATTTTTGGTCGTATGCGTTTTGCTTGCTGGGGAGGACGTAGCGAAGCGGCGCGTAGGCGCTAAGATTAAGCCGACGAATCTCCGTGTTGATCTCGCGGATTGGGCGAAACTCACCAGCAAGATCGACGTCGGCCTTAATGTTTACGGGGGGGAGTCGATCCGGAAAGCGACCAGTCTCGGCAGTGCCGTAGTATTTCTCGATGTGCTTCCGCGACCGCGCGATGGTGAGAAGATCCAGGAGCTTAAAGTAGTCGAACCCCAGCATGTCCAAGAGCCGAGACGGCGCGCGCTCCGGCTCTTCGAGGGCAAGCCATCGGTTGAACTGGAGTTGGGCAGAACGAACCGTGGCCTCGACACTAGGAATACCGTGGGACGCCAAGGCGGCGTCTTCGCCCTCCGTGACAAAGGCAATCTGGTTCTTGAGGTCGGCGAGCCGGTTGTTGACGGGTGTTGCCGAGAGCATGAGCACCCGGGTCTTCACGCCGGACTTGATGATCCGGTTCATGAGACGGTCGTAGCGCGTATCGCGGTCTTTGTGGGATGCCTTGTTCCGGAAGTTGTGCGACTCGTCGATGACGACGAGGTCGTAGTTGCCCCAGTTTACGTGCGACAGATCAATGTCACCAGAGTGGCCGCCGTCGCGAGATAGATCGGTGTGATTGAGAACGTCGTAATTGAATCGGTCGGCTGCGAGGCTGTTGCGGCGGTCATTCGCCTTATAGAGAGTCCAGTTGTCGCGAAGCCGCTTGGGGCACAGAACGAGCACGCGGTCGTTGCGCAGCTCATAGTATTTTATCACCGCCAGAGCCTCGAATGTTTTGCCGAGGCCGACGCTGTCGGCGATGATGCACCCACCAAAACGCTCCAGCTTGTCAATTGCACCGACTGCACCGTCGCGCTGAAACTTGAAAAGTTTCTTCCAGACGAGCGTATTGCGAATACCCGTGGCAGACTTCACGATCCGCTCCTCGTCCAACTCATCGCCGAGATCGCGAAAGATGTGGAAAAGGATCAGATAGTAGATGCTGGAGGGGCTCTTTTGCTCGGTGATCAGGCGAAGCTGAGCGGATAGACTCTGCTTGGCAGCTGACGAAGCCGGAAGGCTATCCCAGAGTGCGTTAAACCAATTGAGGAGAAGCTGGGATTCGTCTTCGGTTTCCGACGCCTGGATGAGACTGAGCTGGTTACCGGGGGTGAGCCCGAGGCCCTCCGTGGTGAGCGGACAATTTCCGGCAATCACTTGAGTGCGAGCGCCGGGCGCTGGCGTAGCGGCGAGAAGAGACTGAGGAAGAATAGCCGGAGCCTCCTTTAGTTCGACGTTTTGTTCTAGCCACCGAAGACACTGGGCCGCGAGCCACCGACTTTGAAGCTGGTTGCGGAGGCGCCTATCGGCGTCGGTCCCGAGCAGTGCCGTGGGCAGAGTTTGCCCGACCGAGGGAAGGACAAGGCGGCACTTGGCAAGTTGGAGGAACGCCTCGCGCAGTTCCGCAAACCCAAAGAGCGAAAAGCCGGAAGAAGCTGCATCCAACGCCCCGCCACGGGTGAGCGCCGACTTAAGGTGGTCGATAACGCGGTCGTTGCCGGTGTTCTTGAGCAGCTTCATGAGTTGCTTAGGCCGCTGACACCGGGTTCGACGGTAGTGGCGCAACCATCGCCAGCTCTGGTTGGTAGCTGCTCAAGGCACGGCGCAGCGAGGACGGCATCGTATCCTTTTGCAGCTCTCCGTAGCGTTCGTTAAGGCGCTGTTTAAGGCCGAAGAGTCGTTTGGAGGCAGTATCGACAAGCGTGCCGTAGGTCGTGGCTCGCAGCGTCCCGTAACTTCCGACCTGCTTGTTCGGTTCTGTTTTTGGAGCGACCTCGTGGCCAACCACGAATGCATATATCCGGACTGCATTGGCGAAGTGACCAGAGCCGAAAATATCCTGAACATAGCCATCAGCTTGATTCATTTCCTCGCGTCCGATGGCGGACCGCCCTCGTTTCAGTTCGATGAGCAGCACGTCTCGAGTGCGAACAAGCTGGGCCTCAGGATCGAGCACTTCCAAGCCCACTGCGGACAAAGAAGCATTCGCCATGATCAGAAGATCGCTGCGCTTCCGCGCGTTCTCGAATGCCTCGGGCGGGCAGCTCTTGCCGAACACCTTTTGCACAGCGTTGCGAATGGTCTGATTGGAAGCGTATTCGGGTGTGTCGAACTCAGGTCCGAAAACCCACCGCGCCTCTGCGACCAACGGATGCAGCGTATGCAGTTCGTCGGCCTTCTCGTCGCCGGAGAGGCGCCGAATGGCTTCGATGACCCCCAAGCGGTTGTCCACTTCATCCAGCACGGTCAGGGCATCTTTTATGTCCCAGTCAGAAAGAATCCGATCAAGGCCGGCAATGTCGGTTTCGGAAAGCGTGAGCAGCTTTTGCAGAACCGATTGCATACTGGTTGAGTGCTTCTCGATGACCATCGCGGAGACAAAGGTCTCCAGCACCTCGGCCGTCATCCCCGGGTTTTGTTCAGCGACACGTTCGACAACACTTGCTACTTCGCGCCGTGCGCCGCTCGACAGAGAATGAAGTTTTTCCGCATTATGCCGATACACCGTTTCTTTGGTGTCCTCGATCCGTGATGCTGAAATTTCGCGGTATATCTTCTCTACTTGTTCGGCGACGCTGGCGTGAAGTTCATCGACTTTCTCGCTCCGCTTAAACCCGGTCCAGTCGGGTTCAACGAAGTCTCGGAGGTCGTCACATTCCACGATGAAGGTATAACGTTTTCCGAACTGGGTCCGCCCGTCCACCGGGGCATGCCGCCCAAGAGTCCAGCTAGGTTCGCCCACCAGTCGTCCGCCAACCCAGAATGCTACTCCTTGGCGAAGCGTATTGGTGGCGGCCTTGTTGGTATCGTAGCAACTGACGGTAACGGTGATTCCTGAGGGAAGCGCAACTGTGGCCTCACTGATCTTGTTGCCCGCGAGTTCTGTGAGCGTGAGGGCAATGCCGTTAATGAAAATCGTGAATTGAGGGTCATGGATGAACCGAGACCCCAATATCTGGCGGAGCTTTGCGGCGTCCGGGAGATGGCGGGACGTTTTGGCGACCAGCACCGTCCCGTGCCCCTCACCATCGCTTACTTTTTGGTCCAAGACCACGAAGGGATCTTCTTCCGTGGCGGTCGATACGCGAAACCAGCTCGTTTTCCCGGCTTTCGTGGTGAACACCTCATAGTCGTCCGCAAAGCAAAGAAGCCCGTGCCGACCAACGCCATTTCGGCCATACGCGAGACGTTTCCAGCCGGCTCGATCCGGAGGGAACTCCGCGGATTTACCCTGATGCTCCTGTCGGTCATAACCGAGTCTCATCCACCGTTTGAGGAAGTCGTCGGTTAGCATTCCCGCGCCATCGTCCTGGATTTTCAGGTCGCCGCCGATCACATCGGGAATCGTGACATGAACGGCAGAAGCTCCGGCGTCCCAGCAATTGGCAACAAGCTCGGTGAGGGCAATGTCAGGGTCATGCGCAATAGCACCAAGCGTCCGGAGCAAGTAGCCCTTCTCAAAGAGTGTGCCTTGGATGTATGTGGACATGTGGAATTTTCTCCGGATGCGGGCCTAATCGGTGAAAAATAAAGAGGGAAACGCACCCCGAACACGCAGCCGGTCCACGAAGATTGTTTGGGCCTCGGCAGTCGATGCAGCGTGCCGATTTTTCAGACTCCGAGCCGGGGCCTTAAACACCGTGCGCTCACGCTTTGGTGGGATTTGCTGCGCTGGCCTGCCTGGCCCGTCTGGATCCCAACGCTGGTGCGTGCAGTCGCGAAGGCTACCGATGATGGGATGCTGGAGGGAGAAATAGGCCATGGTTACACAACTCTAGTTTAAGAAACGAACCAATGGCCCAGTGGTTCTTTCGGAACCATATCAATATAAAGAGGTTTCGAGACAAGCATCGATTTGGGCGCGGGTGAGAAAGCACGCCCACGATAGTTGCTCCGCCAACTGGATGGCAATACCCATGCACCGCAGGGATGCGAAATGAACTCAAGGCTCCCGTTGGCGCGCCTTGGCGTCGACAGATGCACTGATCCCCGGGCTGCTTGGCGGCTACTGGCCTAGCCCCTGCCGATGACTATGCGCCACACGCGTTGTCATGCTGAGGCTTTGAGCGCGCCTCTCCTGTGAGTGCTTCAACAGCGTCTCCGCGATAGAAGTGTCGCCCGACTCCACGAACGCCTTCACCTCATGCTTGGTGCGGATGTGGTCGGCTGGTCCCATTTCCTTCACGCGGAGGCGCTCGGTAATCAGCCGGACTGCATCGTCTTCCTTGCGGAGGGCGAGCAGGGCTTGGACCGTGATTTCAGGGCTCTTTTCGGGGTTCATCGAACGAGATTCAATTATACGAGATTAGCGCGGCCGGAGGGAGACTTTTTTGAAGCCATTCGTGCAGTGGCGCACAACGGCGGTGTGGTCGGGCAGGCTGCGGAACTCGTGCGGCTTGATCCGATACTCCTCCACCCGCTGATACGTGTGGGCCGTATGGTCCAAATGCACGGTCCGGGTGGCACGCTCAACCCAGTGTTTACCCAGCGCATTCGCACACCGGAGAGCGTCGGCCTCGGACGCGGCCCGATACATCACGAGGTTCTTAAGATTGAGGGCCAGAACCTCGGCTTGTTCCTTGGTTTGAGGCGGAATCAACGACTCGAAGGCCTGGGCGGACACGACCAACATGAGCATGCAATCGCGGAGCCGGTCGATGACGTTGAAGTCGCTGGTGCCATCGTGGCTGGCGGTGATGGCGTTCTGGAACTCGTCGCCGACGTAGACGAGCTGGTTCAGCGCATACTTCTGCCATGGGGGCTGCGCGTAGCGCCGAAGGGCGTGCCGGTAGAGCAGAAGCTTCATGACGGTGAACACATATTGCCGCTCAGTGGTGTAGTCCTGGGGCACGTCGATGCAGAAGATTTTGCCCTTATCGACGTCGGCCATGGTGCAAGTGTCGGGCTCGTTGGAGCTGAAAATTTCAGCGATTTCGGCCGTGCCGAGGTATTCGAGGTAGTTCTGGGAGGTGCCTATCTCGCCGGCCCGCTGCTCCTTCGCCTCGTGCTTCAGGTAGGTCTGCTCCAAGGTCTCGGCGAGGCGAATACGGCGCTCGGTTGGCTCCAGTTCCGTGAGCTTCTCCAGCGCCGCCTTCAGCTCCCGTTCCGAGGTAAGCAGATCGTAGGCGTTGGTGGCGGTCGTTGGCCGGCCGATGTCGGCGAGCAATTCAAAGGCCCGCCCGATGTGGGCGGCGCCCTTCACTTTGAAGAAGCCTTTTTCATCTTTCGGATTCAGGGCAGCGGCCGTATCGACCAAAATCCGTGCGCGGGTTGTGAACGGCAACCGCGCATCGCCCGTGACATTCAGACGGTGGATCGCCTTGCCTGGCTCCCCGACCAACCGCGGACGAAGGCGGATGATGTCGTGCTCGCGGCCATACTTCTTCGCCAGCCATTCGAGGTAAAACCACTCGTCGCCCTTGTTCGCCATGACCACGCCGCCGAGCGTGGGATTGCGCCGCATCAGGTCGGCGAGCAGGCCGTTCATGCCGGAGGTCTTACCGGAACCGGTGTCACCGGAGAAGAAGAAGTGCCGGTTGGCCTTGTCCCGCGTCCATCTGAATCCGGCGAACGCCAGCACGATTTGCCACCGGTCCGCCACCACCTTGCCAGCGGGGTCGCGCACGTAGCGGCGATGGTCGGCGTAGTAGAATAATCCGCCCGCCAGCGCGCACAGGACGGCCCCGACAACGTATCCCCAAGGTGAGGGCAACCGGATTGCCCCGAACAGGCCGGAGGCGGAGATCGCGAGGGCAAAAGGGAGCGCCAGCGGGAGGCGCAACCCCGGCTCGTTGTGGCGGAGATTTCGCTGAATCAGCCATCCCGCGATGCCCAGAAACAGGGCGGAAACTGCGAACGCAGCTACCGTGATGGCCTGCGGATCGTGCAGCCATTGGCGCATCAAAACGTGAGGTGCCGGGAGCGTTTTCATCACCGATCGTGCGGGAAACGAAGCGCGCTTTCGCTGATTCCGCGAGGCAGCGACCCTACCGAAAAAAGGGTAGTTCGGCCGGTCCCGTGCGCTCCTGATCCGCTCGCATCGGCTCGATGTCCCGAACCCAACGAACTCGTTAGGGCCTTGCGTCTGTGGTCAAAAAAGCGCGGGGGATTTACGCCCACCATCCCGGCTCATCGTAGCCGCTGATGTCCGCCAACGGAGCGGAGGCCTACCGTGCGACCGGTAGGCCTGCTACCTCGGACTCGGGAGGGCCGCTCCGTTGAGGATCGGCATGGAAATCGGCGTGATGATGGCATGATCACGGTTGGAATCATTCGGAACGGAGCCACCTACCTCTCGCATCACCTACGGAAAAACGATTACTGGTCGGAGGGTGAGAAGGCCGTCCAGGGCGAATGGATCGGCGAAGGTGCGAAAGCGCTCGGGCTCACCGGGGCCGTGGCGGATGCGCCGTTCGAAGCGTTGCGCGAGAACCGGCATCCGCTCACGGGTGAACCGCTCACGGCTCGCGATCACGCCAACCGCGTGGCGTTCTTCGATGTGCAGTTGTCCGCGCCGAAGGACGTGAGCGTGCTCGCGATGGTCGGCGGCGACGAGCGGGTGCGTGAGGCGTTCAGCGAATCGGTCAAAAATGCCCTGGCCGAAATGGAGCGCTTCGCCGCCGTCCGCGAGCGCCGGGGCGACGCCGCCGGGACCGAACAGATTCGGCTGACCGGGAATTTCGTGGGCGCGATGTTCATGCACGACACCAGCCGAGACCTCGATCCTCAGCTCCATGTGCATGCCGTGCTCGCAAATGCGACTTGGGATCACACGCGCAACGAGTGGCTCGCGTTGAAACAAAACGAGATGTTGCGGGCGTCTCCGTATCTCCGGCAGGTGATGTATCGCGAGCTGGCCGCGCGGCTGCGGGCGCTCGGCTACGAACCGCATGAGATGAACTCGAAGGGATTTTCGGTGCGGGGCGTCGAGCACCTGCGCGAGCGCTTCTCGAAGCGCACCCGGCAGGTGCAACGCCTGGCGGAGGAGTTCGCCGCTGCGAAGGGCCGCAAGCCGACAAAGCGCGAGGTCGAGATTCTCGTCCGCGAATCACGCGAGGACAAGTTGACGGAGATTTCCACTCCGGAGGTGCGGACGCGGCAGCGTGCTGAATTGAGCCCGGCTGAGTCGCGGTCGCTGGACGAGCTGGTGCGGACAGCGCGAGCGCAGGCCCCGCGCCAGCAATGGTCGCATGGCAACGTCCAGTCCGTCCTCGAGGCTGCGCTGCGCCACGTTTACGAACGCAACAGCGTTGTGCGCGAGGGACAGGTCCTGGGCGCGGCGCTCGAACTGCATCCGGATTTCTTTCGGTGGCGGGAGTTGCGCTCGGCCTTGGAAACCCATCCGGACGCCATCCGCAAGGACGGCGAGATGAGTCTGCGACCGATCCGGCGAGAAGAGGATGCGGCGGTGGCGCGCGTCCGCAACGGGAGGAATCAGCGTTTCCCACTCGGGGAGCCTGGGCATCTCCCGCCGGAACTCACCGCCGGGCAACGTGCGGCGGCGACGGCTTTGCTCGAAAGCCGTGACTTCCTCAGCGTGCTGGTCGGCGATGCCGGCACGGGCAAGACGACAGTGTTAACGGCCATCGAACGCGCGCACCTCGCGGCGGGCGGAAACCGCTTCCTGCCGCTCGCGCCGACCACCCGGGCACGGGACGCCATGCTGGCCAGTGGGCTGGAACAAGCCGATACCGTGCAGCGCTTCCTCGTCAGCGAAACGATGCAGGCGCAGGCCGCCGGCCGGGTCGTGTTGATCGACGAGGCGGGCCTGCTTTCGACCCAGCAACTGGATCAGTTGACCCGGATCGCGACCGCCGTCCGGGCGCGGCTCCTCCTGGTGGGCGACACAAAGCAGCACTACAGCGTGCAACGGGGAGACGCGCTGCGGAACATCATCCGGCACTCCGGGACGCCGGTGGTGCGACTCGCCGAGGTGCTGCGGCAGCGCAACGAGGCAGACCGTCGCTTCAGCCGGTTGCTCGCCACGGGGGCGGTCGCCGAGGCGTTCGGCTTCGCAGACCGTCGCGGTCTCATTCGCGAGGCACCGGACGACCACGCGCTCTTTGCTCGGGCGGCGGAGCACTATGTGGGCAATCGCGTGCGCGGGGTCGAGACCCTCGTGGTGATTCCGTTCTGGGACGAGATCGAACGCTTCAACGCCGAGGTTCGGCCTGCCTTGCGCCAAGCCGGCCTGCTTGGGGCCGCTGAAGTCGTCCGGGAGGCGGTGAAGCCGCTGACCTGGACTGAGCAACAGAAGATCCATTGGGACCAATACCAACTCGGTGACCGGCTGCTGTTCGCCCGTGACACCCGCTTTTTCAAGCGCGGGGTCGCGGCCGAAGTCATCGCCGTGCTGCCCGATGGACTGCGAGTGCGTGGTCCCAAGGGCCGCGAAGCGAAGATCACCCGCAAGCAACGCGCGGCCTTCGATGTGGGCCGGGCGCAAACGCTCGCCGTCGCCGCGGGCGACCGGTTGCTGATCCGCGGACGGGAAGACGACGCGGGCTTTGCGAACGGCGATTTCAAGGACGTGGCGCAAGTCGATCCGGTGGCGGACCGCATCGTCTTCACGGATGGGAAGGAATTGCCGCGCACCTTTGCCGCGTGGACCTACGGGCACGCGCTCACGTCCTACCGTTCCCAGGGCAGCACGTCGGAAGAATCCCTGCTCGTTCTCGGCGAGGTGGCCGGGCGGGCGCTGGCCCGTCGCCAATTCTACGTTGGCAACACCCGTTATCGGGGCGCGCACGCCATTTATCTGTCCAACAAGGAGGAAATCCTGAGTCGGCTGGCGCGACCCGATCCCGGCCGGGAACTCGCGACGGAATTCATGGCGCGGCACCGCCTCACTCTTGGCGAGCAAGTTGCGCCGCGCGCAACGCGAGGGCTGCGTGCCGGGATGCGCGAGGCCTGGCAAGGCACGGTCAGGAAGCTGCGCGGGCTCGCGACGGCGCAGGGTGAAGGGAGGAAGGTGTGATGGAACGCGCTCCGCTCCGAAAGCCGAAGCTGTATTTCGACGCGGGTGCGAGCCCGAGCCACGTCACATTCGACGACGGTAAGGATCAGCGCCGTAATCTGCCGTGGATGCACTACGTCGAGGCCCGCTGGGACTACGCCGAACCGGACACGATCAAGATCGAGATCGGCGATTGGTTGGTGGTCGTGCGCGGGCACAACCTCGCGCCGCTGTTCCTCGCTATCGAGGAGCATTCGCTGGCGCGGGTCCGCGCGCAGCCGGAGCTGCAATCAGATCGGGAGCATGAGGCAGATACATTCGCCGTGGAGATTCGGTTTATGAAGCCAACCGCGAACCCGTTCGGAAAGAAGCCTCCCGGGCAGCTCGAATTGGAAACGGGTTAGCGCTCAGATGAGTCTTATACTACAGTAGCAAGGATCGGCCTCTATAGACCCGGTAGCGGATGGGGTTTCGGTTCCAAAACTTGTCCTACCCTTTTTTCGGTAGGGCCGGTTCCTTGCGACAGGGCCGGGGTTGTCCCTTCTGGAAACCAGCACGGCTTTCCCGTTGCCCAGCAACAGTCGAAACCACCGCGCGGGAGTCGGCCCCCACAAGTGCCGGCATCAACAGGAGAGAAACATGACAACCTTGGTCCATCTGACGCCGTATGTGGCGTTCGCTCTCGGTGTGGCGATGATGATGCGGGCGCTGCACCTGTATTCGGAGAACCGTTCAACGGCGCCGGGTAATCCGTGGCCGCGCGCCGCGATCTGGTTCGCCGCAGTGCTCTCGTGGCCGACGCTCGCCCATGCGCAAGCGGTCGATCTGCGCACGGCGACTGAGGCGGGCAACGCGATCATCATGTATCTGAGCGGCACCTTTGCGGCGGTCGGCATCGTCGCGGCCGGTGTCGCCATGATGATGGGCCGGCAGTCCATCGCGAAATGGGCGTTTGCCGGGGCCATGGTGAGCGGACTCGCCTTCGCCATCGTCCGCACGATGTGGAGCAACATGGGGATCGAAGCCTCCAACGTCGGCACCTTCTCACCCTGATCGAACCTGGCCTCGCATCCCATGCATTCGACGCATCTCAACGAGCACGACGCCAACCAGGGCGCACAGTCCTCCGGCGAGTTCCTGGGCATGACCGGGAATTCCGGCTGGTATCTGCTGGGCTCCGGAGGCGCGACGATCCTGATGGTGATCTTTCTGTGGGGCATCTTCGGGGTATCGCTGCTGCTGTGCCTGCTGGTGGGCGTGGTGCTCTGCGCGCTCTCGGTGACGTATGTGTTCACGCTGAAGAACAACAAGCCGGAGCACTACGACACCGACTTCTTTGAATCTGCCTTGGTCGAGTCGGGACTGCTCTCCTTCCAATTCGGCCCGCGGGCCCGGCGGCCGGCGAATCCCTTCGCCGCCACCGGCTCCGCGCTGGCGCCCGAGTTGTCAGCGCGGGAGTTGTCGCCGTCCTCGTGCCGGACCGGAATCATATTGGGTCGCCAATCTGCGGCGGGCAGTCGGGAGGTCGTGGTGTCGCCGGACAGCAATGACGCCGCCCCGAAGAAGAGGGAGCAACCCGTGGTGGCACGCGCCGACTACGAGCGGTTGCAGGAACAGCTCACGGTTACGGAGGACATGCTAGAGGAGGCGTTGGCGGAGCGCGGGGAGGAAGTCACATGAGAACGGAGCCCGCCGACGGTTTCTTTGGCGAAGACATGATCGTTTTCGAGGGCTTGCACCGTGGTGGTTTCGTCGCGCGCGGCTTTGAGGTGATCGCTCCCGATCTGGAGCACGCCGATCCCGTGCATCACAACGCTTTCGAGTCCGACCTGGTCGCGCTGCTGTCGGTGCTGAAACCGGGCTGGCGGATGCAGGTGCAATGGACGAATGATTCCGATTTACGGAAGCCGCTCCAGCGCTACCGGGAGGACACGGCGAAGCTGGCGACGAACGAGTGGAGCAAGCGTCAGCGCAACGAGCGATTCGTGCGCTACTGGCGCATGGTCGAATCCGGAGCTTTGCGGCGGGAACGGCTGCGGCTGTATTTCACAACGCCGGTCGATGCGGCCGTGCTCGGAAAGAATGCCGGCCGGCTTACCCATGAAGCGCTGCTCGGCACCTACGCCGAGCAATTCAACCAGATCGGGCAGTTCCTGCAGGCTCTGTTCGGAGGGTGCGGCGGACAGGTTCGCCCGATGACCGATGCGGATCACTTCCTGCATTACCTCGAATTTCTCAACCCGTCGCTGCCGGAACAGAAGATCGCCGATCCGCTGGAGTTCTTCGATCCACGGAAGTCCATTCAGGAAAACTGCTGGCTTGGCGAAGGCCGGCCGCTGGAGAAGCCTGACACCGGCTTTTACCTCGATGGCTGCTACCACGGCATGCTCGTGCTCAAGTCGCTGCCGAAGCGAACCCGCCCAAGCCTCGCCTACCTGCTGACGAAGCTCGGATTCCGGGATTACGCCATCACGGTCAACGTCGAGTCGGTCGATGTGGAGGAGCTGATCGAAAAGGAGCAGAAGGAGCTGAACCGCGTCGAGGGCGACTACGAGAGCCTGAAGAAGGTGAAGCTCCTCGCGGCCATGCGCACCAAGGCCGCGAAGATCGCCCGTTACAGCAACGGCGACAGCTCGCCCTACCGCATCCAGTATATCATCCGGGCGTGGGACCGGAATAGGGAGGATCTCCGCGCGAAGCTGACCGCGCTGAAAGCCGCGGTCGGCAGCATGGAGCGGGCGCAGGCCTACGAACCCGCGCTGGAACCTTCCGCGCGAAACTTCTTCTACTGCACTTGGCCCGGCTGGTCGTTCAGCCGTTACGATTCGCTCTGGCATGATTACGACGATGCGCTCGTCGCGAACATTCTGCCTTTCTCCTCCACACCGGTCGGGCACCTCGATCAGGCGGAGTTCATTTTCGAAGGACCGAACGGGAACCTCGTCGGCGGGCGCACATTTGTTGGCGAGGGTAATAACCAGACGCCGCAAAACGCGGTCGTCATCGGCACGACTGGTTCCGGCAAGAGCGTCAACGTCATCGACATTCTGACTCAGACGGAGCCCTTCTACGCCTACACGATGATCGTGGAGGAAGGTGAATCCTACACCACCTACGCCAAGACGGTCGATCCGGCGGCGGAGCCCATCATCGTCCAGGCGAACGGCAAGCTCACCATGAACTACCTCGACACGCGGGGCCTGCCGCTGTCGGGGCTGCACCTGAGCGCGGCGGCAGCGCTGCCGATGCTCATGGTCGGGCAGTCGAAAGACGAGGACCGCAACAAGCTCCGGCAGGCGCTTCTCGCCAACGCCATCAGTCGCCTCTACGAGGATTTTGCGCGGTGGTATTTCAACCGTCACCCCGACCAAGCGGTAACGCTGTCTCGGCGGGCCTACGCGCTGGACCTGTATCGCCGGACCCGGATGGGGCCGCAAGCTACGGCGCTGGATGCTTTCCTCGAATTCGCCGAATGGGAACAGCACCGCAGCGATGAAGCGTCGGCGTTCGTCGCCGCTCCCGATGAGGGCGATGTCGTCCGTTTCGCCAAGGACGGTGCCGGCGCGCAACAGGTCCGTGACCTGGTGTTTGCGCGCTTCACTCCCGCCGAGATGCCGCAGCACGGGCAGTTGCAGGAACTGCTCGCGGCGGAGGCGTCCGGTCCGCACGCCGAGGAAATGCGCTACCTCGCCACGCTCCTGGAACCGTGGTCGGCGGGCGGCAGCTACGGCGAACTTTTCGATGGTGTCTCGAACGTCTCCCTGACCGGCAAGATCGCACATTTCGAACTCGGCTACATTCCCGAATCGGCGGAAGAACTGAAAGCGGCGGCGGCCTTCCTGATCGCGAACTATACCCGGTCGCACATGATGCGTCTGCCGCGCGCGCTGCGGAAGCGGAACATCTTTGAGGAAGTCGCGCGCTTCTCGCTCGTGCCCTCGGGCAGGAAGGTGCTGCGGGAGTCCTATCAGCAGCTCCGCAAATACAACGTCTGGAACGTCGCGACCGTGCAGAACTATGAACAGTTCAAGGCGTCGGATATTCGCGGTGCCGTCCTGGGCAACAGCCGCATCCTGTTCCTGCTCCGACAGAGCGACCGGTCCGACATCGAGGACCTGAGTCGGGATTTCCCGATCCCGGATGCGGCGAAGGATGCCGTCATGAGCCACCCGGAGCCGGAGAAGCTGGTCGGGACGAAGTATTCGCAGTTCACCTACTACCACACGGACGAGCGACGCCCGTTGATCGTCACGATGCGCAACGTCGCCTCGCGTGAAATGCTCTACTGCGCGTCGAGCTCGGGCGCGCACTTCGATCAGCGCGAGAAGGCGCTGCGCGGAAACGCCAGCGTGGTGGACGCGATCATCGCCAATGCGTGATGCCATGAAGACCAACGAAGAGATTCAACGCGAAGCCCAGCGCATGGTGATGGCGGGCCGCCGCTATGGGGAAGAGCATCGGGGTGTCGTCGGCGAGGTCGTCCCGCTGCCTCGGGTGCTGGTGCAGCTCCCGGATGTCCAAGTCACCCGCAAGGCGGAGGTGGCTGCGCCGGGTTCCGAGACACGTCTCGTGAATCGCCACCGGCATATCGAGGCGGCATTCGAGGACGATGCGTTGATCTTCCGGCTCATGGAGCGGGAGACGGAACCGGCGAACGCAACCGTCGCAACGCGGACCGGCGACCCCGTCGAAGTCATGGTCAGCCGTTCGGGATTCGACCTGCTCCATGCAGGGTATGAGATGGTCGAGGAGGACCGCCTGTTTGAGCGCCTCGCGCCTTATTCGGAGCGTATCGAGGAGCGGGATGCCCGCGACCCGGTGGATGAGCATGAGGTCGCCGAAGTCGAGGCCGTCCTCGAAACCCACCTGCTGCCGCCATCTGACCGGCTCCGCATGAAGGCCGACATCGTGGAATTTCTCGAAGGACGATTGGAGGCGGGCGTCTTTATCGCCCACGCCATTGACCGGCAGTGCGCCCGCGAGGGGCAGCGGCAGAGCCGCACTCAGCGCCACGAACACAAACTTACGATCAACGAACCCTGATCCTCAACCCAAGGCAACCCATGCAACGATTCCTGGACAGTCTCGCGTTCTCGCAGCCGTATCTGGTCGGCCTGCTTTTCATGGTGGTGGTCGCGCTCTTCATGCCGGGTTGCGCGACGGCAGGGGCGGACTCGGCCGGTCGCACGCGCAACTTCGCCACGACGGCGGCGACCACTGCCGGCGGCGCCTACATCGGCGCCCGGGAGGGCGACGGTAAGGCTAAGAACGCCGCGGTCGGCGCGGCGGCGGGCTTCGTGGTCGGCGAGACCATCAACTATTTCAACAACAAGGCCCAGCGGGAGGCGTTCCTGGCCGGTTACGAAAAGGGCCAGTCGAATGCCGTGAAGCAGCAATACTGGATCGCCCGGGCTAACCAGCGTCCCTCCGTCGATGACGGCTACGAGGAGACCTACTACGAAATCGACGTGCCTCAAACGGATCGCGACGGCGTGAGGCGCGAACCGACCAAGCGGGTCATCCGCGTGGTCATGCCCAAGGAGGAAACCGGGTCATGAAAACTCTCGTTTCAGCAGTCCTGTTCGTGGCCGTGTCGTTGCCGGCATCCGCACAGTGGGCGGTAATCGATGCGGCCAATCTCCAGCAAAGCGCGGTGAACTACGCGGCGCTCGTGGAGCAGTTGTCGAATCAGGCCACGCAAATCACCAACCAGGTTCGGCAGATTCAGCAATTCGAGACGCAGCTCAAGCGCATGGGGGACATGGCGAACGTGAAGGCCCTGGTCGGCTTCCCGGAATTCCGCGCCGATCTCAACCTTCCGACTCAAATCAAGACTTGGGCGCAGGGCATCGCCCGCGTCGATGGGCGGGGGCTATTCGGCGATACCCGGGGCGGCATCTTCCGCGAGGTCAGGCCTGACTTCCGGGATTTCGATGGTGCCGTGGTCGAGCGTGACCCGACCGTTTACAAAGAGGCGCACGACATGGCGGTCACGGTCGATGAGTTCAAAGCTGTGCAGAGCGACGTTTACAAGCGGCGCGAGGATCTGAAACGCGCCATCGCCCGCACCAGCGAAGCATTGCAGGCCGCTGAAACCGAGGCCGAGCAGAAGAAATTGGAGGCGGTGTTGAATGCACAATACGGCCAGCTTACGGCCGTCGATGCCGAGGTGGCGTTGAGCGCCGCTCAGGTGCAGGTGAAGGCCGCTGAATCTGCCGCCATGTCCACCGCCCAAACAGAGGCAGACGCCGAGGCCCGGCGGCGGCTCGCCCAGCAGGAAGCGCGGAAACTCTCGGCCACGTTCAAGCCACAATACGAGTCGATGCTCCGGTATGTGTTTGAAAAACGTTTCACACCCTAACGGCGAACACCCTCGGAAAAAATCGGTCAAAACGGTCCTATGAAAGCACCTACGATCACCGGGGTTTTGCTGATGACTGTGTTGATCGCTGGCGGATGCGCGGACCGAGAGGCAGAGGCCCGACGTGCTCGCGAAGAGGCGGAAGCCAAGGCCCGTGCCGAGGCTGCCCGTAAGGAGATGGAAACGTTACCGAAGGTTTTTAAGAACCGGGACTACCTCAAGAAAGTAGATGACACAGTGACGCCGAGTGGACCCGAGACACCGAAGAAATAATCGCGAGAAATCATATGGCAGAGCCTACAGGCAGCATTCTTCCATCTTCCTACTTTGACGGTCTGTCGTCGTTGTGGGGCGGATGCGCCTACATCGGCAGTGCGATTGTGGCCGCTGGGATGGCATTCCATGCCATTCGGAGTCGTCCCGAGGCCGGTGCGTATACCTGGCTAATCGCGAAGGTGTTCTTGATCGGAATCTCGACGCTCTTCCTCCGTGAATGGCTGATGCGCCTCAACGACATCGTCAGCGCCTTTGGGAGCATGTTAGGCGTCGATCCGACTGCGGTTGATGAACAGTTCGTGCAGTTTATCGCCGGCAAGGCTGCGACTGAACCCGACGCCAGTATGTGGGACATTATTTGGGGCACCAAATCGATTGGGACGGCGATCTGTTACGCGCTCCTTTGGTTGTTCGGTTGGCTCTCATGGGGTGTGCAATACGTCGTCAAACTCGTCGGTGACATTCTGCTCACGGCTGGCTGGGCAATCAGCCCGATCTTTCTTTCCTTCTTCATGCTCCGTCCGATGACGGGCGTCGCACAGAAGTTTGTTATCGGTCTCGCTGCCTTGGTTTGCTGGCCGTTCGGCTGGATCATTGCGGCAGTGGTAACAAAAGCGATGCTGGATGCTGCCGCTACGGCCAGTCTCGTGCCCCTGTTTATTGTCGGCGCACCCATCGCGGCTCCCGCTCTCACGGTCTTGCTCATCGGCGCATGGATGTTGGTCAGTTCCGTATTGGCTCCCTATGTCACCACGAAGGTTTTACTCATGGGGGCAAACCCTGCCGCTGAATTCGCTCGCGGTGTGGGCGGTGTGGCGCAGTCGGTATTTGCCGGTGGAGTCGGCGCTGGCGTTGCCGCGGCCACCGGCGGCGTTGGAGCGGCCGGCGTCATTGCTGCTGCGGCCACCGGGGCGATGGCGAGTGGCGTCGAATCCGCGGCGCGCGGGGGAGGGTCTGCCCGAACGACCGGCACTGCCATCGGTGGCGTTTCTGGATTATATGCCGGGCGGCTGATGCGGAGCCAAGTTGCGGCTACCCAGGAGATGGCGTCGGCTCAGGCGCGTCGGGCCGGTGCCGCGGAAACAATGGCCGCCGAGTTTCGCGAACATTCTAAACAGAAACGGCAAAGCCGCAGCGGCTTTGATAAACAACCTCACGAGGACAATCCCAACCAAGCTGCTATCGATATATGAGTCCGATATTCAATTTTCATCGGAAGTATCCCAAAGCGCTTAAGGACCTGGCCTGCGAGACAGACCGCCTCGCCAAAGCTGAGGACGACATGGCGAAGGCGATGCTTGAAACAATGCGCGAAGACGACGCTGGGAATTCGGCTAGGCCGCCGACAGCAGCGCGCGGCCCTGCCCAACCGAACCACGACAAAAAACGGAGGTAGTCACCATGGTCGCCAATGCCGAATCAACTGCCACGTCTTCCGCGCGCGTCGCTCCGCAGTTCGGGAAACCGAAATCCTCTCTGCTTGCGATTTTCGACCGGCAGCGCCGCCAGTCGCTGATCTGGTTTCTGGTCGCGGTGGCGGCGTGGGTGTGGGCGGCGTGGGACCGGCACAACCTGGTCGAGCAATTGACGCGTAAGCGCGAGGTCGTGATGATCGACAGTCTCGGCACCTACTACGTGTCGCCAGTGGTGGACATTCAGGAGGCGAAAGACCTGCACGCAATGCAGACCAAGCTCGCCTGCAAGGCGCTTTTCGAACGCAACCCGGCGGGCTTGGACAACCCGGAATTGTTCAAACAGCTCTTCCTGCGCGAGGCGGCGCAGACTGCGCAGGCCTCGCTCAACCGAACGAAGGCCGAATTCGAGGCCAAGGGTCTCCACCAGAAGGTCGAGGTCGGGGTGCCGGAGGTTTTGAGCACGCGCGACAACGCCTTCTACACCTCGGCCGACGTGCAGTTGATCCGCGTCGGCTCGTATCAGGGCGCACCGATCACAGAGGTGCTCCGCTACCGCGTGAAATTCAAGTTCCTGGTCAACCCGGACCTGACCCGCAACGGGCGGTTTCCGACTGCCGTCGCGGCGTTTCAGGTGGAGCCCATCAAAACGTGAGGACACGCCATGCTGAAAGCCCTGCCACTCTTCATCGGACTCGCCTCGGCGCTCGCGGCGCAAACGATTCGCGAGGCGAAGCTTGATCCAAGGCAGGTGGTGGACCTGCCGGTGTCTCGTGAGGTCACCACCGTCATGTTCCCGGGTCCGATCACCGCCGTGGCGGGCGCGGACATGCTGATCGAAGGCGGCAAGGCGGCGGTCGAGGTTGAGGAAGGAACCCCGTTACGCTTCCATGTATCCCACGCTCCCGGCTCGAACTTTATCCTCGTGCGCAGCCTTCAACCGGAAGCCGCCGCGAGGTTGACGGCGATCTACGAAGGCTCGGCTTACGTTCTCAACCTTCGAACGGTCGTGGCGGATTCGGTCGCCAGTGTGATTTTCCAGCCCGTGACTCAGGCGACGGCCGTCCGGGTGGAGGCGCCGCCGGAGCCGGTGAAGTTCTCGCTCCGCATCGGGCTCAGTCTGCTGGATCGGGCGCGGGCCTATCCCGTCCTGGCGAAGTCACTACCAAAGGCCGTCGAGGGCGTGACGCTCCGCGCTCAGAATCGCACTATCACGCTGCCTGACGTGGAGGTGACGGTGCAGGAGGTTTACCGCTTCGCCAAGGAAGACGCCGTGGTGTTTCTGCTCCGGCTCAAGAACACCACGGATCGGATCGTCGATCTCTCCCCAAGCACGTTCGCGGCTCGGGTCGCGAATGAGAAATTCGAGCAATCCATTGCCAACGGGCCGCGCAGCCTCGCTCCCGGCGAGAGCGCCGAGGCGGAGTTCGCTGTCGTCGGGATGCCGGACGGCACCCGCAACGATCTCAGTGCCGACAACGCCTTCACCGTTCTGGTCAACACCTCGCGGCGGGAGGCCGTCGCGGCGACGGAGCCCAGGCCGTCACCGACAACGGAGGCCCCGAAGTCATGAACCCGCGCAACCTCGGCAATTTCTTCAAGAGCAAGTTCGGCTTGTTCGTTGTGTTCGTGGTTGTGCTGTTCTCTGGTCTGGCGATTTACGGACGCCAGCAAGCGCAGGAACGCGAGGCGGCGAAGCTTGCCGCGCAGAGCACGAAGAAGGTCGAACTCGGTCAGGTGCGGGTGCCCTTGGATCAGGGCCTCGAAAGCGGCTTGCCGCAACAAGCGCGTCCGCAGACGGTCGCCCAGGCAGGCGAGCCCACCACAGCCGGCGGCATCGTGCCCTTTCGTCCTGCGTCAGCAGCGGCGGTGAACGGGACGGGACAGAAAGCAAACGTGGTCGCGCCGACGGCGGAGCCGAGGCCGCGCAAGGTGCGATACGCCTCGTTGCTCGCCTCCTATGAGGCACCCCCGGCACGGCCGGAACGCACGGCTCCGCCGCCGCCGGAGAAGTTCATGCCCTTCGGGACGCTCCTGAAATGCAAACTCGTGAACACGATCGACAGCGCAAATCTGGAGACACCCGTCATCGCAGTGCTGCTCGAAGACGTGTGGCAGAACGGCAAGAAGGTGATTCCGGCGAACACGCTGGTGCATGGCACGGCGCGCGCCGGCCGGCTGCGCGACCGTGTGACTGCAACCGGCACCTGGCGTTTCGTCTGGCAGGACGGCCGCGAGCTGGCGTTCAACGGTGTGGCGTTGGACCGCGAATACGAACACGACATCGATGGCTACGGCATCACCGACGGATCGGGCGGCATCAAGGGCCGCCTGATGGCGACGGATGATTTGCAGGAACTGAAGCTGCTGGCCTCGGCCGCGCTGAGTGGTTTCGCGCGCGGCACGCAGGACCGGACGCAGACCGCCTTGGGCACGACGATCACCGGCTCGGTCTCCAACGGCGTGCGTGAAGGTGTCGGCGACGTCTTCGATCTCTACGCCAAACGCACACTCAAAGACATCGAAGAAAACGGCTACTTCGTGCGCGTCGCCGCCGGGAAGGAATTTTACGTTTACGTCCTCGAGTCGGTCGATCCGCAGAAGGCGAGCCTCGCGGGCACGCGGCTGCCGCAACCCGAGGCCGGCCCCGCCGTTCCTCCACCCGCAAACAAAGGCTAACCATGAAACTCCTCCTGCTGACCTTTCCGCTTCTCGCCCTGGTGGGCTGCGCTACACATCGCCCGGTGGCGGTGGTGACCCCGCCACCGCCGGCCGTCCCTGCGGCGATGCCGACCAAGGTCGTGGAGACACGCTACGAGATCCGTGGCTACCGCGAGGCGGCCAACCCGTCGATCCGCCACGAAGCCCATGCGATCTACCGGCGAACTCGGGTGCCGCTGAACGCAGACGAGTCGGGCGAGACCGTGCCGCGCACGGCGTATGCCCCGGGGAGCTACGCACCGTTGCCGGCAGCGACGGAACTCAACGCCGAGTTGACGAACCAGAAGGCAATCACTGGCGAGTTGCGCATGATGAAGGTTGCGATGGCGGAAACCCAGCAACGTATGGAAGCGCAGTATGCGCAGCTCGTCCGCCAGAGCGCCGAGGCTGCGAAGCTCCGCGAGCAACTGGAAGCCGAGCGCAACCGCCTGCGCTCCGGCTTGCCGCCACTCACGGCGGAGCCTGTCGTGTCCAACGCCACGGCTTCGACGGAAGCGAAATGGTGAGAGCGAGTCATGACCATCGCCGCCGAACATCTCGAAAAGCTGCGGACGCTCCCGGATCGCCTCAAGGCGGTGCTTACCGGGCAGGATACCGCTATCGAGTTGGTTTCCGAACGGCTGCAACATGGTGAACTCGGTCTCACCGTGGCCGGTCGGCCGAAGGCGAGTTTCCTGTTTCTCGGGCCGACCGGCGTGGGCAAGACAGAGCTGACGCTGCGCTTCACGGAAGACCTGCTCGGCCCGGACCGCGTTGTTCGGCTCGACATGTCGGAATACCAGACGGCGGACCGTCTCGGGTTGCTGCTCGGGACCGCCGATGAACCGGGCCGGATCGCGGAGGGATTCGAGGCGTGCGGCGGGTGCGGCACGCTGCTTTTCGATGAAATCGAAAAGGCGCACCCGCGCGTGCTGGACGTGCTGCTGCAACTGCTCGATGCCGCGCGCCTGACGACGGGGCGCAACCGCGTCCTCGATTTCTCGGGGTGGTATGTGGTGCTCACGAGTAACATCGGCGCGCAGCGCATCATGACGCTCCGCAAGTCGAAGTATGAAACGATGGAGCGGCTCGTTCGGCAGGATGCGCAGCGGGAACTGCGGCCGGAAATCTTCGCCCGCATCACGCTGACAGTGGTCTTCAACCGTCTCGACTACGACGCACAGTGCGCCATCGCGGCTGGCCTCGTGGAGAAGGAATGTCGGACGTTGGCCGGGCTCGGGTATCGGGTTTCCCCGGAACCATCAGTGCAAGGCATTGTCGTTAGTCGCGGGTATCACGAACGGCTTGGGGCCAGGCCGATGCGTGATGCCGCCGAGCTTCTGGTTCGGAACGCGCTCGCGCGCGAACTTTTGCGCGGGGGCGACGGCTCAGGCCGTCTGCTGCCGCATTCGGATGGAATGAAACTGCAACTGAACCCTGCCGCTTCGTAACCATGCTGCCCAAAACCGCCGCGCCACGCATCGTGGTTCTCAAAGGCGATAGACTTTACGGGGATTTGATCAGCCGCCACATCAAGGATCTCTGGCGCAATGCTGACGTGCAGGTGTTCCAGCTCGGGTTCGACGCGCTCGATTCCATCCAGGCGCGGGTGCCCGACCTGTTCATCACCGGGGTGAAGATAGACGACATGGATGGGCTCGAACACTTGGAGCCGTTCATCGAAACCGCGCTGCCGATCCTCGTGCTGACCTCGCGCAAGGATGCCCGCACTTTCGATCTGCTGCGCTGCATCCGTTACGACGGGCTCTACGACGGCCACGCGGAGGGCATGGAAAACCTGCCGACCGCGCTGCAACAGGTGATCCAGCGCCGGCTCTACGTGAGCCCGACGATGCTGCCGAATCTGAAGCGTCCGAAAAACATCACGCTCGATACACTCACGGAAAAGGAGCAGATGGTGCTCTCGGTCATCGGTGACGGGTCGGACGATCAACAGGCCGCCGAGCGCCTCGGCCTTTCGCCCTACACGGTGAACACGCACCGGAAGGCGATCATGGCGAAGATGAAGCTGCACCACAAAGGGCAGCTCATGCTGTATGCGCTCCAGAACGGTTATATCTGGGTGTCTCCGCAGCAGATTCACTATCCTGGATTCCAGCGCCGGCTCTTGGCGGCCGTAGGCGCGGCGAAGGCGACTCCGCCGGAGCGTGCCAGTGCGTGAGCTTACGAAGGCGCAAAAAAAGGGGCCGAAGCCCCTTCGTTCAGTCCTCATAGGGAAGCACGAGGTGAGGTGCTCCAAAAAACGGCAGTTGAACCGTTGCGGAAACAATTGCACGGTAGGTTATGCCACTTGGTGCAACAATTTTGGTTTTCGCAGCTATCCTCCTGCCGTGCGTTCTCTACATCTGGCTGGCATTGAAGGAGCGCCCGCACGTCAAATCTTTGGCAGATTTTTTTCCGCTAACTCGCCACTTGGAAGGTGTCGCTTATTCACGGTCAACGGTATCGGCGGGGGTCTCGCTTGCCACCGTGATTTTGACCTTAGTGAATCTCGCCCCATTTCTCGGCTTGTCGCTTTTTGTGACAATCGCGAGCTATGCCCTTAGCTTTGTAATCCTCCGTTGGGCGGCGGGAGCGATTCTGCAAGCTAACCCCACGAATGACACACTTCAGGGTTGGCTGGGTGCCGAGTATAGTAGCGCCGGGGTCCGTCTAACTGCTTTGCTTTTCTCATTCATCGGCTACGTCAGCATATTCAGCATGGAGTTGTTGGTTGGTGTGACAGTGTTGGAGCCGTTTCTTGGCAAAGGGGTGCTAGCCTTTGCCTTCGTCTATTTGATCTTCATCGTCGCATACTCTGTAATCAGCGGATTTCGGGCTATCGTCGCAACCGAGCAATGGCAATTTCGGTTTGTGGTTACCGCAATCTGCGTGTTGGTCGTTTTGGTTCCATTACTCGCATTCGGAGGCAATCACACCGTGGCCATTGGGGGAATAGTGACTGGCCTTCTAAAAGCGTGGAGTGCACCTTGGGCCTTTGTGGTCGGCATCATTTGCATGAACGTGCCAGCACCTTTTGCTGATGCCGCAACCTGGCAACGTCTTTGTGCGACACGATCTGTTGAAGATGCCCGGCTTGGTTTGGGGAGGGCGGTTCCATGGTTTATTTTTATTTGGGGCGGACTTATATTGTGCGCTAGCCTTATCAGTGGAATTGCGACGGAAATACACGCTTTCGACTCATCGAAGGGTTCGCTAATGACCTTCCTCATTTCGACGCTGGCGCAAGGAGGCGTGTTGCACCTGAGTCTCCTGTTTCTCTTTATTCTCGGACTATTTAGCGCAATGATTACTACGGCTGATAGCCTGCTGTTAGTTTCGGCCCAAATGTTCACGCAGGATCTGCGGCGGCTTCATCCCGAATCTGAACCCGCCCGAGATGCACGTGGTCTTCGCGTGGCTCGCACATCGTTAGCGGTCATTGCCCTTATCTCATTCGCTCTCTTCGCCATCTTTCAATGGCTGAAGTTCGACGTGGTGCAGCTTATCTTTGCCATATATGGCGCACACATCGCCCTTTTCCCAGCGGTCATAGCAGCACTCTACTTCAAAGACCGGATACACCTTGCTAGTGCTGCTCCGGCCGCTTGGTTATCTACCGCTATAGGATTTGCCTGTGGCTGGGGTTCAGCCCTGTATGGCAAGAACAGCGGGCAATTGGACTGGCTCTATAACGCTCCTGCTGTTGCATTCATTGGAAGTGTTGCGGTCTTTCTGGCGCTCTCAATCCCTGCTTGGAAGCGTGTTAGCCGAAGATAAATATCCCACGATTGCGGTGACATTGTCTGATTTGGTCACCCCTAACCGAAACGCCTCAAGTGCACGATTTACAATAGCGGTTGCGGCATCCGAAGGGTTGGAATGTTTCTCTAGAATCTCACGAATTTGGGCGAAATCGTCGTCTTCGTTGTCTTGGAAGAATGCCCCATCACTGGTCAATACGAAGCGCGTAGGAGATGTTATATTTACCACCGGATGCGCGTTGGATTGCTCCACTTCTCGGACTATATAGCCGCTAGAGGTAATGATGTTCCCAAGCGGTTCGCCACCGAGAACCAATCGTTTCGACTTGTCTACGAGCGCGCATATTTGGCGCCCCTCGCTATTCAAGAGATAGTATCTGGCGTCACCGACATGGACGGCCTCGGCATGGTTGCCTGACAAAGTCATTGCTGTCAGAGTGCAAGCGCCGTCGAGATGACCAACTCGATTGTCTTCTTGAACGAGAAGTGCTGCCGCAGTTACCGCTGCCCCTACATCGCTGGAGCTTCGCCAATTAGTCGCGAGTGCTTCGAGGGCAACCCGCGCAGCGCGCGCGCCGTCTTGTGAATCTCCGGTGCCATCTGCCACGGCCACTAAAAAGGATTTATCGGGTCCTTCTAGGACGATGAAAGCATCTTGGTTGTCAGCGACAGGCTTACCGTCATTCCCGTATTTCCCGGCGTGAGACATGCCGCAGACTTGCCACGCTCCTACAGCCCTACTTTCGAGTGGGACTACGCCTCCTTGCTTTACCGTATTCTGATAATGTGAGTGGACATTACTGGTCGCGGTTGTGGCCATCGACGGCGTCGAGTATCGTGTCGCCCAAGATTTGAGCATCGTCTGCCTGCCACCTTCGGTCACCTTACATTGCTCCGAATAGCCCTTAACAGTTTTTCTTCCGCGGCTGAACACACTCCATTCTCGTCCGATATGATTTTGGGTTCGGTGTCCGTTGGGTAGCGGTGTGTGAACCACGCTGTTGGATTTGCTTTGTCCGCAAGCACGCCTTGAAATTGGCACTCATACTCCTCGAATCGAGGGAGCTTGCATGCCAGACCTTCGGCAACCTCTCGCACTCGGCTTTCCTCACTTTCTTGTCGTGCTTCGGCACCCAGAAATAAGGCTGTCCGCAAGACCTGGGCCACTAGTGTGGCTGACTTGGTTAGAGGGGCTAGTAGGTCGCCACGTAGCGCGTCCTTCGTCACGAAATACAGCACGGCGTCGCATGCGTTTGTTGCGGCGTCAGGACGCAGCGGAATCCGAAAAACATGGACCAGTTTCGTTTCTTGGCCCCATCGGCCGCGCATATCGCCGTCTACCTCGGTATTGCCAGGGCTTTCTACGATGTAACTCGGCTGGACCTCGTGTGAGTCTAGGACAAGTTGAACGAAACCCATTGAGCGAGGTAGCAGATATTCGTCGCGATTGTATTGAATCGTATCGGAGGCGGAAGATTTCCGAACTGCGGGAGGGATATACTCCGCGAAGAAGACGGCCGTTTGCGGGTCGTGACGGAACGCGATTCCTAAATACGCATCGCTCACGTCGAATGCGCGTCCTAGCTCTCTTTGCAACCGGCGGACAAACGGAGCCAATCTGGCCAACAGCGGGTTTAGAGGGTTTAAGGGGCGCCCCATAATCAATGAATGATTGGAAGGCCCCCAGTAGTCGCGCTCAATGTTTTCGTTGGCAAAGCCGAAGCGATGATAAAAACGGATTGTGGCCTCGTAGGATTTTCCATCAAAACGAGTTTCCGGCACGATTGAGTCGCTGGTCGCCGTTCTTAGAAATATTCGCGTTTGCGTTGCCGCCGTGGCCATAACTGAGCGAACCAAAGCAGAGCCAATGCCCTTTCGGCTCCAGTTCGGGGCGACGGCCATCCAGAGAATTTCGATTTCCTTGTCGTCGTCGCGCCAAATCAAAAAACCAACTACTCGCGTTTGCGCTTCCCATACGATGGTGCGGTGCTTCGCGAACACTTCGCTGACCAACTCTTTCGCCGCGGCGACGAAATGCGTCGGCCAAGCGTCTAAAATCGATAGTATCTCTGACAGGTCTCCCTTTCTTGCGGAGCGAGCGCCAAAGATGGCTTTAACTAGCGGTGCCTCGCCAGACGAATCGATAGGTGGGATCTGTTCGGGCATGAGACTGGAAAATCAGGATAACCATTTCCAGCGATCCGCTGCATGATTTCCAAGTCTGAACCCGGATAAACCTCCAGCGGGTAGCCAATCCGGCATAGGTGAAGAAAAAGAGAAAGCTCCTCGAAAATGTAATTCTTCAGCAGAACTCGCTGGCCGGATGAGAGTGAATGTTGCGCCGTGGGCCTAACGCGCATCAAGAATTCTGTGAGCATCTCATCGATGTCAGCGGAGAACTCCTGATTCTCATCGGCGTAGGAGCGAAGTTTTTTCTGAATAGATTGCGTCTCTTCAAGCTCAAGCACCTCGGGCCATACAAGCGGAACGACGACATCAGTGAGGCCAAGGATTTGAGAAACATCACGTAGCCTGCGTTCAAACTGTTGGACTCTGCGCTGCACATGTTTTTCAGCATCAATCGACGACATGCTCTCAAAGACCATCAGATCCCATCGGCTAAAGTAACTGCCTTCGAGAACAACGATGCTCTCTGAGCGCGCACCAAGCCATCTCAGGATGGCGGTCAATTGCCCGCGATTAGAGTAGGAGGTTTCCGGACTCAGGCCAAGAAAACAGGGCAGTCTCTCTCCCGCCAAAAAACGTCTACATAATGGACCGTGCGTTTCGTCGGCAAAAACTTCAACGGCGAATGACTCACTTGAAAAGGTGGTTGTCGTATAGCCGTTCGGCAGGTCAAGTAATTCTTTAGGACTCATGTATCTTCAACGAAGGGCGTGGTTTCCAATTAAGTCTTCTTTGTCTTTTGGACCAACCCAAGGAACTGTTGTTCAGATTTCTGTGCTGTGAAAGCCTGAAAAGGAACGATAAAAATCACGCGAACTGCCAAGCCGGACAGTTAAGGCAGCCGTGATAGATGACTTGCGAAGCGCAACTCTTCAAGAAAGTCGCGGCGTGTTGGTTGGCCGGGTGCATGGGTAAGTCCGGGCGAAGCTGATGCAGATTCAACGCGGCTGTGCATAGCCCTCCCCGGATTTAAAAAGGGGCCGAAGCCCCTTCGTTCAGTCCTCGTAAGGAAGCATGAGAGTGAGGACCGGGGCCGCGGTGTCGCCCGGGCCGATGTGCAGCTTCAGGGCGTGCGTGCGTCCGGTGATGATGACGCTGAACCGGACCAGCTCCGGGTCCGTTGCGCTGCGGATGGCGAGCTTGGCCATGGTGGAGATGTCGTGGCAGATGCCGGAGACATCCTGACCGGGCTGTTGCAGCGCCTCCTCGATGATGGCCCACACCGCCGAAGTGCAGGCGAAGGGGTATTTCCAGTGTTGGCGGATGGAGTCGGCTTGGCTCAGGTCCACGAGGACGCCGTCCTCGATGGCTTGGGCGCGGGAGTAGGAGTAGATCGTTTCCCCGAACGGATTTTCACAGGACATGGTTTTATGCCGTTCGGCCCGTGTGGCGTGCGTCACGTCTCGTGACCTTATCGCCTACTGCCGATTGGCGATTTTCGCCCCACACCCGAAAGTCAAAGCGGTGGACGGAGCACCGAGGCCGTGTCCTGCACAGCAGGACCAACGAGGGGGAAGCGGAGTGATTCCGCGAGGTGGAGATCGCGCAGCGATACTACCTTGACCGGGTGTAAAATGGCGAAACCAGCGGCTGGCAGTCGCTAGAAGATTCGAGCGAAGCGAGCGTCGGTTCGGCGGTTGGGAGCGGCACCGAAGGACACAAAAAAGCGGCCGGGGTTACCGGCCGCCGTGGTGGCGAGGGTCACTCGCTCTGTTCGGACTTCAGTTCCGCGAGGCGGTCGAAGATGAACGTGTGGGCTTGATCGGCCAGCTTGGCGACGAGCGGGAGGTCATCACGGCCGAAGCTGTCGGTGTCGTGATAGTTCTTGGCGTCGTCCATGTAGGTCCGGGCGAAGGTCACGTTGTAGAATTTCTTCTGGTCGGCTTCGTTCTCCCACACGGCGGCTTTGATGCGGCCGAGGCGGAAGGTTTTCACCGGCAGCTTGGCGCTGGTGGTGGGCTTGGCAGACGAGGCGGGTTGAGCGGTCTTGGAGGGCATATAGTTCCTTTTTTGATTGTGAGGGAGCAGAGTTGCTCTCTCGCCCAAGGCGGGGGTGCCGGCCGTGACGAGGGGGCGGTTGGGAGGATTCCTTTCAAGGGGGGACCAAACGTTCCCCGTCCGCGCAGCGGCGGCGCGGTTGGAGGGGCCGCCAGAGAGAGCGAAAACGATCCCGTAAAAAAGGACGTGCCGCCCTGGCGGCGTTGCCCGGAAGAACGCGGACCGCTCGCAGAGAAGAACACATGCGGCGTTGCCGTGGTGTTCCGTGCCTCCACCGGATCAATGCGTGGGAGAATGAAGCCGGAGAAATTCCGCAACGGTCTCGCCCGATCCGGGACGACGGCATTTCACGACACTGCCGGCGGTGATGACTCCCGCCGACGAGGACGAGCCACACGGCCAGCGCGACTCGCAGAGCTGAAGTCCGCCGTGACCTCGCATGACGGTCGGCCGGTCCCGGCCGCTTTGGGTCCGCAGGCACCGCTCGGTTTGTGGGGAGTCGCATGACTCCACGGTGATGGATCGGCGGGCTTCGCCCGATGCTCCGGGCCTACCGAATCCGGTGTAGGAATCGCCCCGCGATTTCGGCAGGGCCGCTCGATTGAGGATGACGCTGGGTGGCGCAGAAATGGATGCAGCGAAACCCAACTCATCCATGAAAATGAACCACACGACATCATCCATCACCGGCCCCGACGCGGCAGCGTCGGTGGTGCGGTATCAAATCTATCGGCAGAACCGCGCGGGACTTTTCCCCCCTGGTCATCGGACTGACTCGGCGCCGGAGGCGGTCGAGGCGTTCCTGAATCAGTCGCCCGCCTTCGATGGCGGCGAGGTGCGCCTCTTCGATCACCGCGAGCAGCGCATGGTCGCGTCGGTGGAGTGGAGGACTGAAAAGACCGACTTTGGCTTTCCGGTGCATCACCGCGTGAACCGGTTTCACGATCCGATGGTCGAACGGCTCGCGGCCGATGTCCTGGCGCGCGAGAGTCTCCGGCAATCCGTTCGGCATAGCCTGCTGGCTGGGGTTTGATCGCCATGAATCCGACCTCCCGGGCGATTCTCCAATCCGTCGTGACGACCGACTCCTCCCTAACGAGCGGAGAGCGGGATCTGGTGCAGCGACTGATTTCCGGGCAGGTGGAAGAGGCTGCACGCGGAGGCGACAGCGACGCTCGTGCCCTGGTCACGCAGAAGCGCGCAGCGGAACTCCTAAGCGTGAATCGCGTGACGATCTGGAGAATGACCAAGGAGGGACTGCTTCACCCGGTGGAGATTCTCCCCGGAACCTGGCGTTATCCGCTGGGTGAAATTATGCGACTTACGCAACGTGGGATCGGGTGTTTGGTCGGCTCTCCTCGGGAGCGGGGCGTCCCGGGCATCCCTTCGGCCGCCTAAATTTCCTACAGTTTTTGCTGCCGTAGCCACTCCGCCAGGAGTGGCTATTTTATTGATGTTCAACGGTCAGACCTGCGGGTGCGGAGCCTGAAGGCCGATGGGGAAAACCTGCTTTTCGGCTCGAAAAAATGTTTGGCGTAATGTTTGGTTTTGGTGTCCCAAAGTTGCCTCGTGTTGACTGAGGTTGCACGCGGGCAGTCGCTCTTTCGAAAATCGCGCAAGTCATTAAGCAGAAACCCCCGGGAGCAGTTTCCGGGGGTTTCAAATTGGGTGCAGGGGTTGGATTTGAACCAACGACCTTCAGGTTATGAGCCTGACGAGCTACCAGGCTGCTCCACCCTGCATCAAGGGAGGTGCATAAGTGCTCACGCACGCACCCCCTGTCAACGGTTTTTGCGCAACCGTATAAGCCGTTAATACCGCTTTGCATGGCCGGGCTCATGGGTTAACCATTTGCTTCCCCGCATGAAATCCAAACCCACCCTGAAACGCATCAAGTTCGGCGGACTCGCCGCCGTCGAGCTGCAGACCGCCGAGTTACGTTTGGTCGTTGTGACGGCCAAGGGCCCGCGCATCGCCTTCTTCGGGCGCCCCGGTGGCGAAAACCTGCTGCTCTGGGGGCCGGGCAAATACAAGCGCAAGGATTGGGAACTGTTTGGCGGCCATCGGCTCTGGATCACGCGGCCGGGGGCCGACGAGGCCGAGGAAACTTATTCGCCTGATAACCAGCCATGCGACGTGAGCCTGGACACCCGTTCGTTCACCGTGACCGCGGCGATGGACCCAGTGCATCTCACGCGCCGCGGCTTCACTGTCACGGCGCTGGCGCCCGACCGGCTCCAACTGGACCACTTCCTCGTCAACGACGGCAACATGCTCTGGAGCGGCGGCCTCTGGTCCATCACGAGCACCGTGCCGGTTGGCGGCGCGCAGTATGTCGTCCCGCTCGGCGATGGCAGCCGTTGGGACTACGCCACCGTGGTCGCCGTGCGCACCTGGGGCGACGACCAGGGGGCGAAGACCTTCCTTGATCCGCGTTTCGCTTTCACCGCCGACACCTTCACGCTCGATCCGGTGTCCGGCCTCGAGAACAAGCGCATGATCAAGGCGGACGCGGGCGTAATCGGCATGCATTCGCCGGGTCTCGGCCTCCTGTTCGCCAAGCACACCGCCTACGATCCCGCCGGAAACTACCCGCTCGGGACCAACACCGCGCTGTACGTCGGGCCGAAGAGCTTCATGGTCGAGATGGAGATGATGGGCCCGATGGTGACCGTGAAACCGAGGCACACGCTGCGCCACGCGGAGACGTGGGTGCTGAACGGTGCGACGAAGGCGCCGACGGCGGCGACCCTGCGCGGGTTGTTTTGAGGTAGGGCCAGTCTGCGACTGGCCCGGTCCGGTCACAGACCGGACCTACCCGCCGATTTCGCCCCAGTTTTCTGTTCCCGCACCGACGAGCCGTCCACCCAGCTGGCGCCGATCAATGTCGCGCGGGGAAAATCAGGGATGCCCGACTCGTTGCGGTGGATCTGGCCCACGACCATGTCCACGGCGGCCTCGCCCACGGCATCGTTGTGCTGGTTCATGCCGGAAATCTCCGCATGGCTCTCGCGCCACTCAAGCTGGATGACCCCGATGTCCTGCGGTACGCGCCGCCCGTGGTCCTTCAGCCAGGGGAAGACCACATTGTAGAGCGAGAGCAGGACGTCCGGCTGGTGGCGGTCGAGCCAGCGGGGAAAGAGTTTCCGGTCGGTCCGCGCGGGCTCGATCTGCAGGAACGCGGGCACCCGCCGGGCGGCAGGCAGGCTTTGCTGAGCGGTGAGCATCGCGCCGGAGAAACGGCCCTCGACGAGCCGGTCGATGCGCTCGTCGACGACGAGGGCGGGTCGCTGGTAGCCGAGTGCCAGCGCGCGTTCGAAGGCCTGGATGACCAGATCGTGGTGATCGACGCAGCTGAAGGACAGCGCCGGGTCGCGCGTGCGCACACCCGTGACCACGCTGGGGAAGGCAGCCCAAACCGGCTGCAGGTGCGGTGGCAGCTGGTTGTGGTCCATCAAGCCCACGATAATGATGCCCTTGATGCCGCGGGTGCGGAGGATGCGAATCCAGCTTTCAGCCTTCAGCTTGGGGTCATGGAGCCAGAAAGTGTCGAAGGTGTAGCCGAGCTGCAGGCCCCGGCGCTCGCAGCCTTTCACATAGGCCGGGATGGTGGCGTGGCTGCGGAACGCCTTGGGGTCGCGATGCGCGTTGACGAGGGCGAGCTTGGCCTGGAATTGGGCGGTGCGCCCGGCGCGCAGCTGCGCGATGAGGTGGGAGACGACGGCGTTGGGCCGGTAACCGAGCTTGTCCGCCGCCTTGCGGATGAGCTCGCGCGTCGCCTCGGGAATCGACCGGTGCCCGCGCAACGCCAGCGACACGGTGTTCTTGGAGTAGCCGACCTGGTCGGCGATGACACGCATGGTGACGGGAGGCATGGGGTCCCGGCATTGGAGCCAGGTTTGCCTAACCGTCAAGTAAGTGCTGCCGGAACGCCCGGCCGGGCCGGAATCAACGGGCGAGGCCCACGCGCACGACCGTCAGCGAATTAGCCGGCAGGGTTAGCTCGAACTTGGCCGCGGCCGGCGCGAAGGCCGTGACGCGCGGCGCCACGCGGTCGGGAGCGTCGAAGGAATTTTCCGCGAGCAGGCTGTCCGCCTGCAGCACGGTCAGCGTGCCGCCCTTGAGCCGGCCGGCGCCGGACAGGTCCACCGTGCTGCGGGATTCCGCGGCGGTGGCGTTCACCAGCTTGAGGATCACCTCGCCGGCCTTCTCGTCGAGCGTGGCGGAAGCGTAGAGGCGCTTTTCCTCCGTCGCGCTGAGTCCGCTGAACGACACAGGCAAAATCCGGTCGCCGCGGTTTTGCGCGAACAGGCTTTGCACATGGTAATTCGGCGTGCGCAGCGTGCGCAGGTTGTCGGTCCAGATCAGGTTGGGTGTCCACTGCCAGGCGTCGACGTGCGCGAAGAGCGGCGCGTAGGAGGCCATGCGGACGACGTCGGCGTTGCGCTCGAGGCCGGTGAGGAAGGCCGCCTCGGCGAGGGCGCACTCGAAATTGTTGCGGTTCTTGACGCTGACCGTGTGGTCGCTTTGCGCGGCGTATTCGCCCATGAAGACCTTGGGGCCGTTGCGGTCGTAGTTGTCGTACCGGTGGGCGCCGTCGAGGAACCAGGCTGGCTTGGCGTAGGAATGCTCGTCGATGATGTCGGCACGGAGCTCGCGCAGCTTCGGCCAGAGAAACTTGAAGCGGTCGTCATCGGGGGAGGGGCCGGCGGCGGAGACGAGGGCGATGTCGGGGTGCTTGGCCTTCAGCACCTCGGCGAACTTCGCATAGCGCTCGATGTACTGCGGGCCCCACTGCTCGTTGCCGATGCCGAGCAGCTTCATGTTGAACGGGGCGGGGTGGCCCAGCGCGGCGCGCCTGGCGCCCCACACACTGGTGACGGGCCCGTTGGCGAACTCGATGAGGTCGAGCGCGTCCTGGATGTAGGTGTCGAGCTGGTCGAGCGGGCAGAGCTCGCCGGAGTTGAACTGGCAGGCCATGCCGCAGTTCAGGATGGGCAGCGGCTGGGCGCCGATATCCTCGCACAACTGGAAGTATTCAAAGAAACCGAGCCCGAACGACTGGAAGTAGTCCGGCGCGGGCCGGTGCAGGAACTCGTAGTTCCAGCGGTTGATGAGCAGCGGGCGCTCCTCGACCGGGCCGAGGGTGTTCTTCCACTGGTAGCGGCGGTCCAGCGTGCTGCCCTCGACGATGCAGCCGCCGGGGAAGCGCAGGAAGCCGGGCCGCATGTCGGCGAGGGCCTGGACCATGTCCGCGCGCAGGCCACCGGCGCGGTTCTTCCAGGTGTTGCGCGGAAAGAGTGAAACGAAATCCAGGTCCAGCGCGCCCTTGCCGTCCACCAGCAAGGCCAGCCAGCCCTTCGCGCTCGTTTCCTTGGGATGCAGGGTGGCGGAGTATTTCTGCCAGTCGCTGGTGAAGTCCTTCAGCTCGACGGAGTCGAGAATGGCGCCGTCGCCGCCGTAGAGCCGCACCGTCAGCTTGGGCGTGCCGGCCACGCCGCGGACGCGCACCGAGAAATCGTAGGCTTCGCCCGCTTTCAGGCCGATGCCGCGAAAGCCCTCGTTGGCGAGGCCGAACACGTCGGTGCCCTCGGATTGGACACGGACGTAGCGGGGATTCTGCGCGGCGAAGGGCCCTTCGCTGCGGACCGATACCTCGCCCCGGGCTTTCGAGGGGCTGAGCTTGGACCAGCCCATCAGGGCCTCGGGGAATTCGAAGCCGCGGTTCTTGACCAGCTCGGCATACAGGCCGCCATCGGCCCCGAAATTGATGTCCTCAAAGAAGACACCCCACATGGCCGGGTTGACCGGGGCGCCGGGCCGGGCGACATTCACGGTCACGGTGGCGGCGGGGAGGATGGCCGGGGCCAGGGCAAGCACGGAAAGCAACGGGACGAGGAGCCGCTTGGTATTCATGGGTGGGTGACGCCGGATTGGAACAGGTGCCGCGCGGACCTGAAATAAAATAGTGCGGGAGGGTTGAGTCAGAGCAGGAGGGCGGCTGCACCGTCCGGCCGCCTGATCCGCCGCCAAGGTGCCCCGCCCCCTACGGCGGACCACTCCGGGGAGATCGGATGGAATCGCTCAGTACCGGTAGCGCACGCCCAGCTCGACGGTCCGGTCGTAGGCGCGGGTGTCGCGCGGATACAGGGACGCATTGTAGAAGTAGTCCTGGTATTCGGTCTGCGTCAGGTTGGTGGCGTCGAGCGTGACCGTGAAGTGCTGGTTGATCGCGTAGCTGGCGGAGAAGTCCAGCGTGCCCCGCGGTTTCACGATGATCTGGCGCAGCGGGCTGCCCGGTGCGTTAGGGCCGTCAAAGGTGTCCGTGAACTCCCCGCGGTAGTTGTAGGCGAGGCGGGCGGAGAAGCCGCGGTTTTCGTAGACGAGGATGACGTTGTACGAGTGCTCCGCCACTTGGGCGTAGGGCTTCGTGACGCGCGCGCCGACCGGCGCTCCGGGCGCGGTGTCGGGCGCGTCGGTCTCGCCGTCGATGTAGGTGTAGTTGGCCATCCAACCGAACCCGCGCAGGAAATCGGGGAACTGCTGGTAAGAGACCTCGAAGCCGCTGAGGTGACCCTTGCCCGAGTTACGGGGACGCACGACGTTGTAGTTGATCCCACCGATCGTTTCGGTGGCGGCAAAGCTCTGCACGTAACCGTCGATATTCCGGTAGAAGCCGGTCACTGAGGCATAGCTCGACTTGGCGAAGTAGTATTCGATGGCCAGGTCAAAGTTGTCAGAGGTGACGGTTTCGAGGAACGGATTGCCGCCGCTGCCGCTGCCCGCGCCGCCGCCGGTGGTGGTGGGAGCGTTGAGCGTAACGGCGGGATTCAGGTTGTTGAAGTTTGGCCGGGTGATGGTGCGGCCGGCGCTGAAGCGCAGCTGCAGCTGTTCCTCCAGCTTGAGCCGGGTATTGAGCACGGGCAGGATGTCGGTCTGCGATTTGTTGCTGTCGATCGGGTTGCCGTTGGTGAGGTAGCCCTGCAAGTCCTGCTCGGTGCCGACGACGCTCAGGCCGAGGGAGCCGTCGAAGGGCTTGCCGCCGAGCGTCGTGGCGAACCGGGTGTCGAAGTAGCCGGCGAGCACCTGTTCGTCGTCGGTGAAGCCGAGCGTGGGGTTGAAGTTGGGCGGGCCGGCCGGCAGGCCGAAGAGTGCGCGCACCGCATCCGGATTCGCGTAGAGGTAGTCGGACGATGCGGTGTACCAGTACGGCGTCTTGTAGTACGAGAGCGGGCCCTCGGGGTTCACCGTGCCGAAGCCCGGGATGGACGAGGCTTTCGGCACGCTCGGCGCGAAGCGGTCGCCATTGGTGGCGCCGGCCGGCGCGATGTCGTTGCGGCTCGAGCCGCGGAAGCGCACCGAGCGGTCAGACCAGCGAATGCCGGCCATCACTTTCTGGAAGAAGCCGGAGGGCAGGGTTTGCTCGATCTCGGCCTTGAGGCCGTTCTGCTCGGAGGTGGAGTAGTCGCGGTTGTCGAAGAGGCCCCAGAGGTAGTAGCTGTTGGCGTCCGTGCCATCGACGCCGGTGATCGTGAGGTTGGCACGGCCGCCGTCGTTGTAGTCGAATTTGAAAGTGCCGGGGGTGGCGGGACCGAAGCGCGTGTCGACGATAAGCGCCTGGTTTTTGAAGCTGTTCCAGTTGTAGAGGTATTCCGTCGTCACCTTGGTGTCGCCATCGCTCCACTTGGCCCCGAGGGTGTTGTGGTAGCCGTCGGTCTGCTGCTTGAATGCCTGCATGCTGGTGAGGTGGAAGTTGTTCACCGACGTCGTGGTGGTGGGGACGTTCGTGCCCGGGTTGACCGCGGCCGCCGTGTAGCCGCCGAAGCGCGGGAAACCGATGAGGAAGTGGACCTGGTGTTCGTCGCGATAGGCGGTCTGGAGGAAGTTGTCATAGATTTCCACGTGCTCGTTGACCCGCCACTGGCCCGCGAGGTTGTTGGCGAAGCGTTTGCGATCACCGGGGATGACCTGCCCGCCTTGGGTGAACGGCAGCTCCAGCGTGCCGCTCGGGTTGATCGAGGTGGGCACGCCCACCGGCTCGAACAGGAAATTGAACGCGATCTGGTCCACAAAGTAGCGCTGTTGGTAGGCGCCGGAGTAAAGGAGGCCGATTTGGCCGCCGCTGGAGGTCTTCATGGTGTTGCTGACGAGGGCGCTGGCGATGTAGCCGGTTTGCCCGGCGTTTTCGCCGTAGATGAGGCGGCCGCTGGCGCCGACCTGCAGGCCCGGTTTGTCGAGGGGTTTGCGAAGCCGGATATCGATCAGGCCAGCGATGCCGCCCTCGAGCTTGTCCGGGGTCGTGGACTTGTAGACATCGACGCCGGCGACGAGCTCGGCGGGGATGTCCTGCAAGGCGACGCCGCGCGACGTGCCGGTGAAGATTTCGTTGCCGTTGAGGGTGGTGCCGAGGTTGGGCAGGCCGCGGATCAGGACGCTGCTGACTTCACCGTTGGTGCGTCCGACCTGGACACCCGGGACGCGCTGCAGGGCGTCGGCCACGGTGTTGTCGGGCAGCTTGCCGACGTCTTCGGCGACGATGGAGTCCATCAGCTGCACGGAGTTCTGCTTGAGCTCCAAGGCGGACTCCAGGCTGGCGCGCACGCCGGTCACCACGAGTTTTTCGAGTTCGACCGTCTTTTCCGGTGTCGCGGCCGCGGCGGTTTGCTGGGCCCGGGCGGCGGGGGAGGCGGTCAGGGCGAACAGGGCGAGTGCGGAGCAAAGCGCGCCCATTTTTCTCTCACGGGCAGAGAAGGGGCGGCGCGACTTGGGGTGGGGCGTAGGGGTCATGGTCTCTAGGGTAGACGGGGTTGCAGTTCGCAAATGCAGCGGGGAAGCGCTGCTTGCCTATCCCTACATGCGCCCTTCCCGGCCCAAACCCGACACGGTGGGGACGCTTTTTTTTTGCGCTACAATGAGCGCGGGGAGGTTTCGAGCTGGGCGAGGCTTTCACGGAGCAGAATGCGGGCAAACAGCCAGTCGAACCAGAAGCCCTGCACGGGCCCGCCGCCATCCAGCCGGGTCCTGAATTTGTTCTCCACGATTTCCCGGGCCGCCGCCAGTTCGGTGCGGGCCTCCTCCGCCCGGCCCAGCCGGTGATAGGACATGGCGAGGATCGCCTGGGCGGTGGCGGTGCGCGGGGCATTGGCCCCGGGGTAATTCAGGCACCGGCGGCACCACTCCGCGGCCTTCAGGTAGTTGCCGCGGCGGTATTCCAGCAAGCCGAGGGAGACCGAGCGCCAGGCCGCGGTGAAGACGTCGCCGCCCTGGTCCGCCTCGGCGAGATGCTTGGCGGTTTCCGCCGCCAGCGGATTCAGGGACTCGATGAGCCGGTCGCTGGCCGGCAGGAGCAGGCTGATTTTGACGATGCGGTCGGCGAAGGGGCAGGGCGCCGGGGAAAAACGGGCGATCGCGGCCTGCCGGAATCGCTCGTAGCTGTTCGTGTCACCCAGCTCGATGAAGACGGGGCCGCCGCGCAGGCAATCCAGCGAGGACACGTCGGAGCCGTCGAGCTGGTCGACCTGCAGCAACAGCGCCATCCGCTCCGCCGCCTGCTTCCACTGCAGGCGCAGGGCGTGCCACTCGGCGACCGAGCGCAGCACGGTCGCACCTTCCAAGGTCGGCTGGTTGAGGGGGGTGTCCATCACCAGCTTGTCGGCTTCCTCGAACCTTTCCTGGCTCACGAGCAGGGCCGCCTGGGAAATCCTTTCGCGTCCCTCCGCCTCGTGGCGCAGCCGGACCTGCTGCTGCTCGGCGGCCACGGCGCGCTGGTGGGCCTCGCGTTCCTTGAGGAAAAGCCAGGTGGAGGTGCCGAGGCCGATCACCAGCGCCGCGGCCACGGCACTGCCGGCGGCAAAGACGACCCGGTTGCGACGCACCAGTTTCTCCAGCCGGTAAAGCCGGCTCGGCGGCCGGGCCATGACCGGCTCGTTGTTCAGGTGCCGCTGGATGTCCAGGGCCAGGCCGTTGGCGGTTTCATAACGGCGGCCGCGGTCCTTCTCGAGCGCCTTCATGACAATCCAGTCGAGGTCGCCGTGGAGCAACGCGGCCAGGCGGTGGGGCTCGGCCTGGCGTTCGCTCGCGGTCTTGGCCAGCTCCGCCCCCTGCAGCGTCGTCAACCGGGCGGAGGGCCGGGCCGGTTCCTTTTCCCGCAGGGTCCGGCGCATTTCGTCGAGGCCCGATTCGAGGAGCTGCTTGGCGTCGAACGGGGTCGTGCCCGTCAGCAATTCGTAGAGCAGCACCCCGAGGCTGTAGATGTCGCTGCGGGTGTCGGTATCCAGCCCGTTCATGTCGGCCTGCTCGGGGCTCATGTAGGCCGGCGTGCCGATCAGCTGCGCATAGGAAGTGAACAGGAGCCGGTCGGTCAGGCGCGCCTCGGTGGCCTTGGAGATGCCGAAGTCGATGACCTTGGGCACGGGGATGCCGTCGTGCAGCGTGACCATGATGTTCGACGGCTTGATGTCGCCGTGGATGATGCCCTTCTGGTGTGCGTGCTGGATGGCGTGGCAGACCTGGATGAACAGGTCGAGGCGCTCGCGGGTGCCGAGGCGGTGCTGGTCGCAATACGCGGTGATCTTCACCCCGCGCACCAGCTCCATGACGAAGTACGGCGGACCGCGGTCGGTCGCGCCGGCGTCGTACACACGGGCGATGTTGGGGTGGTCCATCATCGCGAGGGCCTGGCGCTCGGCCTCGAAGCGGGCGATGACGCTCTTGGTCTCCATGCCGAGCTTGATGATCTTCAACGCCACGCGGCGGCGGACCGGTTCCTCCTGCCCGGCCATGTAGACCACGCCCCAGCCGCCTTCGCCGATTTTCTGCAGCAGCTTGTAGCGGCCGATGCGGGTGCCGACCGGTTCCTCGCCCGTCACCGTCGGCGCGCCGGGGCCGAGGGAGGCCGTTGCACCGCGGGTGGAGGCGAGCGGGGCCGGGGGCAGGGTCAGGGCGGTGCCGCTTTCGGTGAAAAACCGTTCGGCCTCGTGGGCGGCCTCCACCAGCGTTTCAATCCGGACCCGCAGGGCTGCATCACCATCGCAGGCGCGGTCCAGGAAGTCACGGCGGGCGGCCGGGTCGGCGAGCCGCCGGGCCTCGTCGAAAAGTTCCTCCTCATGCTGGGTGGCGGTGTTCATGCGGGGCTCGTCTCACACATGCGCGTTCTTCGGGCAAAACCCGACACGCGCGGGCCATTTGGTCGACGGGTGATCAGGTTTGGGCGCGGATGTGCTGGAAGAGCCAGGCCTTGGCGTAGGCCCAGTGCCGCTCGACGGTGCGCTCCGTCACGGCGAGGCTTTCGGCCACCTCTTGGTTGGTCCGGCCGCCGAAGAATTTCAGCACGACCACCTGCGCCTTTTCCGGATCCTGGACTTGCAGCTGCTCCAGCGCATCGTTGATCAGCAGGACCTTTTCATCCGGGGTTGTGGCGGCCAGCTCGATCTGGTCGGAGTCCACGCGCACCTGGTCGCCGCCGCGCTTCAGGCGGGACTTGCGGCGGGCGTTCTCGATCAGGATGCGCCGCATGGCTTCGGCCGCCGCGCCGAAAAAGTGCGCCCGGTTCTGCCACTGGCGGTCCCCGTCGCCGGTGACGCGCAGCCAGGCTTCGTGCAGCAGGGCCGTGGGCTGGAGCGTCTGGCCGGCGGCCTCGCGCGACATCTGTGCGGCGGCCTGCCGGCGCAAATCCTGGTAGACGAGGGGCAGCAGTTTCTCCGAGGCCTGGGCCTCGCCCCGCCCGACTTCCTGCAAGACTTGGGTGATCTCACTCATGGGTGAACAATCCAGTATGCAGGCACAACATGACGGGTGGGATGAGGTAGAGGCTGTTCCCGACTGGCGTCAGGCTGTGTCAAAGGGAAGGCAGGGTCAACGGTCATTGGGTAGCCAGTTGCACCACCGTGTAGGACCGCGGCGGCAGCTTGAAGGTCATGCTCGCCCCGGTGGCGGGCGCCTCGAGCGCGCGCGGCACGACTTGCCGCGGCTGCTCGAAAGTGTTGAACGCCTTGAGGTCGGTGCCCGTCAGGGTCTCGCAGAACAACACGCGGGTGGGCAGCGGGTCGCGCCAGTCGATGACCAGTTCGCGCTCGGAGCCCAGGTCGCGGTTCAAGATGAACAAACTCACGCGTCCATCCGGCGGATTGAAAGTCGCGACGACATCAAGGAAGGGCACCTGGTCGTTGCGGGCAAAATCCGCGCGAAGCCCATCCGCCTTGATCGGGTAGGTTTCGCCCTCCACCGGCAGGTCGAGCACCTTGCCGTGCGCAAACTTGAGCGCCCAGGCGTAGGGGAAATAGATGCTCTGGCGCAGCACGCCGGTTTCGTTGGTGACCAGCGGGGCGATGACATTGACGATCTGGGCCAGGCAGCCGACCCGCACGCGGTCGGATTGCCGGAGCAGGCTGTTCAGGAAGCCGCCGACCAGGAGCGCGTCCTCGAGGTTGTAGACCTCCTCCAGCAGGGGAGGCGCGAACTTTCCCTGGCCGTTGGCGAAGCGGCCGCCGCGTGCCCGGTACCAGACGTTCCACTCGTCGAAAGACAGCCACAGGCGCTTGGGTGACTTCTGCAGGCCCTGCACATAGTCGCAGACGGCGCCGATCTCGTGGATCTGCCGTTCCATGTCCAGGTTCATGGCGAGGTAGCGCGCGGAATCGCCGCCGGTCAGCGCCGGCGTGTTGCCGTAATAATTGTGCAGCGAGATCCCGTCGACCTGGTCGTAGCATTCCTCGAGGACCTCGCGGTCCCATTCCAGGTAGGTGGGCAGGATGGTGTTGCTTGAGCCGCAGGCGATCAGTTGGGTCCCGGGATCGATCACCCGGATTTGCCGGGCTGCGTCGCGTGCCTTGCGGCCGTATTCGCGGGCAGTCAGGCGGCCCATCTGCCACGGCCCGTCCATCTCATTGCCCATGCACCAGTACTTCACCTTGTGCGGCTGATCATAGCCATGCGAGCGGCGCAAGTCGCTCCACTTGGTGCCTTTCTCGTAATTGCAGTATTCGACGTAGGCGACGGCCTCCTCGACCGGGGCGGTGCCGAGGTTGAAGCCGAGCAGCGGCTCGGTGTTGACCAGCTTGCACCACTCCAGGAATTCGTTCGTGCCAAACTGGTTTGTCTCGAGGGAATTCCAGGCCCGTTCCAGGACGGTCGGTCGCTGGGCCTTGGGTCCGACGCCATCCTGCCAGTGGTAGCCCGAGACGAAATTGCCCCCGGGGTAACGCATGATCGGAACACCCATCTCCTGCACGACCGCGATGACATCCTTGCGATAGCCATTTTTGTCGGCGAGGGGGGAGCCCGGCTCGTAGACCCCGGTATAGACGGCGCGGCCGAGGTGCTCCAGAAACGCGCCGAGCAGGCGCCGGTCCAGTTGCGAGCGGAACCGGGCCTGGTTGATCATCGTCCGTGCGACCCGGCGGCTGGTCTGGGCGTAGCCGAGGGTGCCCAGCCAGGAGCCTGCGCTCAGCACCAGGCTTGAGGAAACAAGCTGCTTCACGAACTGCCGGCGGCTGTTCTGTTGCATGGGGGTGGGAAAAAAGTGCGGGAGGCGCCGCGGGGGTTCAAATGCTGGCCCGCATGACGGTAACGTGGACCGGTCGTTGCCAGCCTCCCGGCCCGGCGCGAGGACATCGCCGCCCCCGTGAAAGCCTTCCCTCTGCTGCTGGCTGCGTTGCTCGCCCCCGGCTTGGTCCTGTGGGCGCAGGTGCCGCCGCCGGTGACAACCAACGGCCCCGTCACCGACGTGCCGGTGCACGATCCCGTGATGATCCGGGAGGGCGGAACCTATTATCTCTTCGCCACCGGGCTTGGGGTGGCGGTGTGGTCTTCCCCCGACCGGGTGCATTGGGTGCGGGAGAAACCGGTCTTCGCCACCCCGCCGGCCTGGGCGGTGGCGGCCGTGCCGACCTTCAAGGGACACATCTGGGCGCCCGACATCAGTTACCACGCCGGCCGGTACTACCTCTACTACTCCATCTCGGCCTTTGGCAAAAACACCTCGTGCATCGGTGTCGCCACCAACGTGACGCTCGACCCGCGCGACCCGCGGTTCAAATGGGAGGACCACGGCAAGGTCATCCAGTCGGTCCCGGGCGTGACCAACTGGAATGCCATCGATCCGAACATCATCATCGGAGAGGACGACACACCGTACATGTCCTTTGGCTCATTCTGGGAGGGCCTGAAGCTGGTGAAGCTGACACCCGATCGCCTCGGTCTCGCCGAACCCATCGACCGCCTGCCGACCATCGCCAGCCGCCAGGCCGATCCGAAGGCGCCCAACCCGCCGGCCCCGGCGGGCAACCCGGTCGACGCCGGTGGCAATGCGATCGAGGCACCCTTCATTTTCGAACAGGGTGAATTCTTCTATCTCTTTGCTTCGATCGACTACTGCTGCCGTGGGGAAAAGAGCACTTACAAGATGATCGTGGGCCGCGCGAAATCAGTCGCCGGGCCCTATCTCGACCGCACCGGGATCCCGCTGGCACAGGGTGGCGGCACGATCCTGCTCACGGGTAATGCGAAGTGGTATGGGGTCGGACACAACGCGGTCTGTACTTTCGACGGAACAGACTACCTGGTTTTCCACGGCTACGATGCGTCGGACCCCAAAGGCCGGTCCAAGCTGCGGATCGCCCCGCTCAGGTGGGACGCCGACGGCTGGCCGGTGGTCGCGAAGTAGGGCCAGTCTTTGACTGGCCCGGTCCGGTCAGAGACCGGACCTACGGTGGAAAAAAGGCTGTAAGGATCTGCGTCCTGCGGCGACTAATCAGGGTAGATGAGTCCACCTTCCGACCAAGCATCCCTCTTCAAGGCCTGGCTGGAGGAGCATCGCGGCATCATCGTCAAGGTGACGCGGTCTTTTGCACCCATACCGGCCGATGGGGCTGACTTGCAGCAGGAGATGCTGTTGCAGCTGTGGACTTCGCTCTCGTCCTATGCCGGGCAGGCAAAGCCTTCGACATGGATCTACCGGGTCTGCCTGAATACGGCCCTGACCTGGCGGCGGGGAACGGCGCGGCGGGAGAGACGCATCGAACCGGGGGCCGACCTCGCGCGCCTGCCTACCGGGACGGCCTCGCCCGCCGACCGGGCTGGCGACGAGGAATTGTTGGATAAGCTTTACACCGCCATCCATGCCCTGCCGATGTTCGATCGGGCGCTGATGCTGCTGGCGCTCGACGGCCTGGCCTACCGCGAGATTGCCGAAATCACCGGGCTGACCGAAAACCATGTCGGGGTGTCGCTGACGCGGGCGCGTCAGCGGCTCGCCGAACTGATGAAAGGAGTGACCCATGAACTGGAGTGACTACGAAGCCATTTGGAAGCGCCAGCCGTTGCCGCGTGGCGAAGCCGCAGGCCTCACTGAATTGAAGGACTCGTTTGAATCCAAGCGGCGCAAAATGGCCGCCGCCCTGGTGGGGCGCGACTGGATCGAACTCGTGGCGTGCGGGATCGGAGTGTTCGCCTACATCAAGTACTGGCAACAAGTCGGTCCATCCGGCTGGCCCATGGGCCTCGCGATCCTCCTGATTCTTGGCGTGGCCGGCGTTTTTATTCGCGAACGGCTGCGCAGCCGGCGCAACCGACTGGATGCGGGCGCATCCCTGCTGGCGAAGATTGAGGCTGACCTCGCGGAACTGCGTCATCAGCGCCGATTGCTACAGCGGGTCTGGGCCTGGTATATTCTCCCTTGTGGATTGGCCGTACTGATTCACTCGATTGTCATCGTGCGCCATGCCCGGCCCTGGGACGCCATTCGGGGACCGCTCGGGCTTTGTGCTCTGGGCCTCATGGTTGCGCTGCTCTGCTGGTTCGTGTGGGCGATCAACCGCCGTGCCGTCCGGAAGCAATTCGAGCCACGCATCGCGGAACTCGAGAAGTTGCACCGCGACCTGTTGCTTCCGTCCTGATCAATCAGGCGGCGGCGACCCCGGCCATCAGGCGCATGAGGGTCGCCTCGCTGAAGTCGGCGCGGGCGACCTCGCCGGCGATGCGGCCCTCGCGCATCACGAGGATGCGGCGGCACAGGCCGATGAGCTCGGGCAATTCGGAGGAGACGACGAGCAGGGCCTTGCCCTCGCAGGCGAGTTCGTCGAGCAGCTGGTAGATCTCCGCCTTGGCGCCGACGTCCACGCCGCGGGTGGGCTCGTCGATCAGCAGCACGTCGCAGGAGCGGGCCAGCCACTTGGCGAGGGCGATCTTCTGCTGGTTGCCGCCGCTCAGGCCGGCGGTGATGGATTCGAGGGAGGGGGCCTTCACGCGCAGCCGCTGGCTGTAGCGCGAGGTGAGCGTGCGCTCGGCGGCGCGATTGACCCAGCCGAGGCGCGACAGGGCGGGCAGGGTGGCGAGGGAGGTGTTCTCGCGGCAGTTCAGGTCGAGCACGAGGCCCTGGCGTTTGCGGTCCTCGGGCACCAGGCCGACGCCCGCGGCGAGGGCGGACTCGATCGAGCCGGGCTGGAGCACCTTCCCGTCCACAGTGATCGTGCCGGTGGCCCCGGGATCGAGGCCAAAGATCGCCTGCACGACCTCGCTGCGGCCGGCGCCGACGATGCCGGCCATGCCGACGACCTCGCCGGCGCGGACGGTGAGGTTGATGTCCTTGAACTGGCCGGGGGAGCAGAGGGACTTCACCTGCAGGCGCTCGGCGCCGGGCTCGCGGGCGAGGTGGTTGGGCGTGGCGATGAGCAGCTCGCGACCGATCATCTGGGTGACGACCCGCTGCGGTGTGGTGTCGGGGATGCGTTCGGTGGCAACGTGCTTGCCGTCGCGCAGGACGGTGATGTGGTCGCAGAGCGCGAAGAGCTCCTCGAGCCGGTGCGAGATGTAGATGAGCGTGATGCCGCGGGCCTTGAGCGCGCGCACCAGCTTGAAGAGTTCGGCGGTCTCGGAAGCGGAAAGCGAGCTGGTGGGCTCGTCCATCACGATGACCTTGGCGCCGGTACCGACGGCGGCGGCGATCTGCACAAGTTGTTCCCGGCCGGTGGAGAGCGTGCCAATGATGACATCGGGGTCGATGTCGGCGCCGATGGTCGCGAGCATGGCCTTGGCCCGCGCCCGCAGTTCATTCCGCTGAACGAAGCCGCCGCGCCGCGGCAGGTCGCCGAGGCAAAGGTTCTCGGCGACGCTCATGTTCGGGCAGAACGCCAGTTCCTGGTGCACCATGGCGACGCCCAGTTCGCGGGCGGCGAGTGGCGAATGCGGGGCGATGACGCGGCCGTCGAGCCGGATCTCGCCGCCGTCCGCGGTGTGCACGCCGGCCAGGATCTTGCCGAGGGTGCTCTTGCCGGCGCCGTTCTCACCGATCAGGGCGTGGCAGGTGCCACATTCCACGGCGAAGCCGACCCCGTCGAGCGCGAGCACGCCGGGGAAGCGCTTGGTGAGGCCGTGGAACTCGAGGAAAGGCATTTAAGTTAAGTAGGGCCAGTCTCCGACTGGCCCCCAGGCTTGGGCCGGTCGGAGACCGGCCCTACTGGCTCACTTCGGCAGCCACTTGTCCCAGTTTTTGCCGAAGGCGTCCACGTTGTCCTTGGTGACCGGAATCAGGGCGCTGATCTCCTTCACCGCCGGAGGATTCTTGCGCTCGATGATCTTGGCGATGAGCAGCTCAACGGTGCGGTGGCCCCACTCGTAGCACTGCTGGGCGAGGAGCACCGGCACGTGGCCGCTGCGGATGTAGGCGAGCTGGGCGGGGAGGGCGTCGACCGCGACACACTGCACCGTGCCGGGCGCCCACTTGAGGGCGTTCTCGGTGAAGAGCGGCCAGCCGCCGATCATGGCCCAGCCGGTGATGTCGGGGTTGGCCTGCATGACCTGCTCGACCTTGGCGGCGGCGTCCTGCGGGGTTTCCTTGTGGTAGTAGACGTCGCGGATGGTGATGCCGGGAAACTTGGCGGCGACTTCCCTGACGCCCTGCACGCGCTTCTGGAGGTTGGGGGCGTTCTGGTTGCCCGCGAGGACGGCGACGACCCCCTTGCCGTGCATGACCTTGGCGAGTTCCTCCATCGTCTGCTTGCCGCACTCGATGTCATCGACGCCATAGGTGACGAAGCGTTTGGAAGCGGGGGCGTCGGAGTCGAAGGTTGCGACCGGCACCCCGTTGTCGACGGCGCGGTTGATGGCGTCGGTGAGCTTGTTGGCGTCGGAGCAGCTGACCGAGATGCCCTCGGCGCCGGCGAGCACGAGCTGCTCGATGGCCTGGGCCTGTTTCTGGGCGTCCTCCTCGTTCGGGGTGCGCCAGTCGATCTGGATGTTGAGGCGGTGCTTCGCGCTGAGTTCCTTGGCGGCGTCCTGGGCGCCGACGCGGGCGGCCTGGAAGACCGGGTTGCCCTGGGACTTGGCGACGAGGCCGATGATGAGGGTGCGCTCGGCGGCGTGGCCCGAGAGGGCGAGCACCAGCGAGAGAACGGGGAGGAGCAGACGTTTCATGGGATGGAGGAGTTGGAGTAAATCAGGGGAGGTTCATCCCGCCTTGGCGGTCAGGCGGCGTTTGGCCAACCAGGAATTGAACTTGTCGAGCACGACGGCGATGATGATGACGGCGCCGATGATCACGCGGCTGTAGTTCTGGTCGATGCCGAGGATGACGATGCCGCTGGAGATCATCTGGATGATGAGCGCCCCGAGCACGGCGCCGAGGGCGGTGCCGCGGCCGCCGGTAAGGGAGGCGCCGCCCACCACGGCGGCGGCGATCACACTGAGTTCGTAACCCTGGCCATCGCCGGAGCTCGCACTGCCATAGTAGCCGAGGGCGATGAGGGCCGCGATGCCCGCGGAGAGGCCGGACATCAGATAGACGCCGAGCTTCACGCGTTCGACCCGGATGCCGCTGAAGCGGGAGGCGAGTTCGTTGCCCCCGACGGCGTAGACGCGGCGACCGGCGGCGAGGCGCGAGAGGAAAATCCAGCCCACGACGAGGACGACAAGCATCACGGCGAGGGGCACGAGGCTGAGGCCGGCGCTGGTTTCCTTGCGCACCAACTCACGGAAAAGCGGGGGAAAGCCGCCGATCGACTGGCCGTTGGTGACGACGAAGGCGATGCCGCGCAGGATTTCCATGGCGCCCATGGTGATGATGAACGGATGGACCCCCAGGGCGACAAGGAGTCCGCCATTGGCCAGGCCGCAAAGGGCCGCCGTGCCCACGCAGGCGAGCGCGCCCAACAGGACGGCAACAGCCGGGGCCGTGCCGGCCGCGGCCCCGGCTGGGCCGAAATGCTGGAAGGTCAAGGCGCCGACCACCGAGGCGAGCGCGTAGATCGAGCCGACGGAGAGGTCGATGCCGCCGGTGATGATGACGAACAACATGCCGACCGCCATGATGGCGATGAAACTGGTGTCCTTGGCCAGCTGGGCGAGGTTCTGGGCGTTGAGGAACTTGTTCTTTTCGACAAAGGCCGGCACGCGCTCACCGGCGTCGTTGGTCGTGAAGACCCGCTGCCGTGCGCCATCGGGCCCGATCTCGAAAACGGGCGTGCGCACCGTGCCGCTGAAAACCGTCAGCAGGACGCCAAGCGCCAGGATGACGAGCAGCAGGCCGCTTTCCTGGAAACGGAACAGGTGGCGAAGGGGCGACGACATGGGGTACGTATCAGGGGAAACCGACCCTGACTTCACCGGTGAATGGTAATTTCGTCAATCCTTACCCGGCGGACAGGGTAGGGCCAGTCTGCGACTGGCCCGGACCCGTCGCAGACCGGTCCTACTTCTGACCGTAATACGCCCCCGGCCCGTGCTTGCGTTTGAAATGCTTGTTAAGCAACTCGGGCTCGATGGCCTTCAGCCCGGGCTCCAACGCGAGGGACATCAACGCCATGTGGGCGCAGCATTCGGCGGCGACGGCGACTTCGACGGCCTTGGCGACCGTCTCGCCCCAAGTGAAGGGCGCGTGGCGGTTGACCAGCACGCCGGGGCAGTCGAGCGGGTCGAGTTTCTTGAAGCGCTCGACGATCACGTTGCCGGTCTCCCATTCATAGGCGCCGCCGGCGATCTCCTTGAGGGTCATCTTCCGCGTGACGGGGATCTCGCCGTAAAAATAGTCGGCGTGCGTTGTGCCGAAAATCGGCACGGCCCGGCCGGCCTGGGCGAAGGCCGTGGCGTGCGATGAGTGGGTGTGGACGATGCCGCCGATCGCCTGGAAGGCGAGGTAGAGCCGGCGGTGCGTCGGCGTGTCGGAGGAGGGGTTGAGTTTGCCCTCCACCTTTTTGCCGGTGAGATCGACGAGCACCATGTCCGCGGGCTTGAGCACGGCGTAGTCCACGCCGCTGGGCTTGATGGCGAAGATGCCCCGGCCGCGGTCGAGCGCGCTGGCGTTGCCAAAGGTGAGGTTGATCAGCCCGTGTTTCGGCAGGAGCAGGTTGGCCTCGTAGGCCTCGCGTTTGAGTTCGGTGAGCATCGGTGGGTGGGATACAAGGGACGAAAACCACGCGTGGCAATAGTCAGCTCCGCTGCTTGAGGCGGTCGAGCATGACGGCGCCGAGGAGGATGCAGCCGCGGGCGACATATTGATAGAAAGGCGGGATGTTGAGAAGGTTCATGGCGTTCTGGACGAGGCCCATGATGAGCACGCCGGCGATGACGGCGCCGATGCGCGCCACGCCGCCGCTGAGGGAGACGCCGCCGAGGACGCACGCGGAGATGACCTCGAGCTCGAGGCCCTGGGAGGTGTTGGGCTGGCCGCTCGTCATGCGGGCGGCCAGCACGAGGCCGGCGAAGGCGGCGACGAGCCCCTGCAGGGTGAAGATGATGACCTTGACCCGCGTCACGGGCACGCCGGCGAGATGGGCGGCCTCCTTGTTGCCGCCGATGGCCAGGGCGTTGCGCCCGAAGATGGTCTGGTTCAGCAGCACGCCGAAAATCGTGAAACAACCCGCGGTCAGCCACACGGGAACCGGGATGCCCAGCCAGGCGGAGTTGCCGAACTCAAAAAAACGGTCGGTGCGGATACCGACCGCCCGACCGTCGGACACAATGAAACCCAGGCCGCGCACGATCTGCATCGAGGCGAGCGTGGTGATGAGGGCGTTGATGCCGAGGCGGGCCACGAACACGCCGTTGACGAAGCCGATGAGCGCGCCGCTCGCGAGGGCGGCGGCGAAACCGGCCGCGACGCTGCCGGTGGTGTTCATCACGGTGGCCCCCAGCACGCCGGCGAAGGCCACGACCGAGCCGACCGAGAGGTCGAAGTCGCCGGCCGCAAGGCAGAACATCATCGTGCACGCCACCATGCCGATGGTGGCCACGGCCAGCGCGAGCCCGCGAAGGTTGGTGACCGTCAGGAAATTATCCACGAAGAGCGAACAGATGAGAAACAGCACCGCGAGCACCAGGAGCATGCCGGCGGATTCCCAGGCACGGGCGAAGCGGGACGGTTGGGCGGGAGGCGGGGAGCTCATGGGAAAATCAGTTGGCGGAGCCGGCCGGCAGCGCGGCGTGCAGCACGGCCTCGGGTGTGGCGGCGGCGCGGGACAGTTCGGCGGCCACGAGGCCCTCGCGCATGACAAAGACGCGGTCGGAGATGCCGAGCACCTCGGGCAGTTCGCTCGACACGATGACGATGCTCGCGCCCGCCGCCGCCAGATCGTGGATGAGGGCGTAGATCTCGCCCTTGGCCCCGATGTCGATGCCCCGGGTCGGCTCGTCGAGTACGACGACGCGGACCCGTTCGGAAAGCCAGCGGGCGAGGATGGCCTTCTGCTGGTTGCCACCGGAGAGCAGGCCGATGGGCGTGGCGGCGGAGGCGGTGCGGATGCCGAGCCGGGCAATCTGCGCCGCGGCGTTGTCGCGTTCCCAGCCGTGGTCGAGCCAGCCGCCGGCCCGCAAACGGGTGCGACGGGCGCTGAGGTTGATGTTCTCGGCCACGGAGAGGATGGGGATGATGCCCTCCTTCTTGCGGTCCTCGGGGCAGAACACGAGGCCTGCCCGGATGGCCGAGCGGGGCGAACCGCCGCGCACGACGGCGCCGTGGATCCGCACCTCGCCCGCCGTGGGCCGGACCGCGCCGCAGAGCAGGCGCATCAACTCGGTGCGGCCGGCGCCCACCAGGCCAAAGAAGCCCACGATCTCGCCGCGGGCCGCGTGGAAGGAGGCCGGCGCGCGCAGGCCCGGGCCCGCGAGGCCGCGGACCTCCAGCCCGTCCGGCGCGTGGGGTCGCGGCCGGTAATGGTAGATGTTGGTGAGTTCGCGGCCGACCATGCTCTTGACCAGCGCATCGCGCGGCACGCCGGCCAGCGCCTCGTGCGTGACGACATGCCGGCCGTCGCGCAGCACGGTGGCGGCATCACAGATCTCATAGACCTCGTCCATGCGGTGGGTGACGTAGAGGATGGCGGTGCCGCGCGCCCGGAGGTCGCGGATGATCCCGAAAAGCCGGCGGGTCTCCTTGGCGGACAAACTGGAGGTCGGCTCGTCGAAAGCGACAATGCGGGCGCCGCGGCCAAGGGCCTTGGCGATCTCGACCATCTGGCGCTGCGCGAGAGGCAGGTGGCCGAGCCTCGTATCGGGGGAGATGTCCTCGCCGACAAGCTGGAGCAGCCGCGTTGCCTCGGCGCGCAGCGTGGCGCGGTCGAGCAGGAGGCCGCGGCGCGGGTAGCGGCCGAGCAGCAGGTTCTCGGCGACCGTCATCCCGGGCACGAGGTGCAGCTCCTGGTAAATGACCGCCACGCCGGCGGCGAGGGCCCCGGCGGTGGAGGCAAAGGCCGTGGCCTGGCCGGCGAGGCGCACGGTGCCGCCGGTCGGGCGGTAGGCGCCGCTGAGGATCTTGAGCAGCGTGGACTTGCCGGCGCCGTTTTCGCCCATCAGCGCGTGGACGCAGCCGGCGCGGACGCCGAAGGACACGGCATCGAGCGCACGCACCCCGGGGAACTCCATGGTGAGCCGGTCGAAGCCGAGCGCACTGTCAGGGGCGGACATGGCCGGTGGCTTTAAAGGATGCCCTCGGCCTTGAGCAGCTGCTCGAAGTTCTCCCGGGTGATCGGCTGGCCGTCGACCCGCGTGTCGAGCGCGGGCTCCTGGCCGTCCTTGACCCAGTGGTAGAGCATCTCGGCGGTGCGGAAGCCCTCCGTCGGGGCGGAGGCGTAGATGGAGGCGTGGAAGCCGGTCGGGGCGGGCTTGCGGAGCTCATCAAGGCAGTCGGTGCCGTTGATGCCGACGCCGATGACATCGGCGGCCTTGAAGCCGTTGCCCTCGGTGGCGCGGACGGCGCCGAGCGCGGCGCTGTCGTTCATGCCGGCGACAAGCCAGTGTTTCACGCCGGTCTTCTGGGCGAGGAGGGCGTTGGCGGCATCGAAGCTGCCCGGGATGTCGGTGGTCTTCTGCGGGGCCTTGAAGATGCGGTCGGCGGGGAACCCGGCGGCTTGGAGCGCGCTGATGATGCCGTCGGTGCGCTCACGGGCGGTGTCGAGCTCCTCGAAGGTCACAATGCATGCGGCGGTGTCGGCGGCAGCCCAGCCGCGCTTCGCCATCTCGGCCGCGATGGTCTGGCCGGACAGCTGGCCGATCTTGCTGGCGGACATGCCGAGATAAGGGACGGCCTCGAGGAACCTGCCGTCGGCGCCGACGAAGCGGTCGTCCACCGTGATGACCTTGAGGCCGGCGGCCTTCGCCTTGGCGACGATGGCGGGCCCGAGGCGGACATCGGGCGTGCAGATGACGAAGCCGGCGGCACCATTGGCGGCGAGGCTGTCAATGGCGGCGAGGGTCTTTTCGCCGTCGGGCACGCCGATCTTGATGAGCTCGAAGCCGTATTGGGCGGCGGCCTTGTCCGCGCCCTTCCATTCATATTGGAACCACGGTTCCTCCGGCTGCTTCACAAGGAAGCCCAGTTTGATCTTCACCGGGGCGGCGCCCGCGGTTGGGGCCGGCTGTTTCGAGCAGCCGGCAAACAGCAGACACACGCTGGTGAGCAACCGGGCAAGGGATTTGGGGATCGAGGTCATGGGGGAGGGGGCAACGGAGCATCCACGCGGAAGGGGTGAAGGGAAATCATATATTGAGCAACCGGTCGGGGCAATGGACGTCCGGCCGAAATAACTGCACGATCATTGGTTTTGCGGCGCCGGCCGCCGGCCGGCTTTCAACCCTTGGGTATCCGGCGGTAGGCCCGCGGGGGGCAGCCGATGATCCGCCGGAAACAGCGGGTGAAGTAATACGCATCCTCGTAGCCCACGGCCGAGGCAATGGCTGTGATCGATTCATCCGTCGTGTCGAGCAGCTTGCAGGCCCGCTGGATGCGCTGCCGGATGAGGAAATCGATCGGCGCATAACCGGTCTGACGGCGGAACAGGGCGCAGAAATGGGGCACCGAAAGCCCGGCGGCGACGGCCAGTTCCTCCAGCCGGTGGGCATGGCTGAAGTTCTCCCGCAGATGCTCCCGCACTGCGGCGATGCGTTCGGCGGCCGAGCGGGTGGCCCCGCCATATCGCACGGCGTGGGCTGCCAGGTCCAGGGCGGTGCGGAGCATGATCGCCGTGCTGATCAGCTGGGGCATGGAGTACCCGTGCTCGAGCGAGAGATAGATCTGCTCCAGTTTAAGGGCGGTAATTCCCTCGGCGGTAACCTGGCCGAGCAGGGCGGCCGGCTCATCCGCGAAGCCGAGGTGTTTTCGCCAACCGTCGGCTTCATCGCCGGTGAAATGCACCCAGCCGATAGTCCATGGATCAAGTGGATCGGCCCCATACGCATGGGGCTGGTTGGCCCTCAGCCAGACAAGGTCACCGGGCTTGACCGGACGGTCTCCCGCCGGAGTCCGAAACCAGCCCCGTCCCCGCAGGCAGGCAATCACCAGATGGGTCGGCGAACCCCGTTCCCGCTCCACGTGATGACCCCTGGCCTGGGGAAAATATCCGGCATCGGTGACGAGCAGATTGCGCAGCAAGGGATGCTTGCCGGCCGCATTGCGCACCGGTTGGGGCACGACGACCAGATGCTGACCGGCAAAACCCTCGCGCCGAAGCTTACCGGAACTCATATCATAATATCATGCTATATATTCCGTGGTCTGTCCATTGGAGATCGTGGGACAAATCACTACATTGGGTGAGGCCCTCTTGATAATTCCCCCTGATGTAGCCCCGTTTCTTCACCATGATGGGTTTGTCCTGAAACAGTGGGCGGTCGTTCGCCACGCCGTAATCCCCATGTCCATCCATCTCCGCCAGAGCCTTATTATGATTGGCCTTGTCATGACCGGTCTGCCCGCCCGCGCCACCCCGCTCTCCGTTAGCGTGCAGGCGCCCGCCGCACCCGATGCGGCCGGTTTTATGATGGGCACGGCCCGCGCCCCGAACGGCGACACGCTCACCCTCGACAGCCGCAGCCTCCTCCTGAACGGCCGGCGCTGGACCCCCGTCATGGGCGAGTTCCATTACACCCGTTATCCCGCCGCCGAGTGGCGCGCGGAGCTGCAGAAGATGAAGGCTGGTGGCATCGACATCCTCGCCACCTATGTCTTCTGGATCCATCACGAGGAGATCGAGGGGCAGTGGAACTGGTCCGGCGACCACGATCTCCGGCGCTTCATCCAGCTGGCCGGCGAGGTCGGCCTCAAGGTGATCGTCCGCTGCGGCCCCTGGTGCCACGGCGAGGTGCGCAACGGCGGCGTGCCCGACTGGGCGATTGCGAAAGGCTGGCAGATCCGCACCGATGCCCCGCCGTACCTGGAGCACGTCGGGGTCATCTATGGCCAGATTGCCGCGCAGCTATCCGGTCTGCTCTGGAAGGACGGCGGCCCGGTCATCGGCATCCAGCTGGAAAACGAATACGGCGGTCCTGCGGAGCACCTGCTCAACCTGAAGCGCCTCGCCCGCACCGCCGGCCTCGATGTGCCCCTGTACACCCGCACTGGCTGGCCCGAGCTGACGACCCCCATGCCGTTCGGCGAGATCATCCCGCTCTATGGCGCCTATGCCGAGGGTTTCTGGGACCGCGAAACCACGGCCATGCCCGGCAACTACTGGGCGGTCTTCCACTTCTCGACACTCCGTACCGACGCCAACATCGCCAACGAGGCGCTCGGACGCCGCGACGTGAAGGACGCGGGTGACGTCGCCCGCTACCCGTATCTCACCTGCGAGATCGGCGGCGGCATGGTCAGCAGCTACCACCGCCGCATGGTGGTGGATCCGCGCGACATCGAGACCACGACCCTGGTCAAGCTCGGCTCCGGCTCGGTTTCGCCCGGCTACTACATGTATCACGGCGGCACCAATCCCGAGGGGAAACTCGGCACGCTCATGGAGCAGCAGGCCACGGCGATGACCAACTGGAACGACATGCCGGTGAAAAACTACGACTTCCAGGCCCCGCTTGGCCAGTACGGCCAGGTCCGCCCGCACTATTACCGGCTCCGCCGCCTGCATCTTTTCCTGCACGACTTCGGCGCGGCCCTCGCCGACATGGGCACCTTCCTTCCCGACCAGCGTCCCGCCGGCAAGGACGACACGGCCACCCTGCGCTGGGCCGCGCGGTCCGACGGTCGCAGCGGTTTTGTATTCGTGAACAACTACGAGCGGGCGAAACCGCTGCCGGCGAAGACCGGGATCCAGTTCACCGTGAAGCTCGCCGACGGCAGTGCGCTTACGTTTCCCGACCAGCCGGTCACCGTGCCGGCGGACCGGTGCTTCATCTGGCCCTACAATCTCGACCTCGGTCGGGGTGTGACCCTCGCGTGGGCCACGGCGCAACCGCTCGCGGTCACCGAGGCGGGTGGCGTGCGCACCGTCTGGTTCAGCGAGACACCGGGCGTGGTTCCGACCTTTGCCTTCGCGGGTTCCGCACCGCAGCCGCTCGTGCCGGGGCGGGACGTGTTCAAGACGGTGGCCGGTTCAGGTGGCGCGGTGCGGGTGGTGGTGCTCGGCGAGGCCGACTCGCTCGCCTTCACCAAGGATCCGCTCACCGGCGCAGCGCTCTTCGAGGCGCCAAAGCCCGCGGTTCCGCCGCTGAAGGTTGACTTCGAACAGATCGCCGCGGCCGGCCCGGCGCGCGAGATTCCACTCGGGAAAATCAGCCAGCCTGTCGCGGTCGAACCGTCCGACGAGGATTTCAAGCGCGCCGCCACCTGGCGGCTCAAGCTGCCGGCCGGTTTCGATCCCGCGGCCGCGGACACGCTGCTCCGCATCCAGTATAGCGGCGATGTCCTGCGCCTGGCCATCGGGGGCAGGCTGGTGACCGATGACTTCTACAACGGCCGGCCGCTGGAGATAAACCTGCGCCGGCATGCCGCCGACCTGCAGGCCGGCGAGCTGACCGTGGCGGTGCTGCCGCTGAGGAAGGACGCCATCAGCGGCCCCAAACCGCTCATCTATGTGCCCGACTCCGCCCGGCCCGACTTTGCCGGCCAGGACAGTGTCGCGCGCCTGGAGCGCGTCGAGCTCGTCGCGCTCGGGTTGGAGTGATCGGCGGACAGTTCAGGGTTTCGTCAGGGAGCGGAGTTGCGCGGAGGTGACTTCAACCGTTGGGGCGAAGGCCGGGCTGGCGAGGTAGGCGAGGAGGCTCGCGCGCAGTTGCCGGCGGACGGGGTCCAGTTCGCCGCTGTCGAGTTCGATGCTCGTGACCAACAGGCGGCCTTTGCCGACCTTGGACTCAAAGACGAGGCCGAGCTTCCGGTTGGTCACCCAGTCGTCGATCACCTGCACCGTCGGACGCAGTGCGGCGGGGAGATCGTCGAGGATCATGGGCGCGGCGTGCTGCAGAGGATACCACCACTGCCAGTTGGTCCAACCGTCGGTCGGGAACGTGGCGAGGGCGGGGTGCGTCGGGTCGCACAGGATGCCGAGGGTGTGCGGCGCCTGCCCGTTGGTCCAGGCGGTGTTCCAGAAGATACTGGAGAAGCCCAGCGCGATCGGCCCGCGCTTGGGGTCGGGCTTGGTGCTCCGTTTGGCAAGCATCAGCCATACCCGTCCGCCCGCCTCGAGCTGCGCCAGGGCGGCGTTGTCCAGCGACGACGTGACGAGCACCCCGGCCGGCACGGGTGCAATGACGGGATCGCCGGGATAAACCCACACCTCCCAGTCATTGGCGAAGGCAGTGCCGTCGAGGGCGACGGCCAGACGGTAACGCGCCGGGGCCGGCGCATCGCGCAGCGGCAGGTCGATTTTGCCGAGAACATTGCCGGCGCCGACCGGGATGTCGCGCGCGGCAAAATTGCCTGACGCGACTTGGCGTCCGTCATCGCCGGTCAGCGTCCAGCTGGCGGTGGTGCGGGCCAGCGGCCCGGCACCGAAGTGCGCGACCTCGATGTCGGCCGTGAGCGATTGGGCGGTCGTGAAGACGCGCTGGGCGAGCCGGGCCAGCGGTACGGTGCTGCCGGAGAATTTCCGGAACTCGGCCGGTGTGACGTAGCCCTTCTCCTCCCAGAAGGCGTCGAGCACGCCGACGAGCGCCGTGCCCTGCCCGGGAAAATCATTGAGGCCGAGGAGTTGGAACCCGCCCATCGCCGGGGTACGCAGGGCGGACTCGATGTCCTCCTTGTAACAGAGCGTCTGGAGCTTGCCGGAGGCGATGAGGAAGTCGTGCGCCTGGCCGGCCATCTGGTGCGCGGCGAGCGAAGCCGAGAAGATCTCGAAGTTTCGCGGCTTCAGGTAGCCCGTGTATTTGGGCATCTCGGCGAAGTTGGGATAGACGCACCACTGGCCGATCTCGTGGCTGATGACCGGCGTGGCGCGTGCGCCGATGGAGTCGCGGTAATCCGTGACGGTTTCCGGGGGCAGGCGGTTGATGCGCGAATGCAGACCTTCCTCCCAGTGCTGGATACGCGGTTCGGAGCGCAGCTGGAAATCGTTCGGCGGCACCTCGGGCCAGCCGGCGCCGGCGGTGTAGAGCCGGCCGGCATCGACGGACTTCCAGCGCTGCACCCAGCCGGCGAGCCACGCGGGGTGGTTGGCCCCGCCGGGTTCGTTGCCGGCGGCGAACAGGATGAACGACGGGTGGTGGCCGTAGGCGCGGAGGATCCGCCCCGTCTCGGCCTCGAGCCACGCATCGACCGGTTTGCCGTCGCCGAGCGTCGTGCTCCAGTTGGGCCAGCTGGCGACCTCGACCTGCAGGTAAAGGCCGAGCTCGTCGGCGGCGGCGAAGGCGGCGGCGGGCGGACACCATGAGTGGAAACGCACATGGTTCAGGCCGTGGGCCTGGATGGCGGCGAACACCTTTTTCCAGTCTGCCACGCCGGTGGGCGGGTGGCCGGTGCGCGGGAAAGAGGCGCAATCGAGCGTGCCGCGGAGAAACAGCTTCCGGCCGTTGATGAGCAGTTGCCGGCCCTCGGCGGTGATGCTGCGCAGGCCGAAGCGGATGCTGCGCTGCTCGCCGCCGGGCAAAGTGGCCGTCAGGCCGTGCAAGACCGGGCTGAATTCATCCCAGAGCGCGGCGCCGGCCCCGAGCGGAAGCTCGGCGGAGAAAGTGCCGTCGGCGGCGACCGCGACATCCCGGCCGGGCCGGTTGCCGTCGGCTTGCAGCCGTACCGTGGCTGGCCGGGTCGTGCCGGCCGTGGTGGCGACCTTGCCGCGCACCACGGCGATCCGGTCGCTGACCCGGGCGGCGACCTGCAGGTCGTCGATCCACGCCGGGGCGGTGTGCGCCAGGGTCATGGCGCCGGCGAGGCCGTTCCAATTGCCCTGCGTGTGGTCGGAGACGCTGTGGGAATTCTCGCCGACGTCGGGATCAAGCGTGTTGTCCACGCGGATGGTCAGCCGGTGCCGGCCGGGGGCGACCGCGGTGCCGAGGTCATATTCGTGGGCGGTGGAAAGCGAGTCGCGATGGCCGGCCTCGATACCGTCGAGCCAGACCGTGGTCTTCCAGTGCGGGCGCTCGAGCAGGAGGACGAGGCGCTGGCCGGCCCAGGCGGCGGGCACGGTGATCTCGCGCTGGAACCACGCCGCCCCGGTGTAGTGGGTCTCGGGCTGGAGCCAGAAGGGCACCTTGAGGTTGCCCGGCTGCCGGTAGGCCGCGTAGTCGGGCGAGGTGAACCAGGATTTGTCGAAGATGCCGCCGGTCCATTTCGTTTCCACCGTGATGGCATCGCCGAGATGGTTGCTTTGGACGGAACCGGGCAGTTGCACGCTGCCGCCGAGAGTGCGGTCAAACCAGCGCCGGGCCTGGCCGGTGTTGGTGGGATCGAGTTCGCAGTGCCACGAGCCGGCGAGGTCGAGCGTGTCCTGGGCGGGAAGGGGAACAAGGGCGAGGAGCGTGAGCAACGCGCCAGCTGGCAGAAGAAGGCGAGCGGAATGAGGAATCATGGGGATGGGGGTGGCCGTTACGACGCGAGGTCGGCGGCGAGGGCATGGTTGGGATCGCGGCGCAACACGGTGCGCAGAAGCTGGCGGGCGGGGGCGGTCTGGCCGAGGCCGAGGCGGGCCTGGGCCTCGAGGAAAAGCGCGGTGGTCAGCTGCCCGGCCTGCAGGTCTTCGTCAAACAGCAGCATGGTCGGCAGCGAGGTGGCGAAGTAGTCGATCCTGGCGGGGGTCCTGGCCAGTTGTCGGGCATAGGCCAGCAGGCCGCGCAGGAGTTTTTTGGCGGCGGTTTTCCGGCCGAGTTCCTGCAAGGCGAGCGCCGAGTAGTAGGTCATCTCGGAGAAAGGCCGGATGCTCATGGTCTGGAAGTCGCCCTTGAACTCGGCGGCGATGGTCCAGTGGCGGCGGGCGGCGGCAGGGTCACCGGCCGCCGCCAGCGCCTCGCCGAGCCAGAAGTGGATGTCGCTCTGGTTGGCGAGCAGGTGCGGGGCCTCACCGAGGCTCGCGGGAGGTGCCAGTGCCCGGCGGAAGCTCTCCACGGCCCGCGGGGCGTCGCGCTCAGCCAGCGCCTCCCGGCCGAACCCGAGCCAGGTACGGACATACTGGCCGAGCGCCTGGCCTTCGCCGCCCTCCCACGGCTGGAAGGGGCGGTCCCGGAGGGTGTCCCACGCGAAGCCGAGCAGGTCGCACTGGTTGTACAGGGCGCAGATCTCGACGGTCAGATCGTCACGGGTCGCAACCAGCTCGCGATGGCGGAACAGTTCGCGCAGGCGCTCTGCCGGCGGCACGCACAGGCGTTTCCAGAGCTGGTCACGCTCGTAGAGCAGGCGGGCGTCATGCGGATTGGCGCGGAAGGCCGCATCGTAGGCTCGGCGTGCCCGGGCCGGCTGGTGCAGGATGTTGTAGTACCCGATGCCCAGGTTGCGCCAGGCGACGGCATTGGTTGGATCGAGGCGGACGGCACGTTCCCACTGCGCAATCGCCTCCCGGTGCCGGCGGCGGTCGTAGTACAAATTAGCCAGGTAGAACGGCGCGCGGGCGTCGCGGGGATTTTGTGCGATGGCGTGCTGAAGAATCACGATTTCCTCCAGCCGGGCGGGGAAGCAGTAGTCGGGTTGCGCGCGCGTGGCGGCGACCAGATGACGGTGCGCGGCGGATGCGCGGCCGAGACGGTGGCAGAGCCAGGCTTGATAATAGCGCAGGAGCGGGGCTGTACCGAGCGAGGCGTCGGGCAGGGCGTCGCCGCGGATCCGGCGGGCGGGCCGCGCCCCACCGAGCAGGCGCAGGGCGTCCTCGTTGAGGCCGGCGCGGGCGCAGTCGAGCGCGAGGTCGAGGCGGACTTGCGCGTCGCAGGCAAGCTGCTCGCCGTTCAGGTCGCGCGCCCACCAGTCGAGCGGATCGAGGGCGAGGGTCGCGCGCAGCAGCGTCGCAGCTTCCTTGTCCCGGCCGAGGCGGCGGAGGACGATGACCTTCAGGTTGCGGGCACGGAGATTGTCCGTGTTGAGCCGGAGAGCGCGTTCAAGATGGTCGAGCGCCCTGATCCAGTCGCCACGGCCCGCGTCGATTTCCGCCAGGGCATGATAACCGGCCGGTTGCCAGGCCTGGTTCCAGGTCGCCTTGTAGAAGGCGGCGTAGGCCAGCGAGATTTTCGATGCTTGGTTCTCGCTTTTCGACTCACGGAGGGACTGAAACACGAGGCAGCGGCCGAGCTGGTAGTAGGCCTCGCCGTCGGAGGGATTGGGGTTGCGGGAGGTGAGGCGTGCGATGCTGCGGTGAAGGTGCGCCTCGGCCTCGGCGAGTTCGCCGCGCCGGAGATGCCAGCGACCGAGGGCGAGGTTGGCGCGCGAATCACCCGGATCACGGCGCAGCGCCTCGCGCCAGTAATCCACCGGGGAACGCGTGGCGTGCCGGTATTGCTCGAGGTGAAGGCCGATGACGAAAAGCTCGTCATTGCCGGACACCTCCGCGGGCGGCGGCGGCTCCGTGGCCGGGGCGGGGGCCGCACGCGCGGGCGTTTCCTTCGGGGTGTAAGCGATGAGTTCGCGGCCGTTGTGGGTGAGAACGCGGAGCGTGAGCGCTTTCCTGGCAGTGCGCGGGGGCAGGGTGGTTTCCGCCAGGAACGGCGTGTCGGGGGCGAGGGTCTGGCGCCAGCGGCGCAGGATCCGGCCGGCGCGCTCGAGCTGGATGACGGCGCCGGGGTGGCGCGCCGTGGCGGCCACCCCGAGCCGGGCGCGGCCCGGGGTCACCTGCAGGCTGAGGGCGGCGTCGAGGTTGGCGTGCTGGGCGGGTCCGATCGTGCGGATCGGATACCAATACTGGCTCCAGGCCTTGGTCTCGCCCGGCTGGAGATAGGAAAAGTCCGGCTGGTTGTCGGTGTAGACGCCGGACATGAGCTCGATGTAGGGCGCGTATTCCCCGCGGGCATCAGGTTCGGTGAGATTGCGATCCCAGGCGTAGCCAAACTCGTGGTTGCCCCAGGTCCATTGCTTCTTGCCGGGTGAAATGTGGTGGTCGGCGAGCTGGACGAGGCCGGCCTGGGCCCGGTGATCATAGCCGCCGGCAAAATCCTCGTCGGAGGCCGTGCACATGTAGGACGTGGGCACGGGGATGTTGGCGTACCAGGAAAGGTCGTTGCGGGCGTAGTTGCCGGGCGGGTATTGCCGCGGGAGCTCACCGGGCGGGATGCCCTCGCGGGCGCGGGCCGCGTAGTCGACGCCGTAGTAACGGCCCGCGCAAAGCGGGTAGGAACCGGTGGCGCGCTTGGCGTGGTCGGCGATGCAACTGGCATCGGGCGGGAAGAACGACTGGTATTGCTCGTGGGCGCGGGTGGCGACGTTGGCCCACCAGAGGAAGGTCTGGACGTCGGTCGTGCGGTTATAGGCACGGGCGACGAGTTCGAGGCAGGATCGGCCCGGGTGCAGGCGGACACCGTGCATGCCCTTCATGCGGGCCATCGGGTCGTGTTCACTCAGCCAGACGGTGGCCGAGCCGTCGGGATGGCGCTCGATCGTCGCGTCGGCGGGCATGAAGGTCGAAGGCCGGTGGTGCTGGGGCCAGTTGAACTCGATGCCGCCGCTCGCCCACGGTCCGGCGAGACCGACGAGCGCGGGCTTGATGACCGGTTGATAATAAATCGCGTCGTAGCCGTTGGTCTTGTCGAGCATCCGGTGGATGCGGCCGCCGAGGGCCGGCAAAATCATCACCTGGAGGTAGTCGTTCTCGATGAAGATGGCCTCCCACGCCCGCAGGCGGGGCCGGTCCGCGATGCGGTCGGTGAAGGGCAGGGGATAGACGCGTCCGCTCGATCCCTGATAGACCCGCTTCTCCAGAAACATGGGATTCCGGTCGGGGGCCAGGGGCGCGAAGGTTGGAAACTGGACAACCTTGCGATAGGTGCGGACGGGATGAGGGGTGGACATGCGCGACGGGAAGAGGATAATCCTAGGGCAAGTGGCAAGGCATGGCAATGGACACATCGCCGATAAACCTGCACGATATTGGGCCGCCGCAAGACCCGCCGGAGAACATTTTGGAGTCACGCGACGTGGTCCGATACTATAGGAATGTCCGTGGGCATCGCCCCATGGATGCTTTCCAGGTGGTTATCGGTTGGGTAGCGGCGATGCCCCCCACCGGGCGCTAAACGAGACCATCGCGGGTTTGTAACAAGACCCACCACCCGACACTTGGGGGTGCAGTTTCCAGGGACGATGAAACAGGATCAGGCGCGCAGGCCTTGGGCGAGGGCGTAGTAAAGGTCGTTCTGGCGGAGCTCCTGTTTGAAGGAGCGCAGTTCGGTCTTTGCGTCGATGACGGCCAGTTCGATGCCGGCGATTTCGGCGAAGTCCTCGAGCATCTCGGTGGTGACCGAGTAGCTGTACCCGGTATGGTGGGCCCCGCCGGCATGGATCCACGCCGCGCAGGCGGTCTTGAAGTCGGGCTGGCATTCCCACACCGCGCGGGCGACGGGAAGCTTGGGGAGTTTCGGCGTCTTCACGGCGGTGACCTCGTTGACGATGAGGCGGAAGCGGCTGCCCAGGTCGATGAGCGAGGCGTTGAGGGCCGGGCCGGCGGGAGCATCGAACACGAGGCGCACCGGGTCGGCCTTGCCGCCGATGCCGAGCGGGTGGCACTCGAGCGTGGGCTTGGTGGCGGCGATGGTCGGGCAGATCTCGAGCATGTGCGAGCCGAGCACCTGGTGGCCCTTGGGCGACAGGTGATAAGTGTAGTCCTCCATGAACGACGTGCCGCCGGGCAGGCCGTCGCCCATGACTTTCATGGCACGGAGCAGGGCGGCGGTCTTCCAGTCGCCCTCGGCGCCGAAGCCGTAGCCCTCGGCCATCAAGCGCTGGCAGGCAAGGCCGGGCAGCTGCGTCAGCCCGTGCAAATCCTCGAAGGTGGTCGTGAAGCCCTTGCAGCCGCCCTCCTTCAGGAAGGCGCGGATGCCGAGCTCGGCGCGAGCGCCTTCGCGGAGGGATTCGTGGCGCGCGCCACCCTTGCGGAGATCCTTCGTGACCGTGTAGGCGGCCTCGTATTCCGCGCAGAGCGCATCGACGGCCTTGGCGGAAACGGCGCTAATTTTCGCGACGAGATCGCCGACGCCATAGCCGTTCGTGGCAAAACCAAAGCGGACCTCCGCGGCAACTTTATCCCCCTCGGTGACGGCGACCTGGCGCATGTTGTCGCCAAAGCGCGCGAATTTCGCGCCCTGCCAGTCGTGCCAGGCGCGCGCGACGCGCACCCAGGCACCGAGGCGCTGCTGCACCTCGGCATCGCTCCAGTGGCCGACGACGACCTTGCGGCCGAGGCGCAGGCGCGTGTGGATGAACCCGGCCTCGCGGTCGCCGTGGGCGGCCTGGTTGAGGTTCATGAAATCCATGTCGATCGTCGCCCACGGCAGGTCGCGGTTGAACTGCGTGTGCAGATGGCAGAAGGGTTTCTTCAGGGAAGTGAGCCCGCGGATCCACATCTTCGACGGGGAGAACGTGTGCATCCAAAGGATGAGGCCGGCACACTTCGCGTCGACGTTGGCGTCGAGGCAGAGCTGGGTGATCTCGTCGGGCGTGGTGAGCAGCGCCTTGAAGACGACCTTCACCGGGACGTGCTTCGAGGCGCCGAGGGCGGCGGCGACCTCACGGGCGTTGGCGGCGACCTGCTTGAGCGGGCCGGGGCCGTAGAGATGCTGCGAGCCGCAGACGAACCAGATTTCGGCGGGGGAGGTGTGGACGAGGGACATGGGAATCGGGGATTATTCGAGCGTGAGCACGACAACGGACTTGGCCGGCAGGGTGACCGCAAGCTGGCCGCCGGCAAACTTCGCACCGTCGAACACCGCGGGTTTCACGACGTCGGGTGCGGCGAAGGTGTTGTGCGAGTTCACGGCGGGCGCGGTGAGGATGCGGCCGGAGACGCCCTTGGCGGTCACGCCGGCGAGCGAGGCGCTGATGGCGATGGCGGTGTTCGGGTTGGCGTTGGCCAGCGAGACATGGATCTTGCCGGCGGCGTCGCGCGAGGCGGAGGCGCTGACGGCCGGGACCTTGGCCTCGCCCACGACGTAATCGGGGGTCGTGAGCGTGAGGGGCAGGGAGGTGGCGCCCTGGTGGACCTTGAACATCTCGAAGACATGGTAGGTCGGCGTGACGATCATCTTTTCCTTGTCGGTGAGGATCATCGCCTGGAGGACGTTCACCATCTGCGCGATGTTCGCCATGGTGATGCGGTCGGCGTGGGCGTGAAAGAGGTGGAGGTTGAGGGCGGCGAGGATGGCGTCGCGCAGCGTGTTCTGCTGGTAGAGGAAGCCGGGGTTGGTGCCGGGCTCGACGTCGGTCCAGATGCCCCACTCGTCGACGACCATGCCGACGCGCTTCTGGGGGTCGTACTTGTCCATGATGGCGCCGTGCTTCTCGATCAGCTCCTTCATCTTGAGGGTCTGGACGAGCGTGGCGTGATACTGGGCCTCGGCGAAGTCCGTGGCGGAGCCCTTGCTGCCGCGCCAGCTGCCGGTGGGCAGCGTGTAATAGTGCAGCGCGAGGCCGTTCATCTGGCGGCCGGGAACGTTCTTCATCATGACCTCGGTCCAGTTGTAGTTCTCGCCATTGGCGCCGCAGGCGATGCGCGAGATGCGGTTGGCGTCGCCGGGGACATAGTTTTTGACGAAGGTATTGTACCGCTTGTAATTGTCGGCGTAGAACTCGGGCGTCATGTTGCCGCCGCAGCCCCAGCTTTCGTTGCCGATGGCGAGGTAGGGGACCTTCCAGGGCTTGTCGCGGCCGTTGGTGCGGCGGAGATTGGCCATGGGCGAGTTGGCGGGAGAGGTCATGTATTCGACCCACTCCATCGCCTCCTGCACGCTGCCGCTGCCGACGTTGAGGCAGATGTAGGGCTCGATGTTGAGCAGCTCGCACAGTTCGAGGAACTCGTGGGTGCCAAAATGATTGTTCTCCACCACGCCGCCCCAGTGGGAATTGAACATGGCGGGGCGCGTCTCGCGCGGCCCGATGCCATCGCGCCAGTGGTATTCGTCGGCGAAGCAGCCGCCCGGCCAGCGCAGCTGGGGCACGGCGAGGGTCTTGAGGGCGGCGAGCACGTCGTTGCGGTAGCCCTTGGTATTGGGGATGGGGGAGTCGGGGCCGACCCAGAGGCCCTCGTAGATGCAACGGCCGAGATGCTCGGCGAACTGGCCGTAGATGGCCTTGTTGATGACGGCGCCGGGTTTGGCGGCGTCGATCGCCAGAGTGGCTGCTAGATCGGCCGCCAGGACGGGAAGGGCGGAGGCAAGAAGCAGGGAATTGGCCAAGAGCAGGGAGCGGGCGGAGTTCTTCATGGGAAACGGGGTTGGGGTAGGGCCAGTCTTCGACTGGCCCGGACCGGTCGGAGACCGGTCCTACTGAATGGGTTCTTTGATTTTAAGCAGGTCTTTCATCACACGGGAGAGATCGGCGGACTTGTTCAGGCCGCCGAAGGAATCGTGGAGCTGGCGGTAGAGCGCGTAGAGCTGGTGGTAGGTTTTCTGCGCCGCGGCCTTCGGCTTGTAGGAAATTTTCTTCAGCGAGGTCATTTTGCGCTGGGCGGTCGGGAAATCCGGGTGTGCCCCGGCCAGCACGGCGGCGGAGACGGCGGAGCCGAGCGCACAGGCCTGGCTGGACCCGGAGACGAGCATCGTGCAACCGGTGACGTCGGCATAGATCTGCATCAGCAGGGGGTTTTTCTCGGCGATGCCGCCGGCGCAGACGACGCGATCGATGGGCACGCCGTACTCGCGGATGCGCTCGATGATGGCGCGGGCCCCGAAGGCCGTGGCCTCGATCAGCGCGCGGTAGATCTCGGCCTGCGTCGTGTGCAGCGTGCAGCCGAGGATGAGGCCGGTGAGGAGCGGGTCGACAAGGATGGTGCGGTTGCCGTTCTGCCAGTCGAGGGCGAGCAGGCCGCTCTGGCCGGGCTTCTGTTGCGCGGCCTGCTTGGTGAGGCGCGCGTGCTTGCCGGCGTCGCCCTCGCAAGCGACCTCGACCCACCATTTGAAGATGTCGCCGACGGCGGACTGGCCGGCTTCGATGCCGTAGAAACCCGGCAGGATCGCGCCGGGCACGATGCCGCAGATGCCGGGGATGTCGGGCACGGTTTTCTGGGCCGACACCACGCCGCAATCGCAGGTGGAGGTGCCGATGACCTTGACCAGCGTGCCCTCGGCCACGCCGCAGCCGATGGCACCGTAATGGACGTCAAACTCGCCGATCGCGATGGGGATGCCGGCGGGCAGGCCGAGCTTCGCGGCCCACGCGGGGCAGAGCGAACCGGCAGGCTCGGTGGCGTCGTGGGCCTTTGCATAGAGCCGGTCGCGCAGGTCGGCGAGGGCCGGGTCGAGCAGCGCGAGGAATTCCTTGTCGGGCAGGCCGCCCCAGTCGGCGGAGTAGAGCGCCTTGTGGCCGGCGGCGCAGATCCCGCGCTTCACCTGCCGCGGGTCGGTGACCCCGGCGAGCACGGCCGGCACCCAGTCACAGAGCTCGACCCAGGAGTAGGCGGCGGAGAAGACGGCCGGGGCGACGTTGCGGCAGTGCCAGAGCTTGGACCAGAACCATTCGGAGGAATAGGTGTTGCCGCATTTGGCGATGAAGTGCGGGCGGTGTTGCGCGGCGAGCGCGGTGATTTGCGCCGCTTCGCGCCAGCTGGTGTGGTCCTTCCAGAGCCAGCACTGGGCGGGGAGGTTCTTCGCCCACTTTTTCGAGGAAGCGAGGGGGACGTTCTGCGCGTCGACCGGGATCGGGCTGGAGCCGGTCGTGTCGACGCCGAGGCCGATCACCTGGGCGGGGGAGAAGCCCCGCGTCTTCTTCGCGGCGGCGAGGGCGCCCTTGACGCTCTTCTCGAGGCCGAAGAGGTAGTCGGCGGGATGCTGGCGGGCGAGATGGTGGTCGCGCGGGTCGAGCAGGACGCCTTCCCGGCCGCTGGGGTAGGGGACGACGCAGCTGCCCAGTTCCGCGCCGTCGGCGCAGCGAACCACGAGGGCGCGCACCGAGTTTGTGCCGTAATCAATGCCGAGGGTAAACACGGGACAATGGGTAGAGGATGCGGGATTGCAGAGGAACGACCAAATTGCTTTACAGTCACATTCCCCAAGCTTTGCCGCGTGCGCCGGAAGAACCTGTAACCGGACCTGTTATTAACCAACCCCGACCCCTTCGCATGAAACTCACCCCCTGGTTCAAGACCCTCATTGCCTTGGCCGCGCTGGCGGCGGCCACCGCCGCCCCGGCCGCGCTCAAGATCGGCTTCGCCCAGACCGGCGCGGAGAGCGCCTGGCGCACCGCCAACTCCGAGTCCATGAAGTCCGAGGCCGCCAAGCGCGGAATCGACCTCAAGTTCTCCGATGGCCAGGGCAAGCAGGAGAACCAGATCCGTGCGCTCCGCTCGTTCATCGCCCAGAAGGTCGACGCCATCGTGCTCGCCCCGCTCGTGGAGACGGGCTGGGACCCGGTGCTGCGTGACGCCAAGCGCGCCGGCATTCCGGTGATCATCACGGATCGCTCCATTGTCACGGCGGACGAGACGCTCTACGCTTGTTTCATTGGTTCTGATTTCCTCGAGGAGGGCCGGATGGCCGCCACATGGCTGGCGACAAAAACCGGCGGTACGGGCCGGATCGTCGAGTTGCAGGGCACCCCGGGCTCCGCCCCGGCCAACGACCGCCGCGAGGCCTTCGCCGCAGGCATTGCCAAGCATCCCGGCCTGAAGATCATCGATTCGCAGAGCGGCGACTTCCGCCGCACCGGGGGCAAGGAGGTCATGGAGGCCTTCATCAAGAAGCACGGCAAAACCATCGACATCCTCTATGCGCACAATGACGACATGGCCCTCGGGGCCGTCCAGGCCATCGAGGAGGCCGGCCTGAAACCCGGTTCGGACATCGTCATTGTTTCCATCGACGCGGTGCGCGAGGGCGTGCAGGCCGTCGTGGATGGCAAGATCAACTGCACCGTCGAGTGCAACCCGCTCTTCGGGCCCAAGGTTTACGACACGGTCGCCAAGGTGCTCGCCGGCGGGAAGGTCGAGCGAAAGTCCTTCAACAAGGACGAGCTTTTCGACGCCACCAACGCCGCCGCCGCGCTGCCCACGCGGCAATACTGAGGCCGGCGATGCCTGAGCTGCTCGAACTCCGCGGCATCGGGAAAACCTTCCCCGGGGTCGTGGCGCTGGCGGGCGTCGATTTCACAGTCCGGGCGGGCGAGATCCACGCGCTGCTCGGCGAGAACGGCGCGGGCAAGTCGACCCTGATCAAGGTGCTGACCGGAGTGCATCCGGCCGATGCGGGTGAGTTGCGCCTTGCCGGCCAGGTCATCCGGCCGGCCGCGCCCAAGGATGCCGAGCGGCTCGGCATCAGCACGGTTTACCAGGAGGTGAACCTGGTGCCGTCGCTTTCCGTCGCGGAGAACATCACGCTTGGCCGCCAGCCGGGCCGGCTGGGTTTCCTCAACTGGCGGGCCATCCGCCGCCGCGCCCGGGCCGCCCTGGCCCGGCTCGAGGTGGAGTGTGACGTGGAGGCCGAGCTGGGTTCTCTGTCGGTCGCGCTGCAGCAGATGGTCGCCATTGCCCGGGCGCTCGACACGTCGGCGCGGTTGCTCGTGCTCGACGAACCGACGGCCAGCCTGGATGAGCACGAGGTCGCCGAGCTGTTCGGCATCATGCGCAAGCTGCGGGGCGAGGGCATGGGGATCGTGTTCGTCACGCATTTTCTCGACCAGGTCTACGCCGTGAGCGACCGGCTGACGGTGTTGCGCAACGGCCAACTCGTGGGCGAATACGCCACGGCCGACCTTTCGCGGTTGGCGCTGGTGGGCAAGATGCTCGGCCGCGAGGTCAGTGCGGCGGATTTCACCAGCCATGCCGCGGCGCCCACCCGCACTACGTCGCCGGTGCTGGCGGCCCACGGACTCAGCCGGCGCGGGGCGATCGCTCCGGTGGACCTGGCGTTGCAGCCGGGTGAAGTGGTCGGGCTCGGCGGACTGCTCGGCTCGGGCCGGACCGAGACGGCCCGGCTGCTGTTCGGCATCGACGCGCGGGACGCCGGCGAGATCAGGGTGAAGGGCGCACCCGGGCGGATCGCCTCGCCGCGCGACGCCGTGCGGCTGGGACTCGCGTTTTGCTCGGAGGACCGCAAAGCCGAGGGCATCCTGCCGAACCTGTCGGTGCGCGAGAACCTTATCGTGGCCTTGCAGGGCAAGCGCGGCGCCCTGCGCGCGTTGAGCGCGGCCGAGCAGGCGCAGCTGTGCGACCACTACATCAAGGGGCTGCGGATCAAGACCGCCGATGCCGAGACCCCGATCAAGAACCTGTCCGGCGGCAACCAGCAGAAGGTGCTGCTCGCCCGCTGGCTCGCGACCCAGCCGGCGGTGATCATCCTCGACGAACCGACGCGAGGCATCGACATCGGGGCGAAGCAGGAGATCGAGCAACTCATCGCCAAACTGCGCGACGACGGGCTGGCGGTGCTGTTCATCTCGTCGGAGATCGATGAGGTCGTGCGCAACTGCTCGCGCGTGCTCGTGCTGCGCGAACGGCGGCTGACCGGCGAGGTGGCCGGCGCGGCGCTCAATTCCGAAAACCTGATGCATCTGATGGCCGGTACGCATGAAGCCTAAGGCCAAATCCCCGATCCTCTGGCCGCTGGCGGGGCTGCTCGCCTTGGTGCTGCTCAACGCGGTCCACGATATCGGCTTCCTGAAAATCACGCTGCTGGACGGACATCTCTACGGCGTGCCCATCGACATCCTCACGCAGGGGTCGCGCACGATGCTGGTCGCCCTGGGCATGACGCTCGTCATCGCGACGGGCGGCGTGGACCTGTCGGTCGGCTCGGTGGTGGCGATCGCCGGCGCGGTGTGCGCCGTGCTGCTGCAGGGTGGGCATTCGCTTGCGGTGACACTTGCGGCGGCCGTCGGGACCGGCCTGCTTGCGGGTTCGGCCAACGGGCTGCTCGTGGCCCGGCTGGGCGTGCAGCCCATCGTGGCGACCCTCATTCTCATGGTGGCGGGCCGGGGTCTGGCGCAGCTCATCGTCGACGGGCAGGTGCTCATCATCAAGAGCAGCGCGTTTGAGTATCTGGCCAACGGATTCCTGTTCGGCCTGCCGTTTGCGCCCCTGCTGGTCGCGGGGCTGTACCTGGCGGCGCACTTCACCCTGCGGCGCACCGCGCTCGGGTTGTTCATCGAGGCGGTGGGCGACAACGAGACAGCGAGCCGCTTCGCCGGTCTGGCCGCGGCCCGGATCAAGGCGCTGGCTTATATTTTCTGCGGCGCTTGCGCCGGCCTGGCGGGCGTGCTGGCGGCGGCGAACATCCGCGCGGCCGACGCCTATCGCGCCGGCGAGAACATGGAACTCGACGCGATCTTTGCGGTGGTGGTGGGCGGTACGGCGCTGACGGGTGGGCGGTTTGTGATCCTTGGTACGGCCATCGGGGCGCTGCTCATCCAGACGCTGACGACCACGATGTATAACCTGGGCGTACCGCCGGCCATCGCGCCGGTGCCGAAGGCGCTGCTCATCATCGGTGTCTCGCTCCTGCAATCCGACAAGGTCGGCCGCAGGCTCGGCGGACTTGTTGGGAAAAAGGCGACTGTCGTATGAGCCGGACCACGACATGGGCCTCCCGCCAGTTGCCGCTCCTCGTCACGGCGGCGATCTTTGCCGCGCTGTTCGCTGCCGCGGCGCATTTCTACGAGGGTTTCTTCTCAGCCCGGGTGTTCATCAGCCTGCTGTCGGAGAACGCTTTTCTCGGCATCGCGGCGGTCGGCATGACCTTGGTTATTTTCTCCGGCGGCATCGACCTGTCGGTCGGGGCGGTCATCGGGTTCACCTCCATTTTCACGGCAACGCTGATCGAGCGGCACCACGTCGCGCCGGGACTGGCATGGATGCTGGGTCTCGCGGCCGGGGCCGGGTTGGGGGCGGGGATGGGTACACTGATTCATTTTTTCCGGCTGCCGCCGTTCCTGATCACGCTGGCGGGGATGTTCCTGGCACGGGGCGCGGGTTTCTGGATCAGCACGGACTCGATCGGCATCGGGCACGAGTTGTACGGCCGGATCTCCGGTTATGAATGGGTGTTCGGTGCCGTGGTCGTGCCGGCGAATGCCCTTTTCCTGCTCGCGGTGATGCTGGCGGGTTGGGGGGTGGCGCACCACACGCGCTTCGGTCGCACCTTGCTGGCCATCGGCGGCAACGAGCAGTCGGCGTTGCTCATGGGGTTGCCAATAGGTCCGGCCAAGATCGGGGTCTACACGGTCAATGGCTTGTGCGCGGCGCTGGCGGGCATCGTAGCCACCCTCTATACCGGTTCAGGCAACCCCAGCATGGGCATCGGGCTGGAGCTGGATGCCATCGCGATTGTCGTCATGGGCGGGACCTTGCTGACCGGCGGGCGCGGGCATATGCTCGGAACGCTGCTAGGGGTGCTGATTTTCGGCACTATCCAGGCCGCCATCCTGTTCGATGGGCGGCTCAGTTCATGGTGGATGCGCATCGTGGTGGGGGCTCTGCTCCTGGTGTTTATCCTGTTGCAGCGCTTCTTCTTGCGTCGAAAACGGAGTTAAGGAATGGGCCAGTTGGGGAAGGGCCGGCCTACCGGCCTGAAAAAACCTCGGAATCGGACTTGCCAAGGGTGGGGGCGGTGTCTGTTTTCAGCCCTTCCTGTTCCTTAATCCATCAACCTAAACTGCAGTAACGATCGCAAGGCGGCCCAGTTTGGCCGACCTGTGTCTCGTCACGACATAGATCCATGAACGTAACTCCCAAAGACCTCCTCGATGCCGGCGTCCACCTCGGTCACCAGACCAAGCGTTGGAATCCGCGCTCCAAGCCCTACGTGTTCGACCACCGCCAGGGCATCACCATCATCGACCTCGAGAAGACGCATGCGGCGCTGGAAAAAGCCTGCACCTTCATCGAGAACCTCGTCGCCCACGGCGACGACATCCTGCTCGTCGGCACCAAGCGCCAGGCGCAGGAACTGATCAAGGAGGCCGCCGCCGCGACCGGCATGCCCTTCGTGACCAACCGCTGGATGGGCGGCACGCTCACCAATTTCGAGACCATCAAGAAGTCCCTCGCCAAGTTCAAGAAGTACCAGGCGATGGACGCCAGCGGCGAGCTCGCCAAGTTCTCCTCCAAGGAGGAGTCCGCCATCCGCCGCGAGATGGCCCGCATGACCCGCAACTTCGACGGCATCAGCGGCCTGACCGCGCTGCCCCGCGCCATGTTCGTCATCGACACCAGCTACGAGGAGATCGCGGTGGCCGAGGCCAAGCGCATGAACATCCCCTCGATCGGCCTCGTCGACACCAACTCCGACCCGACCCAGCTCACGCACCCGATCCCCGGCAATGACGACGCGGCCAAGTCCGTGCGCATCATCATCGAGACGGTCGTCGCCGCCATCCAGGCGGGCCTGGCCCACCGCGAGGCGCGCCGCGCCACGCCGGCCGAGACCGCCGCCGCCGCCGCGACCGGCGAGGTCGACCTCGACAAGGTGATCATCCCGCCGAATCTCAAGGACGTCATCGAGGACAAGCCCGTCGTCAAGAAGCGCGCCAGCCGCGCCGGCGCCAACAAGGCCGCCGTCACCACCGACGAGGTCTAATCCCCCCGCACCCTTACCGAACTATGGCCGCTATTACCGCCAGCATGGTCGCGGATCTCCGCGCAAAAACCGGCGCCGGCTTGCTTGATTGCAAGAAGGCCCTCGACGAAGCCCAGGGCAGCCTGGACCAGGCCGAGACGATCCTTCGCAAGAAGGGCGTCGCCTCCGCCGCCAAAAAGGCCGGCCGCTCCACCTCGGACGGCCTCGTCGAATCCTACATCCACGTCGGCGGCAAGGTCGGCGTCCTCGTCGAGGTCAACTGCGAGACGGATTTCGTGGCCAAGACCGATGACTTCAAGGGTTTCTGCCGCGACGTCTGCCTGCAGATCGCCGCCGCCAACCCGAGCTACGTCCGCCGCGAGGAAGTGCCCGAGGCCGACCTGGCCAAGGAGCGCGACATCGCCGCGGCCCAGCTCGCCGGCAAGCCGCCCGCCGCCGTGCAGAAGATCGTCGAAGGCAAGCTCGAGAAGTATTACTCGCAGGTCTGCCTCCTCGACCAGCCCTTCGTCAAGAACCCGGACAAGATGATCAAGGAAGTCTTGACCGAGTTGATCGCGAAGATGGGCGAGAACATGCAGATCCGCCGCTTCGTCCGCTTCCAGCTCGGCGCCTGAGCGCCGGCCGGTTGAACCCTTCCAAGGCGCTCCCGCAACGGAGCGCCTTTTGTTTTTCGCGGAGCGAAAAACATCCTCCGTAGCCTTGGCGAAGGAGGATTCGTATGTATTACTGGTTAACGCATCGCCATGAAAGTCACGCACGGCCAGATCCTCGCCCGCGGCCTCACCAACCGCTGTCCCAACTGCGGGGGTCACCGGTTGTTCAAGGCGGGCACGTTGTTCGAGCTCAACACGGGCTGCCCGGATTGCGGGCTGAAGTTTGAGAAGGACGAGGGGTTTTTCCTCGGGGCCATGTCGCTGAACTACGGGGTCACGCTCGTGGCCTACCTCGTGCCGGTGCTGCTGCTGTGGTATGGCGGCGTGCTGGGCGGCCGGGTGGCGGTGGGCCTGGCCATCGGTGGGTCGCTGGTGGTGCCCATGCTGCTCTACCGGTCGTCGCGCAGCTGGCAGCTGATGCTCTATTACAGCTTTTTCCCGCACCACCTGCCCGGCAACCGGCGGGAGCTGGCGCCGGGCGAGGACGAAAACGTCTGAACTTTGGTTGGCGGAAGTGGCGGAGGGGGTGGGATTCGAACCCACGGTACCCTTTCGGGCACGCCTGATTTCGAGTCAGGTACGATAGACCACTCTGCCACCCCTCCGGGGCAAGGGGTGGCAACGTAGGCCACCCCTCCGAAAACGGAAGCAGAAAGTTACCTGAAGCCGCTTGAGCTTAATTTGCCCCGGTTTGTGCCGATGGGGCAGTCATGAGAAACCGGAGTTATGCCAAGGAGGTCGGCCTTGCCTCGGACGAACGCCCCGTGCCCATCCTGGCCACCGTGGTCGTCTTTATCGCCGTGGTGGTGCTCGCCCTGATGTTTGCCCGGCAGGTGAGTGCGCTCAAGCACACCGCCACGGAAACCTCCCAGGCCCCCGCCGCCGCCAAAGTGGGCAGCCGCTGAGTTCTATTTCCGGCCGGAGCCGAACAGGTCGCCGAAAAAATCGCCCGGCAGCCACGTCGGGGCTTTCTTGTCGTTGGCGATGGTGCGCGTGAGATCGGTCATGAGGGTGGCGTAGGCGCCGGCCGAGGGCCAGTCGATCGGTTGGGCGAGATCATCGGAGGGCTTGTGGTAGCGCTCCTTGCGCCATGCGGTGGTGGTAGCCTTGCGGTCAAAGGCCGGGTCGACGGGTTTGTCCCCGGCGGCCAGGGCCATGGCGGGCACGCCCTTGAGCACAAAGGGGTATTGGTCGCTGCGCACAAAGCGCACCTCGTCAGGCTCGGGGTCGGGACTGACGGTGAAACCGTGTCGCTTCGCCACGCTGTCCAGGATGGTCTTCAAGGTGGAATGCTCCGCCCCGAAGGCGATGACATCGCGCACAGGGTTGAGGACGAGCGGCATGTCGATGTTGATGTTGGCGGCATAGCGCCGGACCCGCGCCGGGGGATGGGCGGAGAGATAGCGGGCACCGAGGAGGCCCTTCTCCTCGCCGCAGAGCGCAGCGAACAACACCGGCCGCCGCAGGCGCCGGCCGCCGGCCAGTTCCTCGGCGACATGCAGGATCACGCCGACGCCCATCGCATTGTCGAGCGCCCCGTTGTAGATGGTGTCACCATCCACCGCCGCGCCGATGCCGAGGTGGTCGAGGTGCCCCGTGATGACCAGCGGCTCGCCGGCGAGGGCCGGATCGGAACCGGGCAGCCAGCCAAGGACGTTGAGGGACTCGACCGGACGCACGGTGGATTCGCCCGCGAGGGTGATCGTGACGCCCAGCGGGAAATTCTGCGCCTCGCCGCGTTCCGCCGTGGCGAAGATCGCCGCGAGGTCCTTGGGGGCGCCCGCCAGCACGCGGCCCGCCGCCGCATTGCTCACCGTGCCGTTGACCCGCAGTTGGGGATAACCGTCCAGGACGGTGCCGTCGGCGTTGAGCAGGCGCATGGCCGGGAAGCGCCCTTGGGCGGCGAGGATCGCCCACGGCCGGCGCACCTCGTCCCACGGGGTCGAGATCGTCACCATGCCGATGGCGCCGTGCTTCACGAGCAGGGTGCGCTTCTGGTCGGTGTGGGCATGGTGGGCGCGCTGTTCGCTCGGGAAACGCTTCGGGGCGCCAGAAAGGATGACGGCGATTTTCCCCTGCAGGTCCACGCCGGCGAAATCATCGTAGCCAAGGTCGGGGGCCTGCACGCCGAACCCGACAAAGACCGCGGGCGCGGTGATGGCGTCCTTCGTCTGGCCGGCCGTGACGGCCGCAAACATGTCGGTCACGGGTGCGAGGGCATCCTCCTTGTCGCCGGAGCGCACGACCAGGCGGCCGGCCTCGCGGTTGCTGGTGGACTCGAGGAACTTGATCGGCTGGGCATAGCGGCCGCCATCGGCGCCGGGCTCGATCCCCAGGCGCGCGAACTGCGCGGCGACGTAGCGTGCCGCCAGCTCATGGCCGCGGGTGCCGGTGCCGCGGCCCTCGAACAGGTCGTCGGCGAGGTAGGTAACATGGGCCTGGATGCGCCGTGTCGCAACGGTGGGGTCAACGGGCCTGGCGGCGCAGGTGACGTTGAGGGCTATGAATATTCCGATCCATCGGGCAGACACTGGCGTGGAAAACATGCGCCCGAAGTTGGGTAGCCACCGGGGGTGCGGCAAGTTTCAAGTGCCCGCATGGACCGGGCGGTGTTCATGATCCCGCCGGCAGGGTGACATCACCCAGCCGGTACAGGCCGTCCGGCGCCGCGGGGATGCTTACCGTGACGCCCAGCGGCCGCTCCGGCGCGGCCGCACGGATTTCATACCGGCCGGGTTTGAGGTCCGGTACCTGGAAGCGCCCATCCCGGCTCGTGAAAGTGGCGACGGGTTTCCCGTCGGGTTGATCGAGCCGGCGAATCTCGATGGCCAGATGGGTGCGGGGCTTCCCCTGTTCGTCCACGAGCCGGCCCAAGGCGACGAGCTGCGGCTCCCGGCCCAGCTTCAGCAGGAAGCCGCTCTTGTAGGTGGGGGCGAGAAGGAAGGTTGTCTTCTCCGGGGTTGCACCCAGCGGGGGATCGACCGGTTCAACGCGCACGTCGCGCAGCCGGTAGCTGTTAAGATCGCCCAGCACGGCGGGACCGAGCCAGTCGGACCGGGCCCGGCTGCCGCCGCGACCGTCCGGGTCCACCTTCATGGCAACATGCGCCAGGCCCTCCTGGCCCGTGACGATGGCGAAGTTCTCGAGCACGGGGCGGGCCAGCGCGAAGGTCGTGTCGGCAAACACGAGCGCGCCCTGCAGGCGCACGGTGGTTTCGTCGCGGACGGACCGGTCGGGGCCGGCGTCGGTCTCTGACCGGGTGTGGGCCAGTTCGACCAGCCCGTGGTCGCCCCAGTAGCCGGCGCCGCCCAGATACTCGCGATTGTCCGGATTGACCCGGGCCGACACAAAGCCGTAGGGCGCGCGCCCGTTGATGGGCCGCCCGGAGTCGTAGCGCGCGGTCACGGTGTCGCTCTCGAGCTCCTTGGCCGCATAGAAAGTGGCTATGCCCCGGGAGAAATTCACGCTGAGGCCGAACAACACCTCGGTTTCCGACTGACGCTGATCGGTCCGGCGATGCCGGAGGGCCACGCTCCCGATGACGTGCCGGCCCCAGGGCTGGGTGAGCGTGGCCGACGCGTTGTAAGTATCGACCGCTCCCGCGCGGCGGGCTGGGTTGTAGGCGCCGCTGAGGCGGCCGGTGGTGTCCCGCCCCAAGGGGACCACCAGGGTGGCACGCACACCGAGCGTGGCCTCGGGTGCGGCCGGGGCGGGATTGAGCGAGCCGAAGTTCCGGCCGAGGTATTCCACGGCGACCTGCGACTGGATGCCGGCGCGGCCCTGCCGGCGCGCGGTGGAGTCGCCGGTGAATTCGAGCCGGGCGCCGGCGTCCCACGGTGCGGTGTCAGACTGGCTGGCGGCGACGTCGGCTTGCAGGGTGCCGAGCGCGAAGCTGTGCAGTGCCTTGAAGCCGAACAGCGCGCGTGCGCGGTCGGCTTGGGCGTAGGCGCCGAGTGTGGTTTCGTCGGTCCAACCGGTCAGGAAGGAGCCGGTGAACATGGGCTGATCCAGATCGTAGCGGTAGTCGCTGGTGGTTGGATCCCGGCGAAAGCCGGCGTTATAGGAAAAGAGCTGCCGGCCCTTTTCCAGCAAGACGGGGTCGAAGATGAAGTAGAATTGGAGCGCATCCCGGCGTCCCGCGTCATCCTCGATGACGAGCCGGACGTCGTTCTGGCCGACGGCGGAGTTGAGGTTGCGGATGTCGTGCGTTCCGGCCGGGAGTTGCAGGGTGTTCACGAGCGAGTCGTTGACCCACACCTTCACCTCGGCCGGGCGTTCGAGATAGAACTCGAACTGGTTGGTCCGCCACGTGGGCACGTGCGGCTGCAGCGCGTAATCCTTGGTGAGGCCGAGGCCCAGCAGGTTCACCATCGTCTGATAGCCCACGACCGGGTAGTTGAGGTCGCCGGCGGTGAAGCGCAGTGCCTGCTGCGGCCGGTCATAGACGAGGCGAAGATCGCCGCGTTGCCACGAGCCGGTCCGGCCATAGGCGGAGCCCTCGAGCACCACGCCGTGCACGTTCAGTGCGCCGTCCGTGGCGAAGGCGGCCTCAGTTTCCCGGCGGGTCGCGGATCCCGCAGTGGTGGAACGGGCGGTGCCCTTGACGTTGAAGTTCAGGAAACCGGAGACTGCGGCCGGCCGGACCGCTTCCACGCTGAACGGATCGGTGGGCCACTGGACCAGATCGTGGACCGTTTTCCCGCGCAGTCCGGGCGCCGTCCCGATTGAGCACTCAAATTTTTGCAGATTGAAGGACACGGTCAGTCCGGCTGCCTCAAGGACCGTCCGGGCCAACCAGCCCTGGGCGTCGATTTTCCGCGCCAATTGTTGCACGAGGTCCGGCCGCAGGAGTGGCGTCAGCAAGGCCACGACCGCCTTGCCCTCGAGCCGGATGTCCGATCCGCCCGGCGACAGCACGGCCGGCACTTTTTGCGAAGTGGCGCCGTCGACCACGACCACCACGTAGCTGCTGATCGGGAGGTTGGGCGGCGGGTGTTTGAATACTTCCAGGAAAAATTCCTCGCGGGTCTTGGATGGAAGTGGCGGAGTCGCCGGCGCATCGGCGCCCGTCGCGGTGGCAATCGTGAGGCCCAGCCCGAGAACCAGCCGGAGGCAGCGCAGGGGCTTGGACGGCATGGACCTGGCGCACCGCTACGGTGCTATTCGGACAGGATGACCCGGACCGGACCGGCCGGCAGGCCGGCGGGCCGGGGAATGAGCAACCGTCGCCGGTCACCGGCCAGCAGATGCGGGGTCAGGCCCGGGAGGTCCCGGGCCGCGACGGTGACGGTGGGTTCCTTGAGTGGGACGCCGGCCGGGTCGAGGGGCACGAAACTCAGCGAGTGGTTCCGCAACGACTGGTGGGCGGTGCCCTGATTCACCAACACGACCTCGAGCTGGGCGGGCCCGGCGGGGTTGGTCCCGTTGCTGATGGGGGGCGGATGCTCGGTGACCGATTCGACCGTGACTTTCGGTTTTGCCCCCGGCGGGGTCACGTAGATCCGCACCTCGTAGTTCAGCATGACCCGGAAATGGAGGCGCACGCCTCCTTCACTGGAATCGGGCTCCTCCGCCGTTTGCGACGGGATCGGAACCTGGCGGGTTACGAGCGTGTAAACGCGTTCCACCGGCAGGATCGGTTCACTGATCCAACGCACCTGCACGGCGATTTCATCGCCCGGCATCAGGACCAGTTGCGCGGGATAGATGAGGAAGTCGTTGTCCGCGGCCGGGCCGGCGACGGCCTTGCCATCCAAATCCTTCCGGTGCTCGTTGAGGGTGAGCTCCACGGCCATGGGTTGCATCTGCTTGTTGGCCAGTTGGAGAAAGGCGCTCGATCCGCTGCCAGCAGGACGCAACGTCAGCAGGCTCGGGGTGACGGTATAAGCCGACGTTGCCAGGGGCTGGCCAAGTCCGACGGCCAGCAGGATCCGGCAAGGCAGCAACCAGGATCTCATGCGATTGAGGGGCGGATAATGAAAGGTGGGGGCACAAACGAACTATCCGGCCCGGCATGTCTGACACGCCGGGCCGGATAGCGGGACGCCATCTGACTGCTCAGGAATCGTTGGACAGGGTCAGCGTGATATCATCGGCGTAGGTGCCGGAAAGCAGCGAGGTGTCCGCCGCCGCCGTGATCCGCAAGGCGAAGGTATAGTTGACGGTGGCGGTGGTGGCGGTACCGGGGGTCCCGACCGCCACCCCGGTGTTGAAGGTCACGTCACCGGTCGTGGCGATATTCTTGCTGCCGCCGTTCGGATTGGTCAGGCCGGCGCCCAAGGTGCCGCCGGTTCCGACGAACGTGATATTGGTGTAGGTAAGTTCCCGGCCGGCGCCGCCACTGGTGCCGCTCTTGAACAGTTTGCCCTCGTTGGCGGATTCGACCAGCAGCTTCCATCCGGCCGAGTCGTTGTTGTTGATGGTGGCGGTCACAATGTTGACGGCGCTCAGGCCGCTGGCCCCGACGATGGTGATGTTGCTGACATAGCTGATCGACGTCAGGGTGTTGATCGGGTCGACGGCTCCGCCCACGGGAGCGGCCAAGGCGGGGGTGATGCTGCAGAGGAGAGCGGTGATGACCGCGAGGACGTAACTGGCTTTGAATCTCGTATTCATAGTTTCCGATAGCGCGATGCTGCTGAGGTGAGGTTTTACTTGTGCTGGGGCCCACCCGGTTGTTCGGAAGGACTAATGCACAAATTTCGCTCCATCTAAGCGGCGCGAATAAAAATCCTGTCAACGGCTGACGCCCAAACCCGAATGTTTGCTAGGCAGGAGAACCAAGCGGCTGGGTAGTTTGAGCAACCGGATTGGTTGCTCTTCGCTCATGCGGGTGGGGTTTGCCCCGACCGGCAATGACCCGCGACGGCGGGCTCAATATGTCCCCGTCGCCGCGTCGCTGGAAGCAGCCGATTCGCGGGAGCGGATGACAACCAACTCGGATTCCGTCGGGGACGAAGCCGTCGGCGGGAAAACGGCCCGGGCGTATTCATCGTACGCGGTGATCGGCGCCGAGCCCACGACGGGCGGCCGCGGCGATGTCACCCTGCTGACCGGGTGGCTGGCCACCGCGCAACCCGTGAGCAACACCATGGCCAGGGTGAGGCCAAAGCGCTGGGTGGCGACGAAGGTGGAGGAAGCGAAGGTCATTGATGAATGGGCGTAGAGAGTCCGGGTGCGTGATTGCCTCCCGTTCATCGACAGAGGGCTTCAAAAGTTGAGGGACTTTGCGGCGTAGGTGGTCAGAAAATTCCTGAACGCAAGTCGCTTGCCCCGCGCTGGTTGCGGTCAGGGCTGCGCCAAGGTTTTGCGTTTGGCCGTAAAGCGATCGCGAAACGGTTGCGTCCCTACCTCGCCAAACCGATCAGACGCTTTCCAGCAATTTGTAGAGGCGCGCGACTGCTAGCCTGTTGCGCTTTTTCCGGCCGAAGATTCTCCCTTCTCTGCACACAGCTGATAAAGCTGCTCCAGATAGACCTTGGCTTCGTCGGTGCCTTCTTTGGGGGCCCAGGAGGCAAAATCCTTGTCCGAACTTTTCTCATAGGGCCCTGGTTTCACCTCAAAGAGCACCGTGTCTTCCTCCAAGGCGAAAAAGGTATGGAAGACGCCAGCGTGAATATCGATGCCGAACGAGGGCCGATTGGCACCGAGGACGTGCATTTGGTCGACGATTCCTGTGTCGTTGAAGATCAGGCAACAGATGGCTCCCTTGATCACGACAATGCTCTCAGGCTTGGGCGGGTTGGCATGGCGATGGGGCTGGATGTAGCTGCGCGGTTGAACCGCGTTCAGCATCCGGTGCAGGCTGTCGCCCGCCGACGGGTGAAAAGGGCAGATGATCCGGCGCCGCGGACTTTGGCGCGACAGGGCAATGGTTTCGTTTAGCAGGGAGTGTTCGATGACGGACACCGGTCCGGCAGGCGCCGGCATGGCCAGGGGGAACGCGGGTCGGGGTGGTGCGTTGTGCATGCGGCGGCGACGCCGACATTCCTGTATGCCGGCTGGGCAGACAAGACGAGAAAGGGGATGGGTTTGTTTCCGTAGGACCAGTCTGTGACTGGTCCGGTCCGGTCGGAGACCGGACCTACTAAGAGCGACCCTACCTCAGACCGTCTCGAGCAATTTATACAACCGCGCGACCATCGGCGTCGCGTCCTCGAGCATGCCGGCGGAGATGAGCGCATTGTCGAGGATCTGCTCGGCCACGAGCTTTGCCTTTTCCGGCGCGGTGGTGTGGGTCTCGAAGAGGCGCTTCATCACGGCGGAACGGGGATTGATCTCGAGGTTCACCTTCTGCGGCAGGTCGGCGCCTTCCTTGTTCATGGCCTTCATCATGCGGCGCATGTGGGCGGACATGAACTTGTCGGCGTTGATCGCGAGGGCGGGGGAGTCCACGAGGCGGTCGCTGGCCTTCACCTCGGCGACGCGCTCGCCGAGCGATTCCTTGAGCCAGGTGGTGAGGGTCTTGGTGTCGGTCTCGCTGAGCGCACCCTCGGCCTTGGGGATGTCGGCAAGCTTCACGTCGGCGTGGTCGGCGGCGATGAGCTTCTTGCCGTCGAACTCGCGGGCGTTGTTCATCACATATTCGTCCACGGGTTCATAGCAGAAGAGCACCTCGAGATTGCGCGCCTTGAAGGCCTCGAGGTAGGGGCCGCTCTCGATGGTGGTGCGGTTGGCCCCGACGAGGTAATAAATCTCCTTCTGGTCGGCGCCCATGCGCGAGACGTAATCGGCCAGCGAGGTATGCTTGGTCTTGTCCGTGAGCGACGACTCGAAACGGAGCAGCTTCATCAGCTGGTCCTTGTGGGTGAAGTCGAGCGCGGCGCCCTCCTTGAGGAAGATGCCGAAGTTCGAATAGAACTTGGTGAACGAGTCGGGGCGCTGGGTGGCCTCCTCGTCGAGGAACTTCAGGAAGCGCTTCGTGATGACCTTGTTCAGCTTCTCGATGAGGGCCTTGTCCTGCATCGTCTCGCGCGAGATGTTGAGCGGGAGGTCCTCGCTGTCCACGACGCCCTTGAGGAAGCGCAGCCACTCGGGCAGCAGGTCCTTCGGCGCGGCATCGATCAGCACCTTCCGGCAGTAGAGCGAGACGGAGGGCTCGAGGCGGGACATGCCGAGCTTCTCGATGTTCTCCTGCGGGACGAAGAGCAGGGCGTTGATGGCGAGCGGGGCGTCGGCGCTGAAGTGCAGGCGCAGGCTCGGGTCCTCGTAGGCGTGGGCCTGGAACTTGTAGAATTCGTTGTATTCCTCGTCCTTGATCTCGCTCTTCGAACGGAGCCAGAGCGCCTGGACGGTGTTGATATGCTTGCCGTTGAGATTGATTGGGAAGGACACGAACGCGCTGTAGCGCTCGAGGATTTCCTTGATGCGGCCGTCGTTGGCGTAGTCCGCACAGTCGTCCTTCAGCTCGATGACGAGCTTGGAGCCACGGCTGAGGCCCTCGACCTCCTCGATCTCATAGCTGCCGGAGCCGTCGCTCGACCAGACGTGGCCGGCCTCACCGGTGCGCCAGGAGCGGGAGTAGACCTTGACGGACTTCGCGACCATGAAGGCCGAGTAGAAGCCGACACCGAACTGGCCGATGAGGTTGGTGTTCTTCTGGTCACCCTCACCAAGGGCCTTGAGGAAGGCCTTGGAGCCGGAGTGGGCGATGGTGCCGAGATTCTCGACCAGCTCGGCGCGGGTCATGCCGATGCCGTAATCCTGGATCGTGAGGGTCTTCGCCTTGTCATCAGTCGTGAGGTTGATCTCGAGCCCGAGCGACGGGTCGGAGATTTCCTTCTCGGTCAGCTGGGTGTGGCGAAGCTTCTCCAGGGCGTCGGAGGCGTTGGACACGAGCTCACGGACGAAGATTTCCTTCTCGGTGTAGAGCGAATGGATGACGATATCGAGGAGCTGCTTGATCTCGGCTTGGAACTCGAATTTCTGCGGTGTGGCGGTGGACATGTTGGTAAAGGGAGGTGAAAACGAAAAAGGGCGGCCAATTTACAGGCCGCCCGATAAAAATCAAGGGAGCAGGACGCGGGTCCGGTCGTTATTTTATCCGGAAGTCCACGATCTCGGGTTTCTTCTGCTCCGAGGTCTGGATGAGGATTTCAAACTCCTTGGCGCCACGGCCGAAGCCGCTGGACTGGTTGTTGATATACTGGCGGTAAGCGGTGCCCTCCACCCGGTAGCGCCCGGCCCAGCCCGGCACGAGCTCCGGGACATTCAGCATAAGATCGGAGTCGGCGATCGCCCCGATGTTGGACCAAGGGTCGTTTTGATAGTTGAAGTAGATCCGTGCCTGGGTGGCGGCGATCTTGGCCACTTCCTCGATCAGGTAGTCTGTCTTGGTGGCGGTGCGCTCGGCCTGATTCACATTGAGGGTGCGGTTGGCCTCGCGCGCCTGCCGGGCCTCTTCCTCGGCGGCCAGCTGGCGGCGCTCGGCGTTCTTCAGCGCCTTTTCGTATTTCTCGGCCTCCCGGGCCCGTTCCGCCGCCTGTTCCTCCTTGGACAGGACCGGAGCGAGTTCCTTCAGCCGCGCGTTGACCTCGTCGGGCAGCAGCGAGGTTTGCACACTGATCAATTCCTTGTTGGCCAGCAGGAGCGCGGTCCCCGCGGTGCTGTTGAAGCTTTTCACGGCCGCCTCGGCCAGGACCGTGCCGTTCTTCAAGCGCAGGTCCTTGTAGGGCAGATTCACGTCAATCACCACGGCTGCGGCCGGGACGGCCAGCGCCAGGACGAGGGGGAACAGGATGCGCGGGTTCATGGCTGCACCATAGGCCGGCCCGGCCATTCCGCAAGCCCGCCGGGTCAGCCGCCAAGGTAGGCGGCCTTGAGCTCGGGGTTGGCCCGGAGCTCGGCCGACGGGCCCTGCATCACGACGCAGCCCGTCTCGAGCACATAAGCGTCGTGCGAGACCTCAAGGGCGAGGTTGGCGTTCTGCTCGACGAGCAAAATGGTGATGCCGTGGCTCTTGTTGATCTCCACGATCTTCTCAAAAATGGTGCTGATGAGCTTGGGGGCGATGCCCAGCGAGGGCTCGTCGAGCATGAGCAGCTTGGGTTCGCCCATGAGGGCCCGGCCGATGGCGAGCATCTGTTGCTCGCCGCCCGAGAGGGTGCCGGCGGCCTGGGTCAGCCGCTCCTTGAGGCGCGGAAAGACGCTGAAGACATAGTCGCGGGTCGCCGCGATCCTGGCCTTGTCGCTGCACAGGTAGGCGCCCATCGCCAGGTTTTCGTCCACCGTGAGGTTGGAGAAGACCATGCGGCCTTCGGGCACATGGCACAGGCCCCGGGCGACGACCTGGTGCGGCGGGAGCTTGGTGATGTCCTCGCCCTTGAAGCTGATGCTGCCGCGCCTGGCGCGCAGCAGGCCGGAGATGGTGCGGAGCGTGGTGGTCTTGCCCGCGCCGTTGGCACCGATGAGCGTGACGATCCGCCCGGCCTCGATCGTGAATGACACGTCGCGCAGCGCGCTGATGGCACCGTAGCAGACCTCGAGGTTCTTGACCGTCAGCATGGGTTCAGTGGTGCGAGAGGGATTTCTGGTGGTCCTCGCCGAGGTAGGCCTCGATGACCTTCGGGTCGGACTGGATCTGGGCCGGATTGCCCTCGGCGATCTTCACGCCGTAATCGAGCACAGCGATGCGCGAGCAAACGCCCATGACGACCTTCATCGAGTGCTCCACCAGGAGGACGGAGAGGTTGAACTGCTTTTGCACCTGCTGGATGAGGCGGATGAGCTCGACCTTCTCCGTCGGGTTCATGCCAGCGGCGGGTTCGTCGAGGAGGAGGAGCTTGGGCCTGGTCGCGAGGCAGCGGACGATCTCGAGCCGGCGCTGCTCGCCGTAGGGGAGGCTCTTGGCCTCGGCGTCGCGGAAGCGGCGGAGGTTGAAGATGTCGAGCAGCTCCTCGGCGCGCTTGGTGATCGCGGCCTCGTCGGTGCGAAAGGCCCCGAGGCGGATGAGCGAGTGGACGGGCGCGGTCCCGCGGTGGAGGTTGCACGCGACCCGGACGTTGTCGAAGACGGAGAGCGAGCCGAAGAGCCGGATGTTCTGGAAGGTGCGGGCGATGCCCCGTTCGACGATCTCGTTGACGCGGAGGCCGGCCAGCGGCTGGCCATCGAACAGGATCGAGCCGGACGTGGGCTGGTAAACGCCGGTCATGAGGTTGAAGACCGTGGTCTTGCCCGCGCCATTGGGCCCGATGAGGCCGCAGAGCTCGCCCTCGCCGACGGTGAAGTCCACGGCATTGACCGCGGTGAGGCCGCCAAACTTGATCGTGGCCTGGTTGAGCTGGAGGAGGGCGGCCATCAGGATTTGGCCCTGCCGAGCTTGAAGTTAAACAGCCCCTGCGGCCGTACGATCATCAGCACGATCAGGAGCAGCGAATAGATGATCATGCGGTATTCGGCGATCGGGCGCAGGACCTCGGGGAGCAGCGTGAGCAGGATGGCCGCGAGGATGACGCCCACGGTGTTGCCCATGCCGCCGAGGATGACCATGACGACGATCTCGATGCTCTTGGTGAAATCGAAGCCGGTGGGCGTGATCGTCATCTTGAAGTGGCCGTAGAGGCCGCCGGCCGCGCCCGCGAAAAAGGCGCCGATCACGAAGGCCACGATCTTGTAGCGCGTGGTGTTGAGCCCCACCGCCTCCGAGGCGATCTCGTCGTCCTTGGTGGCGAGGAAACCGCGGCCGTAGGTGGAGTTGACCAGGCAGGTGACGGTGAAGACGCTGAGGGCGACGAACGCGAGGACCCAGAAGATGGAGGTGTAGGCCGGGATGCCGTTGAGGCCGAGCGCGCCGCCGAGGAATTCCACGTTCTGGAAAATCACGCGGATGATCTCGCCGAAGCCGAGGGTGACAAGGGCGAGGTAGTCGCCCTTCAGGCGGAGCGAGGGCACGCCGACCAGCAGGCCGGCCAGCGCGGCGCCGAGGCCGCCGGCGGTGAGCGCGCCGAGGAAGAGCAGGCCCTGCTGGAGGGCGGTGCCGCCTTCCTCCCCGAGGAGGCGCGGGCCGAGGAAGAGGGAGACGGCGGCCGCGAGATAGGCGCCCACCGACATGAACCCGGCGTGGCCCAGCGAGAACTGGCCGGTGTAGCCGTTCACCAGGTTGAGCGAGACGGCGAGGATGATGTTGATGCCGATGCCGATGATGACGTCGAGGTGGTACGGATCGATCCGGTCGGAGAACCACGAGATGCCGAAGGCGGCCAGCAGCGCGACAAGGAGGTAGAGGTGCGGGCGCGGCATGGCGTCAGACCTTTTCGATGCTGACCTTGCCCAGCAGGCCGGCGGGGCGGAAAAGCAAAATGATGATGAGGATGGCGAAGGCGATGGCGTCCTTGTAGGTCGACCACTGGCTGCCGTTCACGAAGGTCTCGACCGTGCCGAGCAGCAGGCCGCCGAGGGCGGCGCCGGGGATGTTGCCGATGCCGCCGAGCACGGCGGCGACGAAGGCCTTGAGGCCGGGCATCACGCCCATGAGCGGGTCGATCGACGGGTAGTTCATCGCGTACAGGATGCCACCGGCGCCGGCGAGGGCCGAGCCGAGCCCGAAGGTGAAGGAGATGACGACGTCGTTGTTGACGCCGACGAGCTGCGCGGCCTTGGGGTTGAGCGAGACCGCGCGCATGGCCGTGCCGATCTTGGTGCGGTACACGATCAGCTGCAGTCCGACCATGAGCAGGGCGGTGACCACGATGACGACCACCTGGTTGGAGGAGATGACGAGATTACCAAAAGCAAAGTTCGTAGAGGGAAATACCGAGGGGAAGGTGCGCGGCGTGGCGCCAAAGAACACCTGGCCCGAGTATTCCAGGAGCAGGGAGACGCCAATGGCGGTGATGAGGACGTTGAGCGTGGCGGCGCCGCGCAGCGGCCGGTAGGCCAGGCGTTCAATGAGCATGCCCAGCAGTGCGCAGCCCAGCATGGCGGCGAAGAGGACGACCAGGCCGCCCCCAATCGTGTCCTGCGGCACATGTTGCCCGATGTAATAGCCGATAAAGGCGCCGACCATGAAGACATCGGAGTGCGCAAAGTTGATGAAGCGCAGGACGCCATAGACCATCGTGTAGCCGAGCGCGATCAGCGCATAGATGGCCCCGAGGGACAGGCCGTTGAGGATTTGCTGGAGGAATTCGGACACTCGGGAAAAGTGGGCGGATGCTTGCGGGCCATGGTGCGCCCGTCAATGGCCGGATTGGGGGTGGAATCCGCCTGTAGCGGCGGTCTATGACCGCCGTTGAAAATCTAATGACGTCCATTCGGCGGTCATAGACCGCCGCTCCAGGTCTGGCCTGCTTACGGGTCGACCGTTTCCACGTACTCGAACCTGCCGTTCCTGGTCATGAGGATGACGGCCGACTTGGTGGCGTTGCGGTCCTGGTCGATGGTGATGCGGCCGGTTACGCCGGGAAAATTCGCGGTCGTGGCGATAGCCTCGCGGAGCTTCGCGCTGTCGGTCGTGCCGGCGCGGCGGAGCGCGGCGAACACGAGCTGGGCGGCGTCGTAGCCGAGGGCGGCGATGCTGTCCGGGGCTTCGTTCCAGCGGGCCCGGAACTTGCGCACGAAATTCTGCATCTCCGGTGCGGTCGAGTCGGGCGAGGCATGGGTGGAGTAGTAGGTGCCCTCGACGGCTGCGCCGCCGATCTCGATGAGCGCCGGGGCCTCCCAGGCGTCGCCGCCGAAGATCGGGCCGGTGAAGCCGAGCTGCCGGGCCTGGATGCAGATGAGAGCGCCCTCGGTGTAGTTGCTCGAATGGAAGATGCAGTCGACGTTGGCCGCCTTGATCGCGGTGAGCTGGGCGCGGAAGTCCTTGTCGCCCTCGCTGTGCTTCTGCTCGATCGCGATCTCCCCGCCACCGCCGGTGAATTTCTCGCGGAAGACCTTCGAGATGCCCACGCTGTAGGGGTTGCCGACCGAGGTGATGATGGCGGCGCGCTTCGCGTGCAGGGTGGTGAGGGCGAACTTGGCCAGCACGGCGCCCTGGAACGGGTCGATGAAGCAGATGCGGAAGATGTAGTTGCCCATCTCGGTGACGCGCGGGTTGGTCGACGAGATGGCGACCATCGGGATCCTCGCGTTTTGCAGGATGGGCGCGGCTTCGAGGGAGTTGACGGAGACATTGCCGCCGAGCACGGCGACGACCTTGTCGCGGGAGACAAATTTCTTGGCGATGGTGGCGGACTCGCCGGCCTTGGACTGGTTGTCCTCGTCGACCAGCTCGACCTTGCGGCCGAGGACACCACCGGCGGCGTTGGCCTCCTCGAAGGCGAGAATGACGCCCTTGTGGGCGGCTGTGCCGAAGGAGGCCTCCTTACCGGAGAACGCGCCGTACTGGCCGATTTTGATGGGACCTTCATCGGCGGCGGTCGCGGAAGCCGCGATCGCCAAACTCCAAACGCCAAAGCGCCAAAGGCCAAACAAGGGGGACAATTTTTTAAACATGAGGTTTGTTTGGCGTTTGGAGTCTGGGATTTGGAGTTTGCGGGTCAGGGTGCCACGGCCTTGTGGAAGGCCAGCTTGCCATCCTTGACGGTGATGATGGTGGCGGACTTCGAGGCGTTGCGATCCTTGTCGAGCGTGGTGACGCCGCTGGCGCCGGAGAAGTCCTTGGTGGCGGCGATGGCGTCGCGGAGTTTGGGCCCCTCGGTCTCGCCGGCGCGCTTGATGGCGTCGACGAGCACATTCAGCGCGTCGTAACCCAGGGCCGCATAGGCGTCGGGGGTCTCGTTGTCCCAGCGCGCCTTGAATTTCTTCACGAATTCCACGACGGCGGGGTCCTTGTTTTCCGGGGTGAAGTGGGTCGAGTAGAAGGTGCCGTTGAGGGCGTCGCCGCCGATCTTCAGCAGTTGCTCGGACTCCCAGCCGTCGCCGCCGAAAAGCGGCAGGGTGAGGCCGAGGCTGCGGGCTTGGCGGGCGATGAGGGCGGCCTCCTGGTAGTAGCCGGGGACGAAGACGGCTTCGGCGCCGGAGGCCTTGATGGCAGTGAGCTGGGCGCGGAAATCCTTGTCGCCCTCGTTGAACTTCTGCTCGGCGACGACGGTGCCGCCCGCCGCCGTGAAGGTTTCCTTGAAGACCTTGGCCAGACCGACGCTGTAGGCGCTGGAGACGCTGACGAGGGTGGCGACGTTCGTCGCCTTCAGGTCTTCCTTGGCGAACTTCGCCATGACGACGCCCTGGAAGTCATCGATGAAACAGACGCGGAAGACGTAGTTGCCCGTCCGGGTGACCCTCGCGTTGGTTGCGCCGGTGGCAATCATCGGGATCTTCGCGCCTTGGGCGAGCGGGGCGACTTCCAACGAGCGGCCGGAGGTGACCTCGCCGAGGAGGGCGACGACCTTGTCACGGGAGAGCAGCTTCTTGGCGACGGTGGCGGATTCGCCGGACTTGCTCTGGTTGTCCTCGGAAATGACCTCGACTGGGCGGCCGAGGACGCCGCCGGCGGCGTTGATCTCCTCGAGGGCGAGGATGATGCCCTTGTGCTGGGACTGGCCGAACGTGGCGTCCTTGCCGGTGAGGCAGGCGAATTCGCCGATCTTGATGGGATCGGCGGCGAAGGCCACGGTGGTGGCGGCGAGGAAGGTGAGGATCAGGGCGGGGGTTTTCATGGAAGGGAAAGGTTCAGGGATTGACGTCCTGCAGGAAGGCGAATTTGCCGTTCCGCACCGTCAGGACGACGGCGGACTTCGTGGGGTTGCGCTGGGCGTCGAAGGTGATGCGGCCGGTGGCGCCGGCGAAATCCTTGGTGGCGGCGAGGGCGTCGCGAAGCTTGGTGCTCTCGGTGGTGCCGGCGCGCTTGAGGGCGTCGACCAGGACCATGGCGGCGTCGTAGGCGAGGGCGGAGAGGGCGTCGGAATCGTGGCCCCAGCGCGCGCGGAAGCGCGCGTTGAACGCGGCGACGCCGGCGGACTGGTTCTCCGCCGAGTAGTGGGTCGAGAAGTAGGCGCCCTCGACGGCGGCCCCGCCGATGGCGATGAGCTCGGAGGACTCCCAGCCGTCGATGCCGAGCAGCGGCACCGTGAGGCCGAGGTCGCGGGCCTGCTTGGAGATCAGGGCGGCCTCGGCGTAATAGCCGGGCACGAACACGCCCTCGACCTCGGCCGCCTTGATGGCGGTGAGCTGGGCGCGGAAATCCTTGTCGCCCTCGCCGTATTTCTGCTCGGCGACGATGGTGCCGCCGGTGGCGGTGAAGCGCTCGCGGAAGTATTTCGCGAGGCCCACGCTCTGCGCCGACGAGGCCGAGGAGAGAATGGCGATCCGGCGGAGCTTCAGCGAGTCGCTGGCGAACTTGGCCATGACCGTGCCCTGGAAATCGTCGATGAAGCACACGCGGAAGATGTAGTTGCCCTTGGTGGTGACGGAGACGTTGGTGGCGCCAGGGGAAATGAGCGGGATCCTGGCGGTCTGGCAGATGGGGGCGGCTTCGAGGGTCCGGCCGGAGGTGAGTTCGCCGAGGACAGCGACGACCTTGTCGCGGGAGATGAGTTTCTTGACGACGGTGGCCGACTCGCCGGCCTTGGACTGGTTGTCCTCCGTGATCAGCTCGAGCTTGCGTCCGAGCACGCCGCCGGCGGCGTTGGCCTCCTCGATGGCGAAGAGCGTGCCCTTGTGCACCGTCTGGCCGTAGGTGGCCTCCTTGCCGGTGAGCGAGGCGAATTCGCCGATCCTGATGGTTTCCTGGGCGGTGAGTCCGGTGGTCAACAGGGCGGCGCCGAGGACGAACCGGAGCGCTTTGACCAATGAACGGGTGGGCATGGGAGGGATTTGCAAGGGGGTGACGTAAAGGGAGCCCGGCAGGGCTTTCAACCCGCAAGTGTCATAATTTGAGAGAGGCGGAAGCAGGACTTGTTCCCGCGGGCGGCCGGACAGGGCGCGGGCTGAGATTGGGCTTTGCCACCAACGGGCCGATTGCTTGTCTCCATGGGCAATTGAACCTCTTTGACCGCTACCTGCTGGGCGAATGGCTGAAAATGCTCGGGCTGCTGCTCGGAGCCACGATGGGCCTGCTGATGATGATTTCGTTTTACGACAACCTGCGCGACCTCATCCAATTGGGGGTCGGGGTCGGGGATATTCTGTTTTATTACGCCACGTTGATGCCCAGCTACCTTTCCGTGGTGCTGCCTCTGTCGATGCTGCTTTCGCTGCTCTTCGTGCTCAGCAAGCTGCACCGGAACAACGAGCTCACAGCCATCCGCTCCGCCGGGTTGAACATCTTCGCCACGACCCGCTCGCTCTGGCTGGCCGGCGTGGTGCTGTGCGGGGTGTCCCTGCTCCTCAATGCCAAGGTGATACCCTGGTCGGTCGAGACGTCGAATAGCCTGCTCGAGGGCTTCGAGTTCAGCGCCGAGGCCCGGCAGACGGGCGGGGCCGCCCTGAGCCTCGTGTCGAGCGTGGCCTTCGACAACCAGCCGCAGAACCGCATGTGGTTCATCAACCGCTACAGCCGTTCGGCCCGGAAAGCCTATGGCGTCACGATCTCCGAGCTCGACGGGCAGCGGCGCGAAAAGACGCGCATCATGGCGCGGGAGGGCGCCTACGACCCGGTCCGACGTTCCTGGACTTTCCTCGACGGGCGCGAGGTCTGGTTTGATCCCGAGCTCGGCGAGATCATGCGCACGGTCGCCTTCGCCGAGAAGACGGTGCCGCACTTCAACGAGGATCCGGGCCTGATGCTCCTCATCGACCGCAAGCCGCAGGACCTGTCGTTCAACGAACTGCAGCGCATCACCGACCATTTCTCCTCGGAGAAAAACCCGAAGCTGATCCGCTACGAGGTGCGGTACTACAGCGTGCTCTTCGAGACGATGGGGCCGCTCATCATCATTGCCATCGCCATCCCGTTCGCGGTGGCGGGGGTGCGCGTCAGCCCGGCCGTCGGCGTGTCGAAATCCATCGGGTTGTTTTTCGCCTATTACCTCCTGTCCAAAGTGGCCACTTTGCTCGGGGGCCAGGGCTTCATCGAGCCCATGTGGGCGGCGCTGATGCCGAACCTGGCGATGATCGGGCTGGCGGCCTGGTTCTTCGGCCGGATGCGGTGATCATTCCGGTCCGGCCGGTCACCGGCTTTCGGGCATGAAACCGATCTGGCGCAGGAATGCATCCGTCCGTTCAAGGATGGCCTCGTCGAAATAGCGGGCGTATTTTTCATTTCCTTCGCCGAGGTAGTGGTCGCGGCCTTCCAGGGTGACTAGTTCGAAGGGGTTGCCGAGTTCGCGCATTTTCGCGGCGAAGAGCTGGACGCTGAAGTAGGGGACCATGCCATCCTTGTTGCCATGGAAGGCCAGCGCGGGCGGCAGGCCGCGCTTCAGGTTGTGGTACGGCGAGACGGACCAGATCTCCGTCCTCCGTTTGTCCATGATCAGGTCGGCCCAGAACTCCATGGTGTTGCAAGTGCCCGAGTAGAGCAGCAGGGCATCGGGCCGCGGGCTGATTGCCGGATCATCCCCGGCCTCGTTGATGGTGTCGCACAGCGCGGTCGACCACGCCAGCTGGCCGCCGGCGGACTGGCCGGCGACCACGATTTTGTGGGGGTCGATCCCGAGCGCCGCGGCGTTGGCCCGGACCCAACGGATGGCGGACCGGGCATCCTTCACCGACTCGACGAGGGTGATATCCGGATGGGGATAGGTGCCGTCCGCCTTGACCGACAGCCGGTATTGGAAGGCAAACGTGACAAAACCCAGCCGGGCATATCGCCGGCCGGCCTCGTGGAACTCGGACGGGCGGCCGAACACCCAGCCGCCGCCGTGAAAGAACGCGATCGCCGGCCGGCCTTCCTTGGGGCGTTCAGGGCCCGGTTGGAAAACAGCGGCCTGCAGCTCCTGGCCGGCCACCCGTTTGTAGGTGCGCAAGTCCACCGGTGGCTGGGCCGGCGCCAGGTCCGAGGGGTGCGCGGCGCTCGTGATGAGCAAGGTGCTGGCGGCGACGAGAAAATTTGCGCCGAGCCTCCTTGCCGGAAGCGCGCTGACCGGCGAACGGGAATGATCGGCAGGCGGGTGCATGGCCTACGGCAAAAACGGCGGCGGCCACTTCAGGAACTCGAGGGTCGAGATGCGCGCCCAGTTGGAATAGAGGATCAGGCCCCAGACCACGATGCAGTTGATATAGGCGATGAAGACCGCCGCGCTGCCCATGTCCTTGGCGCGCTTGGCGAACGGGCGCTTCTCGAGCGAGATGTCGTCGATCGTCCACTCGACGGCCGAGTTGAGCAGCTCGGCGATGACGATCAGGAAGAGCGAGGCGATCATCACCGCGGTGGAGACGGCGTTGACCGGGAGGATGATCGCAAACGGCGTGAGGATGACCACGAAGATCAGGTCCTCGCGGAACGAGGGCTCGTGCTTCAGCGCGGCCCAGAACCCCTCGATGGCGAAGCCCACCGACTGGAAGAAATTCCGGAAATCGCGGCGCTTCGATTCGGGCGGGGAAATGGGCTCGCTCACGCCGGGCAGTTGAGCGGGCGGCGTCTTCGTGGACAAATCTAAACTGGCTTGGGGTAGGGACGGACCGCTGGGCCGTCCGTGGTTCGCGGCGCGCCCAGCGGTCGCGCCCTACCAGTTCGAACTCACTCGACCTCACGCGCTCAGCAGTCCGAAGCCGGTGGCCCGTGGCCGCGCCAGGCCGAGCGCCTGGCAAGCGTGCGCCACCGTCTCATCGTGGCAGCCGATGAACTCAAGCAGCCGGCACACAAAGCGGCTCCGGGTGGCGTCATCGATCGTCATCACGGCCCAGAATTGCGTGCCGTCGATCTGGCGGGCGTGATTGCGGGAACGGGCCTCGTTGATCTCGTCGCGGTTCCAGGCCAGGTAGCGTCGCCCGCTTTCCTGGTGGGAGATGAAGTCGGCGAAATCGCCGGCGTAGTGGCGTGCGCACCAGGCGAGCAGGGCGAGGTAACGGTCGATCGGGTCCGCCAGCCGCGTGAAGTCCGCGCTCGCGAGATAAAAGAGCAGGTGGTCACCGGCGAGCGGTGGACGTGCGGGGTCCACCAAGGTTGCGATCAAGTCGGCCGGGGAAAGGTTCTTCGCCGCCGCCAGCCGTTGCAGTGCGGCGTAGGCCTCGTCACTCAACTCGAGCTGTTTCATGCCGGCAACTTGGGGTCGGGATTCCTCGGCCGCAATCCCCGGCCGCCGGGAAAATTTATAACCGCTGACCGGATTTCCCGCGGATGGGACGGCGCGCAGTGCGGCGTTGCCGGCGCGCGGGGAGGCGTCATGGTGCCCGCATGCCCATCGCCCTCATTGCCGGCGCCAGCGGTCTGGTCGGGCGCAGCCTGCTCGACCAGTTGCTGGCGGCGCCCGAGTATGACCGCGTGGTCGCGCTGGGCCGGGGCAGACTGGACGTCACGCACCCGAAGCTGGAGCAGGCGGTCGTGGATTTCGCGGCGCTGGACCAGGCGGTGGCGGGCTTGCGCTGCGACGACGCCTTTTGCTGCCTGGGCACCACAATCCGGCAGGCGGGCTCGCGGGAGAATTTCCGCGCGGTCGACCATGCGGCGGTGCTGGCGTTCGCCTGGGCGGCCCGGCGCCATGGCGCGCAGCGGTTCTTTATGGTGTCGGCACTCGGGGCCGACCCGGGCTCGCGCGTCTTCTACAGCCGCGTGAAGGGCGAGACGGAGGAGGCGCTGCTGGTGCTCGACTTCGCGACGCTCGCGATCTTCCGGCCCAGCCTGCTGCTGGGGGCGCGCGCCCGGCCGCGGTTCGGCGAGCGGGTAATGGCGGCGCTGCTCTGGCTGGCGGAGCCGATGCTGCTGGGGCGGCTCAGGAAATACCGGGCGATCCAGGCCGGGACGGTTGCGCGCGCCATGCTGCGCTCCTCCTTCGGCCGGGGCGGGCAGGGTCTGCTGATCTACCCGTCGGACGAGATCCAGGACCTCGGCGGCTTCGGGAGCTAGGCCCAGTTGTAATTAAAACTAACACTGATCCGCTCGGCGGTCGTGCGGTTGGCGGCGACCTCGTGGCGGAGCCAGCTTTCAAAGAGGATCACGTGGCCGGCCTTGGCAGGATAGGTGATGTGGGCCCGGTTGGCGGGGCGGGCGGCGGCGGTCTTGGGCGGCGCGGCCATGAACTTGCTCAGGCGCGGGTCCTCGAACTTCAGGCCGGGGCAGCCGCGCGGGGTGACCACATAGTAGGTGCCGCTGATGAACGACAGCGGATGCAGGTGCAGGCTGTGCGCGGCGTGCTCGGGCATGATGTTCACCCACAGGTCGGTCAGGTGGACGGTCCGGCCGCGCAGGTCCATGTCGAGCTGGGCGGCGAAGCGCCGCACGTGGGCCGTGAGCTTGCGTTCCAATCCGCCGAAGGTGGAGGAAAACTTGTGCAGCTGGTTCAGCGAGGCGTAGGAGGTGTAGCCGCCGGGGTAGTTCTTCGCCGACCAGCGGCGGCCGGCGGCATCGTAGTCGCGGAGGCTGCGGCATTCGTCGGCGAGGGCGGCGTTGAACTTCTCCAGCCCGCTGGGCTGCAACGGCTCGTGATAGAGGCAGGTGGGGAACCAGGCGCGCGTGGACATGAGGGGCAAGTATCTGGTCCTCCGCGGCAAGCGCAACCCGGAAGCCGGCGGTGTTGGCCCATGGGCCAATGGGCTTTGGGGTTGTAATGCATGAAGCCCGTTGCTTGAAACTCCGACTCCCATGAAAACCATGCTCCTGAGAAAATTCCTGCCCGTTGCCCTGATTCTCGCGCTGGCCCCATTCGCCCCCGCGGCCGACCGGATCGAGCTGACCGACGGCTCGGTTGTCCTTGGCAAACTCGTCTCCGCCGAGGCGGGCAAGTTCAAGGTCGAGACCAGCTTCGCCGGCACGATCGAGATCGCCCAGGATAAGATCAAGAGCTTCACGACTGACGAGGCTGTCAACGTCCAGCTCGCGGCCGGCCGCACGGTAACCGGCAAGGTGGCCCCCGCCGAAGCCGGTATCACCGTGGTGGCCGTCGACACCCAGGTGGGCTCCCCGACGGACAAGGTCGCGGCAGTGTGGCGGGCGGGCGCCGACAGCCCCGAAACCCGCAAGATCAAGGAAGCCGCCGACAAGCTGAAGCACCATTGGAAGTACGAGGCGGCGGTGGCCGTCACCGGCCGCACGGGCGGCGCCGAGAACTTCAATGCGGCGCTCGGCTTCAAGGCCACGCGCGAGAATTCCAAGGACAAGCTCGTCATGACAGCGTCGGTCCAGCAGAGCGAGGACAACGGCGTCGAGACCGCCAACCGCCAGTTCGCCGGGGCTGACTACTCCGCCTTCATTTCCGACCGGAACGTCTGGTATGCCCGCACCTCGGTCGAGCATGATGCCATCAATCAAATCGATTTTCGCTCCAGCTCGGCCGTGGGTTTGGGCCACAAGCTCATCAAGAAGGAAGTGCAGGATCTCGAGCTCCGCCTCGGTCTCAGCTACCGCTACGAAACCTACCCCAATGGCACCGACTTCGATTCGCCCGGCCTGGATGTGGCCCTCATCCATTCCTACCAGTTCAAGAACGGCAAGATGAACAACGCCGTGTCCTACACCCCGACTTTTGAGGATTTTGGCAACTACCGGATCCACCACGAGTCGACCTTCGAGATGCCGATCGCCGCCTCGCTCTGGAAATTCAAGGTGGGCATGACCAACGATTACACCAGCATGCCCCAGCCCGGCATCGAGCGGCTCGACACGCTTTACTTCAGCAGCCTGATCCTCAGCTGGGAGTAAGGGGCGCGGTTTTCCCGGGGCCGGCTGGACTCGCCAGCCGGCCTTATTTTTTGGCGGCCTCGCGGCGGCCGAGCGCGCCGCTCATGGCGAGCGCCGGGCCCCACCAGCCGTAGCGGCGCAGATGCTCGGCCCAGCGGGCCGGCTGCAGCAGCGAGACCAGCGCCAGTAGCACGCAGGCGACCCCGATGAACCGCAGCACGAGCCAGATGACGGAGGCCCACGAGCCGCCGCCACCGAGCAAGATCGCCGCGACCACCAGCAGGGGCAGCCAGAAGTGCCAGCGGGTGAATTCGCGCAGGCGCGCCGGCCAGGACGGGGTAAAGGGATGGGCCGAGTGCCGGGACAGGGTGCGGGCCTTTTCCTGGTCAATGATCCGCTGCAGCATGGCCGGCGGCTGGCGCAGCCGCCACGCGGCGAGCGTGAGCCCGCAGGACGCCACCGCGTGCAGCAGCGCCCAGCCGCCCAGCACCCACGGCAACCCCGGGGCGCTGATGCCCCAGTGCTGGGCGATCCACAGCACGGCCGTGTCGTAGGCTTTCACCATGTCCTTTCCCAGCATGAGATATTGGAGGACGATTCCCTGCAGCGCGGCCCAGGCGCCCACCAGGGCGCCGCCGAGCCCGAGCGCCAGCATGTTCCAGCCGAGCAGCTGCACCGTGCCGCCGAACAGCAGTCCCTGCATGATGATGGCGATCATCGGCCGCACGCGGCTGCCGGCCGGCGACAGCGCCTTGAGCCCGCCGGAAATGAACGGCACCCACACCACCCGGCCGGGCTGGTTCAGGCCCGTGCCGGCATACACCATCATGGCCGCCTGCACCGACGACAGCATCAGGCCGCTCAGCGGAACCTTCGCGGCGTGCAGGGCCGAGCCCACCGTCACTTCCACGGCGCCGGCCGCACCGCCGTAGAGCCCGAGGCGGGTCCATTCGCCGTAGTCCTCGCAGGCCTGCTGCAGGCGGACAAAGGCGTCGGGTGCCGTCGCGGAGATACAGACATCGAATTTCCGGCCGAGCAGCTGCTCGATGGCTTCCACCAGGCCCTCGCGCACGGCGATGACCACAACCTGGGGCTGGGCGGCCGCCAGGGCCGGCCAGAGGGGCATCAGGCCCTTGCCCATGACCTCGAACTTGCTGAACTCATCCAGCACCAGCAGCGGTGGGGGCGGCAGGGTGCCCAGGCGCTCGGCCCACGTGCGCAGCTTGAGCTCGGTTTCCGGTTCGAAGCAATAGGGCGGGTCGAGGGATTCATCGCGCACGGCCCAGCTCAGCTCCTGGTCGCTGCCGATGAGGCGCAGCCAGTATTCATCCGCACCCTGGGTGGGAGTGCGGCGGCGGCCGGCGAGGGCCAGCACGCCCTCGACGCGATGCCCGCGGGCCAGCTGGGCCGAGGCCAGCTCGGCCAACAGGGTGGTTTTGCTGGCTCCGGGACCACCCGTGACAGCGATCAGCAGGCTGGGCGCGGGCACAGGGGAGGGAGCGGAAAGTTCAGGCATGGTGGTGACCACGACCAAGCAAACGGTTCATCGTGCTCCTGCCAAGCACAACGCACCACGGGCGATCACAATAGCCCCGCGCCCAGCGCCGCCGCCGCACCCATCACGGCCCACGCCGGGAGCCGGGCCGGTTGCAGCGCAAGGAATGCCGCCACGGCGAATCCGAACGTGCGGCCATCGGTGATGCCGGCCGTGCCGACCGGATGATACAGCGCGGCGAGCAGGACGCCGACCACGGCCGCGTTGGCCCCGCGCATCGCGGCCTGCGCGGCCGGCCGGTGGCGCAACGCCTGCCAGAAGGGCAGCGTCCCGGCCACGAGCAGCAACGCTGGCAGGAAGATGGCCGCTAGAGCCCATGCTCCACCGAGCACACCCGAAGGCCCATGCGTCATCACCGCACCGAGATAGGCGCCGAGCGAGAAGAGCGGCCCGGGCACGGCCTGCGCCGCGCCGTAGCCGGCCAGAAACTGGTCGTGCGTCACCCAGCCGGGTGCCACGACCTCACGCTCGAGCAGCGGCAGCACCACGTGCCCGCCGCCGAAGACGAGCGAACCGGCGCGGTAAAACCGGTCAAAGATTTCCAGCCAGGGATTGGCTGTGGCATGGGCGAGTAGGGGAAGCAGCGCGAGTAGCAGAAAGAAAATAACCAAGCAGGTGATGGCGGGTAGGGCGGGACCGCTGGGCCCGCCGGATGAACGGACGGCCCAGCGGTCCGTCCCTACCTTCTGATCCGGCTGCTTCAACAGCAACCACCCGATCACCGTGCCTGCCGCGATGACGGCGATCTGGCTCCCCGTTTGCGGCAGCATGAGCAGCAGGCCGGCGCTTACGCCCGCCAGCACCGAGCGCGGCACGTCCGGGCAGAGGCTGCGCCACATCGCCCACACGGCCTGGGCCACCACGGCGACGGCAGCGACCTTCAGGCCCCGCAGCCAGCCCGCGGTTTCCAGGTTGCCCAGTACCGTGACACCATGGGCAAACCCGAGCATCAGCACTGCCGACGGCAGCGTGAAACCCAGCCACGCGGTGAGCCCGCCGGCCAGTCCGCGCTGCAGGTAGCCGACGCCGAAACCGGTCTGGCTGCTCGCCGGGCCCGGCAGGAACTGGCACAACGCCACGAGATCCGCGTAATGTGCCTCGTCGAGCCAGCGGCGTTTTTCCACATATTCCTGTCGAAAGAACGCCAGGTGCGCCACCGGCCCGCCGAAGGACGTGCAGCCCAGCCGCAGCGCGACGAGGAAAATTTCGGTCAGCGACGGGCGCGGCGGCATTCCGCGGAATCAAGCACGCCGCCCCGGGCCGCGCACGCCTTTCTTTGTGACGATCACCAGCGGTATTCGAGGCCGCCGAAGAGGCCGCGACCGTCGCCGGGGAGGAACTGGGCCTGGTCGACCCCCGCGGCGTTCTCGATCACGCCCGTGGTGGCGGAGTATTTTTTGTCGAAGACATTGCGGACCTCGGCGAACCACGACAGGCCCTGCGGCGCGCGCCGGCCGAGGCGGAAGCCGGCGATGGCGTAGGCATCGGCGGCGTAGGTGTTGCGGAAGTCGATGAACGTTTTGTCCGGCACCCACTCGAAGGTCGGGCCGGCATACCAGCCGGTGGCGGTTTCCCACGAGAGTTCGCCGCGGATGAGGTGCGGCGGCAGGCCGGCGAGCGTGTTGTTGCCGTAGCGGGCGTCATCGTCGAACGCGAAGTCGCCGTGGGTCCACGCGGCGCGGAGCACAAGCCGGTGGGCGGGGGCCCGGGTCGTGTTCCAGGCGGTGCCGAGCAGGTCGATCTCGGTGGCGAACTCGATGCCCGCGTGGGTGGTGCGGTCGGCGTTCACCGTGGTGGCGGCAGTCGAGGGATTGTTGTCGTGGTCGAGAGTCAGCAGTTCGTTGCGGAGTTTTGCGTAGTAGACCGAGGCGTCCCAGCGCACCGGGCCGTGGACGCCGCGGGTGCCGAGTTCCCACGTGGTGGCGGTTTGGGCGAGGCGCGCGGTGTTGAGCGTGAGGGTCTCACTGAAGGACGGCGGTTCGTAGCTGCCGGAGACGTTGGCGTAGACCTGGACGTCGCGGCCGTCCCAGCGCAGGCCGAGCTTTGGCATGACGCGGTCGTAATCGAGGTCGTAATCCGGCGTGGCGCCGACGGTCTGGTCGTTTTCGCGCTGGTTGGTCGAGGCGCTGGCGCCCAGCACGAGGGTGAAGCCGCGGGCGAGCGCGACCTGGTCCTCGGCGAAGGCCTCGACGTTGGTGGCGGTCTGGGTGGCGGCGGAGACGAGGGCGCCGCGCCGGCCGGCGACGTTGACGTAGTTCGCGGCATTGATGACGCCGCGGGTGAACAGCAGGCCGGCCCGGAGGCGGTGCGCGCGGCCGGCGAGGTCACCGGCATGGGTGGCGGTGGCGCCGAGCAGCAGGTCGTTGGAGAGCTGGTCGATCACCTGGAAGATCGGGTGATCGAGATCCTTGTAGTTCCACGCCGCGGTGAAGTCCCAGACCGTTTCACCGGTGCGCACGGTGGTCTTGCTGGCGACGCGCAGCAGCTCGAAGTCGCGGTGCTGGTCGAGGGCGACGTTGCCGGCGTTGGCCTGGCGCGGATTGGCCCGGAGCTGGGCCTTGGTCAGGTTGCCGGGCAGTTCGGAGTCGGTGATGACGCCGGTGACGTAAAGGCGGGTTTCGGTGTGATCGGACAGGCGCAGGCCGGCGTTGGTGAAGAGGCGCTGGTTACTCTGCTGCGCGTGGTCGCGGAAGCCGTCCTGCTGCTGGTGGGTGAACGAGGCGTAGGCGTCGAGGTTGTCGCGCACGCCGCCGCCGGCGAGGCTGGCGCGCAGGTAGCCCCACGCACCGGCTTCGGCGCGCGTGAGCAGGGACGGGGCGTCGCGGCCGGTGCGGGAAACATAGTCGATGGCGCCGCCGAGAGTGGAGGCGCCGGAAGCGAGCGCGTTGCCGCCGCGCCAGACGTTGATGTAGGCGGCGCTGAGCGGCTCGAGGGCCTGCATGTCAAAGCTGCCGTCGGCGAGGTTCAGCGGCACCCCGTCCTGCAGCACGCGAAGGCCGCGGCCGTGGAAGGTTCGCTGGAGACCGGAGCCGCGGATCGAAAGGCGGGCCTCGTCGGAGCCGAAGCGCGACTGGGCGACGACTCCGGCAGAAAGGGCGAAGGTGTCCTCGACGGTGGAGGCGCGGCCGCGCAGGTAGCGCTCGGCGTCGACGGTTTCGGTGCCGCCGGGCACGAGGGCCAGGGTGAGCCGGGCGGTTTCGGCGGTGGGGACGGTGAGGGCCGGGGCGCGCCCGGCGTTGACGGCCAGCTTGTCCAGGACGACGGGCGGACAAATGCAGTCCTTGGGGTCGGCGCAGCCACACGGGCAGGCGCCGGTCGCCTCGGGGGTCGCGGCGGCGCGAACCGCGGCGAACGTTACAAAGAGGAGGAGGAAGGAAAATTTCATGACGAACGGAAAAGAAAGGTGCAGGCAGAAGGCGCGTACGTGCAGATGCGGCCTGGGGCGGGCGGAGAAACGGGAAACGCCGCACGGACGCGTGCGGCGGCGGAGCGGGGCGATGGGCGCGTCAGACGCGCGGCGGGGGCACGGGCACCGATTCGGTGCGCGTCAGGCCGGCAGTGTCAGCGACACCCGGCCAGGAAAAATCCGGCACGAGCAGCACCGGATCGGGGGCGAGTTCGGCCATCAGCAGAATCTTTTCCATTCCGCCGCCCAGCGCGGCGGGCGACTGGGTGTCACGGGTGGCATCCTGCCCGGCGCCGGCGATTGCGCACAGGTTGCAGGGGGCGTCGCCGTCGAAGGTAAGCTCAACCGCCCGGGCGACCGGCATGACCTGCGCGTAGTCGCGGATCATCTTGGCCCAGGCGACGACCTGCACCACGTTCCAGACCGCGCCGTTGGCGCAGAGCCAGGCCAGCAGGAGGCAGGTGATCGAAAGTTTGCGCCGCACGAGCAGAGATTTTCCCGGCCGGGAGCGCGGATCAAGCCACGAGTGGCGAAATGCCGTCATAGTAGGACGGACGGGGCGGCAAGCCGGCGAACTTATCCAGCTCCACCTACCCGAGGCTAGGGCTTGGCGGCCGGCAGCGCGCGCGCGCGCGCTGCTTCGGTCACGCGCCGGGCGGCGGTGGCGGCATCGACCTGCGCCGCGTCGAAAGTCTCCGACCAGACCACGGTGCGCGGCTTCACGTGGTAGAGTTTCGCGGTGAAAAGCAGCGGTTCACCGGGCGTCGCACGCTGCGCGGAGCCGGTCAGGACAAACTGGCTTTCGAGCTTGGTGCCGCGGGCGAGGGCATCGTCATCATCGTCATCCGCCTCCAGCGGAATGGGACTAAGGCTGACCTGGCCGGTGGTACTTTCCAGCAGGAGCTTGTAGGACTCGGTGAACACGTTGCTCGCGTAGGTCTCGGCCTCATCGCCCGTGCCGCCAAAATTGACGACCGCGAGCGGCCGGCCCGTCTGCAGGGCATGGGCCGCGACACCAAACAGGGACTTGATCGAACTGGCCAAGGGTTCGTCTCCCTTGCCGGGCAGGCTGGCAGCGATTTCCTTGGCCACAGCCTCGGCCGCGGCCAGCTTTTCCTTGTCCGCCTGGGTGGGCTGGCGGGCGGTCGCGACCCGCTCCTCGTCGGCTGGCCCGTCCCGTTTGGTCTCCCGGAAAGCCCAGGCGATGAGGTTGAAGACAATCACGACCGAGGCGACCAACCGGACCACCCGCGGCAGGTGCATCCAGAGCGCATGCACCATGTGTCCGGCCCAAAGCACGATATTGTAGATAAAACGGAAATGGTGGCCGGGTTCGGGATAGGCAGGAAACTGGGGAAACGGTGGCGGCGGGGCGGCGGGCTTGCGCTCTTTGCGGTCCTTCCGGCCGGAAAGCACCGGCGGCTCGTCGGCCGGAACAGGGGTGGGGGGATGGGCCACGGCGTCGCCGCGGGCGAGCCTGGCCGCGAGCGAGCGCAACTCCGGCGTGGCCTCGCCGCCGGGCACGCGCAGCCATTGCACGGTGAAGAATTTCTCGGGCACGCGCGCGCCGGCATCGCGCGTGTCGTCGATCACCACCGGCACCAGGAACAGGACGTCGTCGGCCAGGTCGAGCGTGCGCTCGACGGCAAACCGCCACTCGCGGCGGAAGTAGCCTTCGCGGCGGGTCTCCGTGGTGGCGGAGATCATGGGCATGAAATAGGTGCAGGTGCGGATCTGGTTCCGGATCTTGGTATCCCAGGCCTCGCCGCCACCGAGTTCGTTTTCGTCGAGCCACACGTCGAGTCCGGCGGCGGCGAGGGTGTCGCGCAGCGCCCGGGCGGCGGCGCGGTCGGCCGAGGCGTAGCTCAGGAAGACCGACGGGCCCGGCGCTGGTGGATCGGCGTGGGTGGTGTCACTCGGCATGGTCGTGTAGGCGGAAAACTCGCGCCCGGCCCGCCGCTGGTCAACCCATGATTAGGGCGGCGGGGCCGGGCGGGCCGGAGCCCGGCCAAGTATTTTCGGCCCGGGTCACGAAAAAACTTTGCAATGAGCGGACAATGGTTACGTCGAAGCGCATGAGCCGCTCTGCCACCCGTCTTTTCCTCCTTCACCTCGGTCTGCTGCTGGCGTGTCTCGCCGGGCCAGGCCGGGCCGAGGAGACCGGGAGTGCCCGGCGCGATGTGCTGGTCTACAAGGATGGCGACCGGGTGTCGGGCCGGCTGGTCGCGGAGCAGGACGGCGTTCTCGTGTTCAAATCTGACCGTTTTGGGGAGCTGCGGGTGCCGGCCAGCCAGGCGGTGGTGATCAAGGCGGAGACATCCCCGCCGGCCGCGCCGCCGCCGGCGGCAGCCGCGCCGGCGAAGCCGAAGGCGGCCGAGCGCGCGGAGGAGGAGCGGGTTTCCCGGTGGGAATGGTTCTCGCCGGCCGTGCTGACGGCCAAGTTGCGCGACACTTTCGGCCCGTGGAACGGGCGGCTGGCCCTCTCGACCGAGGTGGTGTCCGACGCGACCGACCGCAGCACCTTTTCGGTCGAAGCCCACTTGAAGCGCAAATGGAAGGTTGACGAGGTGCAGGTGGGCGGCCGCTTCGACTATAGCGAGACCAATGACGTCGCGACGACGGACATGATCAAGGCCGACGCGCTCTGGCGGCATGATTTCAGCAAGAAGGGGTTTTTCCAGTACCGGCCGACCCTGGAGTGGAACCGCGCGAACTACCGCTCCGGCGTGCCCGGCGACTATGTGCTGCTGCAGCAGGAAATCGGCGCGGGCCTCAGCGTGTTGACCACCCCGAGTCGCAAGCTGCGCCTCGGCCTCTCGGAGAATTTGTTCGCCCTGTGGAACACGTCGCCCCCCGCCTCGAATGACTGGCGCACCTCGGAGTCGGTCTTTCTCGAGGCGGAGCTGAAGCTGCCCTGGCGCATGACCCTGACCGACCGCACGGTGTACTATTATTCGCTGTCCACCCAGAACGCGGGCTGGGAGAACCGCATCGAGCTGAACAAGAAGTTCACCGAGACGCTGAGCACGGCGATCCGGCACGAGATCCGCGAGGGCAGCCCCGAAGGCACGACGCAGGACTACACGCGGCTCAAGCTGCTCTTTGGGCTGGATTTCTAGACGGGCGGCGGGCGCGTCAGGCGGTCTTGAAGATGAACAGCTGGCCCTTCTCGGTGCCGACGGCGAGGAGCGTGTCGTCGCCGCGCCAGGAAAATTTCGTGGCGGCGGACGGCATCTTGACCTCGGCGACCATCGGGTTCTTGCGCGAGGGGGACCAGAGGGTGAACTCGCCGTTGGCCGCACCGGCCGCGAGGAGGCCGTGCGCGTGCTGGAAGGCCACGGCGCACACCCGCGCGTTGTGCGGCAGCAGCAGCGGCTCGCGGCCCTCGGGTCCGGCCCCGGTGCAGTCCCACACGCAGGCGTCGCGCCCGCCGCCCGTGGCGAGCCACTTCGAGTCGTGGCTGAAGGAGAGTTCCTTGAGGCGCGTCTCGTAGCCGCTCATGTGCAGCTCGAGGTCCTCGGCCGGCACCCAAAGGTGCACGGCGTTGTCGTGGCAGCCGGCGACGAGCCAGCGGCCGTCGGGCGACCAGGTGAGCGCGTAGATCGCGTTGCCATAGGGAAATTCCTTCTGCGCGGTGAAGGCCGTCGCGTCCCACACGACAACATGGCCGAAGCACGCGGCGGCGACAGCAGAGGACAGAGGACGGAGGACAGAGGACGGACTGGCGGCGAGGGCGGAGATGGTTTTCGGGGCGTCGGGGAAAGTGTGGGCGATGGTGCCATCGGGCTTCAGCGCGACGAGCTTCCGACCCGCCGCGGCGAACAAGAGAATCTCTGTCTTCTGTCCTCCGTCCTCTGTCCTCTGCACCACCTGCCACGCGAGATGCTCGACCCACGCCGAGCCTAGCCTGGCCTCGGCGGTTGGCTGGCCCGAGGCCGCATCCCAGAAACGAACGCAGCCGTCCTGTCCGCCGGTGGCGAGGCGCGTGCCGTCCGGCGACCAGGCGAGGCAGTTTGCGCCCTCGGTATGGCCGGCGAGGGCGTGCGCCGCCGCGCCGGTCGCGGCGGCGTAAAGCGTGACGCCGCCCGCGGCCGATGCGGCGGCGAGGAGGGAGCCGTCCGGCGACCACGCGAGGTCGATGGCGTAGTCGTCGAGGGAGGCAGCCCAGTGCTTGGCGAAAATCATGGGGTTTGAATCTCACGCAAAGAGGCGCCGACGCAAAGCGGGAAATTGCCCGGTCAGCAGTTTGCGCAACGCGGGTCTTGCGCTGCCCCGGGGCACCGCTTTGCTTGCTGGGTTCCGTCTGTCCGGCAACCCCGACCCCACCCAAGCCATGTCCCCGATCCCGCGTTCCCCTGTCGCCCTGTTCCTGTCGCTGCTGCTGTCCGCCACCCTGGCCGCGCAGCCCGCGGCCCCGGCCGCTCCGACGCCGCCTCCACCCACGCTGGTGCCGACCGACCATTTCACCGTGCCGGAAGGCTTCGAACTGACCGTCTGGGCCCAGGCGCCGCAGCTCCGCAACCCCACGAACATGGATGTGGACTACAAGGGCCGCATCTGGGTCACCGAGGGCGTCAACTACCGGTCACACGAGAAACGTGAGAAGGACGGCGACCGCGTCGTCGTCCTCGAGGACACCGACGGCGACGGCCGGGCCGACTCGAGCCATGTCTTCATCCAGGAACCCGACCTCGTGGCGCCGCTCGGCATCGCGGTGATCGACAACCAGATTATCGTGTCCAACGCCCCCGACCTGATCGTCTACACTGACGTGGACCGCAACGCCCGCTTCGACCCGGCCATCGACAAGCGCGAGGTGCTGCTCACGGGGTTCAACGGCCGCAACCACGACCACGCGCTGCACTCGGTGACGTTCGGCCCCGACGGCCGCTGGTATTTCAGCCAGGGCAATTGCAGCGCGCATTTCACCGACCGCTCCGGCCAGACCTTCCGGGTCGGCAGCTCTTACGAGCCGAGCTGGGGCGGCATGGCACCGCGCATGTACAGTTGGAAACCGATCGAGCTCGCCGGCGCGAAGAGCGATGACGGCCACGTCTACGTCGGCGGCTTCACCGTGCGCATGAAGCCCGACGGCACGAAGGCCGAGATCATCGGCTACAACTACCGCAACAGCTACGAGCAGACGATCACGTCGTTCGGCGATGTCTTCCAGAACGACAACGACGACCCGCCGGCCTGCCGCACGTCGTTCGTGCTCGAGTACGGCAACGCCGGGTTCTTCTCCCGCGACGGCAAGCGCATGTGGAACGCCGACCGCCGGCCGGGCCAGGACATTCCCACGGCCGAGTGGCGGCAGGAAGACCCGGGCACGATGCCCTCCGGCGACGTGTATGGCGCCGGGGCCCCGACCGGCATCGCGTTCTACGAGGGCGACGGCTTCGGGCCGGCCTGGCGCGGCGCGCTGCTCAGCGCCGACGCTGCGCGCAACATCATCCTCGGCTACCGGCCGCAGGTTGACGGCGCCGGCTTCAAGCTCGAACGCTTTCCCTTTGCCACGAGCAATGCCGCCCAGGTGCTGGCCGGCGTCGACTCGAAGCGCGGCAAGATCGGCGAGGAACTCGGCACCTTCTTCCGTCCGTCCGACGTCATGGTCGGCGTCGACGGGGCGGTCTACATCGCGGACTGGTTCGATCCCCGCGCGGGCGGCCACCAGGATCTCGACGACCAGACGGCGGGGGCGATCTACCGCGTCGCACCGAAGGGCTTCAAGCCGGTCGTGCCGAAGTTTGACCTCGCCACCACCGAGGGCCAGATCGCCGCGCTCCGCAGCCCGGCGGTCAACGTGCGTTCACTCGGTTATGTGAAACTGCACGCCCAGGGCGCGGCGGCGGTCGCACCGGTGGCCGCGCTGCTGGCTGATCCCAATCCCTACCTCCGCGCCCGCGCCCTCTGGCTGCTGGCGGACCTCGGCGACGCCGGCCTCGCGCGCGTCGAGACCCTCGTGGGCGACGCGGACGCGCAGACCCGCCTCACGGCCTTCCGCGCGCTGCGCCGCCACAATCACAACGTACTGGCACACGCCGCGAAGCTGGCGACCGATCCCTCATCCGCTGTGCGCCGCGAGGTCGCCGTGTCGCTGCGCGACGTGCCGTTGGCGCAGGCGAAGGACATTTTGCTTACGCTGGCCAAGGGCTACGATGGCAAGGATCGCACCTACCTCGAGGCCTGGGGCATCGGCTGCATGGGCAAGGAGGCGGAGGTCTACGCCGCGCTCGCGGCCGGGCAGAAGGAAGCGGACCCGTTGAAATGGTCCGTGGCCTACACGAACCTCGTCTGGCGGCTGACGCCGTCCGCGGCGGCGCCGCAGTTCGCGACGCGCGCCAACGCCGCGAGCCTGACGGAGAAGGAGCGGCTCGCCGCCACGACGGTGTTGGGTTTCATCCCGACGCGCGAAGCGGCGACGGCGCTGCTCGACCTCGCGCAGAAGGGAACCGGGCTGGTGCAGCAGCAGGCGTTCTGGTGGCTGCTCAATTACAAGGACACGCGCTGGGCGGGACTGGGGCTCAACGCCGACCTCAAGGCCCGCGGGCTCTACGATCCTGCCACGGTGGTCATCACCGAGAGCGTCGTGGCGGTGCCGCCGGCGACCACCCTGCCGCCCGTGGCGCAGATCGCCGCGCTGAAGGGCGATGCGACACGCGGTGCCGCGCTGGTGACGTCGTGTTTGCTCTGCCACAAGGTGGGGGATAAGGGCGTGGACTACGGTCCCAACCTGACGTCCTTCGCCAAGATGCAGCCGCCCGAGGTGGTCATCGGGGCGATCGCCAATCCGTCGGCCGATATTTCCCATGGTTATGAGGGCACGATTGTCACGCTGAACGACGGCAAGGTCATCCATGGCCGGATGCTGTCGGAGGGTGACCCGGTCGTGATCCAGAGCATGGGTGGGGTCACGCAGCTGATTCCCGCCGACCGGGTGAAATCCAAGACCCGGCTGAACCGCTCGCTCATGCTCGGTGCCGAACAGCTGGGCATGAGCCCGCAGGAAATCGCCGACCTGGTGGCTTATCTGCGGGGGCTGTAGCCCGTCGTTCAACACACCCCGCCCTGACGGGCACCCCTCTTCATAGAGGGGAATCTCCGTTGCGTGGGATTGGGTCCCCTCTCGGAGGGGTGGCGCGAAGCGACGGGGTGTGTTGCTTCAGAAATTATCCGCGTCGCGGTAAGCGCGAATGAGCGCCAGCTCGCCCTCCTTCCCGGGGAGCGAGTTGCCATGCTCCATGCCGACGACGCCCTTGAAGCCCTTCCGGTGGAGGTGGCGGAAGACATTGCGGTAATTGATCTCCCCCGTGCTGGGTTCGTTGCGGCCGGGGTTGTCGCCGGACTGGAAGTAGGCGATCTCGTCCCAGCAGCGGTCGATGTTGGGGATGAGGTTGCCGTCGGAAATCTGCTGGTGGTAAATGTCGAAGAGGATCTTGCACGATGGGCTGTTGACGGCTTTGCACACCGCATAGGCCTGGTCGGGGTGCTGCAGCCACACGCCGCCATGGTCGCGATACCAGTTCAACGGTTCGAGCACCATGATGAGGCCGTGCGGCTCGAGCAGGGCCGAGCACTGGCGCAGGAGCGCGATGACGTTGGCCGTCTGGTAACCCTCGGCGAGGCGCGGGCCGCCATAGCGGTTCGGGTTCTCCATCTTCGGTGACGGCTGGTCCACCGTGCCCGGCACGACGGTGAACCATTTTGCGCCGCAGCGCTTGGACACCTCGACGGCGTTGCGGATGCTGGCGAGCACACGCTCCTGGTATTCCGGCTTGGCCACGGCGAAGGTCGGCTCGTCAAAGCTCGCGTGGGCCACGAACACGCCCATCTGCATCCGCCGGTCCGCCAGGGCCCGGCCGATGGCCTCCTGCTCGGCGGGGGGGCGGCCTGCGATGCCGTTGTCCTCCCAGGCCGTGAAGCCCTGGTCGGCGGCGAACTTGATCTGGTCGATGATACTGTCGCCCGCGTGGGCCTTGAACATGCCCGGGTGGGGGCCGTAGCCGAGCTTGAACGGGCCGGTGGCCGGTCCGGGGGCGGACTGGGCGGCGAGGCGCGAGGCGCCGGTGAGCAGTGCGGCGCCGGTGGCGAGCGCGGAGGAGACGAAGGTGCGGCGATTCATGGGGCAGGGGTGAAGGCAGAGTGAGGGGTGCACGCCATCCCGCCAAGCCCGCAGTGGGGAATGGGCCCAAGCTTGCGACCAACCGCTGTTGCTGCTGTCCTAGAGATATGGCCAAAACCAACATCCTCGCCTTTTCCGGCAGCGCGCGGAAGGAATCGCTCAACCAGAAGCTGCTGGTCGCGACGGTGGAGGCGGTGCGCGCTGCGGGCGGCGAGGTGACGCTGATCAGCCTCAAGGACTATCCGCTGCCACTGTACGACGGGGACCTGGAGGACGCGGAAGGTTTGCCCGAGAACGCCCGAAAGCTGATCGACCTGATATCGAGCCATGCCGGTCTGCTGATCGCCTCGCCGGAATACAACTCGATGATCACGCCACTGCTGAAGAACACGATCGATTGGTGCACGCGGGCCGACGACGATCCGTTTCCCGGCAAGGTGGCTGCGGTGGTCTCGGCCTCGCCCGGTGCATTGGGCGGCATCCGCTCGCTGAAGCTCGCGCAGCAGTTGCTGCTGCACCTTGGCTGCCATGTGGTTCCCGGCAACAGCATGCTGCCGCAGGCCCACAAGGCGTTTGATGCGGCGGGAAAACTGACGGAGCCCCGCACGCTCAAGTCGGTACAGGAGCTGGCGGCGGCGCTGGTGGCGACGGTGCAGAAGCTGGGATAAACACACCCCGTCGCTTCGCGCCACCCCTCTTCATAGAGGGGATCCAAACTCCCTTCGACGAAGCTCCCCTCTATGAAGAGGGGTGCCCGTCAGGGCGGGGTGTGTTGGATTCTTACCCCACCAGGCACGCCTTGAAGCCCTCGGTCAGGGCGGCGCGGTCGAGGTTCTTGCCGATAAAGACGAGCGTGTTGGTGCGGTTCTCGTCCGCATTCCACAGACGGTCAAACTTGGCGTCGAAGAGCATGTGCACGCCCTGGAAGACGAGGCGCTTGTTCGTGCCCTTGACGACGAGCACGCCCTTCATGCGGAAGATGTCGCCGCCCTTTTCCGCGAGCAGCTTGGAGATCCAGTCGTTGAGCTTCTTGCCGTCGAGTTCGCCAGGCAGGCTGATACCGACGGACGACACTGCTTCGTCGTGCGAGTGCTCGTGGCGGAAGGTCTTGTCCCAACCGTAGCGGACGACGGCGCCGCTGGCGTCGCGCAGGTGCGTGGGCACGTCATGTCCGGTGAAGAGGAGGTAGCGGCCGGTGGCGGGGAGGGTGACCTTGAATTTCCCGTGCTCGTCCTTGAGCTTCAGGCGGTGCAGCTGGGCGCCGGCGATGATCGTCTCGCCGGGCTGGACGATTTTCTCCCAGTCGGAGTAAACCAGCACCGCAGCGTTGATCGAGGCGGCGAGATCCTTTTCATCGAGGCTCTTCAAAGGCATGACGACGACATCGAGCTCGTTGTGGTTGTGCCCGCAGTCGGGGCCGCACTCATGGTCGTGCTCATGACCATGATCGTGGCCGTGGTGATCGGCGTGGCTGTGGCCGATCTCGAGTTCATAGTCCCCGGCCGGCAGCTCGTAGGCGCCGGCCCACTCGAAGGGGTACTCCATCTCGAGGAATTGGGGATCGACCTCGACGGCGCGGTCGAGGTTGAAGCCGCCGACGTTCAGGACTTTTTCAATCGGCAGGTCGGCGTTCTTCGTGCGATGGATCTTGGCGACGGCATTGATCGAGCGGATGCGTTTCTCCAGGGCGTCGAGGTCGGCGGGGGAGATCAGGTCGGACTTGTTGAGGAGAATGACGTCGGCGAAGGCGACCTGCTTCTGCGCCTCGGGCGAGTCGTGCAGGTGGAGGTGGATGTGCTTCGCGTCCACGAGGGTGACGATGGCGTCGAGGGCGAACTGCTCCTTCATTTCCGGGTCGGTGAAGAAGGTCTGGGCGACGGGCGCGGGGTTGGCTAGGCCGGTGGTCTCGATGAGGATGGCATCGAGCGGGTCCTTGCGCTTCATCAGCCGGCCGAGGATGCGGAGGAGATCGCCGCGCACGGTGCAGCAGATGCAGCCGTTGTTCATCTCGAAGATCTCCTCGTCGCTCTGGATGACGAGCTGGTTGTCCACGCCGACCTCGCCGAACTCGTTCTCGATGACCGCGATCTTCCGGCCGTGCTGCCCGGTGAGGATGCGGTTGAGCAGGGTGGTTTTGCCGGCACCAAGGAAGCCGGTGAGGACGGTGACGGGAATGGGAGAGGGCATTACGGAGGGCTGATGACCGAGGACAGGAGACAGAGAACAGATCCAGCGGGGCGTCAAACGCCCAACGGTTATTTGATGGCGAGCAGTTCGACTTCGAAGATGAGGGCGGAGTTGGGCGGGATCGAGCCGTTGCCGCGAGGGCCGTAAGCCAGGCCGGGGGGCAGGGTGAGCTTCCATTTGTCGCCGACGGACATGAGCTGCAGGGCTTCCGTCCAGCCGGTGATGACCCCGTTGACGGCGAATTCGGCCGGCTGTCCGCGCTCGACGGAGCTGTCGAACACGGTGCCGTCGATCAGGGTGCCATGATAGTGGACCGAGACGCGGCTGGTCGCGGCCGGCTTGGCCCCGGTGCCCGACTTCAGCACCTCGTATTGGAGGCCGGACGCGGTGGTCGTCACGCCGCTGCGGGTGCGGTTCTTTTCGCAGTAGGCGGTGGCAGTGACGAGGTTGGTTTTCGCTGTTTCCTCGGCCTGGCCGGCGGCGCGCTGTTCCATCTCCTGGAAGGCGGCTTGGATGGCGCTCTCCTCCACCCGCAGTTTCTGCTTGGTGAGGGCGTCCGCCAGGCCGGCTTGGAAAGCGGCCTGGTCGAGGGTCAGCCCCTGCTGGCGGGCCAGGCCCATGCCGACGTTGTAGCCGATGCCATAGCTGACGCGTTGGTCGACCGATTCAATTTTCCCGGCGGTGGGGGTGGGCATGGTGTTTTTTTCCGATTTGTTGCAGCCGGAGAACAGGCAGGCGGCGGACAGGCCGGCGACCAGGAGGCTGGCAGGAAGGGTGAGGAGCGGTTTATTCATGAGAAGGAAAGGTTGATGGATAAGTAACATTGCCCGGCTGACAAGTACCGGTTCGCGGCAGGTTTCGGCTTGCACCGGTGCCGCGGCCGGGTGGCGTCAGGGGATGAGTGATCTGCCGCCGCTGCCCGCCGGGCCCAAGCCCGGGCTCTACCGCCATTACAAGGGGAAGGATTACCGGGTGATCGGTGTGGCCCGGCACACCGAGACCGAGGAACCGCTTGTGGTCTACCAAGTGCTGTACGGCGAACGGGGTCTGTGGGTGCGTCCCGCGACGATGTTCAACGAGACGGTCGAAGTCGGCGGGAAACGCGTGCCGCGGTTCGCGCGGGTGGGAGATTGAGCGCAGGGCCGCAAGTTTCCGATGGCGCCCAGGCTCAGTGGCCTTCGCAAATGCAGGCGTATTCGGCGCGCTTGCACTCCCCGCAGGTCGAGAGGACAAGATCGAGGCGGAAGTTCTGCGGCGTGGCTTCAGGCGTTGCGCGCACCTGCACCACGACGCGATAAGGATCGCCCGCCGGCAAGGGGGCCTTCGAACGGAAACCCGCGGCGCTGGCTTCCAGAGCGACCGGCTTGCGGCCGGACGCCGGCTCGGCCGTGACGGTCACCGTGTGCGTGCCCGGGGCGATCGGCTGGAGTGCGGCGTCGTAGAAGGTAATCTCGACGTGGCGATCGGGCGTGACAAAGAATTCGGCCGGCTGCGGCGTGGTTTCGAGCAAACGGCCGCCGTGGGGGCCGGCGGCGATTTTCTCGGCGGCGTTCAGGAAAACGGCGCCGCAAGCGAGGGCGGCGATGAGGAGGAGGGACTTGGTTTTGATCGGGATCATGGGTTGGGATGGCTGGTGGATGGATGGCCGCGCGACTCGATCCAGTCGTAGAGGACCGGGAGGACGACGAGCGTGAGGAAAGTGGCAGTGATCACGCCGCCGATGACGACGGTGGCGAGTGGCCGCTGCACCTCGGCACCCGGGCCGGTGGCGAGGGCCATGGGGACGAAGCCGAGCGACGCGACAAGCGCGGTCATGAGCTTGGGCCGCAGGCGGGTGAGCGTGCCCTCGGTCACGGCCGCGCGCAGTGGCCGGCCCTGAACGCGCAACTGGTTGATGAAGCTGACGAGCATGATGCCGTTGAGCACGGCGATGCCCGACAGCGCGATGAACCCGATGCCGGCCGGGATCGTAAACGGCAGCCCGCGGAGCCAGAGTGCGACTACGCCGCCGGTCGCCGCGAGCGGCACGCACACGAATACGAGCGCCGCCTGCCGCGCGCTGCCGAAGCTGGCATAAATCAGCCCGAAGATCAGCGCGAGCGTGGCGGGGACGACAATCGCCAGGCGGGTGCGCGCCGCCTGCAGGTTTTCGAACTGGCCGCCAAAGGCATGGGAATAGCCGGCGGGCAGCTTGAGCTGCGCGCGGAGCTTTTCGTCTGCCTCCGCGACGAAGCCCGCGGTGTCGCGGCCCCGCACATTGATCAGGATCGCGACGCGGCGCTGGGTGTCCTCGCGCGTCAGCGTGCCGAGGCGATCGACGATGTTCAGCTCCGCCACCTGCGCCAGCGGCACGAGGACGCCGCCGCTGCCCATGACCGGCAGGGCGCGCAGGCCGGCGAGGTCGAGCCGGCGAGATTCGGGCAGGCGGACGACAACGGTGGTGCGGCGCGAGCCGGTGACGAGCGTGCCGGCTTCCTCGCCGCCCAAGGCGGTGGCGACGACGGTGTTGATATCGTCGGCATGCAAGCCAAGCCGCGCGAGGACATCACGCTTCGGCGTGATTTCCAGCATCGGCACCCGGCCGGCAGCTTCGAATTCGACGTCGCCGCCGCCGGGGATGGCGCGCAGGATCGGAAGCGCCTGGGCCGCCAGCCGCTCGAGTTCGAGGAAGTCATCGCCATAAAGCTTCAACGACAGGTCGGCGCGCGCGCCGGCCATGATCTCGTTGAAGCGAAGCTGGATGGGCTGGGAGAACAGGTAGTTCTGTCCGGGCACGGTGGCGGTCAGCTCGCGGCGCATGAGCTCGACCAGCTGGGCCTTCGTGGCCCGGCGGCCGTCAATCTCGCGCCACTGGTCGCGGGGTTTCAGCATCACGTAGGTGTCCGAGACATTCGGCCCCATCGGGTCCGTGGCGATCTCGGCGGTGCCGATGCGCGCGAAGAGATGCTCGATTTCCGGGAATTTCGCGCGCAGGAGTTTTTCGGAACGCCGCTGCAGCTCGACGGAGTCAGGGAGCGCGAGACTGTTGCTGCGGATCATCTGGATCGAGACCGAGCCCTCGTCGAGTTGCGGGATGAACTCCGCGCCGAGCCGCGTGAACAGCCAGCCGCAGCCGGCGAAGAGTGCCACGGCGGCCACGATCACCAGCACGCGTGCGCGGAAGGCGGCGGCGAGCAACGGCGCGTAGAGGGCCTTGGCGCCGCGCACGAGCCAGCCGTCGGTTTCCTCGATGGGCCCGCGGAGCAGCCACGAGCAGAGCGCGGGCATGAGCGTCAGCGCCAGCGCGAGGGCTCCGCCGAGCGCGGCCATCACGGCCAGCGCCATCGGGCGAAACATCTTTCCCTCGATGCCGGTGAGGGCGAGGACGGGCAGGTAGACGAGCGCGATGACCAGCACGCCAAAGAACATCGGCCGCGCGACCTCGTGCGCGGCGAGTCGCACCTCGGCGCGGTGCTCGTCGGCGTTGAGCGTGCGGCCGAGCGCGTGCTGGCGCTGGGCGAGGTGGCGGACAACGTTTTCCACCATGACGATCGCCCCGTCGACGATGAGGCCGAAGTCGATCGCCCCGAGGCTCATCAGATTGGCGCTCACCCGGGCCTGCACCATGCCGGAGAGCATGAACAGGAAGGAGAGCGGGATGGCCGCGGCGACAATGAGTGCGGCGCGCCAGTGGCCGAGCAGGGCAAAGAGCACGGCCACCACCAGAACAGCGCCCTCGAACAGGTTTTTCCCCACCGTACGGATCGTGGCGTGCACGAGGTTCGAGCGGTCATAGACGACGGTCAGCTCCACGCCGGGCGGCAGCTTTTGGCGGATGGTTTCCAGCCGCTCGACGGCGGCGCGGGCGACCAGCCGGCTGTTCTCGCCCGCCAGCATGATCGCGGAGCCGGTCACGACTTCCTCGCCGGCCAGGGTGGCCGCGCCGGCGCGGACGGCCGAGCCGATCGAGACCTCGGCGAGGTCGCGGACCAGCAACGGGCGGGCGGCGCCGGCAAATTTCACGGGTAGCTGCGCAATATCGTCGGCGGAGCGTGCGCGGGTGTCGGCGCGGACCACGATCGCTTCGCTGCCGAGTTCGAGCACGCCGCCGCCGGCGTTGGCGGTGCCGGACCGGACGACTTCGGTCAGCTCACTAAAACTCACGCTGGCGGCCGCCAGCTTCTCCGGGTCGGGCGCCACGATGACCTGCCTTTCGTAGCCGCCGATGGCATTCACCTCGGCGAGGCCGGGCGTGGCGCGCAGCCAGGGCTTCACCTGGTAGTCGTGGATGAGCCGCAATTCGCGCAGCTGGTCCGCGGCGTCTGCCGGCCGCGTGGGAGCGCCGGGCCGGTAGTGCAGCGTATAGTAGACGATTTCGCCCAGCCCCGTGCTCATCGGCGCGAGCGCAGGGGTTACGCCGGCCGGCAGCGCTTCGCCGGCGTGGGCCAGGCGCTCGGTGACCAGTTGACGGATGCGGTAGAGATCGGCGCCGTCGGCGAAGGTGAGCGTCACCTGCGACAGGCCGAACTTGGAAAGCGAGCGCAGCTCGACGAGCCCGGGCAAGCCGCCCAGCTCGCGCTCGATCGGCACGGTGACCAGGGTCTCGATCTCGTCGGGCGCCTGCGCCGGCACGGGCGTGATGACCTGGACCTGCGGGCTCGTGATGTCCGGCACGGAGTCGAGCGGGATGCGGCTGGCCGACCAAAGGCCGGCGAGCGCGAGCAGGACTGCCGCGAAAACCACGAGCCGCCGCCGGCGCAGCGAGAAGTCGATGAGGGCTTCGAGCATCAGTGTCCGTCGGCGCAGCCGACGCCTCCGTTGAGGGCCCCGAGTTCCGTGACCCAGAGCATCCGGGCGCCGCGGACGACGACGAGGTCGCCCTCGTACAGCCCGTCGACGACACCAAACGACAAGCCGTCACCGGTCGTGACGGTCACCGGCGTGCGCAGCAGCCAGGGTCCGTTGGCCACATAGACGAAATCGCCCTTCGCCGTACGGACGAGCGCCTCGGTGGGAATGCGGCTGGCAAAGGGCGCGGTGGCCACGTCCGTGAATTCGCGCGCGGCGGGCGAGAGCTGGAGCCCGTGGCCGGCCTTGTAGAGCGCGGCGGGGGCGGTTTCGGGCGCCGGTGCCGCGTGGGAATCAGTGCAACCGGACAGCGCGAGCAGTGCGAACAGCGCGGCGGTCGCGCCGGCCGCGACGGCGAGGGTCGTGATTTTCATGGTCGCACCTCCACGGCCTTGAAGTCGACGCCCGTCAGGAGCTGGAGTTGCAGGCCGGCCTCGAGGGCCTCGCGCTGCGTGGCGAGCAGGGCCTCCACGGCGTCGAGGTAGCTGTTCTGCAGTTCGACGTAGGTCGCGAGGGGCACGGCCCCGAGGCGATAATGGCGGTCGGCGAGAGCGGCGGCCTCGCGGAATTTCCCCGCGGAATCCGGCGCCCACGCGGCGGTTTCGGCCAGCTTGGCCGCGAAGGCGGCCGCAGCCGTGAGAACTTCGCGCTCCATCCGGCGCTGGGCAGCCAGCACGGCGGTTTCGGCCTGGTGCCGGCGGGCCTCGGCGGCGGCGCTGTTGGCCTTGCCGCGCGGGGTCACGGGCAGCGGCACGGTGAGGCCGAGTCCGAGGATCTGTTCCCGGTCCCCCGCCGATTCCTCGGAGAAAAACGGGCTGACCGTGATGCCGGGGTTGCGCTCGTTGCGTGCGAGCGAGACGGCGAAGCCCTGTTGCTCGAGCTCCAGCCGGGCGGCGCGGAATTCGAAGTTGTTCTCGCGGGCCGCGGCGAGCAGCGCGGCCCGGTCCGGGGCGGCGTGAAAGGCCAGCGAGGCGCCGGTGAGGGAAAGCGGGGCGTCGACGGGTGCGCCGCGCAGCTGGTTGAGTTCGAGGAGCGCCGCTTGGGCGGCGAGGGCCGCGGTGGTGGCGCGGCGCTGCAGGACGAGTTCCTGCGCCTCGATGACGCGGGTTTCGAGCAGGGGGGTGAGTCCGGCCGGATCGCGCTGCAGGAAAATCTCCCGCAGCTCGCGGTAGCGCGTGGCCACCTCGGCGGTGGCGGCGGCCTGGGCCTGGGCGGCGTGGAGCCCGTGGGCGAGGGAGCGGGCGCGGGTGGTCAGCGCGGCCCTGAAGCGCACCAGGCCGAGCTCGGCCAGTTCCACCTGGCCGTTGGCGACGGCCTTGCGGAGCGCGAGGCGGCCGGGCCAGTCGAAGGTCTGGGCGACGGAGACGGACCACGCCGTGCCTTCACCCGCGAGGCGGCCGGCGGCATCGTGGACGCGTTTCTGGCCGACGCTGAGGGAAAGCTCCGGGTCGGCGAAGGCGCCGGCGGAGCGCACGCCCGCGCGGGCGGCCTCGACCTCGGCTGCGTAGAAACGGAGCTCGGGGTTTTGCGTAACAGTTTCGGCGACGATGGCGTCGAGCGAGACCGCTTCCACGGCACGCAGGGCGGCCGCAGTGAGAACAAAGAGGAAAAGGTATTTCATGACGACAGGACACACGGTTGACGAACGGAGTGATGCCGACCTTAGGGCCGGACAGGGACGGAGTCCTCCTTCGCTGGAGGCTTCGGAGGATGCCGCGCTTAAGCGCGGGCAGCGTTCAGGACGTCAGGGGCACGCGCCGGCAGCGCGGCGCGGCGGGCAAACTGCCAGGTGCGCTGCACGGGCAGCATCTCATCCTGGTGGGCGGCAAAAATCTCCGGTGCGGGCACCGGGGGTGCAACGTGAAAGAGGCAAAGGTGGCAGGCGCAGGCGAGGGCCGGCAGCAGGTTCAGGTCGACGCGGGACTTGGCGATCAGGATCTGGCCGGACTCCACCGTCTGGCAGCCATCATCGGTGCAGGTGCCGTCACCGGCTTGTCCGGCCTGCTCCGTCTGATCAGCGCAGGCAAACAGGGCGTCTAGTCCCACCTTTTCGAGCTGGCAGTGCAACGTGGCCGGCAGCCAGAGGGCCACCAGCAGCAGGGCGGTGAGTTTGGTCAGACGTGGCACGGAGCACTACAGTTCGCCAACGGAGACGATCTTGTCAAGCGGGTGGGGGAATAGGGAAAACACAAAGCAGCAAAGCAGCTAAGACGGGCCGATCCTCTCACAGCATGGTTTCAGGGATTGAATCCCACTCTGCTGGCTTTGCTGCTTCGCTTCTTGGTGTTTTCCTAGAATCGATAGGTCCACGTGCCCTTGACGGAAATGTCGCCGGAGGTGGGCCGGAAGTTGTCTTCGCTGGTATCGTAGCCCTGGTTGAGGACAAAATAGAAATCATTGCCGGGTTTGGGTGTCCACTTGATGCGGAAATTCACGCCAAGCGACTCGGAGATGTTGTCGTACTGGCCGAGGAGGGTGACCTGCAGGTCGGGGTTGAAGGTGAAGGACACCCGGGCCGAGCCGGTGCGGACCTGGAAGGCGCCCTCGGGCAGGCGGATGTCGCGCAGGCCCGTACCGAGGGTCATCTGCAGACGGTTGGTGGGGCGCCAGCCAAGGTTGAAGTTGTAGAAATCGGCGTCGCCGGTGAGGTAGCCGCCGGTGCGCCACCGGATGTAGGCATCCAGCGGCCGGGCGCGGGCGGTGCCGAACTCGATCTGGAAATCATCCCAGCGGTGCCGGCCGGTGGGGATGATGATGCCGGGCCGGATCTCGAACGGCTCGTCGTAGGTCTCATAGTGCGAGGCGACCCAGATGTTCGTGAAGTCCCCGGTCTTGTTCTCGGCGTAGAAGCCCGTCCACACGTTGCCGTCGAGGAGGTGGACGTCGAGGTCGGCCGTGTGGTCGGACTCGATGAAAGGCTGGGCCTGGCGGATGAAGCTGTCCTTGGGGTAAATGTTGTAGAGGGCCTGCAGGTGCATGCCCGTGACCCCGGTGCGCGACACGAAGCCGAGGGCCGGATCGAACTTGTCGTCCACGCGGCTGAACCAGCCGCTGAGGCTGAGTGGCTCGTTGGGGAAATTGACGGAGAGGGTGGTGGCGGTGCCGGTGCCGTCGGCGAGGTCGGAATCGGTGGCCTGCAGGCCGGCATTGACCGTGAGGGTCTTGCCGCCGAACACCTGGCTGTTGGTGTAATTGAAATCACCGCCGACGAGGGTGTTGTCGCCGGCGCTGCGCGGGTCGCCGTGCGTCGCGATGAAACCGACACTGGACTCGGCGAGCACCTGGTGGGCGATGCGGCCGACGAAGAGGTTCTTGGAATCGACCCCGGCATGCTCATCGATCTGCACATCGAGGAGGCCGATGGTCCACGGCCCGGCCCGGCCGGTAAGCTTGGCGCCGCCGAGGATGTCCACCTTCGTGCCGTCGTCGGCGAGGCCGATGCGGCGGGAGAAGAACGGCAGCGGGTCCTGGTTGATGCCCGCGAAGGTGAAGAGCGAGGCGTCCTGGGTGAAGAAGGAGCGCTTTTCGGGGAAGAAGAGCGGGAAGCGGCCGAGGTTGACCTGGCGCTCGTCCACCTCGGCGTCAGCGAAGTCGGTGTTGAAGGTCAGTGTCGCCGCGAGCGAGGGGGTGGCATGCCAGACGAAGTCGAGGCCGGGCTTGACCTCGAACTCCTCCTCGTCGGGGCGGGGGTTGGAGCGGGCGGTGACGCTGGCGAAGGGCTTGAACTCGACCCCGCGGCCCTGGCGCAGGCCGGTGAAGCCGCGCAGTTCGCCCGTGTCGGGCAGCGAGAAGACGCTCTTGGCCCGGATGAGATTGGACCAGCGCACGTTCTCCTGTTTGCGGCGGATCTGGCGGGCGACGTCAAAGCCCCACGTGCCGCCGGCGGGATCAAAGGCGATGGATTTGACGGGAATCGCGAACTCGGCGCTCCAGCCGCCGGCATCGCGCGTGACCTTGCCGAACCAGAGCCCGTCCCACTGGTCGTTGGCCTGGTCCTTGTTCTGCACGAGGCCGTCGTGCTTGCCGCCCGCGGCCGTGAGGCCGAAGTAGTAGCCGTCGCTCTGCCGGTGAAACGTGTCGAACACGATGCGCACGAGGTCGTCGGAACCGTTGTTCTGGTCGCGCTGCATCGAGTAGGCGCGGATGCCGGCGAGGCCGGCCGAGTCATGGCAGCGCACCGCGACATAGACCTGGTCCGCATCATAGGTTATCCAGAACTCGGTGCGTTCGCTCGGGTCGGTGTTTTCGCCCGGGTAGACCTGCCGGAAGGCGTCGGTATGCGCGGCTTTCTGCCAGACTGGATCATCCAGCACGCCGTCGATGACGGGCGGGGTGGTGGTGGCGCTGACCTCCAGGGCCGGGCCCTCCTTCGCCAAGGCTACGGAGGGCAGGGCCGCATGGGCGAAAACGAGGGCGAGGGTGAAAAAGAGAGTGGGGCGCAGCATGGTGTGGGGCGCGACCCGGCGGACGGTCCGCCGGGCGGTGTGACGATCTGAAAACCCGGCGGCACGGCAAAGGTTACAGGCCGAACGGCGAAATTGGCGCGATGAGCGACAGGCGGGCAGGGCAGTCGCCCCGACCGAACTCACCGCACCGTGCGGAGCTGGATGCTGTCCACGCGCTCGTTGTCGGTGGTGAGCACGTCGGAGATGATCACGAGCTTGTCGCCGGTCTTGATCCGGCCGGCGTCGCGGAGCTTGTCGAGGGCGCGGGTGAGGGTCTTTTCCGGGTCGCCGAAGGGGCCGATGAAGTACGGCTCGACCGAGCGCACGATGCGCAGCTGGCGCAGGGTCTGGAGCGAGTCGGTCAGCGCGAGAATGGGGGCGCGGGCCGGGCGGTGGGCCGAGAGCCCGGCGGCGTTGAGCCCGCGGCGGGTGAAGGTGACAATGCGCGAGCCGGGAAACTCGTTGGCCATGACGACGGCCGACCGCATGAATTTCATGCGCTCGTCGATGAAGACCGCGGGTTCGGGAAAATCGGTGGCCAGTTCCTCCTCCACGCGGCGGGAGACGGTGTCGAGCACGCGGACGCACTCAAAGGGATATTTGCCCACGGTGGTCTCGCCGGAGAGCATCACGCAGTCGGCCTGCTCGTAGACGGCGTTGGCGACATCGGTGATCTCGGCGCGGGTGGGCATGGGCTGGCTGATCATCGACTCGAGCATGTGGGTGGCGATGATCACGGGGCGGCCGACGGCGAGGCAGGTACGCACGGCGCGGTGCTGGATGACGGGCAGGTCCTGGTAGGGCACCTCGATACCGAGGTCGCCCCGGGCGACCATCAGGACGTCGGTGGTGCGGATGATCTCGTCGAGGTTGGCGATGGCGCTCTGGTCCTCGATCTTGGCGACGATGCGGGCCTTGGATTTGTTCTCCTTGAGGAAGGTGCGCAGCTTGGTGATGTCGGCCGCCTCGCGCACAAAGGAGAGGGCGACGAAGTCGATGCCCTCCTCCAGGCCGACCAGGGTGTCCAGGCGGTCCTTCTCGGTGAAGGAGGGGAGGTTGACCTTGACGCCCGGCAGGTTGATGTGGCGGCGGGAGCTGAGCACGCCGGGGGTGATCACGCGGCAGCGGATGTGCGCCTCGCTCTTCGTGAGGACCTCGAGACGGATGAGGCCGTTGTCGACGAGCACGATGTTGCCGACTTTGACGTCGTTGACGAGATCGCGGTAGTTGACGTCAACGGAGCGGATCTCCTCCGCGTTTTCGCGGGCGGCGCCGGGCTGGATGGTGAAGTCGAAGATCTCGCCGGCGAGCAGTTCGAGGGGGGCGGTGAGGTCGCCGGTGCGGATCTCCGGGCCCTTGATGTCCATCATGATCGCGACCTCGTGGCCGGCCTTCTGCGAGACGGTGCGGATGCGCCGGATGATCTCGCGCGTCCAGTCGTGCTTGGCGTGGGCCATGTTCAGGCGGACGACATCGACGCCGGCCTGCAGCAGGCGGGTGAGATCCTTCTCGCTTTCGGTCGCGGGACCGAGGGTGGCGATGATCTTGGTGCGGCGGTAGGACGGATCGGGCATGTCAGACCTCAAACAAGGGGGTTCCGGCCCCGGGGGCAACGACGGAGAAGCCGCAGCTCAGGGCCGGCCCGCAGGCGGCGGCGACGGCGGCGGGCGAATTGCAGTCGCGGGACAGGTGGGTGAGGAACACGTGGCGCCAGCGCGGGCTGACGATGCTCTCGAGCAGCTCGCGGGCGGCGGCGTTGGACAGGTGGCCGTGCCGGCCGCTGATGCGCTGCTTGGTGGACCAGGGACGCTTGGTGTCGGCCTGCAGCATCACCGGGCAGTGGTTGGCCTCGACGACCAGGATGTCGGCCTCGCGGATGTGCTCGCGGACGTGGGCCGGGGCGTGGCCGAGGTCGGTCAGCCAGGCGAGGCTGCGGCGGGGCGAGAGCAGGTCGTCGTGGCCGTGGGCGATCAGGAAGCCCACGGGGTCCTGCGCGTCGTGGGGCACGGCGAAGCTGCGCACCTCGAAGTCGCGGAAGCGGAACGTGCCGCCCGTCTCGAACACCTGCCAGTTGATCCGGTGCTTGAGGACCCGCTGCACGGCCTCGGCTGTCGGGCGGTTGGCGAAGACCTGGATGCGGGCGTGGCGGGCCAGGCCGGTGAGGGCGGCGGCGTGGTCGCTGTGCTCGTGGGTGAGGAAGATGGCGTCGATCCGGTCCCACGATTCGCCGGCCCCGGCCAGGAGTTCGCCCAGTTTTCGGGCGGAAAAGCCGGCGTCGACGAGCACGCGGGTGTCGTCGGAGGAGAGGAGGGCGGCGTTGCCGGAACTGCCACTGCCCAGGATGCGGAAACGCAGGGACATCGCGGGCATTGAGGGGCGTGGCGCGGGGTTGACGCAAGCCGCAAACTGGCTTCGCTTGGCCCTCCATGCCGAGCAAGTCCTCCAGTCGCAAAAGCCGAACGCAGAGCGTGCGCGCCCTCGCGGGCACGGTGTTCATCACCCGGCAGGTGCATTTCAACTCCGCCCACCGGCTCTACAACCCGACCAAGAGCCTTGCGTGGAACCAGAAGCAGTACGGCCTGTGCACCAATCCGCACTGGCACGGCCACAACTACGTGCTGGAGGTCACGCTCAAGGGCCAGCCGGACCCGGTCACGGGCTACATCATCGACCTGGCCCGCCTGAAGAAGATCCTGAACCACGCCGTCGTGGACAAGTGCGACCACCGCAACCTCAACGACGAGGTCGAATTCCTCCGCGGCATCATCCCCTCGACCGAGAACCTCGTCATCGCGTTCTGGCACGAGATCGCCCCGCACATCCCCGCCCCGGCCCGGCTGCACTGCGTGCGGCTCTACGAGACCCCGCGCAACTTCGCGGAATTTTTCGGCCCGGCCCACCTCTGATCTTCCGGGCGGTTGCGTCACCCCGCCTCCAACCAAAAACGTCCCGCCCATGAAACAGATGTATTTGCACCGTTCGAACTGCGGGAAGCTGCCGCCGATCAAGCGCAGCTACGACCGGAAGTTCAAGCCCACCGCCGCCTACCGCGCCACGCTGCCCGACATGATGGAGGTCGCCCACGAGACCATCCAGGGCGTGCACATCCCGATCCAGCAGGTCGGCATCCACAACTTCAAGCTGCCGCTCAAATACCGGACCAAGGGCGGCAAGACGCTCACGCTCGAGACCAGCGTCACCGGCACCGTCTCGCTCGAGGCCGACCTCAAGGGCATCAACATGAGCCGCATCATGCGGACCTTCTACGAGCACCAGAACGAGGTCACGACCGGCGAGTGGATGGGCAAGATCCTCAAGGCCTACCTGCGCAAGGTGGAGAGCAAGGACGCCCGCCTGAAGATCTCCTTCTCCTACCCGATGCTCCGGCCCAGCCTGCGCACGAACCTCACGGGCTGGCAGTTCTATGACGTGGCCTTCGAGGGCGTGATGACCCGCGACGGCCGCTACCGCCGGTTCATCCACTTCGACTTCGTCTATTCCTCCGCCTGCCCGTGCTCGGCCGAGCTGACCGAGCACGCCCGCGACCGGCGCCAGGCCTACGGCGTGCCGCACTCGCAGCGCAGCAAGGCCCGCGTGACCATCGAGGAGGCGGACGGGAAGAAGATCTGGATCGAGGATGTCCACGCCCTCTGCCTCAAGGCGCTGCAGACCGAGACGCAGGTCATGGTGAAGCGCGAGGATGAGCAGGCCTTCGCCGAGCTCAACGGCGCCTACCTGAAGTTCGTCGAGGACGCCGCCCGGTTGCTCTACATGGAGTTCGACCGCGAGAAACGCATCGCCGACTTCCGCATCGCCTGCTCGCACCTCGAGTCGCTGCACTCGCACGACGCCGTCAGCGTGATCTGCAAGGGCGTGAAGGGCGGCTTTACCGCCGACTTCATGGACTTCGGGTCATTGCTTTGCTGACGCAAAGCAAACGCCAAACTCCAGAAGTCCAAAGGCCAAACAAACCCGCAAAATGGGAAAATCTAAATATTCGAAATCTGTTTGGCGTCTGGGATTTGGCGTTTGGAGTTTTTCCACATGAAATCCGCGGGAAAATCTGGCCCGCTCGTACTCATCACTGGCGCGTCACAGGGAATCGGTGCGGCCATCGCCAAGACCTTCGCCCGGGAGGTGAAGGGCGTCCGGCTGGCGCTGGTGGCGCGAAGCGTGAAGAACCTGAAGACGATCGCAGGAGCCTGCACCAAGCTCGGCGCGAAGGCGGAGGCCTTCGAATGCGACGTCAGCAACGGGGCCTCGGTGGCCCTCATGGCGGAGGACGTGACGGCGCGCTTCGGGGCGGTGGACGTGCTGATCAACAACGCCGGGGCCTTCGCGATGGCGCCGTTTGCGGAGACGAAGCTTGCCGAGTTCGACCGCCTGATCGCGGTCAACCTGCGCAGCGCGTTCCTGGTCACGCAGGCCTTCCTGCCGGCGATGCTGGAGCGGAAGCGGGGTGACATCTTCTTCATGAGTTCGATCGCCGGGCTGGGAGCGTATCCGCAGGCCGCGGCGTATTGTGCCGCGAAGTTCGGTGTCACCAGTCTGGCCAAGGTGCTGCGCGCCGAGACGAAGGACCACGGAGTGCGCGTGTGCTGCGTCCACCCCGGGGCGACGTGGTCGCCCTCGTGGGCGAAAAGCGGGGTGAAGGCGGAGCGCATCATGCCCGCCGAGGACATCGCCCGGGCGATTTTGGACGTGTACCGCCTCGGCCGCCGCACGGTCGTCGAGGAGATCGTGCTCCGGCCGCAGCGGGGCGACGTGTAGGGAGTCCGACTCCTCTCAGCCAACTGATTTGCCGCCACGGATGGCGCAGCTGCGCCAATCCTGACGCAAACGTCAGCTTGATCGGGTGGTCTCCCAAGGCCGAAGCCGGAAAATGATATTGTGCAAAAGGCGCAATGTCTTCTCCCCGGATTCTGGCTGTTGCTGGCGGTGGCGGCCAGCGGCCAGACCGTGGTCACCTGGACGAGCAATTCGGACGACCGCTGGAGCCGCGCCGCCAACTGGTCGGGCAGCAACCGGCCCGACTCCAACAGCGAAATCGCGCAATTCGGCAGCGGAGGGCAGCATAATCCGGAACTGGACAGCAGCTCCTACACGGTGCGCGGCATCCGTTTCAACGCCGGTGCCGGCAGCTATACCGTCAATGACGACAACGGCTCGCGCCTCCTCAGGGTCGGCAATGGTACTTCCGGTTTCGTGGAAAATCTTTCCGCCAATAACCAGGCCATCAACATCGCCACGCTCCAGTTTCAGAGCGATTCAACCATCCGCACGACGGGAGCAGGCGGACTCACCATCGATTCCAATCTCACCGGCACCAATCGCGACCTGACCTTCAACACGGCCAGTGACATCACGGTGAGCGGCAACATCACGACCGGCAGCGGCACGCTTACCAAGCAGGGCATGGGAAACCTGAATCTCTCGGGCGCCAACACCTACACCGGTACCACCAACCTCGATGCTGGTGCGATCATCCTGCAGGGCTCGGACGTCTTCGCCAACTCCAACCGCGTGGACATCGCCGCCGGCGCCAGTCTCCGGTTGAACGACTACAGCGACACGATCGCGCGGCTGACCGGCGCCGGCACGGTGGATTTCGGTGCCGCCGGCACCGGCCGGCTGACTCTGGCCTCAGGCACCAGCACCTATGCCGGCGCCTTCACCGGCACCGGCGAACTCGTCATCGGCGTGGGCGCCACCCTCACGCTCGGGGCGGACTTCAGCAACCTGAACTTCAGCATCACGCTTGCCGGCGGCACCCTGCGGCTGGCCGGCAACAGTCTGACCTTGGGGGCGCTGAGCATCTCGGACAACTCGATCATCGATTTTGGCTTTGGGGGCGCGGATTCAACCCTGGATGTGCAGTCGCTCGGATTCAGTGCCACGGACATTGCGCTGACGGTGCAGAACTGGAGCGATGCCGCCGATTATTTCTACAGCCAGACGGCTTATGCCCAGGGTCTGGCCCCGCTCGACCAGGTGGAATTCCAAGGCTGGAGCACCGCCGACACCAAGTGGAACACCTATGACAGCCAGATCACGCCCGTGCCTGAGCCGTCAACCTACGGGGCCGTTTTGCTGTCCGTGATGCTTGGTGCGGGCTGGTGGCTGCGCCAGCGTCGGGCGGCGGCCTGATCCGGCCTTGTCAGCGGAGGCAAAATGAAATCGATTGTTCGCAGTACCGACCCGGAAGCGGAGAACACCATGCCTGCGACCAGCGCCCCCCCCCATGTCCTCATTGTGGAGGATGAGCAGAAAACCCGGGATTCCTTGGCCGAGGGCCTGCGGCTGGAGGACTGGCGGGTGACGACGGCGGTTTCCGGTGATGACGCGCTGACCGCCGTGGAGCAGTCGACCTTCGACCTGCTGGTCCTCGATTGGATGCTGCCTGGTCAGGATGGCCTGGTGGTGCTGCAGCAAGTCCGCGCCCGGGGCAACCATGTTCCGATACTGTTGCTCACCGCGCGCCGGTCGTTGGATGACCGCGTGGCCGGCTTGGAGGGTGGGGCGGACGACTATTTGCCCAAGCCTTTTGCCTTTGCCGAGCTGCTGGCGCGTTGCCGGGCCCTGCTGCGGCGGCCCATCCTGAGCAGTGGCCCAGCCCTGCTCTGCGGCGACCTGCAGCTCGACACCCGCACGCGTTCCGCCCAGCGGGCCGGTCAGGAAATCCAGCTCACCCCCCGCGAGGTGGACATCCTGGAATACCTCATGCGCTACCAAGGCCAGAACGTCACCCGTGAAATGCTTGAGCGCGACGTCTGGAAACAGGCGCGCCGGTTCACCTCCCTCGACAACGTGATCGACGTGCAGATGATGCGCCTGCGGCGCAAGATCGACGTGGAGGGGGCGGAACCGCTGATTCACACCGTGCGGGGCATCGGGTATTGCCTGGGCCGGACCAACACATGAAAGACTGGTGGAAACACCGGACGCTGCGGTTCCGGCTGGCCCTCTGGTATGCCCTGGGCGGCACGGTGCTGCTGGCCGTGTTCAGCGCCGTGCTCTACGGGTTCGTCGCGCAGCGCATGGCGCGGCCCCTCAGTTATCACCTGCGGCAGGACCTGGAGAAGATCCAAGCCCGCCTGAAAGTGGGTTCCGGCGGGCGAATCGAGTGGGAGGGCCGCGTGGTGCCGCCCGAGGCAATCTGGGACACCCGCAATCCCTGGTTTGAGCTTTGGGACGAGCAGGGCCGGCTGGTGCGCCGCCTGTGGCCCTTCACCGAGAACCGCCTCGACCGGTTGCCGGCGGCCCCGACCCGCGGCTCCGACACGCTATCCGTCTTTCGCATCGCCCCGGATATTTCCGTGCGGGTTTTTTCGACGCCCTACGCCGTGCCCGGCGCGGCGGAACCGTGGATGATCCGCGTGATGCGCATCCACGAGCCGGCGGCGGACGCGCTCGGGGCCTTGCAGGCCATCATCTTCATCCAGCTTCCCGTGGTGGTGGCGCTCCTGGTGGTGGGTGGATACTTGATCACGCGGCGCTGGCTCAAGCCGCTGGAGCTGATGGTGGAGCGCGCCGAGGGGATCACGGCCGACAACCTGGGCCAGCGCCTGCCGGCGGACGACAATGGGGACGAGCTGGGCCGGCTGGCCGCAGCGTTCAACCGCACGCTGGGCCGCCTGGAGGATTCGTTCCGCACGCTGGATCGCTTCGTGGCCGACGCTTCGCATGAATTGCGCACGCCGCTGACGACATTGCGCAGCGTCGGCGAGGTCGGGCTGCGGCGCAGCCGCACCGTGGAGGAATACCGCGAGATCATCGGCAGCATGCTCGAGGAGGCGCAGCGCCTGCACCGGCTGGTGGAACGGCTGCTGGAGCTGGCGAGCGCGGAAGGCGGAGGCAAGGCGGTGCATCGCGAACCGCTGCAGCTCGACCAGTTTGTCACGGCCTGCGTCGGGGAGATCGGCATCCTCGCCGAGTACAAGAACCAGGAGATGGTGGTTTCCGTCGCGCCCTGCCACGTGCACACCGATCCCGTGCTGCTGCGCCAGGCGCTGCAGAACCTCATCGACAACGCCATGAAATACAGCCCGGTGGGCGCGACCATCCGCATCACGGTGGCGGAACAGGGAGGCGAAGCCCGCGTGGCGGTCACGGACGAAGGCCCCGGCATTCCGCCCGAGCAGGTGGCCAGGCTGGCGGACCGGTTTTACCGGGTGGAAGATTCGCGGGTGCGGGGGCGGGGTGGCTTCGGTCTCGGGCTGGCCATCACCAAGGCCTACCTGCGGGTGATGGGTGGCCGTTTGGAAGTCAGTCCCGGCGAACCGAAGGGCAGTTGCTTCAGCATCGTGCTGCCGACCGGGGCGGGTGGCTGAAGGAGCGGCTTACATGTCGCCGAGGTGGCGTGGGTCGGCCTCGAGCTCGTGGCAGGCGCGGAGGAACGAGGCAGCGCTCCAGGCCTGGTAGGCCTTGCCCATGGGCCGGCCGGTCTGGCCATGGGCCCACTCGTTGAATTCCCACTCGTGGTCACGTCCGAGCTTGTTGAGCTCGGCCAGACGGAGAAGCTCGCGGCAGGCGACCTCGTGGAAGCCGAGGCGGTGGATGAAGCGCACCCACAGCCCGCCGATGAAGGGCCAGATGCCGCCGTTGTGGTAGTGGTGCGGGAGGTTGAGCAGGTTGACGGTGTAATAGGCGCGCCAGTCGGGATCGCCGGCCTGCACGACGGGGTAGAGGTTGGCGACGGGCCAGGGCTGGTTGACGCCGACGCCCCACATGAAGCGGAAGGCGGTGCGCGCGCGGTCGACATCGAGCACGTTCATGAGAAAGGCCAGGATGTTGCCGTAGGGATCGCAGCGCCAGTTGAAGCCAAAGGGCGTGATCTCGGCCAAAAGATACTGGGTGTCGCCGAGGCCGCTCTGGCGGTCGGCGAAGCGGTTGGCGCGCGGGCTGTTGGCGTCGGGTGCGGTGGTCGGCCAGAAGATTTCGAGCAGGCGGCTGCGGATCTTCTGGGACCAGCGCAGGTACTCGGCGGCCTTGTCGAACTGGCCCATCAGCTCGAGGATGCGACCGTAACAGATATTGGCGCGGAACCAGAGCACCTCGTCGTAAAGCACGTTGTAGCTGCGGCCGAAGAGGTCGGTCCAGTCGCCGGCCTCGGGGATCTCGAGCAGGCCGTCATTGTTGGAGTCCTGGGCACTGAGCCAGTTCATAATGCTCTGCAGGCGGTCGGCGTGGCGGTAGAGCAGGGTGTGGTCGCCGGTGTGGTGGGCGAAGTTGTAGAGGGCGATGATGACCCACAGGCCGCTGTCGATGGAGGCAATGTTGCCGACGCCGGAGTAGTCGGGCTCGCCGGTGTCGAGGCGGACATTGGCGGGGATCTGGCCGTTGGGCGTGGCGGCGTTCAAGAGGGTCTCCAGCGTGGCCACCTGCGCGGTGCGGATATCCTCGGCGTCGAGGTGCAGGGTGTTCCAGACGGTGATGGCGCCGTCGCGGGCCCAGACGCTGCGGTAGTTCACGTCGGTGCCGGTGACGGTGTTGTCGGCGAGGGAGCAGGCGGAGAAGCCGAGCGGGGTGATGTTTTTCCGGAGGGCGACGAGGGCCTGCTCGTAGGCGGTGCCAAGGAACTGCCGCTCCTTCTCGCTGAGCGAGCCGAGCTTGGTGCCGGTGAAGAGCATGCGGAAGCCCGGCTCCATGTCGGTGCGCTTCTGGCGGGTCTTCTCCTTGGTCGGGATGACGCAGACGATCCCGTAGTGGCAGAGGCCGTCGAGGACGCCGTCGGCGAGGATCTGGCGCGAACTGTAGGTGGGGATGTCGACGGTGGCCTCGAAGAGCTCGGGCAGGGCGTTCTCGACGATGATGCCGCGCACGCCGGGCAGGCGGAACATGCTGGTGTCGTTGCCCGTGTCGCCTGCGACCAGCACGGTGTCGAGCGGCACGCCGAGGCGGGCGCACAGCCAGGACAGGGCGCCGCCCTTGGTGGCGTGGTGCGGCAGCACGTCGAGGTCGCGGCCGCTGGAATAGACGAGCTTCACCTTGATCCCGGCCGCGGCGAGCTGACTTTTCAGGTCGCGGATGGCGGTGGGGGAGGCGCGGTCGAGGAACCAGCTCGACTTGAACGCGTGCTGGAACTCGTCCGGCTGCAGGCGCACGCCGGGAAAGCGGCAGGTGATTTCGCGGACGCGGGCCAGATCCCAGCCGTCGGCAAGGTGGGCGTGCAACTCGTCAAGCATGCGGCCGGCCCGAGTGTCGAAGACCTGGGTGCCGACGCCGCCGATGAAGAAATCGGCGACCGGGAGGGTGCCGTCGTCCACGAAGCGGCGGAGGTCGTCCACCAGGCGGCCGGTGTTGTAGACGAGCAGGGGCCGGGCCTCGGGGGAGAGGGCAGTCCAGGCGGCCTTGAACCGGGCGGTGGACTCGGGGTTGCCCAGCAGGGTGCCGTCGAGATCGCTGCTAAACAGGCGGATGGCCGGGGAGGCGGGCAGAGGGCTCATGTTTCAGTCACCGTCGTTCCAGGGTTCGTCCCACTCGTTGTCGGTGAAGGCGAGGGCGGTGGCACGTTTCTCGATGAGGCTGGTGAGCTGCTGGGCGATGCCGGTCCAGGTGAAGAGGCTGCGGGCCTTGTGCGCGCCCATGCGGGCCAGCCGGTTGGACAGTCGCGGGTGCCGCAGCACCTTGACGATGGAGATGCCGAGGTCCTCCTTGTCGAAGGGGTCGGCATAGAGCGCGTGCCGGCCAAACGTGATGGCCCGGTACAGGCCGCCGTGGGTGGTGACCACCGTGGGCGTGCCGCAGGCCATGGCCTCGATGGCGGTCATGCCGAACGGCTCGTAGCGGCTGCTCAGCACGAAGACGTCGGCCGCGCGGTAATGGTCGGCCAGGTCGGCGTCGGCCACGAAGCCCGAGAAGATCACGCGTTCGGCGAGGCCGCGCGCCGCGGCCTGCGCCTTGAGGTCGTCGAGGATCCTCTGCTCGCCGGCGTTCAGTTCGGTGCCGCCGACCGCCAGGTGCAGGCGGGCGTCCGGGAGCCGCAGCGCGACCACCGAAAAGGCGTCGATCAGCAGGTCGTAACCCTTGTTGCGGGCCAGCCGGCCGATGGCCAGCACGACCTTGCCCTCGTAACCGAGCCGCTTGCGGATGGCCGCGCGCGACGAGGCGCTGACGGGAAAGAAGCGGTTGTCGTCGTACCCCGGCGGAATCATGTGCACCTGTTCGACGGGCGCACCGTAGTCCCCGGTGATCATGTCCACCTGCGGCGGCGTGGTGGCGATGACCTCGTCGCAGTGGCGGTAGAGGAGGGTTTCCTCGTTGATGCGCTGGGTGAAGTTGTATTTCAGCTCGAATTTCCCGGCGTCCTCCGGGAAATCCTTTTCCATCAGCTGTTTTTTCCACAGGCCGACCGAGTGCGGCGTGTGGACGTGCGGCACGTCGAGCGCCTCGGCCAGCCGGGTGGTGGCGAAGCCGGCGTCCCAGTAGTGGCTGTTGAGGAACTGGTATTTCAGCCCGTGCCGCTTGATGAAACGCAGGGCGTTCTCCGACCATTCGCCGAGGTGCCTGACCAGGTATTCCTTGTCGAGGAAGTTGCGGCCGCCGCAGGGGACGCGGATCACGCGGACCCGGTCGTTGATGACATCGAACTCGGGCTGGTCCTCGAAGCGGCGGGTCCAGATGTCCACCTCAAAGCCGAGCTGGGCGAGTTTCTTGGAAAGTTCGAGGACGTAGACCACCTGGCCGCCGGTATCGGCCGCCCCCAGGGGCGGCACGGCGGCGACGTAACCATGAGTGGAGACCATGCCGATGCGGGGCAGGGCAGTGACGGAAGGAAAGACGGAGTCTGTCATGAAAGCCATCTTTGGTGTCCCCCGGCCAGACCGGCAAACTTCCCACCCTGACAATATGTTCAGAAACCGGCCTGGCTGGCGCAGCGACCGCGCCAGAGCCGGCTTGTCACGATCCCGGGCTACAAGCACAAAGTCAGGGCATGCCGCCAATCCGCCAGAGCCACGGGCGGAGACTTGCCCCGACTCGATTATCCGGACAGAAAGCCAACATATGTCCGATCTGCGTAAAACCGTGCTTGTGGTTGAGGACGAGGCGTCCATCGCCGAGACCATCACCTATGCGCTGCAGACCGACGGCTTCACGCCGTTGTGGAAAACCACGGGTCGCGAGGCGCTGGCGGTGTTGAAGCAGCAGCCGGTCGCGCTGGTGGTGCTCGATGTCGGCCTGCCGGACATGAGCGGCTTCGAGGTTTGCCGGGAGATGCAGAAGCTCGGCGCCCCGCCGGTGATTTTCCTGACGGCCCGCAGCAGCGAAGTGGACAAAATCGTCGGTTTGGAACTCGGCGCCGACGACTACCTGGCCAAGCCCTTCAGCCCGCGCGAGCTGACGGCGCGGATCCGGGCAATCCTGCGGCGGGCCAGCGGGAAGGGAGTCGCGTCACCGGCTTCGGCGCCGTGGGTCCACGATGAGGCGCGGTGCCGGATCACTTACCGGGGTCGCGCGCTCGACCTGACGCGCAACGAATACCGGCTGCTGGCCTCGCTGCTGGCCTCGCCGGGCCGGGTGTTCAACCGCGACCAGTTGATGGCGGCGGCATGGGACGATCCCGGCGCGGCGCTCGACCGCACCGTGGACGCGCACATCAAGACCCTCCGCGCCAAGTTGCGCGAGGCGGCGCCGGACGCGGATCCCATCGTGACGCACCGCGGGCTGGGTTACTCCCTGCGCGAGGAATGAGAATCCGCACGGCCATTTTCGGCGTCTACGTGATCGCCTCGGCGGTCGGGTTCGCCGGCGTGATGGGGTTGGTGTTGCGCGACGTGCGGTTGCGCTATGTGGAATCGATGCGGCGGACCCTCGGCGACACGGCGGCCTACCTGGCTGCATTCGCGGCGCCGGCCTCCCCCGATGAAAACTGGCCGCAGAAGCTCGCGGCGCTGCCCTCGCGCGTGGATGTGCTGCGGGTCTTCGCCTGCAATGGCGAGGGCCGGGTGGTTTTTGATTCGGCCGGGCGCGACCAGGGGCAGAAGTATGCCTGGAGCATGACCGGGGGCGGCCGGGCGGCGTCGGAGAATTACACCGTGGTCAACGTGGCCGAGGTGGGCAACGAGCTGCGGGTCGTGGCGCCGGTGCGGCGTGCCGGCGAATTGGTGGGCTGGGTCGGGGTCGGCCGGCCGCTGGCCTCCATCGTCGAGGGCGTCCAGGCGGCGCGCTGGCGCCTGATGGGTTATGCGGGGGCGATTGGCCTGGTGATGACCGTGGCGGGGTGGTGGATTGCCGCGCGACTGACGCACTCGCTCGAGCGGCTGACGGTCTATGCGCGAAACGTCCGCGATGGCCGCCCGGCCGCGCCACCCCAGTCGAGGGCCCGGGAGATCGCGGAGCTCAGCCGGGCCTTCGAGGAAATGCGCGAAACCCTGGAGGGCCGGCAGCAGGTGGAGCGTTACACGCAGACTTTGGCGCACGAGGTGAAGGCTCCACTGGCGGCCATCCGTGGCGCGGCCGAGTTGCTCGACGAGACCATGCCGGTGGAGCAGCGGCAGAAATTCCTCGCGAACATCCGCACGGAATCGGCCCGCATCCAGCGGATCATCGAACGGTTGCTCGAGCTCTCATCGCTGGAAGCGCGCAAGGAGCTGCGGCAGACGGAGCGGGTGCCGGCGGTCCGGATTGCCACCGAAGCGGCTGAGGTGGTGCGGCCCGCTTGTGCCGCCCGGGGCGTGACCCTGCAGGTGCGGGAAGGTCCCGAAGCGTCCGTGCGCGGCGAAGTGGTGCTGTTGCGCGAGGCCCTGGTGAACCTGCTGCAGAACGCCTTCGAGTTTTCGCCCGCCAGCGGCGAAGTGACACTCAGCTGGACCAAGGACAACGGCCGGGTGGTGTTTGTGGTGGAGGACATCGGCCCGGGCGTGCCCGACTACGCGCTGCCACGGGTGTTTGAGCGTTTCTATTCGCTGCCGCGTCCGGGCACGGAGCGGAAAAGCACGGGGTTGGGGCTGGCGTTGGTGCGGGAGATCGCCCACCTGCACGGCGGCGAGGCGACGCTGGCCAACCGGCCGGCGGGCGGGGCGCGGGCGACACTTTCAATACCGGCGGAGAGTTAACCACGGAATACACGGAACACACAGAAGGATTAGATCTTACAGGAGGAAACAGAGAGAACGGAGGATTGGTCTAATCAATCTCAGTTGCCTCCGTTAGCTCCTGTGAAGTGGTGTTTTTCTGTGTGTTCCGTGTATTCTGTGGTGAAGAGAGGCTCTTTTTCGCCCGATTTCATCGTCCCTTCACACGGGCTTCATGGAAACCGGGCAGAGTGGGGGCATGGACAATGCACAACCTCCGCTGCTCAATCCGCCAGCCCCGCGCCGCCGGCACACCGTCACGCTCAAGCTCCTGTTCATCACCGCGCTGGTGCTGGCGCTCCACCTGCCGCTCAGCCTGATCAACGGCCTGCGGCAGGAGCGCAGCCGCAACCGTGAGGAAGCCCATGCGCGGCAGGTGCCCGCGCGGGCGATCGAAGTGCAGCCCCGGACGGCGGCGGCCGAGCCGCCTTACAATCCCGCCGTCGCCGCGGCGGAGGGCTACCGCATGGTCGAGCGCTCGCTGAAGCACAGCGTGCTGGTGCTGACGCTCGTGTTCACGGCGTTCTTCCTGTTCGAGACGCTCGCCGGGCTGCGACTCCACGCCATGCACTACGGGCTGGTCGGGGCCGCGCTGTGCCTGTTTTACCTCGCGCTGCTGGCCTTGGGCGAAGTGCTGCCGCCCGGCCTGGCCTACGTCGGGGCTGCGGTGGCCTCGTCGCTGCTGATCGTGTGCTACAGCGTTTCGATCCTGCACAGTTATGCCCGGGCCGCCAGCATTGCCGCCTTGCTCACCGCCGAGCACAGCGTGCTCTACGTGGTGCTGCGGATGGAGGACTACGCGCTGCTCGCGGGCACGGCGTCGCTCTTTGTTGCGCTGGCCGGAGTGATGTTCTTCACCCGCAACGTGGACTGGTTCGCCCAGGAGGCGGGCAAGGAGGCGCGGGCCTGAAGGCACTGCTCGAGTCCGGGGAGCTCCGCGACGAGCTGCCCGGTAAAAAGGCGAAGGAATCACGTGCGCACTAAAGTCGCTGTCGCGCTCGTGATCCTTGGAGGACTTTTGATTCCCTGGATCACACGACCGTCTGGTCGCGCGATGTTGGAGATTAGGAATGTCACCAGGACGGCTGAAGCGCATGCCAAGGCACCTTGGCTGCCTTTTCGAAGCGGATCTCTCCATGTGTCAGTCGAAGGGCGTATGGATGGCAACAGCCGCCTCCATATCTATTCAAATCACAATCGCGACTATTCCAGGATAGACCTGAAGGAAGGAAAGATCAGCGAGCACTTTAGCGCTTCCGAGGCTTGGGTTGATGACTTGCGCGTCGTCTTCGAGCCTCAGGGTGCCAAACAGGGCGAACTGAGGATAACATTGTTGTGCGGTCGAATATCCAAAGACCGGAGCGTTTTAAAATGAACCATGGCTATTCTTGGACCGGATCGAAGGATTCATGTTGGGGGACCATTCTGGTGCTCTCGAAAAGCACCGGCAACTTCACGGCAGGCGCTCGATCCTCTCGATGCGAACGGGCGGGGTGAGTTTCTGGCCGTCAGCGGGGGCGGCTTGGATTTTCCGCACGATGTCGAGGCCCTTGGTCACGCGACCGAAGGCGGCGAAGCCCTGGCCGTCGGGGTTGCGTTTCCCGCCGAAGTCGAGCTCGGGCTGGTCGCCGACGCAGACGAAAAAGTCGGACGTGGCCGTGTCAGGACCGGCGCGGGCCATTGAGATCGTACCATCGAGGTGCTTCAGGCCGGTGACGCTCGTCCGCTCGAGGGCGATGGCCGGGTCGTCTTTCTCGGCGAACTCCGGGTTCACGCCGCCTTGGATGACCTCGATCTTCACGGGGTTGTTCGGCTGGTTGTCGGGATGCAGCGTGACGGTGCGGTGGAACTGCCCGCCCGTGTAGCGGCCGGCGTCGACGTATTTCAGGAAGTTGGCGACGGTGGCGGGCGCCTTGGCAGCCGCGAGTTCGACCTCGATGACACCCAGCGTCGTGTCGATGCGGACAAGGGGTGCGGCGGCCGCGCTGGTCGCGAGGGCGAGGAGAAGAAAGAGCAGGGAAGAGGATTTCATCGGGGGGACGGTGCCGGATCGATCCGGCGCCAGATCGTGACCTGGCGCAGCCGGGTGACGACTTCCCAGCGGCCGGGCAGGTGTTCGCGGACGACGCTCTCCTCGTGGGGGTAGAGCGCGGCGTAGAGCACGCGGTGGTTGCGGGTGAGCCAGGTGTCGAGGCGGGCGGCATCTGCCGGCGTGAGATAATTGGGGATGATGAAAGGTTGGTTGGAATAATACAGGACGGCGCCCGAGACCTGATACGCGATGAGCACGGCATCGGGGGGCAGTTGTTCCGCGACCCAGCGGCCGGTTATCGGGTAGACCCGGTCATCAAGCTCAACGCTCGTGGCCCGGAGATCACGCGTCCAGGAGAACATCCAGCCAGCCGCGGCAAGGAACAGCAGGAGCGCGACCGGCAGGCGCAGGATGCGTCCGCGGGCCATCTGGTCGGGTGCGGCATCGGGCGGCAGCAGCCGGGACGCCAGAAACCAGGACGGGTAGTTGATTTGCTGCAGCACCAGCGCGGCCGCGATGCCGAGCGCCGGCAGCGCGGGCAGGATGAAGCGCAGGTACCACCACGTTTCCTTGCTGGGTTCGTAGGCGGCGTAGAAGAACACGAAAATACCGGCCCAAGCCAGCAGGGCGCATTTTCTCCGCCAGTCGATCTTCACCCAAGGCAGGGCGACGGTGGCCAGGGCGAGGGGAGTCGCCACCACCGGCACCCACGTGGCGTAGTGCCAGAGGGTGGGCGCCAGATGGGCGGCGGCGAACAGGCTGCGCACGTCACCGTAACCGCTCGTCACGTAGCTGCCGTAGAGCGCGTGGTTATAGCCGGCGAGGAAGAGCGCGCCCGGCAGGCCGCCGAGGCCGAAGGCGATCCAGGTGCGGAGCCGCGGCGGCAGAGCGAGCGCCACCGGCAGGAGCAGCAGCATGTTGGTCGGCCGCACCAGCACGGCGACGGCGAACGCCGCCCCGGCCCCGGCCGCCCAGCCGGCGTGCCGGCTGGAACGCAGGGCGCAGAGCATCACCGCAAGGGCCCAGACGGCGGCGACGAGGTCGCTCATCGGCTGGAGGGCGTGCATGAGCACCAGCGGCGAAAGCGCCCCGAGCAGGGCCACGCCCGTGCTCCAGCCGGGGCGAACGCCGAATTCACGGCCGGTGAGATAGAGCAGCAAGGCAAAGGCCAGCGCGGACGCGACCCCCACCAGGGTTGAGGCCGGTCCGAGCCCGATAAGCCAGCCGGTGGCGATGAAGTGCAGCGGCAGGCCGACCGGATAAGTGGGCCGCAGGTTCTGCTGGGTTGCGTCGAGCAGGAACCCGAGGGGGACGAAATGATCGCGGGCCAGCACCTCCGGCCCCATCCCGTCCGGCACGCGCACCGGGGTGGTGAGCCGGCCGGCCAGCATCAGCCGCGCGCTGTTCATGTAGCCGGAGGCATCCGAGGCGCCGGCATAGGGGCAGTGATACCAAGCCAGGTACAGGGCGTAGAGGAGGGCGAGGCCGGCGAGGAGAAACAGCCGGCCGCGAATGGCGGGGTCAGGCATGGGTGAGAGTGAACACGGTCACTTCGGGGCGGACATTGAAGCGCACGCGCAAGAGATGGCCCACGCCCCGGTTGATGTAAAGTTTGCGGCCGTCGGCCAGGGCGAATTCCCCGGCGGTGTAGCGGCGGTTGCGCACGGGCAGCAGCGGCGGGGGCAGAAAGGGGGGCTTGCACTGTCCGCCGTGCGTGTGGCCCGAGAGGATCCAGCCCTGGTAGCCGAACCAGCCGAGCAGATCACAGGTGTCGGGATTGTGGCTGAGCACGAGGGCCGGTGCGCCCGGGGTCAGGGAAGGCAGCACGCGTTCGGGCGAGAAACGCCCACCCCACAGGTCGTCGAGTCCGACAACCGTCAGGCCCGCGACCACGGCGGCCTGATTGCGCAGCACGGTGCAGCCGGCGTGCGAAAGCAGGTTGACGACTTTGCGGGCGACCGCCGGTTCGGACCAGTTTCTGCCATAGTCGTGGTTGCCGAGGATGGCGAAGGTTCCGAGCTTTCCCCGCGGGAAGCCGGCGGTGACGGCCCGGGCCTGCTCGAGGGACTTCGGTCCGACATAGGAAATGAGATCGCCGGTGTGCACGACGAAGTCGGGAGCCAGGGCGGCGACCCGGGCAAAGATTCCCGCAATATAATCGTCGTCCACCTGCGGGCCGATATGGATGTCGCTCAACTGCACCAGGGTTTTTCCCGCCAGCGCCGGGGGCAGGTGGGCGATGGGCAGGTCGCGCCGGACGAACTCCACCCAGGTCGGTTCGATCCGCCACGTGTAGAGTCCGGTCAGGACCGGTGCCGCGATGAGTCCGGCGAGAAAACGGCGCCGGGTCAGCAGCTGGCTCATCGTGAATCGCGGCGGGATCAGCGATCCGGCCCTACAGCAACGATTGCTGGTCGCCGGTCGCGGCCTTGAGGCCGATGGCCCCATAGCCCTTGGCGGTGAGGATGCGGCCCTGCGCGGTGCGGGCGAGGTAGCCTTCCTGGATCAGGAAGGGTTCGTGGACCTCCTCGAGGGTTTCGGCTTCCTCGCCGACGGCGATGGCGATGGTGCCCAAGCCGACCGGGCCGCCCTGGTAATTTTCGGCCATGAGGCGCAGCACGCGCTTGTCCATCTCGTCGAGGCCGGCGGCATCGATCTCGAGCAGCTCGAGCGCGGCGGCGGCGACGGGCCGGGTGATCCGCCCCTGGGCCTTCTCGGAGGCGTAGTCGCGGACGAAGTTGACGAGGTTGTTGGCGATGCGCGGCGTGCCGCGGGCGCGGGTGGCGATCTCCCGGCCGCCGCCGGCGTCGAGCTCCACCTTGAGCAGGCCGCAGCTGCGTTTGACGATGCCCTCGAGCGTGACGCGGTCGTAGTAGTCGAGCCGGGTGTTGAGGGTGAAACGCGAGCGGAGCGGCGCGGTCAGCAGGCCGGAGCGTGTGGTGGCGCCGATCAGCGTGAACTTCGGGATCGAGAGGCGCACGCTGCGGGCGTTGGGGCCCTGGTCGATCATGATGTCGAGGCGGAAGTCCTCCATCGCGCTGTAGAGGTATTCCTCGACGGTCTTGGGGATGCGGTGGATCTCGTCGATGAAGAGGAGGTCGCCCTCCTCCATGCTGGTGAGCAGGCCGGCGAGGTCGCCCGCCTTCTCGATGACGGGGCCGGAGGTGACACGGACGTTGCGGCCGAGCTCGTGGCCGAGGATGAAGGCGAGGGTGGTCTTGCCGAGGCCGGGCGGGCCGGAGAGCAGGATGTGGTTGAGGGCCTCGCCGCGGCGCTTGGCGGCGCCGACCATGACCTGGAGGCGCTCGACGGTCTTGGGCTGGCCGGCGAAATCGGAAAACGAAAGAGGGCGGAGAGCGGCCTCCGAAGGGGAGACGGGTGCAGTAAGGGCCCCGGTGATAAAACCCAGGCCGGTCGCCGCGGGAGCCGGCGCCGGTATTGCGGACTGCGGATTGCGAATTTTGGATTGGCTCACGGGAGAGTCAGGTTTGTCGCGGGGATTGGCTCAATCCGCAATCCGCAATCAGAAATCCGCGATTCACTTCCATTCGACCTCCGCGCCGAGGCTGCGGAGGTTCTCGACGAAGTTCGGATGTGCGCGGCGGATGGTGTCGGCGTTCTTCACCACGGATTTGCCGGGGATGCTGGCCGCGACCATGTAGAGGGCGACGGCGGCGCGGATGATGTAGGGCGCTTCGACGGTGGAGGGACGCAGCGGTTTGGCGCCGAAGACCGTGATGCGGTGCGGGTCGCTGACGACGACGTGGGCGCCGAACTTCGAGAGCTCGGACATCCAGGTGAAGCCGCCCTCATAGACCTTGTTCCAGAACATGACGGCGCCCGACGAGCGGACGGCGAGGGCGATCATGCAGGGCAGCAGGTCCACGGGGAAATAGGGCCACGGGGCGGCCTCGATCTTCGGGAGCAGGTTGGACGTGAAGGGTTCCTCGACGACGAGCTTCTGCTTCCGGCGGACGATGGCGGTGTCGCCCTCGTGCTCGATCTGCACGCCGAGCTTCGCGAAGGAGCGCGTGATGAGGTCGAAGTGGTGCGGGAGGGAGTTCTTCACGCGCACCTCGCCGCCGGTGATGGCGCCGAGCGCGAGGAAGGTGACGATCTCGTGGTGGTCGGTGTTGATCGTGAACGTGCCGCCCTTGAGCGCCTTCACACCGGTGACGGTGAGCTGGCTGGTGCCGAGGCCCGAAATCTTCGCGCCCATGGTGGCGAGCACGGCGCAGACATCCTGCACGTGCGGTTCGCTGGCGGCGTTGAGGAGGACCGACTCGCCCTCGGCGAGGACGGCGGCCATGACGAAATTCTCGGTGGCGGTGACCGACATGTAGTCAGGCCAGTGGCGGTTGCCCTGGAAGCGGCCCTTGAGCGAGAGCGTGAGGCCGTCCTTGTTTGAGGCGATCTTGGCACCGAGTTTTTCGAGAATCTCGAGGTGCGGATCGAGTTCGCGAATGCCGAGCGAGCAGCCCTTGGCGTTGGTCGGCAGGGAGATTTTCTTCATCCGCTGCAGGAGCGGGGCGAAGAGCAGCACGGAGGAGCGCATGCCGGCGGGCAGCTCGCCGTTGAGGCGGCCGGCGTCGAAGCCCGAGTGGTCGATCGCCATCGTGCCGGCGGCGCGATCCCAGGCGATGGCCGAGCCCTGTTCGGTGAAGAAGGTCACGAGCTTCTCGACGTCGGTGATGTTGGGCACGTGGCGGAGCGTGACCTTGGCGTCGGTCAGCAGCGTCGCGCAGAGGATGGGCAGGACGGAGTTCTTGTTGCCCGACGGCGTGATGGTGCCGCTCAGGGGTTTGCCGCCGTGAATGATGAGATCGGCCATGGGGCGAAAATAAAAAAGGCGCCTGCCGGAGCAGACGCCTTGAATCGATTCGCGCGGGGCGCGCGGAGCAAGGTTTAAGTGGCTTAGACGCCGCCCTGGCTGCTGCCCTCGGAGCGATAACCGCCGGAGCCGCCGCCGCTGCGACCGCGGCCACCGCGGCCGCGACCACGGCCGCCTTCGCCACCACCCTGACCGCCGCGATTGCGGCCGCCACGGTGACGACGATGTTCGCCGCCTTCGCGACGGGCTTCGCCATTCGAGCTGCCGGCCGTGACCGGCGCAGGAGCAGAGGAGGAACCGCCGAAGAGGGACTTCAGCCAGCCGATAAAGCCGCCGGACTTCTGCGGGGCAGAAGCGGTGGAGGCGGTGGCGGACGGGGCATAAGCCTCGCTGCGCGGAGCGGAATTGCGCTCGCGGGGCGCGCCACCGAAGTTGGTCGGGGTCGGCACGTAGGTGTGACCGGGGCGCACGTAGAGGAATTTCTCCGGGATGGAGGCGGGATCGAACGGCTCGGCGGGGCGCTCGGAGCGCTCTTCGCGGCGGGGTTCGTCGCGGCGTGATTCCTCATGACGGGGGCGTTCGGAACGCTGCTCGCGGGCGGGGCGGAAACCCTCGCTCTCCCAAGTCTGGGCGGGCGGGTGCTTCTGCTGCTCGGGCTCGAGGATGTTCAGTTCCGCCGGCTCCTCGTTTTGGACGGGAGCGGGGGAGGCAACTTCCTCGGCGACAGGCGCGGAGTATTGCTTGACGGGGGCAACCGGAGCGACCGCCGCCGGGGCGGCAACGGTTTCGGTTACGGGTTCCGCCGCCGGGGTTTCGACCGGGGCGAACGGGTTGGTGTATTCACGCGGGGCGTTGATGACTTCGATCGCGGTGGGCGTGTATGCGCTGGAGGCGGCCGTGGCGGCTGCGGGGGCGCTGGAACGTTTACCTTTGCCGCGGGCCAGGCCAGAGCCGCGGGTTGAGCCGAAGGTAGGGAACGCGGCGTCTTGCGCCGGGGTGGTCGCGGTGGCTTCGGCAGGAGCACCGGACGATTCTGTGGAGGACATGTCTATGTTGTTGTTTGTGAAAGCGCCAGCCAGGGGGCGGCGCGGATTGGGATGCCAGCCGGAGCTCGGGATTCGTGCTCAACCCCTCGATTTCGCGCGGGGCAGACAGCGGCAATAACGAGCCAAAGTCGCCCGCCCGCCCTCTCAGGGCAACGTTATTTTTCCCGGGGGTGGGGCTTGCCAGCCGGAAAAGGGCCGCTCAGGCTCCGTTTCCATGGACAAACTTGAAGAGATCTTTCGTATGCAAGATGCGCTGAATAAGCGCATTGGAGTGAATCTGCCCCCGCCGACCGACGAGGAAAAGGCCAAGTGGATCCTCAACTATACCCGGGCCATGCAACAGGAGACAGCCGAGCTGATCGACAGCGTGCCGTGGAAGTGGTGGGCCAAGTACCAGAAGTTCGACGAGCAGAACGCGAAGGTCGAGGTCGTGGACCTTTTTCACTTCCTGGTGTCGCTGGCGCAGACCCTCGGCATGACGCCCGACGATGTCTACCAGGCCTACCTGAAGAAAAATGCCGTCAACCACCAGCGGCAGGAAAGCGGCTACGTGAAGAAGGACGAGGCCGACTCGAAGCACATCTGAGCGCGGCATGAGCCGCGCTCAAGTAACAAGTTTCAAGGGACAAGTAACAGGAAAGTGCAGGGGATCCTTCCTCGTGGCACTTGATCCTTGTTACTTCTCGCCGTCAGACGACGGCCACGAAGCTACCCGTGAACTCGACGGCGGGTTTGCCGTTGGCGCCGGGGACGACGGACTCGAGGTCCATGCGGGCCTTCTTGTGGCGGCGCAGGTCGTTCAGGAATTCCGCCGCGGCGTCCGCGGTCGGGCGCTGGCAGACGGCGCGGAAGGTGGTGCGCACAGGCTGGCGGTAGTGGGCATGGCTCTGCTTGACGACGACATGACCGTCGATGCCGCCCTCATGCAGGAGCGTCCACAGGGCCGCGTAGCAGGCGAGGGTGGGGAGCGCGTGCAGCGCGCCGCCAAACGCCGAGCCAAGGTGGTTGATGTTGGGTTCGAGCGGCGCCTCCAGCACGAGCTGGTACGGGCCGGTCTCGATCACGCGGATGCCCATGGCCTGGGTCAGGGGAATCTTGGCGTGGAGGAATTGCTCCAGAGCGGCGGGGGACAGGCTGGCGGGAACGAGATCGCTCATGCGGGCGTGTTGGTAGCGGGCGCCGCTTTCCCCGCCAAGCCGCAAGATGCGGCTCAGGCGACGGGCTCGCCGAGCACCGCGCGGAGCTGGGTCGCGAGATCGTGCAGTTCGAACGGCTTGCGGATGATGTGATTCACGCCGGACTGCTTGGCATCGACCATGGCCTGGTTGTCCAGATAACCCGAGGCGAGGATCATCGGGAGGCCCGGACGGATCAGGGTGAGCTGGCGGGCGAGTTCCACGCCGGTCAAGCCGGGCATGGTGAGGTCGCTCAGCACGGCGCAGACTTCGCCGGGGGCGGCGCGAAACGCGGACAACGCCTCGAGGGGACTGGCGTAGACGGCCGGCAGGAAACCGAGCCGGCGCAACATGCTGGCGCCGACGCCCCGCACATCCTCGTCGTCATCGACCAGCATGAGGCGGCGGCCCCGGCCAAACTGACCGGTGGGGAGGACCAGGGGCGGCGTGGTGGGGTTCACCGGGCGGGCGGCTCCGGCCGCAGCCGGGAAGTAGAGATCAAAGACCGTGCCTTTGCCGGGCGTGCTTTCGGCCACGATGGCACCCAGGTGATCCTGAATGATGCTGTAAACCATGGTCAGGCCGAGCCCGGTGCCCTGGCCGGTTTCCTTGGTGGTGAAGAAGGGCTCGAAGATGCGCTTGAGCACGGTCTCGTCCATGCCGCTGCCGTTGTCCCGCACCGAGAGCCGCACGATATGCTCGGCCCGCACCTGCGGGTGCTGCCGGCGCACCTCGGTGCTGGGGCTGACCCGGGCCAGGCTGACGGTGAGCACCCCGCCGCGCTCGCGCATGGCGTGCACGGCGTTCGTGCCCAGGTTCATGAGGATCTGGTGGATCTGCGCCGAGTCGCACAACACCGGCGGGCAGTCGGGCGCGATCTGCGGGCGGATCTCGATGGTGGCGGGCAGGCTCGCGCGGAGCAGCTGCAGGGCCTCCGAGATGACCGGCCCGAGGGCGAGCGGCTTGCGGTCCCGCGGGTTGTGGCGGCTGAAGGCGAGGATGCGGGCGACGAGTTCGCGGGCGCGCCGGCCGGCCTTGGCGGCTTCGGCCAGCCCGGCCCGGGATGGGTGGCCGGGCGGGATGTCCATCTCGGTGAGCTGCAGCTGGCCGAGGATGCCGGTCAGGATGTTGTTGAAATCATGGGCGATGCCGCCGGCGAGCGTGCCGAGGGCCTCCATCTTCTGGGCCTGCTGCAATTGCGTCTCGAGCCGGATACGCTGCTGCTCGGCCTGGCGCTGCTCGGTGACGTCCTGGTTGACGCCGTAGGTGCGCACGGTGCGGCCGGCGGCATCCTTCACGACGGCGATCTGGACGAGCATGATCCCGCGCGAGCCGTCGGCCCGGATGAACCGGTGTTCGACCCGGCTGTTATAGTCGGGGTCGGTGGTCGCGCTGGCGGCGGCGATTTCCCGGCCGACGACGGCCATCTCCTCGGGCGGGATGAACCGGCGCGCGTAGTCGTCCGCCATCATGGTGTGGCCGCCCTCCTGCACGGCGTTCGTGCCGAGCAATTGGAGGAAGGTGTCGTCGAAGGTGAAACGGTTGGCGGCGAGGTCGAGTTCCCACTGGCCCAGCCGGGCCATGCCCATGGCGAGCCGGAGCCTTAGCTGGGAATCATGCAGCGACTCCTCGCTCTGGCGGCGGGCGGTGATGTCGCGCAGGACGGTCAGCCGGAGATGGCGGCCGCCGATGACGACCACCTTGGCCTGGGCCTCGGCCTCGAAGCGGGAGCCGTCCTTGTGGAGGAAGGTGAGCACATAGAGGGCGTCGCTGTTCGCCGCAACGGCGGTGGCGACGGCGGCGCGGGATTCGGGGGCGACTAGCCGGACCAGCTCGGTGCCGATGAGTTCCTCTCGGGTGTAGCCGAAGGCGCGCAGGGCCTCGGCGTTGAAGTCCAGGATCCGGCCGTTTTCGCTGACGGCCATGCCTTCGAAGGCCACGGCGAAGAAATGGCGGTAGAAAGTCCCGTCTTCCGGCAGTGAGACACCCTGCCCTGAAGTGGAGGGTGTGGCGGGAGGATTCATGATTGGCTCATTGGTGCAATCGGTCGCCAACGAGGTGACTTGAGTCATTTGTGACATTAGCAGGCCGCCTGGGTTGCCGCCTAGTTGGACCAAGGTCACATGGCGGTGGACGAGATACGAATTGCCGATACCACGTGGAAGGGGTAGAAAAGGGGCATGTCGCAGGATCGCGCATCTTCCCGCCGACGCCGCGTCCTCTGGATCGCAGTCGGGGCCTTGCTGCTCTTTGCGGTCACCGGATTTTTCATCCTGCCGCCGATCGTTAAGACCCAGCTCGAGAAGCAGGGCAGCGCCCAGCTGGGCCGGACGCTCACGGTGGGCAAAGTCCGGCTGAATCCCTTCGCCCTGTCCCTTACGATCGAGAACCTCGATGTGCGGTCGAAGGAGGGCAACGGGTCATTCCTCGGCTGGAACCGCCTGTACGTGAACTTCGACCCGGTCGCATCCGTGCTCGGCACGTGGACCTTCGGTGCGATCGAGCTCGACGGCTTTCACGCGACGGCGCAGTTGCGGCGGGACGGCACCTTCAGTTTCCACGACATCCTCCAGCGGCTCAACGCGCTCGCCACGTCGACCGACACCAAGGGGCCGATGCTGCCGCCCCTGCGCATCGGCAGCCTGAAGGTGGTGCAGGCGCGGCTGGACTTCGCGGACGAATCGCGGGCGCGGCCCTTCACCACGACCTTCGGGCCGGTGTCGCTGGCGCTGACGGAATTCCGCTCGGTGGGCCGGCGGGGCGCGCCCAACCACTTTGCGGCAGTGACGGAGGCGGGGGAGAAGTTCGAGTGGACGGGCACGCTGACCGGCGAACCGTTCCGCACCGAGGGCAGCTTCGCGGTCGAGAACTTCAGCCTGCCCAAATATGCCGCATATCATGGCGATCGCGTGAAGGGCGAGATCCGGGATGGAAAGCTCACTTTCCGCGGGCGCTATGTCATCGATCTGGCGGAGGGCGCCCGGGTGGTGAAACTGTCCGGCGGCGAGGTGCAATTGCGCGGGCTGAAGCTCGCCGATGCCCCGGCGCCGGACGGCGTGGTGGCGGCCGACCTGCCGGTGATCGATGTCACCGGCATCGAGGCCGACGCACTGACGATGAAGGCCACGATCGCCACCCTCGCGGTGACTGGCGGCCGGCTGCAGGCGGTGCGCAGCCCGGAGGGGGCGATCAACCTGCTCACGATGCTCGAGCCGACACCGGCGGCGCCGGCCGTAGCTTCGGCCCCGGCGCCGGCCTCGGCCGCAGCCTTGCCGGATTTCCTCGTCGGCGAGGTTGCCGTGAAGGATTTCTCGATCGACGTCACGGATCGCGCCGCCCCGCGCCCCGCGCAATTGTCGCTCGGCGGGCTCCAGGTCTCGCTCAAGAACGTGACGCTGGCGGACGGGGCGGTCATGACGCTGGCGGCGGCATTCAACTGGGCCCCGCAGGGGACGGTGAAGGCCGAGGGGACGGTGGCACTCAAGCCCGAGGTGAAGGCCGACCTGAAGACCGACGTCGCGGCATTCGCGCTGCTGCCGCTGAGCCCGTACCTCGAGCAGTTTCTCAACGCACGGATCACGCAGGGCACGGTTTCCACGTCGGGCACGGCGCAGGTTGCGCTGGTTGGCGACGTGCCGGCAGTCGGCTATGCCGGCGACGTGGCGGTCGAGAAATTCGGCTTGGTGGACGGCGTGCACAACGAGGAGCTGGCCGGCTTCGCCTCGTTCACGCTCACGGGACTGAAGGCCGCCACCAGTCCCAAGCTCGCCGTCTCGCTCGCGGAGGTCAGCGTCGCGGCGCCCTACGCCCGCGTGGTCGTCAGCGCGGATCGCTCGATCAACCTGCTGTCGGTGCTGAAAATGGACACGCCCGTCGCGCCGGCCGCCGGAGAAAAGACGCCGTCGGCCGATGCGCCCGCGGCCCCGCCCACACCCGAACCGCCCGCCGCGCCGCTGCCCGACATCAAGATCGGCCGCGTCGTGATCGCCGGCGGCGAGTTCAGCCTGCAGGACCAGTCGTTCGAGCCGAACGTGCGGACGAGGATCGACAGTTTCGGCGGCATGATTGGCAGCCTTTCGTCAGACAACCTGACCCGGGCCGAGGTCAACCTCACGGCGCTGGTGGACGGTGTGGCGCCGGTCATGATCGCCGGCAAGCTCGACCCCTTCGGGGCGAAGCCCTTCGTCGAGATCGAGATCGACGCGAAGAACGTGGAGCTGCTGCCGTTCAGTCCCTACAGCGGCCGCTACGCCGGCTACGAGCTGGCGCGCGGCAAATTGAGTTCCAACCTGAAGCTCAAGCTCGACGGCAAGCAGCTCGATGCGACGGACCTCATTGTCGTGAATGGCTTCACCTTCGGCGCACCGGTCGAAAGTCCCGACGCCACCTCCCTGCCGGTGCGGCTGGGCGTGGCGCTGCTCAAGGATACGGAGGGCAACATTGTCATCGACGTGCCGGTGTCGGGCAACATCGACGACCCGGAGGTGCGCCTGCGCAAGGCGATCACCCGGGTCATCGTGAACCTGCTGACGAAGGCGGCGACGTCGCCTTTCGCGCTGCTCGGCTCGCTCCTCGGCGGGGGCGGCGAGGAGCTCGCCTTCCAGGAATTTGCGCCCGGGCTCAGCCTGTTGCGCGCGGACGAACGGCCGAAGCTCGAGAGTGTGGCGAAGATGCTGAACACGCGCCCGGCCCTCGGCCTGGCGATCGAGGGTTCGTACGACGGCCCGGCGGACACCTACCAATTGCAGCGGCTCAAGCTGGTGGACTTTGTCCGCCGCCGGATCTGGGAGGAAAAGCACGCGGTGAATCCCAACATCCCGCCGCCGGACCAGCTGGAGGTCACGCCCGAGGAAAACATCGCGGCGATCCGGAGGTTTTACGATGCGAAGTTCCCGCCCGGCACGAAATTTGGCGCGCCGCTGCCGGAAAAGCCGCCCGCGGTGGCCGCGCCGCCGCCACCAAAGAAGAAGACTTTCATCCAGAAGGTGGTGAGCATGTTCGCAGATGAGGAGACCCCCAACCCCGAGGAACAGAAGCTGGCCGAGGTGAAGGACGACTATGCGGCCGCGCTGGCGGTGGCGGCGGAGACCGGGTTGCCCCTCGAGGAGATGGTCGGCCGGCTGGCGCAGGAGGTGGCGGTGACGGAGAGCGACCTGCAGGCCCTGGCCACCGCCCGGGCGGAGCGCGTGCGCGACTACCTGCTGAAAGAGGGCCAGATCACCGCCGACCGCATCTTCCTTACGCAGGGGACGGAGGCGGCGAAGCAGAACAAGGGCCCGCGCGTGTTCCTGTCGCCGCAATGACCGGAGTCGGCCCGGAGGCCGGCGGGATTTTTTAAAAAAATGTCCGGAATCGACCCGTTCGTTCGTTGTTCTAATGAACCGTTTCCCCCATGAAGAAATCTGCCCGACCTGCCACCCAGCATCTCCTGTTGCTCCGCCAGCCCGGTCTTGGCCCCGTGCCCGGTCCGGATGATATGGCGAAAATCATGGCCCGCTTCGGAGCCTGGATGGCCGGGCTCGAGGGCAGGGGCCTGGTGGCGGGAACCAACGGGCTGGATCAAGCCGGCAAGATCCTGCGCGGGCCGGCGGGGGAGACCGTGGTGACCGACGGGCCCTACGCGGAAGCCAAGGAGGTGGTCGGCGGCTACGTGCTCCTCAATGTGGCGACCATGAGGGCCGCCGTCGCCATCGCGAAGCAATGCCCCGGGCTCGATTACCGCATGGCCGTCGAGGTTCGCCCGGTGATCCGCCGGTGACGATCGTTTTCGGGGCTTTCCCCTTTCCGCTTTCCGCCTTCCACTCCCGGCATGGACTGCCGGCCAAATTGCGGGGCGTGTTGCATCGCGCCGAGCATCACCTCGCCGATCCCGGGCATGCCCAACGGAAAACCCGCCGGCGTGCGCTGCGTGCAACTGCGGCCGGATCACCGCTGCGCGCTGTTCGGGAAGCCCGAGCGCCCGGCGTTCTGCGTGAGCTTGCGGCCGACGGAGGAAATGTGCGGAGTGAATCGCGAGGAGGCCATGACAATCCTACACGGGCTCGAGATTGCGACGGCGCCGGATCGGGCGCAGCGATAGGTCTGATAGGACCCATGCGACCGATGGGACTTAGGCGGCCGCGCTGCGCGGGGATTAATGCCCGGCGCCGGGATCGAGGTCACCGGGCTTGAGCAGCGGGGCGAAGAGGGCCTTGTTGGAACCCTTCATGTAGGCCTCCTTGGCCTCGACCGTGCCGTCCTTCACCCGGTTCATGAGGCTGTTGTCCATCGTGATCATGCCCTCGTCCTTGCCGCTCTCGATGATGCCGCGGATATTGGCGATCATGCCGGAACGGATGGTGTTGGGCAGGGCCTCATGCTGGAGCAGGATCTCGTGCACGGCGACGCGGCCCTTCGGGATTTTCTTGCACAACAGCTGGGCGACGACGCCGGCGAGGCAGCCGGCGAGCATGACGCGCACCTGGTTCTGCTCCTCGGCGGGGAAGGTGTTGATGATGCGGTCGACGGTCTTGGGGGCGTTGTTGGTGTGGAGCGTGCCGAAGACGAGCATGCCCATCGAGGCGCAGGAGAGCGCCAGCTTGATGGTCTCCATCTCGCGCATTTCGCCGAGGAGCACGATGTCGGGGTCGTGGCGCATGGCGCCCTTGAGTGCGGCGCCGAAGGTCTCGGTGTGCTCGCCGACCTCGCGGTGGACGATGACGGACTTCTTGCACGTGTGGACGAATTCGATGGGATCCTCGATCGTGATGATGTGCCGCGCGAGGTTGTCGTTGATGTAGTCGATCATCGCCGCGAGCGTGGTGGACTTGCCGGAGCCGGTGGGGCCGGTGACGACCACGAGGCCCTGGTCGAGGTGGCAGAGTTTCTTCAGCGCCTCGGGGAGGTTGAGCTGGCCGAACGAGAGGATCTTGGCCGGGATCTGGCGGAGGACGGCGGCCTGGCCCCAGTGGTTGTAGAGGAAGTTGGCGCGGAAGCGGGCGAGGCCGGGCACCTCGTGGGCGAGGTCGAGGTCCTTTTTCTCCAGGAAGTCCTTCCAGCGCTTCTCGGGGCAGATTTCCTTAAGGAGGGCCTCCATGTGCTGCGGCGTGAGCGGGGTGTCGCCGATGGGTTGAAGCGAGCCGGAAATGCGGGACTTCGGGGGCAGGCCGACGGTGAGGTGCAGGTCGGAGCCGCCCTTGTCGAGCATGGTCTTGAGGAGGGCGTCGATGGCGGCCATGGGGGGACTAGCTGAGAGCTGAGAGCTGAGGGCTGAGAGCCAGAAGCTTGGCCACAAAAAGCACAAGAAGCGCAAAAAAAGTCCGAGAGATGACAGCCAGAATGTTCAGCCCGGTTCCTTTTGTGTCTTTTGTGCTTTTTGTGGCCATAGGGTGGATCGGGTTTGGGATCACTTTTTCGCGGCGGCGGGCGGGGGCGGGGCGGGGGGCGGGTCGATCTTCACGCGCACGTTCTTGGTCGAGACGTTCGCGAGCGCGGTTTCCTTGGTGATCTTCTTCTGCTGGTACATCTCGAGGACGACATTCTCCATGATGCACATGCCCTCCTTGACGCCCGTTTCCATCGTATTGCGGAGGCCCGAGGTCTTGCCGTCGCGGATAAGGGCCTGGATGGCGGTGTTGGAGACCATGATCTCGCAGGCGCAGATGAGGCCGCCTCCGACGGCGGGCAGCAAGCGCTGGCAGACGACGCCGCGGAGGCTCTCGGCCACGCTGGCGCGGATCTGGGTCTGCTGGGCGGGGGGGAAGACGTCGAGCAGGCGGTTCAGCGTCGTCGCGGCGTCGCTCGTGTGCATGGTGCCGATGACCAGATGGCCGGTCTCGGAGGCGCTGATGGCCATCTCGATGGTCTCGAGGTCGCGGAGTTCGCCGATGACGATGACGTCGGGGTCCTCGCGGAGGGCGCCCTTGAGCGCGGTGAAAAAGGACCGGGTGTGCGGGCCGACCTCGCGCTGGGTGACGTTGCAGCCCTTGGGCAGCTGGACGACCTCGATGGGGTCCTCGACCGTGATGATGTGGTCGGTACGCTGCTCGTTGAGCTCGGCGACCATGGCGGCGAGGGTGGTGGTCTTGCCGGCGCCGACCGGGCCGGTGATGAGGATGAGGCCGTTGTGGTAAGTAAGGAGCTTGCGGATGGCGTCGAGGTTGCGCAGGCCGAGCTCGTCGAGCTTGGGCATGGACGACGGCACCATGCGGTACGAGCCGGAGGGCCCCCACTTGTGGAACATCAGGTTGACGCGATAGCGGTTGTCGGCGTCGAGGGCGAGGGCCAGGTCGTAGTCGCGGCGCTCGAGGAACAATTTCTTCTGGTGCTCGGCGAGGAGGACGGTGTTGAGCCGCAGCGATTCCTGATCGGTGAGGGTGTGCTCGGTGATGGCGGTGAGCACGCGGTGCTTCCGCATGAAGGGCTTGGAACCCGCGGAAAGGTGCAGGTCGCTCGCGCCGTATTTCCCGGCGTCGATCAGCAGCTGGCGGACGGCCTGCGCGAGGTCCTTGTCATCGAGGGAGCCGACCTTATCGAACGGAAACTGGGGTGCGCCGGCGGCGGCTGGCTTGGCCTTGGCGGCGACAGGCACGGGCGGGGTGGACGCAGCGGACTCCTCGAGCGGGTTGCCCTCGGGCGGACCGAGGGCGGCGCGGGCCATGGCGTCACCGGCGACGGCCTCGAGCTTGTCCACATCGCTGACGATGCTCTCGTCGATGAGCTTCTGGGCGAAGTCCATCAGGGCGGCATCCTGGCCAAGCATGCGGATGACGGTCAGCGCCTGGTCGCGCGTGAACAATTTCTGGTCAAGGCCGAGCCGGATTAGCCAGAGAATCTCGTTGTTCATGCCAGAAGGATGGGCGTCATGCTCTTCAGGAGAATTGCTTTGGCAAGGCCGGACTAGACGGGCCCGCTTCGCCGGGAAATCACAAATGCCAAAAGTCCAAATGCCAAACAGACCCAAAATCAAAAATCACCGATGGCTGGCCGGTATCCGGGGATTCGGGTGTGTTTGGCCTTTGTGATTTGGCTTTTGGAGTTTTCGCGGAGCGATTTATTCGTTTCCGTTGACGGCCTTGTACGCGGTGGTGGCGACGATGGCGCCGGCGAAGCAGGCGACCAGGTAGATCCAAAGGCTGCCCCACGCGACGATCCCCATCAGGCAGAGGCCGAGGGCGACGGCGGGATTGAAGGCGCCGCCCGAGACGCCGCCGACGGCGTAGGCGCCGGCCGTCACGGTGAAACCGATGGCGGCGCCATAGAAGGAATTGCCGCTCGTGCCCTTGGCGGTGGCGACATTGAGGATCACCCACATGAGGGCGAAAGTGAACACGAACTCGGCGAGCAGGGCGGGCAGCACCTCGGGGGTCATCGGGCCGCCGAGGGCGGCGGCCTTGGCCACGAGGCCGGTCTTGAGGGCCTTGACCGCGAAGGAGGCGACGCCGGCGCCGGCGAATTGGGCGGCGAGGTAGGGTACGATGTCGGAGGCCGGGCATTTGCCGCGCAGCCATGCCCCGATGGTGACGGCGGGATTGTAGTGGGCGCCGGAGACATGGCCGCCGGCGTAGATCATAACCATGAGCACGGCACCGATGGCGATCGGGGCCATGGCGCCCGCGCCGGGGGCGATAACCGTCATGCCGATGGTGAAGACGAGGAAGAAGGTGGAGATGAACTCGACGAGGTATTTTTTCATGGGGTGGGTGCGTGCGGTTCCATCCCAATCCGGCCGCGCCGCCCGGTCGAGCCGGAAAGGGTGGGACTTCTTGCGCCGGACCGCCGCCGGCTGACGGCGGACCCCGGGCGGGGGTGGGCAAACCCGGGGCTTGCTTGCGGGAGCCGGAGGCGATTCCCTGACCCTTTACCAAAATGAAACTCATCGACCTCAACCGCCAGGGTGGCATCGGCGCCAATTCACTTCTGCTGATGATCGGCGATCTCAACATCCTGGTCGATTGCGGCCTGAACCCGAAGACCCCGGGCCTCGGCGCCCTGCCGGATCTCTCCCTGCTGCGCGACATCGAGCTCGACCTCATCATTGTCACGCACTGCCACCTGGATCACATCGGCGGCCTGCCCGTGGTCATGCGCCAGCATCCCAAGACCCCGGTGCTGCTGACCCAGTCGAGTCGCATGCTGATCGAGAAGATGCTGCACAATTCCGCCAACGTGATGCAGAAGCAGAAGGAGGAGGACAACATCCCCGGCTACCCGCTCTTCACCCACAAGGAGATCGAGGGGTTGGCGCGGCGCTTTGTCGGCCTGCCGTTCAAGAAGGTCAAAAAGATCAGGGGCAAGCGGGGCGAGATCGAGCTGATGTTCCATCCCTCGGGCCACGTGGCCGGCGCCACCGCCGTCGAGATCCACCACGGCCCGCGCAAGATATTCCTCACCGGCGATGTGCTCTTCGAGCACCTGCGCACGCTGAAGGGCGCGCATTTTCCCATCGGCCACTTCGACACGCTGATCATTGAGACGACCCGTGGCATGACGGAGCGCGCCTACGGCAAGGAGCGCGTCCACGAGATCGCCCGGCTCATGGACTCGATCAACGACACGATCGCCAAGGGCGGCTCGTTCCTGCTGCCCGTGTTCGCGCTGGGCCGGATGCAGGAACTGCTGGCGGTGTTCCATGACGCCCGGCGCTTCGGCCGGCTGATCGACTGCCCGATGTACGCGGGCGGACTCGGCATCGGGCTCTCCGAGCTGTTCGATGAGATGTCGCGCAAGACCAAGGACGTGCAATTCGACCGCCGCATCCTCCACGACCTGAAGCTGCGCAAGCTGCCCAAGAAGATCATCCCCGGCCAGGAGCCGCACCAGAAGGGGCTCTACATTGTCAGCTCCGGCATGCTGGTCGAGCGCACACCCAGCTACGCCCTCGCCTCGGGCCTGCTCGGCCACACGCGCAACACGATCGGGTTTGTCGGCTACTGCGATCCCGACACCCCCGGTGGCAGGCTGCTGGCGACGAAGCCCGGCGCGAACTTCCTGTTCGAGGCCCTGGACGTGAAGGCCAAGGTCCGGGCCCGGGTGGAGCGTTTCGAGCTCAGCGGCCACGCCGAGCGCGGGGAGCTGCTGGAATTCGCGGTGCAGACGAAGGCGCGCAGCATCGTGCTCACGCACGGCGATCCCGATGCCCGCGACTGGTTCAAATCCCAGCTCGCCGAGCAACTGCCCAAGGCCCGGGTCATCGATCCCGTGCCGCTGCGGCTGTACGAGGTGTGAGCCGCCCGGCCGGTCCCGTTCCGGCCCGGAACCTTTCCCCGGCCCAGGCCCGGGGGTTTTTGCCAACCCGTTCTTGCGTGCCGGCGCAAGAGGGCCTTTGCTGCCGGCGGTCGGGAAACCCCAAAATCGTGCACACCTTCATAACGAAATGAATCGAGCGCAATTATTGAGGCTGGGCGGGTACGGGATTCCCGGACCGATGGGGCTGCGTCCGAACCGGTATGGCCGACTATAGCGGATATACCATCAAGCGGACGCACTCGCTGGCCCCGCTGACCAGCGTGCATGAGGCCGTCGCCGCCGACGGCCGGCCGGGCCGCTTCGCGCTGAAGATTTTCCATCCGCCGGCCTCGACCAACGTCCGCCGGTTCTACGCCATCGAGGGCTGGCTGCTTGCGGCCGAGCGCCAGCAGCAACAGGCGAAGAAGGACGGGACAGTCGTCGAGGTGCTGGCCTGCGGGCGTTGCGAAGAGGGCGCCTTTGCTATCATCCCGTGGCAGGAGCGCCCACTCGAACCGATGATCAAGACGCTGGGCGCCAAGGGCGACACCCTGCGCGCGCTGGCTGAGTGCCTGCTGAACACGATTGAGCAATGGGAGGCAGAAACCGGCGGACCGCACGGGAACCTGAAGCCAGCGAATATTTTCCTGGGCCGGACCGGGCCGCTGGTCGGCATGACGGCACAGTTGTCCGACCCGGCGTTCCTGCCCGGCGCGAAAATCGAGGCGCTGCGCCAGGCGGATCTCGCGGCCGTCGGCACGATGCTGGCGACGATTGTCCGCCGCCGGTTGCCGGGCGCGTGGCCGATCGAGGAGGCGCCCGAGTGGAAGGCGCTCGGGAACGGCGGCAAGGGCTGGCTGGCCTTCTGCAACTACCTGCTCAACCCGAGCCCGAAGGAAGGCGAGCTCACGATCGCCGAAGCCCGCAAGCACCTGCGCAAGGTCCCGAAGGACGCCAACCCGGTCAAGACGGCGGCGCTGACCCTCGCCGCGGTGCTGGTGCTGGGCTTGGTGAGCGTCGTGGCTTTCGCGCGCTTCGGCAACCCGATCTACATGCCGGACCAGGTCTTTCGTCTCGCGCAAAAGGTGGGCAATCCCCAGATCAAGCGCGAGGCGACACCGGCTTGGATTGAATTGTGCATGGCATGGGATAGCTGGCTGCTCGATCTGCAAAGCAACGGGCCGCGACTGCTTAAGACCGATGACCTCTGGGAGCAAAACGATGACCGCTTCCGCAAGGAACTGGCCGACTTTATGAAGTCGGCCCAAGATTTGCTGCCGGCCGCGCTGGTCCGGGTCCCCGAGGCCGCAAATGAAAAGCGATTGGGTGTGTTGGCCAAATCGCCACCTGAGGCGGTGCTGGATGAAATGGTGGTCCCAAGTGTTTCTACGCAGATCGACTTGGCGGCCGGGAGGATCAGAACCTTGAGGGGCAGTTTGGAAAGCTGGCCGCGCTGGAATCAGTTGCGAGATCTGAAAAGGCTGATGGATCAGAAGACATTCACCAGTACGGCAGCGGAGTTGCAAAAGCGTCTGCCGCCCCAGCGCGGCGACACGAACTATCAAGCGTACGATCCGGCCCGCACGCTGAAATATTTCAACGACCTCTCCCTCGACAACACCGGGGCCTTGCCTCTCGCCGGCCGGTGGAGCGAGATCTCGCATCTCCAAGCCGACATGGAGGCCAGCGGCGCCGAGGGCGACCGGATTCAAAAAGACATGCCCGAGTTGATTCTCAACCGCCTGGCCGACCGGTCATCACTCAGCGATTTTGCCGACTCGCTGATGAGTCCGCTGGAAGAAATGCGTCTCTATCGGAAACAGTTCCTCGATCCCCAGGTGGTGCGGGAACGCTTCCTGAAGGAGTCGCCGCTGCTCAAGGAAACCACAGCGGTGACCGCGGATGATTTCGAGCGGTGGGTACGGGAACTGGTGGAATTTACTCTCGTGCCCAAGACGGAGAAGGATGACCCGCGCCTCGCGGCCACCCTCAGCGCCACCGTCGCCCAGCTGCCGCAGACTGCCGGGGGCTTGGAACCGGATGCCCCCGCGGCCGAGCCCGGCGGCTTGGCCACGCTCAGCGAGCCGGATTTCAAACGCGAGTTCGACGGGCTGACGGCGGGCCTGAAAGCCCTGCGCGATCGTCCGATCGTAAACCGCGATCTGCCGGCAATCCGCGTCGAGACGAGCCAAGTGGCCGGTGCGTTCGATGTGTTGAAGGAACGCGTCACGATTACCCTCACCCTGTTGAAGCCCGAGGTCTGGCTGGCCAAGGTCGCGCAGGCTTACGGAAACTTCGCCGAGACGAAGCGGCGCTGGGCGGCCTGGCAGCAGGCAACCCTGCCCGGCGTGACGCCGGCCTCGCTGACGGGTGAGACCAATCGGCTTCGCTTCCGCGAACTGCGGAGAAGGGAACGCGTTATCAAGGATTGGATCGCCGGGCTCGAAGGACCCACCGGGTTTGCCGCGCTGGCCGTGCCGGATCTCGCGACCGTCTCCGAAGCCACCTCCACGGAGCTGAAGCGGCTGGAAGTCGTGCGCCGGGAGCAGCGAGTCACCGAGGTCGCCACGAAGGCGGCGTGGAACGGCGTCCTGCCTACCGTTCTTTGGGCCGCGACGCCTGCCGATGTGCGGAAGCCGCTGGAAGAGCACCGCACTTGGCTGGCAGCGTTGCCTGATTTCGCCAAGGCCCTCGACGAATTGAGCGCCCTCCTGCTGGCCGGATTTGGTTGGGGCGATGGCGTGCGCGACGTGACGGGACGGTTGGATCAGTATCCCGGCGTGAGCGATCTCACGGGCCGGCCGGGCGAATGGAACGCCGAAGCCAGGCAGCTCCAGCGGCTGGAGGGTGTCAGCGATCAAAACGGACTGACGACGGCGGCGCAAAGCGGCGGGCTTTCCCGGAAACTCATGGCGTGGCGGGGGCTGGGCCGGCTTGCGGGCTGGCCGGCCGGGCCCAAGGATTTTGATCTCGATGGGGGAGTGGTGAAGGCAATGCGTGAGTTCATCGGGCGTGACGTGACGGAAGCCGCGCGCCGGGACGGCCTGCTGGATGAGCTGGCGAGTGGGACGCGTGTGCGGTTCAACCGCGCGGCGCACGCCGCGTCCCGCGATGAGAAGCAGCTTTCCGCCATGTTCGAGCGCATGGAGCCGGTAGGGGTTGCGAAAACGGATCTCGATGACCCGGTCGCCTACAACCACGCGCTCTGGGAGTTCAAAGGGTCCGACTGGAACGAGTCCAACCTCGACCGGTTGCGCGACCGGCGCAACAGATTCGTCGAGGCAGTGGGCACGCTCGGCAAGATCCCGGCCCCGGCCCAGCCCGGGGTGCGGGAATTGGTGGGAAAGCTCGAGGCCATCGAGCTGAAGGAGCAAGACCCGAACCGCGCGCGGACCCCCTCGCCGGGGCAGTTCGGTTGGAAGGAGGACCTGACCGACCACGGCCTGGGCCTCAAAGCCACTTGGAAAAGCGGCGCGAGGATTGTGAGCCTGGAATTCTCCGTCGTGCAGCCGGACGACGCGCCGGCCTTCTACCTGGCGCGGCGCGTCATTGCCGTGGGCGAGTTCATGGACCTCATGAAGGGGCGGCCGAATGACTGGGAGGCCGTGAAGCAGGCGATGCCCGTGTGGGCGCAGACAGAAACCTCCGCCTTGCCTCGGGACATGCCCATTGGCTGGTGGCCGAGTTCCGACTTCAAGGGCGTGGAGTTGAATCCCCTGTGGATTTTCAAACCAGGGGCCCCGGTGCGTGGATTGCTGAATAATCCCGACGCGCGCGCCAGCTCCCCGGCCCTAGAGCAGGCCTTAACAGAGAAGCCTACCTTGAAGAGCCCGCTGCAACAGGTGACGCCGAGTGCGGCGAAGGTCTTCGCGGAAAAAGTGCTCGGCGCGCGCCTGCCCACGCCCAAGGAGTGGCAGGCAGCCTTGCAAATGGTGGGTAAGCCCGCCCAAGGCCATTTCCGTGGGCCGAATTTCCAGAAGCTGTTTAACTTCCTCACAGACTATAAAGAAGGCGGGGTGCCCGTGCTCTGGCGGCCCAGCGAGGGGGTTTTTTACCCGAGCAAAACGGATAAGGACAGGGAGGACGGCCAGGCCAGCGCGACCACGGACGAAAGCCGCCTGTGGTTCCGGGAGGTGGACGACGGACCGAGGTCGAAGGACTTCATTAACCTGACCGGCAATATTTCGATTTTCCTTTCGGACAACGCGGCGACGAGGCCCCAGTTCTACGTGGCGGGCGGATCGGTCCTTTCCCCGCCGGGCATCGATTTCACCCAGCCGCAGAAAATCGAGGCCGGTGGCGGCTTGATCGGCGGCAGGGCCGGCACCGAGGCCTACAGCGACGTAGGCATCCGGCCCGCCTTTGATGCACCGCCGGGGTTCAAGGAGCGCTACAAACTGTATAGGCTTGTGCAGGATCAAAAGTATCTGACATTGTAACCACCCATGCAGCCTGCCTCCGCCAACGACGTGGCTTTAGCTGAACCTGGACCTTGGGCCCTGTCCCTGGGTGAACGGTGGAAGTATCTGCAGACCAGCTTGGCCGGGGAAACGCCGCAGGATCGCCAGGTGTATTTGGAAGAGGAACTGCGCCGGGCCTTGCAGGCCGTGCCGGCTGCCAAACGCGGCGCCTATCTCGAAGCCCTCGCCGCGCGCTATCCGGCCTGGGAAGTAGCCGCCGTGTTCGTGAACAACCCGGCGAAGGTCGCCCGGCAGACGCCCGACGAGGTCATCGCTGCCTTCCTGCAGCTGGTGCCGCAGCTGGCCGGCGAGCAGCGCGAAGGCGTGAAGCAAAAACTCGCCGCCCTCGGGCTGGTCGTTCCGGCTCCCAAGCCGATCGACGGCGAGGCGCTCACCGACCTGCAGGCGAAACTCAAACTCGAGGCCGACGACCCGATCGACGCGCAGCGGCTCGGCAAGCTTTTCGCCATCTATGCCGAGGCCATGCTCATCCTCGACCAGCTCGCCTGGAATGTCTGGCGCAACGCCGCGCCCAAGTCCGCCATCCGGCGCGACACCACGCAGGGCGACCTGCGGACGGTGACGCGGCGCGCGCTGGCGGGGGACGCCGCGATCACGCCGGCCCAGGTGCAGAAGCAGATCGAGGCGTCGCGGCTGCTGATCGCGGGCCTGCTCGCCGGGCTGGGGCCGGCGGGGAAAAATTTCGCCCGCCGCTACACCCAGTCCTACACGCCCGATGCCATCCGCGAAGTGGTGCGGGCGGAGGGGGGCGGGAAGAACGATGCCGCCTTCTGGAAGAAATACACCGACGTGGCGGCCCAGCTGTCCGAGACCGTGATCGAGGACGACGTCCAGGAAGCGGTCGTCAAGTACGCCGAGGATCTCATTCGCGGTTCGAACAAATGATCATCCCGCCGCGCAGTCCGGCCGGTGCTTGAGCCCCCCGTTTTCCCGTCCCCCGTTTCCCCATCCATCACCACCATGTCCGCCAGTCTTATCACCCACTGCGACCCGCTGTTCCAGGCCATCTGCCGCTACAACCGGATCGCGCGCAAAGGCTCGGGCGCCACCCAGGAATACACCCAGGTGCGCACCGAGATTGAGGAGATCTTCGAGGTGCTCGCCCGCACGGCCCGCGGCGACATCGCGCTGGGCGAGCAGTACCGCCGCGTCGAGCTGCCGCTGATCTTCTTCGTCGACGCCATGATGTCGGAGAGCGCGCTGCCCTTCGCGCAGAAATGGAGCAACAACCGCCTCGCCTTCGCCCGCAACGAGCTGTCGGGCGACGAGAAGTTCTTCGTCCTGCTGGATGAGACGCTGGCGGAAAAGAAGGAGGGCACCGACGAGCGGCTGGCGATCTTCTACATCTGCGTCGGCCTCGGCTTCACGGGCGGCAACCCGCCGGAACTCCTGCGCAAGAAGATGGAGGAGCTCGCCCAGCGGGTGCGGGCCTACGTCGACATCGACGAGTCGGCCTTCATCACCCCGGCCTCCTACCAGCACACCAACCTGGCGAACCTGCCGCTGCCCATGGCGGCCAGCCTCGTGCCCCTCCTGATCATCATCGCCGGCCTGCTACTCGTGGTGGTGACGGTCAATGTCTACACCTTCTACAGCGCGTCGGCGGAACTGACCGAGTCGCTCAACACGATCACGGCACACGATCCCGCCGCGGCCAAACACTGAGATCCCCGCCATGCTCAACCAAATTCCCAAATCCATGCAGATGATCGGGGCGGCGCTGGCCGGCATCGCCCTCCTGGCCGGCACCGCCCTGGCCGGCCTGAAGGCGTTCATCATCGCCGTCGCCGGCCTCGGGCTCATGGCCGCCGCGGTCTTCGGGTGGCAGTTCTATGTGAAGTGGCGGGGCCGCCAGCGCTCAAAGGCCATGACCGGCTCGCTCTCGTCCCATTCCGCCGGCCGGCCGAGCGGGCTCAGCGACCCGGCGCACATCGCCACGCTGGACCGTCTGCGGGAAAACTTCTCGCGCGGCATCGAGAAGTTCCAGGCCGTCGGCAAGGACCTCTACTCGCTGCCGTGGTATGTCGTCTGCGGCGAGCCCGGCTCGGGCAAGACTGAGGCGGTGCGGCGCTGCAAGGTCGGGTTCCCCCCGGGCCTGCAGGATGAGATGCAGGGCGCGGGCGGCACGATCAACATGCACTGGTGGTTCACCAACCACGCCGTGCTCATCGACACCGCGGGCAAGCTGCTCTTCCAGGAGACGCCCCCGGGCACGACGACCGAGTGGACGGAATTCCTCAACCTGCTGCGCACCTCGCGCCCGCACTGCCCGATCAACGGCCTGCTGCTGGTGATCCCGTCGGAGAGCCTGATCAAGGACAGCTTCGAGGAAATCGAGAGCAAGGCCGGCAAGATCGCCCGCCAGCTCAACACGATCCAGCGCACGCTCGACGTGCGCTTCCCGGTCTTCGTCCTGATCACCAAGTGCGACAAGATCGTCGGCTTCCGCGAGTTTTTCGCGGGCGTGAAGAACCCGCAGCTGCAGGACCAGATGACCGGCTGGTCCAACCCGGCGCCGCTCGACACGCCGTTCCAGCTGGAGGCGGTGAGCCAGCACCTGGCCGAGGTCGTGAAGCGCATCGGCCGCCGCTCGCTCGGCCTGCTCAAGGACCCGGTGCCGACCGACGCCGGCAAGCGCCGCATGGACGAGGTCGACTCGCTGTTTGCGCTCTCGTCCAGCATCGGCGCGCTCGCGCCGCGGCTGCGCAAATACCTCGAGACCATCTTCGTCGTGGGCGGCCAGCAGGCCAAGCCGCTCTTCCTGCGCGGCATTTATTTCACCTCGGCGCTCACCGAGGGCAAGGAACTGGACACCGAGCTGGCGGCGGCACTGGGCCTCTCCGAGGACCAGCTGCCCGCGAGCAAGGCCTGGGAGCGCGAGCGGTCCTACTTCCTGAAGGACCTGTTCCTCTACAAGGTTTTCAAGGAAAAGGGCCTGGTCACCCGCGCCACCAACACCGACAAGCTCGTCAAGTCCCGCCAGCTGGTCATCGGCGGCGTGGTGGTGACGGGCCTGGTCGCGGTGCTGGCGGTCAGCATTTTTGGCTACCTGGCGCTCAAGTCCAGCGTGGGCAGCGAGCTCGTCTTCTGGCGCGCGGGCGCGCAGGTCGACAACTGGTCGGGCACGCGGTGGAAGCCGGTCGTCAACAGCAAGCTGGAATACACCGGCAACGACATCGTGAAGCTCGCCGACAAAGTCGAGTGGTCGATCGTCCAGTTCCACGAGAACCTGCAACTGCGGGTCAACACCGACATGCAGATCCCCTGGATCTACAAGCCGGTCGAGTCCCTCGCGCTGGGCGCCAACGCCAGCCGGCGGCAGGCCCAGCGCATCCTCTATGAGGCCAGCGTCATCGCGCCCGTGGTCGAGGCCAACCGCGGCCGCCTGGTCAATTCGACCGATTGGACTTCCGCGGATTCGGAGCGCCTCGCCGCCCTGATCCAGCTGGAGGGAGCGATCCATCTCAAGGGCCTGCCCGGCTTTGATCCGGAATATCCCGCCGAGGATTTCTTCAAGCCGCTGCTCGGGCCCTCGGTGGCGGCGGTGCCGGCGGCCAAGGCGGATCTGGACACGCTGATGAAGATCTATGACTGGACCTATACCCGCGGCGCGGGCAAGGGCCAGTGGCCCGCGGCCTGGCTGACGGAGGGCCAAAGCCTGCGGAACAACAAGCCGCTCACGTACGGTTGGGATGGCCTCGAGCGTTCGATCCAGGCCGAACTCACAACGCAGGCCGACACGGTGAAGGCCATCCGGGCCGGCCGGCTCGTGATCATCCGCTTCGCCGAATCGGAAAAGACCTTCCTGCGCGCCGTGGCCCAGCCCCGCACGGGCGCGGCCTGGAAGGACGCGGTCACTTCGGCTTGGGATGACCTCGTCACCCGCCGGGCCGCCGTCGACAAGCTTGTCGCGGACCTGAAGGGCCGCATCGACAGCAAGGAGGATTTGACGCTGGAAGCCGCCTACCGGACTACTGTGACGCGCATGCGGGGCGAGTCCGACCGCGCCTCCCAATTGGTGCGGGCCACGCTGCTCAAGCAAAAGCCGGCAACAGACGCCGCGGCCCAGGCGACGTCGGGGGCCGCGAGCGAATACACCCTGCACCGTGACCTGGAGCGCCGGATCTCCACCCTGAGCGCCCAGGTCTCGACGCAGCTCGAGCAGTTGATGCCGCCTGCCGAGGAAGCGCAGCTGGCCGACCTGGATGCCGTGGCCCTGCTAACCGTCAACGACGGGGTGCCGGCCTATGCCGTGCGGTGTGATGCCTACGCCCAGGCCCTGGAGCTGGCCACCGCGCCGCGCACCGCCGGGTCCAAGCCCGCAGGGTTGGAAGCCCTGCGCGCGAACGCGACCAAGTACATCGGTCACCTGCGGAATGAATTCAGAAACGCGATCAACACCCTGATCGAGGCGACCGGGAACTGATGATTTATTTTCCCATGCCCCCGCCTGGTGCTTTCCCCGCCGTCGGCGGGAAAAAATTAAGGTGATTCGTCCACCGGATTATACATGAGTGATTTTTCCAAGAAATTCCTGAACGAGGACTGGCAGGCGATGCCCGATGCACCGCGCTTCTATCTGTGCGGCTTTGGCAAGCACCCCGGCTGGAACGATCACCTCGACGACATCGGGGTGATCACCGATTCCCTGGTCCGGGCCAAGGCTCTGATCTACGACGGCATCGCCCACCAGGTGGAAAGCGCGGCCTGGTCGAAGGACAACGCGGACAAGATCGCCCCGGGTTTTGACCACGTCATCCACTGGCGGCGCCTGAACGAGTTTCTCACCGGCCTCATGTGGTCGTCCAGTGATGGCAAGGGGCGGTCCCTTTATCCGATGATCACCCTGGCGCATTGCGTGGGTCAGCCGTTCGGGTGGCAGGCCGAGCAGGTGCTGCCGGCGCTGGCCGAGGTGGGGGAGAAGTGCCGCGCCACGAAATTGAGCTCGTCGGTGGTGGCCGTCCTCAATGCCGCCCAGGAATCGCTGCGCGCGCGCGCACCGGAAAGCCCGGCCCTGTCTCCCGCCGGATCCTCGATCGGCGAGAAAAACTGGACCGCCTATTTCCTGCGCGAGCCGGAATTGTTGCGCCGGGTGTTGCACCATCTTTCCGTGAATTTCACCCCCTATGCGCCGGGTAGCGCCGCGTGGTGCGAGGGCAAAAAAATGGCGTCGGCCCACTCGCGCTGCCTGCGCCTGCCGGTCGTGCCGGACGCCACCCCGGCTGAATCGCTCAATGCCTGGCTGTCGTTCCTGACCACGCAGCTCGATCCCGCGGTGCCCTTGCTTGGCCTGCTGCCGACGGGCCGGAACTGGTTGGATGTGATCGTCGGCGAACCAGACCCGGCGGATTTCGTTGTCCTTCGGACCTTGCCGGCCGCGACCCCGGTCGTAAGCAACATTCCCTATCAACTTGCGGCGGAGCGGTCAGCTCATGAGAAGCAGGTTTTCGCCGACCTTGGCCGTGGGCAGTGGCCGAGCCTTTCGTGTCTCAACGGATTTCCCGTGGAAGGCAACCGGGAGGCGGCGGCAAAATTGCTCGCCAGGCTCAGGTTGAATTTTTTCAGCCGGATGCTTCGCAGCTCTCATTCCCCATTCTGAGCCAGCGGGTGCGGCTCCAAATGCCATTGATCTGCGGGTGGATACGGCGTGAGGTATCCCCGGCCGCTACCCGTCCATGGCCATGGACCGGTATGTGTGGCATAAAAATTACGTGACAACGGTCATTAACTCGTTGAGGATGAAAGGTGATAAAGGATTTCGATTGGACAGGGGACTGGCCGCTACGAAATGGAACCCACCTCAACGCACACCAACGGCACCGTTGGTTGTGAGTGCTTCTTGCGCTCACGACTAGGCGATGCATCGCCCTTGATTGCCGGCCGGGCCCCCGGAGTCGTCTCCTCTGCGCGAAAACGGGCGGCGGACCTGAAGGCCGCGCTCAGCGGGCTTTTCATTTTACTGGCCGGTTTGGTTTTCAGCCCGACGGTTGTGGCCCAGGATCCGGCCCCGGCCAGTCCGCCGCCGGCCGGCGGTCCCGGGGTGGCGGTCGATCGCTTTGAGTTCACCTATGGCCTGGCGCATCCCGATCTGCCTCCGCTGGACGAACTGAAAAACCTGACGGTCAAGTCGACCCGCGATGGCAATGTCTTCCGCGCGCCCGCGGCCAGCGGGGCGGAGAACCTGACGTTGAGCGGCATCCCCGAAGGCAGCCAGTTCGACGGGGATGCCTTGCGCGGCATCGCGCAGGATGTGGTGCGCTGGTATAACAACCGCGGCCTCTATGGGGTATGGGTGTCGTATTCGGACCTGGAGTCATCCGCGGCCGGCGTGGTCGACAACCGGCCGGCCGACAGCCGGACCGCCCACCTCGTCATTTGGGCCAGCCAGATTGCCGAGGTGCGCACGCTGGCTCGCGGCAAGCGCATCAAGTCGCAATTCTCCATCAACAATTCCAAGCACCGCCGCATCATCAGCAAATCCCCGCTGCATCCCGGGGCGACCGCGGATGACCCCGGCAGCCTCTTCAACGAGGAGGTGCTCAACGAGTACCTCCGCGGCCTGAGCCTGCATCCGGGCCGCCGTGTGGAGGCGTCCATTGCCTCCGCCGGCCAGCCGGGCAAGGTGGTGCTCGACTACTTGGTGACTGAGTCGAAGGCATGGCAGATTTTCACCCAGGTGAACAACTTTGGCACGGAAGCGACCGGTGTTATCCGGGGCCGGCTCGGCTACCAGGACAACCAGCTCACGAACCATGATGACGTCTTCAACATCGATCTCATCAGCACGCCGGACTTCGAGACCTATGGTTCATTTATCTCCTATCGCATACCGGTGATCCGCCCGGCCACGCTCCTGGCGCGAGTCTACGCTTCCTATGGCGATTTCCTGGCCACCGATGCCACGTTGGATAACCTGCGCTTTGCCGGGCAGAACTGGCTGGTCGGGACCGAGTTCACGAACCGGCTCATGCTTGGGCACGACTGGCAGTTGCAGTCTGTCGCAGGCGTCAATTTCACCCACTACGGCATCCGCCAGCTGTTCAGTGAAACCCAGCTGACCGACGCGTATTCCGACTTCATGGTGCCCTTCATCGGCACCACCGTGTCGCGGGATTTCTATTGGGGCTCCCTGTCCGGCGGCCTGCGCATCGACCACACGCTCGATGGTTTTGCCAATACGGATGCATCCACCGGCATTCCCACCCTCGGTCGCATCGGGGCGGATACCAACTGGACCTCGTTGCGTTGGAATCTCAGCGCCGCGGCCTTTCTTGAGCCGCTCTTTCACCGCACCGACCGGGCCCAAGCCCTCGCCCATGAGGTCTCGGCGCGCGTGAAGGGACGTTTCCTGCTGCGCGGCGAACGGCTGATTCCGCAGGAAGAGGAGCCGCTGGGAGGGGCGTTGTCCGTGCGTGGCTACCCGGAATCCATTATTTCCGCCGACGAGTTCTACGCGGCCACGATCGAATACGCCTATCATATACCCCGCAAATTGAAGCCGGCCGAACCGGGCACCCTCTTTCGCCGGCCGTTCAAGTGGCGTCCGACCCAGGTCGGCCAGATTCCGGATTGGGACCTGACGGTGCGGGGTTTTTTCGATTATGCTTACCGGATCGTGACCCCGCCCGCGGCCGCGGCCGGCACGCCTCCCTCCACCGGGACCAAGCCGCTGAGCGAAACCAACCTGAGCCTGGCGGGCGCGGGTGTCGGTGTGGCGCTCACGATCAAACAGAATTTTTCCCTGCGGTGTGATTTTGGCACGGCCCTGACCGAGGTGGTGGACCCCAGCCTCTTCGAGGATGAGCAGATCAAGGTAGCGAAGGGCAACAAGCAGGTTTATCTGGTCACAAGTTTTGCATGGTAGTCTAAACGCAATTATTTTTAATTAGACCTCACGCTAATGACCCCCCCCTGCCCAAAATGGACAACCCCTGCTGGCCAGCGCCTCCTGCGCATGGCGAAGAGTGGCTTGTTCGGATTGGGGTTTGCGGCGGCGGGGCTGCACGCCCAGCCGACCGACGGGACCGTGGTCTCGGGACACGCGACGATTGAGACGGCTGCCAACCTGACCACCATCACGGCGGACAACAACAGCGTGTTGCGCTGGGGTTCGTTTGACGTGCCGGCCAACGAGACGGTGCGGTTCGTCCAGCCCGGGTCCGAGGCGCGGGTGCTCAACTGGATTGGCGGGCTCACGCCTTCGCAGATCGACGGGTCGCTGCTGGCCAACGGCCACGTTTATCTGGTCAATCCGCAGGGCGTGTATTTCGGCCAGTCGGCCGTGATCGATGCCGGCCGCTTGTACGCGATTGGCGGTTCGCTCTCGAAGGAGGATTTCCTGAACGGCATCGACCGGTTCACCGGACTCACCGGCGAGGTGGGCAACGCGGGCTCGATCCGCGGCGAGATGGTGGCCCTCATCGGCCGCTCGGTCGCCAACTCCGGCTCGATCGTCTCCTCCGGCGGTTTCATCGGCCTGGCCTCGGGTGACCAGGTGCTCCTCGGCCAGGATGGCAGCAGCATTTTCGTCGACGCCGGCAAGTCGGTCACGGCCGACACCGCCCCGGCCAGTGGCACGGGTGTGGCCAACTCGGGCACGATCGACGCCGGCCGCGGCACCGCGGTGCTCGCGGCGGGTGACTTTTATTCGATCGCCATCACCCACGACGGCAAGCTTGCGGGCCGCGACATCAGGATCCAAGGGCAGGGGACCGGCGACGTTCTCGTCAGCGGGACGATTGATGCCTCCGCGACTGGCGCCCGTGAAACTGGCGGCCGGGTTGAGATCACCGGTGAGCGCGTCGGCCTGTTCAACACCGCCCGCGTCGACGCCTCCGGTCCCGCCGGCGGCGGCACCATTCTCGTCGGCGGTGATTTCCAAGGAAAGAATTCCGACATCCGGAACGCCGCGCGCACTTACATCGGCAAGGACGCGACCCTGACGGCCGACGCCATCAGCGATGGCCACGGTGGCAAGATCATCGTCTGGGCGGACGACGTCACCCGTTTCTTCGGGTCCATCTCCGCCCGCGGCGGTGCCCAGGGCGGCAACGGCGGCTTTGTCGAGGTGTCGGGCAAGCACAACCTCGCCTATAACGGCCAAGTCTATCTGACCGCCGGTCTCGGCGGCATAGGCGGTACCCTGCTGCTCGATCCTGACACCATTAATATCGAAAACAATGATACCGGTGGTGCTGATACAGAGGTGACCGGCGACGGTACGATCAACTTCGCTGATGGCGGTACGGGAACGTTCACGATCAGCGACGAGGCTTTGGAGGGTTTCACGGGAGGCAGCATCACCCTGCAGGCCAATCTGGCCATCAACGTCAACCAAGCGTTGGTTTTGGACAATATTACCGGTGGCGAGACCTTCACGCTCCAGACCGGAGGCACCGGAACAATCAACTTTGGCGGCACCAACGTGTCAACCGATGGCGGGGCCATCACGTTGATCGCTGGCACGGGTGGCATCACAGCTCTGGGTGGCATTAATACCAATGGCGGCCTGCTCACGATTAATACCGCGGGCGCGGCGAACCAGAATGGAGGTGATGAGATAGTCGGATCAGGCGGCCTGACCAAGCTGGGTGCGGGCACGCTGACTCTTTCCGAAGCGAACACCTACACCGGCCTCACCACGGTCAGCGCCGGCACGCTGGCCTACGGAGACAGCGATGTCATCGGCGCCGGTGCGGTGACGGTGGATGGCGCCACCGCGGTACTGGCATTGGGCAACAACCAGAGCGACACGGTAGGCACGGTCACGGTGGCCAATGGCGGCAGCATCACCGGGACCGGCACCTCGACCCTGACCACCACCGGTACCTTTGAAATGCATGACGGCGCGGTGAGTGCGATCCTGGCCGGCGCCGTGGCGCTCAACAAGACCACGGGTGGCACGGTGACCCTGAGTGGCGCCAACACCTACACGGGTCTCACCACGATCAGCGCGGGCACGCTCGCCTACGGGGCCGGCGACGTAATTGCCACGGGTGCGGTGACGGTGGATGGCGGCACGGCAGTGCTGGACTTGGGCAACGACCAGAGTGACACGGTGGGTACGGTGATCTTGGACAATGGCGGCAGCATCACCGGGACCGGAACCTCCTCCTTGACCACCACCGGCACCTTTGAGTTGAAGAGCGGCTCGGTGGGCGCGATTCTCGCCGGGGCTGCGGCGGTCAACAAGACCACGGGCAGTACGGTGACCCTGAACGCCACCAACACGAACACCGGTACGACGACCGTCAGCGCCGGCACGCTGTCCTTGGGCCATGCGACCAATACCCTCGATGATACCAGCGCCCTGGTCGTGAGCGGCGGCACGCTGGATCTCGGCACCAACGCCGATACGGTGGCCTCGGTCCAGCAGACCGGGGGCACCATCCAGAACGGCACCCTGACCAGCACCGCCGCTTTCGACATGCAGGCCGGTGCAGCCAGTGCGGTGCTGGCCGGAACGGCTGGCCTGACCAAGACGACGGCGGGCACGGCCACCCTATCCGGCGCCAACACCTACACGGGGGTGACGACGATCAGCGCCGGCATCCTGAGCGTGACGACGATCAACAATGGCGGCGCGGCGGGCGGGCTGGGCCAGGAGACGGCCGCGGCGGCCAATCTCGTTTTGGATGGCGGTACGCTGCAGTACACGGGAGCCCTCGCTTCGACAGACCGGTTGTTCACGCTGACGAACAGTGGCGGCACGATTGACGCGTCGGGCAGCGGGGCGTTGAGCCTGACGAATACCGGCAACGTGGCCTTTACCGGAACCAATGCCCGCACATTTGCGCTGACCGGTACGAATACGGGAGCGAATACGCTGGCTGCGGTCGTGGGCGACAATACCGGAGCGACCAGCCTGACCAAGAGCGGCGCGGGAACCTGGACGCTTTCGAGCACCAACACCTATACCGGCACGACGACCGTCAGTGCGGGCACGCTTACCTTGGGCCATGCTACGAACACCTTGGATAATGCCAGCGACTTGGTGGTGAGTGGTGGCGTGTTGGATCTTGGGGGCAATGCCGACACGGTGGACACGGTGCAACAGACCGGCGGCACGATCCAGAACGGCACGCTGACCAGTGTGAACACCTTTGACATGCAGGCCGGTACGGCCAGCGCCGTCCTGGCCGGCGCCGTGGGTCTGACCAAGACGACCACGGGTACTACCACCCTTTCGGGGGCCAACACCTACACGGGGGTGACGACGATCAATGCCGGCACTCTGGTGGTCGGCGCCAATGCGCCCTCGGGCATGGCCGGGGCCCTGGGTAATGCGACCAGCGCGGTGCTGCTGGGTGATACTGCGGGCAGTGCGAATGCGGCTCTCCTGACCGGCGGTGCCTTTAGCGTGGATCGCAACATCACGGTGCAGGCAGGCAGCAACGGCACGGCCACGATCGGCGGGAGTACGGCAGCTATCTCGACCTTCTCGGGTGCGATCACGCTCAACAAGGATGCTTCGCTCACGGCGGTCAACGGTGGCACCGCGACTTTTTCCAACACTAACACTATTACCGACGGTGCGGGCTCATTCATCCTGACCCTAGCAGGCGCTGCCGGCAGCACGCTCAATCTCAACGGCGTGGTTACGGTGAACAGTCTGTCGGTGTTGGCGACATCGCAGGCCCTTTCGCTGACGGGCGCGACCAGCACCATCGACAACGCCGTGAACTTTGCCAACACCGGCATCTTGACTCTGGCCAACGCGCTGACCTTTTCCGGCGGCCTGACCGCGTCTGGCCCGGTCGCACTCGGCGCCGACACCGATCTCACCGCCCTGACCGCGACGTTCAACGGCACGGTGACGGGTACGGCTGACAGCCTCGATATCACGGGCAATGCGGTCTTCGGCGGCGCGGTGACAGGTCTGACCACGCTGGATGTGTCCCTCACGACCGCGATCAATACGAGCACGGTGACGACTTCGGGCACGCAAACCTACACGGGTGCGGTGACGATTGGCGCGGACACGACGCTCACGACGACAAACAGCGCGGTGAACTTCGACTCGACGATCAATTCCGCAACTGCGCGCGACCTGACCGTGAGCACGGGAAGTGGCGTCATCACGCTGACCGGGGCGGTGGGCGCGATTAACCCGCTCGATGTCGTGACCCTGACCAGTACGGCGGCGATCACGCTCCCGACCGTCGCCGCCGGTTCGCTGGTAGTGACGGCGGGCGGCCCGATCACCCAAAGCGGGGACTTCACCATCTCTGGCCTCGGCAACTTCAAGACCCTCAACAATGGCGGCGCAGCCATCACGCTCGCCAACGATGGCAACGCCTTCGGATCGGTCGGCGCGCAGGTGCGCAACGCCGCCGATTCCACCGATGCCAATGCGGACATCTCCCTCCATGAGACGGGCGGGACGGTGGTCGCCGGGATGCGTACGGGCGGCAATGCCAGCCTGGTTACCAACAATGGCGCGCTCACCCAGACCGGTTCCATGCTGGTCACAGGCACGACCACGGTCACCGCCGGGACCAACTCGATCGCGCTCATCGACACGGGCAATGACTTCACCGGCGCGGTCTCGCTGAGCAACAGCGGGGCCAACAATGTGGCGGTCACCGACACCAACGCGATCATCCTCGGCACCGTGGCGGTCGGCACCGGCACGCTGGCGGTCACCGCCAACGCCGGCGGCGCCCCCGACACCAGCGGCATTACGCAGTCCGGGGCCATCACCCAGGGCGGCGGCGCGGGCACGGCCTCGTTTGCCGCCGGGGCGGGAGCGATCACGCTTAACGGCACCACCAACAACTTCACCGGCTCGGTCGCGCTCTCCAACACGGGCACGAACGACGTGACAGTGCGCGATGACACCGGCGGCCTGCAATTGGGCCAGGCCAACGTCGGCCGGGATCTCACCGTGCAGAGCACGGGCGGCAACATTTCCCTCGAGGCGACCAAGACCCTCGTCGTGCCCGGCGTGCTCCGGCTGATCGCCGGCGCTAATCATATCACGCTGGATGAGGACAACACCCTGAACCGGGTGGTCATTCAATCGGGCAACAACGTCACCATCAAGTCCATCAGCGGGCTGCTTTTCGGCGATAACAGCGGGACCGCCTCGGGTATCTCGACGGTCAGCGGCAATCTGTCCGTCACCTCCTCCGGGAATGCCGTTGGGCAGACCGAGGCGCTGCTCGTGACGGGCACGACCGGCATCGCGGCCGGGGCCAATGCCATCAATCTCACGAATATCGCCAACAATTTCACGGGCGCCGTCAGCCTGAGCAACAGCGGCCTGAACAACGTGGCGGTCACCGACTCGGGCGCGATCGACCTCGGCACTGTGAGTGTCGGGACCGGTACGCTGACCGTGAACGCAGTGGGCATCACGCAATCCGGGATCATCACCCAGGCGGCCAGTGCGGGGGCGGCGACCTTCAACGGCGGCGCGGCCGCGATCACGCTAACGGACGCCTCGAACGATTTCACGGGGGCCGTCTCGCTGAACAACAGCGGAGCTTTCGATGTGGCCGTGCGGGACGTGAACGCCCTCGACCTGGGCACCTCCAGCATCGGCCGGCACCTGTCGGTCACGGCCGGCGGCCACATCACCCAGACGGGTGGGGCCCTCACGGTGACGGGTGGCACGACGACGGTGGCGGTGACCAGCGCCGGCTCGGACATCCTGTTGCACACGCAGGCAAACGACTTCGGCACCAGCCCGGTGGTTTTCGGCGGCACCCAGAGCAACATCCATGACGTCGGCCTGCGCAATATCAACGCGGGTGCGGTGCAACCCAGCTACGCCGGGTTGACCAACCTCCACAGCCTGACCCTCATTCACGACAACACGGCCATCGATTTGCCCGCCTTCACCCTCTCAGGCGACCTGACGGTGACCGCGGGTGGCATGATCACCGACAGCGGGGTGCTGTCGGTGACCGGCACGACGACCTTGGCGGCCGGCAGCAACGACATCATCCTCGATAGTGCGAACAACTTTGGCACGGTGGCCATCACCAGTGGTAATAATGTCACCTTGGTCGATACGTCCGGTCTCATCCTGGGCACCTCCACGATTGCGGGTACCCTGTCGGTGACGACGGCGGGAGACATCACCGACAGCGGCAATGTCGCCGTGACGGGCCTGACCACCCTCACGACGGGCGCGGGCAACAGCATCACACTCGATAACGCGGACAACTTCAGCACGGTGGTGATCACCAACAGCAACAATGTCACCTTGAACGATACGAATGCCTTGGATCTGGGTACGTCCACGATCACGGGCAATCTGGCCGTGACGGCCGGCGGGGCCATCACCGACAGCGGCAATGTCGCCGTGATAGGTACGGGCAGCTTCAATGCGGGGGCCAATGCCATCACGCTGGGTGACACGACGACGGCGAACTTTGGTGCGATGACGGTGGTGGGTACCACGGTGACGGTGACCGAGGCTTCGAGCACCGAGTTTACGGGGGCGAGCTCGGCCACGAGCCTGACGCTGACCTCGGGCGGGGCGATTACCCAGACCGGCGGATCGAGCGTGGTGGTGAGCGGCACGACCTCGCTCAATGCGGCCGGGGCGAACGTAACCCTGGCGCAGGCGGGCAATAATTTTGGGACAGTGACCGTGGCGGCGGTAAACGATGTTACACTCAGGGATCTCAATGCGATCGATCTGGGGGCCTCCACAATCAACGGGTTTCTGGACGTGACGGCGGGCGGGGCGATCACGGACAGCGGTACACTGACGGTAACCGGCACGACGACCCTGGCGGCCGGCGGCAGCAACAACATCACCCTCGATAACTCGGACGACTTCAGCACGGTCATCATCACCAGCGGCAACAATGTCACATTGAACGATACCAACGCGCTGGACCTGGGTGCGTCCACGATCTCGGGCGCACTGAATGTAACCACGGCGGGGGAGATCACGGACAGCGGTGCACTGGCGGTGACGGGTGCGACAACCCTGGTGGCGGGTGCGGGCAACAATATCACACTTGATGACACCAACAACTTCAATTCGGTCGCCATTACCAGTGGCAACAACGTGATCCTGAACGACACGAACGGGCTGATTTTGGGCACCTCGACGGTCTCTGGTACCTTGGATGTGACCACGGCCGGGACGATCACCGACAGCGGCGCGCTGACGGTGGCGGGCACGACGACCCTGGCGGCGGGTGCGGGCAACAACATCACCCTCGATAACGCGGACAACTTCAGCACGGTCATCGTCACCAGCGGCAACAATGTGACGTTGGTTGACACGAACGCGCTGGACCTGGGTGCGTCCGCCATCTCGGGCGCGCTGAATGTAACCACGGCGGGGGCGATCACCGACAGTGGTGCACTGACGGTAACCGGCGCGACGACCTTGGTGGCGGGCGCGGGTAACAATATCACGCTCGATGACACGAACGACTTCAGTTCGGTCGCCATCACCAGCGGCAACAACGTGACGCTGAACGACACGAGCGCGCTGGACCTCGGTGCGTCGACGGTTTCCGGCACCTTGGACGTGACGACGGCCGGGGCGATCACGGACATCGGCAACATCTCAGTGGCGGGCACGACGACCCTGGCGGCGGGCAGCGGCAACGACATCACGCTCAACAACGCAGACAACTTCAGCACGGTCGCCATCACCAGCGGCAACAATGTCACCTTGAACGACACAGGTGCGCTGGACCTGGGTGCTTCCACGATTTCGGGCACGTTGGTTGTGACGACGGCCGGGGCGATCACGGACAGCGGCAATGTCTCGGTGGCGGGCACAACGACCCTGACGGCGGGTGCGGGCAACAACATCACCCTCGATAACTCGGACGACTTCAGCACGGTGGCCATCACCAGCGGCAACAATGTCACCTTGAACGACACGAGCGCCCTGGATCTGGGCACCTCTACGGTCTCTGGCACGCTGACAGTAACGACGGCCGGGGCGATCACGGACAGCGGCGCGCTGGCGGTGACGGGCCTGACGACCTTGGCCGCAGGAGCGGGCAACAATATCACGCTCAACAACGCGAACAACTTCAGCACGGTGGCCATCACCAGTGGCAACAACGTCACCCTGAACGACACGAACGCGCTGATTTTGGGCACCTCGACGGTTTCCGGCACCTTGGACGTGACGACGGCCGGGACGATCACCGACAGCGGCAATGTCACGGTGGCGGGCACGACGACCCTGGCGGCGGGCGCGGGCAACAATATCACGCTCGATAACGCGGACAACTTCAGCACGGTGACCATCACCAGCGGCAACAATGTGACGCTGGTCGACACCAGCGCCCTCGATCTGGGCGCCTCGACGGTGTCCGGTACGCTGAACCTGACGGCGGGTGGTCATATCACCCAGAGTGGGGCGCTCACTGTGACGGGCGGCACTACGGTGGCGGTAACCACGGCCTTGTCGGACATCCTGTTGGGCACGCAGGCGAACAACCTCGGCACGGTGGCCCCGGTCTTTGCCGGCACGACGGCGAACATCCGGGACGTCAGCCTGCGCAACACCAACGCCGGCGCGGCGGTCCCGACGTTCACCGGGCTGACCAATCTGCGCAACCTGACCCTCCTTTACGACAACACGCCCATCGTATTGCCCACCCTCACCGCTTCGGGCAACCTGACGGTGACCGCGGGTGGGGCCATCACCGACAGCGGAGTGCTGACGGTGGCCGGCACGACGACCCTGACGGCCGGGGCGGGCAACAATATCACCCTCGATAACGCGGACAACTTCGGCACGGTTGCGATCACCAGCGGCAACAACGTGGTCCTGAACGACACGAACGCGCTCGACTTGGGGGCGTCCACGATCTCGGGCACGCTGACGGTGACGACGGCCGGCGCGATCACGGACAGCGGGGCGGTGACGGTGGCGGGTACGACGACCCTGACGGCCGGGGCGGGCAACAACATCACCCTCGATAACGCGGACAATTTCAGCGCGGTCACCATCACCAGTGGCAACAACGTCACCCTAAACGACACGACGGCGCTGGTGCTGGGCGCCTCGACGGTGTCGGGCACGTTGAACGTGACGACGGCGGGGGCGATCACCCAGAGCGGGGTGCTGGCGGTGACCGGGGCGGCGACCCTGGCCGCGGGCGCCGGCAACAATATCACGCTCGGCAGCGCGAACAGCTTCAGCACGGTTGGCATCGGCAGCGGCAATAATGTGATCCTGAATGACATCAACGCGCTCGACCTGGGGGCGTCCACGATTTCGGGCACGCTGACTGTGACGACGGCCGGTGCGATCACGGACAGCGGCAATGTCGCGGTAGCGGGGGCGACGACCCTGACCGCCGGGGCGGGCAACAACATCACGCTCGATAACGCCGACGATTTCAGCACGGTCACCATCGTTAGCGGCAACAATGTGACGCTGGTCGACACCAGCGCCCTCGACGTGGGCGCCTCGACGGTGTCGGGCACGTTGAACGTGACAACGGCCGGAGCACTCACGGATAGCGGGGTGCTGACGGTGACGGGTACGACGACCCTGGCGGCGGGTGCGGGCAACAACATCACCTTCGATAACGTGGACAATTTCAGCACGGTGGTCATCACCAGCGGCAACAACGTCACGTTGAACGACACGAACGCGCTGGTCCTGGGCGCGTCCACGGTTTCGGGCAACCTGACCGTGACGACAGCCGGTACCATCACGGACAGCGGCGTGTTGACCGTGGGTGGGGCGACGACCCTGACCGCGGGCGCGGCCAACAACATCACGCTGGATAATGCGAACAACTTCAATTCGGTCGGCATCACCAGCGGCAACAACGTGATCCTGAACGACACCAGTGCGCTCGACCTGGGCACGTCCACGGTTTCGGGCACCCTGACGGTGACGACGGCGGGGGCGATCACCGACAGTGGCAATGTCTCGGTGGTGGGCCTGACCACCCTGACGGCCGGGGCGGCCAACAACATCACGCTCAATAACGCGGACAATTTCAGCACGGTGGTCATCACCAGCGGCAACAACGTCACGTTGAACGACACGAACGCCCTCGTCTTGGGTGCGTCCACGATCTCGGGCACGCTGAACGTGACGACGGCGGGGACGATCACCCAGAGCGGGGTGCTGGCGGTGACCGGGGCGGCGACGCTGTCGGCCGGCAGCGGCAACAATATCACGCTCAACGGGGCCAACAGCTTCAGCTCCGTCGGCGTCACCAGCGGCAACAACGTGATCCTGAATGACACCACCGGCGCCTTCGACTTGGGCGCCTCGACGATTTCCGGCACCTTGGACGTGACCACGGTGGGTGCCATCACCGACAGCGGGGCGGTGACGGTGGCGGGCACCACGACCCTGGTGGCCGGGGCGGGCAACAACATCACCCTCGATAACGCGGGCAACTTCAGCACGGTGATCGTTACCAGCGCCAACAATCTTACGCTGGTTGACACCGATGCACTGAATCTGGGCACCTCGACGCTTTCGGGCACCCTTACCCTGACGGCCGGCAGCCATATCACGCAAAGCGGCGTGCTGACCGTGCCGGGCCAGACGACACTGGCGGTGACCGGGGCCGGTTCGGACATCCTGCTGGGCACGCAGCTCAATGACCTGGGCACGCTGGCGCCGGTCTTCACCGGCACGACGGCCAATGTCCGCGACGTGAGCCTGCACAACATCCATGCCGGGGCAGCCGAGTCGACTTTCACCGGGCTGACGAATCTGCGCAACCTGACCCTCATCTACGAGAACGCGCCCATCAACCTCTCCGGGCTCAGTGCCTCGGGCACCATGAACCTGACGGCGGGCGGGGCGATCACCGACAGCGGCGCGGTGACGGTGGCAGGCACCACGACCCTGGCGGCCGGCGCGGGCAACAACATCACCTTCGATAACGCGGACAACTTCAGCACGGTGGTCATCACCAGCGGCAACAACGTGACCTTGAACGACACCAGCGCGCTCGACTTGGGGGCCTCGACGGTGTCCGGCACCCTGACCGTGACGACCGCGGGTGCGATCACCGACAGCGGGGCGGTGACGGCAGCGGGCACGACGACCCTGACGGCGGGGGCGGGCAACAACATCACCTTCGATAACGCGGACAATTTCAGCACGGTGATCGTTACCAGCGCCAACAACCTTACGCTGGTCGACACCAACGCGCTGAACCTGGGCAGCTCGACGCTCTCCGGTGCCCTGACCCTGACGACCGGCAGCCATATCACCCAAAGCGGCGTGCTGACGGTGCCGGGGCTGATGACGCTGGCGGTGACCGGGGCCGGTTCGGACATCCTGCTGGGCACACAGCCCAATGATTTGGGCACTTTGGCGCCGGTCTTTGCCGGCACGACGGCCAATGTCCGCGACGTGAGCCTGCGCAACCTCAACCCTGGCGCGGCGATGTCGGTCTACACCGGGCTGACGAACCTGCGCAACCTGACGATCACTTACGACAATGCGGCCATCGTTCTGCCGGCCATCGCGGCCGCGGGCTTCCTGAACGTGACCGCGGGTGGCACGATCACGGACGCGCCGGGCATCGGGCTCAGCGCGGGCGGGCTGGCGACCTTCAACGCTGGCACGAACCCGATCACGCTGGGTGATGATCCGGCCGACACGACCAATTTCGGTTCGCTCACCTTTACCGGTGGGACGGTCACAATCACCGAGGACAGCGCCACCGACCTGACAGGCATCAACACCGCCGCCGGCGCCCTGACCCTGACGGCCACAGGCAGCATTTCGGATGCCCCGGGCACGACGCTCAACGTGACTGGCGTGACGACCCTCAACGCGGGCGGCAATGCGATCACCCTCGGCGATGATCCGGCGGACACGACCAATTTTGGCCGGGTGGTCTTCACCGGAGGGGCGGTGGACCTCACGGAGGACTCCTCCATGATCGCGCAGGGCACGGCCTCGGTAGGCCTCATCCTCCATGGCGTAGGCGTGGATCTCGCCGGGATTTCCACCCCGCTGCTCGGGGTGTACAGCACCGGCCCGCTGGGCATCACCGACAGCGTGGCCACCAACGTCATCGGCTCCGCCGTGTTCGACGCGAACGGGTACGACATCATCCTGGACGAGACGCTCAATGATTACGATACCATCCAGCTGGCGGGCGCCACCGTTGCGATCAACGACGTCAACGCGCTCGGCATTGCCGGGGCCCTGGCCAGCGGGCCGTTTACCGCCATTGCCACCACGCGGATGAACGTGAACACCACCCTCAACGGGGCCGACACCATCTCGTTGACGGTGCTGGCCGGCGACCTGACCGTCAGCGCGCCCATCAGCGTGGCGACCGGGAATATCCTGCTCACCGCCGGCCAGAACGTGGTGACCACTGCGAGTGGTCCGCTGGCGGCCCTCAGCCCCACCGGGGCCATCATTATCAACGCCGCAGCCAATGCGCAGATCGCCAACCTGGTCAGCGCTGGGGGCAAGATCACGGTCAACGCCGCGGGCTCGGCACGGTTCACCGACCCGCTCCAGCTCGCCGGCCTGTTCACGGTCAACGCCAGCGCGGTCACCTTTGACTCGACGCTGAACGGCAACGGTGCCTCCGACCTGCTGGTCAACACTGCCGGCACCACCCGGTTCAACGCTCCCATCGGCGCCACAAGCCCGTTGCATACGCTCACAACCAATGTCGGCGGCACGACCGAGATTGCCGGCGGGGCGATTACGACCAGCGGAGCCCAGAGCTATAACGACCCGGTGCAACTGGCGGCCAATGCCATCCTCACGGGCGTGGGCAACACCTTTGCCCGCACGGTCAACGGCCCCTTCGCCCTGACGGTGACGGACAGCGGCACCACGACCTTTGCCGAGGCGGTGGGCACGACGAGCGCGCTCGCGAGCCTGACGACCACCGCCGGCGGCATCACGGCGATCAACGGCGGCGCCATCGTCACCACGGGAGCCCAAATCTATGGCGACGCGGTGGAGCTGGGCAATACGGCAACCCTTACGGCCGCTACTCTGACCTTCAACAACACCCTCAACTCGGCTTCAAACGGCTTGCCCCTGCTGGGCGAAACAGATGCCACCGGGCTGACCCGGGGCGCCACCGTCCTGAGTGATTTGGTGGCGAATGTTGCCGGGGTCACGCGCTTCAACAGCCCGGTGGGCAAAATCAACCTGCTGGGCGCGGTGACGACCGATGCGGCAGGCTCGACTGAGATCATGGCCGATTTCTACGCGACCAAGGCCACCTTTAACGATGGGGTCACGCTGGGTGACATCGGTACGGCGGCCTTCACGCTGGATACCACTGGCACGCAGACCTTCGCGAAGACGGTCCTGTTGAATACCGATCTCACCTTCCATTCCGCGGCGGAATCGGCCACCGAGGGCATCACGTTCCAGCAGGGCCTGACCGGCGGCGGCCACAAGCTCGCGCTGGTGGCGCGGAGAGGGGCGATTCTAGCAGTCGGCAATATCGGGACGGAGGACGCACGGTTCAGCACGGTTTCCGTCGACAGCCGCAACCTGGTCATCGGGGCGGATGTCTGGAGCGAAGGAGACATCACCCTTTCGATCGGCACCGCCAATCCTGACCCGGGCTTCAACGACTTTCTCTCCTTCAATGTGCCGCCCGCCACCGCGGGTGCAGTAGTGCCGCCCCATCACACCCGGATCGATTCCGCGACCGGCGAGATCAGGCTGGGCAGCGGGGCCACTGATGGCACCACGGCCAAGACCGGGTCGCCTTTCCACGCCTCCCTCTTCAAGAGCAATGAGGGCGACCTCTACCTTTTCGCCCGCAAGATCACGATCCAGCCCTTTGAGCGCCTGGCGGTCCGCCAGGGCTCACTGATTGCCATCGCCGATGGCCCAGCCGTGGGGGACGGCATCACGCTGAGCGACACTACGGTCTCCAATTACCTGGTTCTGGCCAGCAATGCGCCGCTGGCGGCTACCGGTCAGCAGGCCTCGGCCTTCCTGCTGCGCTCGCGGGCCGGGGCCTCGGTCGATAGCGGCGGTCAGAAGGTCAGTGACATCGGAACCTATATTATTGCCGGAGCGGTATTGTTTTATAGCGGCAATTTCACTGAGAAGCCCATGCCGACCCGCGCTACTTTTGTGCCTGGAACCGGAGCCGGCCAATTCGACTACACGAAGATCACGGGTAATATCCGGGGTAGCTTCGGTCCGCTGGTTCTCAGGGTCTTGCCTGGTCCTACGGTGGAACAGACCAAAGTCTTCGTCGCCGATCTGCTCACCGAGAACAGGTTCCGTTTCAATGCGCCCTCCTTGGTTTTGCAGGATCTCAGCACGGCCACGGGCTTTGCCGGGTTCAAGGACGGCTTCATCGGCGAGGAGGTCTTTGACACCGCTCCTCCCGCAGGCGCGGCGTTGCGCGCCCTGATTGTGCAGGGGGCGACGCTACGCAGTCCAGTGGAGAACATTTTCGCGCCCAACGTGCCACGGGAAGACATCGCCGCCACGCCCCCGGAAGCCGATCTGGCGGACGCCGTGCGCGAGCAATTGCAGGCTCTCGGCATCTATGCCCGGGCGCCCACCCCGGCCGAGAAGCTGGCGCGTGACCGGCTGGAGGCTCTCTATGTCGCCGTGCCCGAACGTACCCGGCCCGTGGAATCCGACTACGAGGTGGTCGACGCCCGGGTCGAGGATCGCGCTGTGCGCGAGGTCATCCGTCTTGCCTTTGAAACCGGCCTGCTTGGCGAAAGCCAGGCCAAGCTCGAGGCCGTCGCCCATTCGTTGGCGGAAAGCTACAAGGTCTACTACGAATCCCCCACTGGCGGGGAAAAGGAACCGAAAGTGGCGGCCGTCGAGTATCACGCTTGGCTCAAGGCCAACCACGGTGCGGACTCCACGAAGGTCCTGGACTACGTGCAGGCGTTGGGCGCGACTTTCGAGCGGATCAAGCTGCTGGGCCTGACCACGCAGGAACTCGAGGGCTCCAAGGCGCAGATCTACGGCAGTGTGCTGCGCGCCCGGCTCAACATTGAGCCGGAATTCCTCCGGGCCCTGGTGGAGACGGCATCGACGGGTGAGGTGCGGAATGCCAAACGCAAACCGGCGGATCACCCGCAGGTGCAGGCGGAAATTTCCCCGGAAGCATCGATGACCGGGCAGGCCGGCTACTGACGGAGGTTCCGGCGGGCGGGTGGGCGGTGCGGGCGGATCCTCCGGCGATTCCTCTCTTGTGCCTGCGACGGGAATGACTATCGAATGGGCTGACGCCTATGGATTCCTACTCTGGCCTGCCCCAACAGAACCGCCGCCTGGCCGCCGTCATGTTTCTCGATATGTGCGGCTACAGCGCGATGATGGCCAAGAACGAGGCGCAGGCGCTCTTTTGCGTGGGCGAACTCGAGAAACTCCTGCGGGCCGAGATCCCGCGGGCCGGGGGCCGGTTGGTCAAGTTCCTCGGCGACGGCTCGATGGCGGAGTTCCCCACGGCGCTCTCCGCCGTCGCCTGCAGCCAGAGTGTCCTGGCGGCCATCGAGGCGAACAATGCCTGGGTGCCGCTGGAGAAGCGCTATGCGGTCCGCATCGGCCTGAACCTGGGCGAACTGGTCGATGTACAGGACGACATTTTCAGCGACACGGTCAATGTGGCGGCCCGCGTCCAGCCCCTGGCCGATCCGGGCGGCATCGCGATGACCAGCCTGATTTACCTGCAGGTCAAAAACCAGCTGAACCTCAAGGGCACCTACCTGCCGCCCCAGAAGCTCAAGAACATCCCGGACAAGATCCGCATTTTTCTCGTCCATCCGGCCAAGGGGGAGTCGCCCGCCGAGGCGGTGGGGCAGCACAAGAAGCTGGCCGTCCGCGTGGCCGTCGGCGCCGTGTTGCTGCTGGCGTCGGCCTGGCTCATCCATCTCCTGCTCCGCAAGTGACTTTGCCGCCGGGAGCGGCGGTGACGAGGTCGAAATTGTAGGGCGGGGTCTCCGAACCCCGCCTTCGTTCGATCACCATTCCCTTGCGAGGCGGGGTTCGGAGACCCCGCCCTACAGTGACGATTGCATTGCATCAGGCGTGATCGTGCCTTTGCCTCGTCGCGTTTATGGCCCAGCCCGAAGCCCCCAAGATCATCTTCTCGATGCTCGGCGTCTCGAAGAAAATCGAGCGCAAGGAAATCCTCCGCGACATCTCCCTGTCGTTCTATTACGGCGCGAAGATCGGCGTGCTCGGCCTCAACGGCTCCGGCAAGTCCTCGCTCATGCGCATCCTGGCCGGGATCGACCAGGAGATCGACGGCCGGGTGCACTTCGAACCGGGCTACTCCGTGGGTTTCCTGCCGCAGGAGCCGGCCCTCACGCCGGGGGCGACGGTGCGGGCTTGCGTCGAGGAGGGCGTGAAGCACCTCACCGACCTGACCGCGGCGTACGACGCCTCATGGGACGAGATCGCCGAGGCGGCGGACGACAAGGCCAAGGACGCGATTTCCGACAAACAGGCGAAGCTGCAGGAGGAGATCGAGCGCCTGGGCGCGTGGGACGTGGGCCCGCTGGTCGAGCAGGCGATGGATGCTCTGCGTTGCCCGCCGGGTGATGCCATCGTGGATCATCTCTCGGGTGGCGAGCGGCGCCGGGTCGCGCTGGCCCGACTGCTGTTGCAGAAGCCGTCCATCCTGTTGCTCGACGAGCCGACCAACCACCTCGACGCCGACTCGGTCAACTGGCTGGAGCAGCACCTGAGCCGCTACGAGGGCACGGTCATCGCCGTCACGCACGACCGCTACTTTCTGGACAATGTGGCCGGCTGGATCCTGGAGCTCGACCATGGGCACGGGTTGCCGTTCAAGGGCAACTACTCCTCGTGGCTCGAGCAAAAGCAGGCGATGTCGGCCGTCGCCGAGCGCACCGAGAGCAAGCGGCAGAAGGCCATGGCGCGCGAGCTGGAGTGGATCCGGCAGAGCGCCAAGGCGCGCGTGGCGAAATCCCAGGCACGCATCAGCGCCTACGAGGCCATGCTGAAGCAGGATGTGGCCGAGCAGGAGAAAAAGTTCGAGATCATCATCCCGCCGGGTCCACGCCTCGGCACGCTCGTCGTACAGGCACAGAAGGTGGCCAAGGCCTACGGCGACAAGCTGCTGTTCGAGAACCTGGAGTTCGCCCTGCCGCCCGGCGGCATCGTGGGGATCATCGGGCCCAACGGTGCGGGCAAGACGACGCTGTTCAAGCTCATCACCAGCCTGGAAAAGCCCGACGCCGGCGCCTTCAAGGTCGGGGACACGGTGAAATCCGCCTACGTCGAGCAGTCGCGCGACTCGCTCGAGGGGAACAAAACGATCTGGGAGGTCATCAGCGACGGCCAGGAAGTCATGACGCTCGGCACGCGCTCGGTGAACAGCCGCGCGTATTGCGCGCAGTTCGGCTTCACGGGCGCGGACCAGCAGAAGAAGGTCGGCGTGCTCTCTGGCGGCGAACGCAACCGCGTGCTGCTGGCGCGCGTGCTTAAGAGCGGCGCGAACCTGCTTCTGCTCGATGAGCCGACCAACGACCTCGACGTGAACTCCATCCGGGCGCTGGAGGAGGCGCTGGAGAGCTTCGCCGGCTGCGCGGTGATCATCTCGCACGACCGCTGGTTCCTTGACCGCACCGCGACGCACATCATGGCGTTCGAGGGCGACAGCTATGTCCACTGGTTCGCCGGCAACTACACGAGCTACCTCGAGGACTTCAAGAAGCGGAAAGGGAAGGAGGCTGATCAGCCCCATCGAATCAAGTACCGTAAACTGACTAGGTAGGGCGCGGATTCCGTCTTGTCCGTCGTAGCCTTGGCGAAGTCGGATCCGCGCCGCAACCGGCATCACCCGCCTTTCGGGCGGTTGCCCTCGATCACGCGGTGCAGCGCCTGCGCCAGTTCCTCGCCGGTGAACGGTTTCTGCAGCACGAGAATGTCGGGCACGGACGCGAGGTCGGCTCGGGCGGCGTTGCGGTTGTAGCCCGTGATGATGAGGGTGGGAGGGTGCAGGCCGCGCTCGTGGAGGCGGCGGATCAGCTCGACCCCCGTCATGTGCGGCATGGTGAGGTCGGTGATCAGGGCCGTGTACCGCTGGGGCTCGGTTGTGATGGCCTCAAGCGCGGCGCGGGGATCCAGCAGCGCAGTGGCGCGATAGCCGAGCCGCCGGAGCCGGGCCGCGACAAACTCGGTGACCATGGATTCGTCGTCCACGACGAGGATCTCCTGCTCGCGACCCTCAGGAGCGGACATGGGGGGAGTGGTGGCGCCCTGGGCCGCTTGGCTGAGAGGGAACATCAGTTCGAAGGTCGTGCCCACGCCGGGCTCGCTCCGGACGCGCAAACCGCCATGGTGCCCGGTGACAATGCTTTGCACGATCGACAGGCCCAGGCCAGTGCCCTCGCCGGGGTCTTTGGTGGTGAAGAAGGGATCGAATATGCGATCGAGCAAAGCTTGGTCCATGCCACACCCATTGTCGGAAATAGCCAGCCGCAGGTAGGCGCCCGCACCCAGCCCGCTGAATTCGCCGGCTTGGGCCAGGTTCAGGGTGACGGGTTCCAGGCGGACTTCCAGGCGACCGGGCCGGTTGCGCATGGCGTGCGCGGCATTGGTGCAGAGGTTGAGCATGACCTGGTGGATCTGCGTGGAGTCGGCGCGGGCAATGCCGGGCACCAGCGTGGAAACGATCTCGATGGTCGAGGGCGTCGAGGCCCGGATGAGCTTGAGCGCCTCGGCCACGGGCCGGGACAGGTCCAGGGGCGTGAGCTGGGTGTTGCTCTGGCGGGAAAAGGTGAGGATCTGGTTGACCAGTTCCTTGGCGCGCTGCCCGGCGGAGCGGATGCCGGCGAGTTCCTGGCTGACGCCGGAGTTCTCACCGAGGGCCAGCTGGACGAGCTCGTTGTAGCCGAGGATGCCCGTCAGGATGTTGTTGAAATCATGGGCGATGCCGCCGGCCAGCGTGCCCAGGCTTTCCCGCTTCTGCGCCATGAACAGCTGGCCCTCGAGGCGCCGGCGGCGCTCCTGCTCGGCCAGCCAGGCGGTGATGTCCTCCTCCAGGTAGAGGTGGTGGTGGACCGTGCCACTGGTGTTGCGCATCGGCGAGGCCGTGACGTGCACGTGGATGAGGCGGCCGTCCTTGGCGCGGTTGACCAGCTGGCCGTCCCAGGAGTCGCCCCGTTGCAACGCCGCGGCGAGCGCGGCGCCGGCCGGGTCATCCGGCGAGGACTGGCGCAGCTTGCGCACGGACTGGCCGGTGAGCTCCGTCAGGTCATAGCCGCTGAGGCGGCAGACCGGGGGATTGGCGAAAAAGATCGTGCCGTCGGTGTCGGTGATGATGACCCCCACGGGGCTTTGCTGAATGGCCTGGGAAAGGGTGCGGATCTCCTCCACCTGGGTGGCGAGGCGGGTGTTGGTTTCGTTGAGCTCGCGGGTGCGGCGGGCCACGAGGTTCTCGAGACGGAGCTTTTCGCGCCGTTCCAGGTACGTGACCAGCCGGGCGACGAGCACGGTGGCGCCGAGGAGCAGCAGCAGGCCGGTGCCATAGGCCGCCGGGGTGCGGTACCAGGGAGCCTTGATGGTGAAGCTGAGGCTGGTGGGCTCCCCCAGCTGGTCGCCCATCCGGGGACGCACGCGGAGCACATAATGACCTTCCTTCAATTGGTTGAAAATGGTCGAGCCCGCGCTGCCCGCGGAAACCCAGTCCTGCCCGGCGCCATCCAGCAGGACGTCGAAGGCCACCGAGGTGCTGAGCGTGCCGCCGGTGGCAATAAAGTGGGGGACGAGGGAATTGTCGGTGTAGCTGAGCGTGGGCAGGGTGTCGTTGGAAGGGTGAAGCACCCGGCTGCTGGCCGGCAGAGCAACATGGGTGATCAGGGCGCGCAGGGGTTGCAGGGTGGCCATGGCCACATGGGGGTCGTAGCGGGCCAGCCGGCGGGCGGAATGCATCCAGACCACCCCGCCGCTTTCGAAGGTGAAATAATAGGGCTGGAACCCGGCCGGCAGGGGCTCGTTGACGCGCTGGAGCTGGGTCAGGCTGCCGGTGAAAATATGCACGCCCTTCTCGGTGGAGATCCACAGGCGGCCGGTGCTGTCGCGTCCGGGGCGGCCGATGATCGTGCCCAGACCGGCGAAGGCGCGGGTGAATTCCTCATCGGGCACGAGGCGGCTGCCCGTTTCATCGAGGTGCAGGATGCGGTCGGCGACATTGAAGCGCACCACGCCGTCGAGGGCGAACGCCTGCGCCCAGCCCTCGGGCACCCCGTCCTTGGCGCCGAACTTGTCGACCGTGGGGAAACCGTCCGCGGGCCGGCCGGGTCGGACCCGGCCGACGAGGCCGGACCCGAATTCCAGCCAGACCGTCCCATGGCCGTCGGGAACGGAATTGAAGACCCGGCCGAGGCCGGGCAGGGGCTGCCCCCGGGTTTCCAATCCCGAGCCCGAGCGGCGCAACCATCCGATTTCGTTTTCCGCGCAATACAGCCATTGGCCGTCGATGGGCTGGTTGGTGAGGATGCGCAGGTAGCGCGAGCCCGGGGCGAAAAGGGTCCAGCCCGCCGGGTCGCGATAGTAGCCTCCCTTCTCGGCTCCCGCTATCGGCATGCCCGGCCCGCACGACATCGCAAAGGTGCTCTGGTCGGGCGGGGTGTCGGGCTCAAAGCCGATGAGCCGCTCATCCGTGCCGTAGACGGCGCGAAGCACGCGGTTGTCCGCCATGAGCCAGAGCCGTCCGTCCGCCCGGTTGGGGTGGACGGTGGTGAAGCCGGAGCTGATGACCGCTTCGTAATGCGAGACCCGGGAGGGGAATTCGACGCGGAAAATCCCGTCGGCCAGCAGGCCCCACACGATGCCATTGCGCCCTGGATTCAGCTTGAGCACCCGGCTCAACCGGTGGTCCAGCGACCGGTCGAGGCTCTCGATCGTGCGGCCTTCCTCGTCGAAGAAGATGACCCCGCGGTTTTCCACGGCGGCGGCGTAGTAGCCGCCCTCGGTCCGGCAGACACTGTTGATGCGCAAGCCGACGGTCCGGGCGCCCTGGATGGGGAAGGGCCGGAGGGTCCGGCCGTCAAATATCTGCAGGCCGCGGACCGTCGAGCCGACGACGATCTGGCCGTCGCGGTAAGCCTGGGCACAGGTGAGAAAAGCCTCCGTGAGGACCTGCCGGCGGGGCGCACTGCGCGCTTCGCCCCGCGCTGGCAGCACGGACACGGTACCTTCGCTCCAATTGCAGAGAAAAAAATCATCATGCAGCTGGAAAATGTGCGCCACGGCGGGCGAGTTGCCGAAGGAGTGGGCCGCCTCGCCCGGCCGCCACGACAGGATGGGGCCGCTGCCGCTGTGCCAGAACCATTGCGCCCCGGCCGAGATGGCATAGCGCGGCACGGACCGGTCGAAGGTTTCATCGGCGGGCCAGTCGGCGACCTTTTGCAGCCGCCACCGGCCGTCCTCGCCGAACACCACGCGCGCGAAACCACCCTTGATGGCCTGGTAGATCACCCCCGTCTCATCCACCGCCACCGTCAGGGCCCGGGTGACCGGGTCGTTGTCGGCTTGGTTGAACACGGACCAGCGCACGCCGTCGCCAAAGGCGAGTTGCTGCCCGGCCACGACCAGCACCCGGCCATCGGGCAGGAGCTGCAGGTCGGTGGGCGGCGTATCCAGTCCCAGCGATTCCTTGTTGAGAACCGTGAACTGGGGTGAGCCGGCTTCCAGCAATCCTTCGCCCGCCTGCGCGATGTAGTGGCTCTGGGCATCGACCCGGTGTACCGGACCGCAGAGCAGCAGGCCGGACAGCAGGACTAACAGGAAATGACGGACACGATTCTCCAAAGGGCGGTGCGGCGGGTTGGGGCCGGGAGGTGGGGAAGGCGAGGCTAGGCCGCCCCAAACCGGCGGGCAAGCGGAGATGGAGATCGGCCAGGCAATCCCAAGTATATCGGACGCTGGGCGGGGAAATTCAGGCCATTTTCACCACCGGCAGCCTTACCCGACGGCAGGCCGCCCTAGTAGTCAAACAGCCGGCCCATCTCACGGCGGTCCTTTTTGGTCGGGCGGCCCTCGCCACGCTGGCGGGCGAGCAGGTGCTCGATGCCGGCCTGCCGGGCGCGCTCGTATTCGGCGGCGGGCGTGAGGTCGGCGAGGAATTCCGGCAGCTGTTTCGCGGCGACCCGGGAGCGCGGCAAGCCGACGACCTTGAGGGTGCGCGTGAGCGCGCCGACGCGGACCGTAACGACTTCCCCGACGTGGATGTCGCGGCCGGGCTTGGCCTCCAGGTCGCCGAGGAACACCTTGCCGCTGCGGCAGGCGGCCGTGGCGAGGGGGCGCGTTTTGAACACGCGCACGCACCAAAGCCATTTGTCGAGGCGGGGATCATCCATGGAATTTAATGGGGAAACATAAACACCAAAGGCCAAACGCCAAATCCCAAAGGATTGCCCGGGCAGGAACCCCGGGGAGGGTCTCGCCCAATTGTTTGGCCTTTTGGAAATCTGGCGTTTGGCTTTTCCCGCGGCTTGGCCGCGTCCTTGTTGCACCGGAATAAAAACGGGCTAGCCTGCTCCCACGCTCATGAAAGTGCGCCCCTTGCTGTCGGTCCTTTTTCTCACCCTCGCCATGACCCTGCCGTCTGAAGCCATATCCGCGTCGAAAACCGAGTTCGCCACCTTCGGGGGCGGCTGCTTCTGGTGCACCGAGGCCGTGCTCGAGCGGTTGCCGGGCGTCTTGAAGGCGGTCAGCGGCTACGCCGGGGGCAAGGAAGCGGACGCAACCTACGAGGCAGTCTGCTCCGGCCGGACCGGTCATGCCGAGGTCATCCAGGTGGAGTTCGACCCGGCGGTGGTCAGTTACGAGAAGGTGCTCGAGGTATTTTTCGAGGCGCATGACCCGACCACGCTCAACCGCCAGGGCGCGGACGAGGGTACGCAGTATCGCTCGGTCATTTTCTATCACGATGCGGAGCAGCAGAAGATCGCGGGGCGGGCCAGGCAGGCGGCGCAAGCCCGCAACGATGACCCGATCGTCACGGAGATCAGCCCGCTGGTGAAATTTTATCCGGCGGAGAAATATCACCAGGATTATTTCAAGAACAACCCCAACCAGGGTTACTGCGCGTTCGTCATCCGGCCCAAGGTCAGCAAGCTGCAGAAGAAGGGCGTGATCTCGAAGGACTGATTGTAGCGGCGGTCTATGACCGCCGGAATCAAAGAAAACGGCGCTCATAGAGCGCCGCTACAGGTTGAATCAGCTCAGGCGCCCTGCGCCGCGCGCTGGCGGCGGGCCTTGACAATGCCGTCGGTCACGCGGTCGAGCCAGCGGATGGGTGCGACGGGGTGGGGGCTGAGGAATTCCTTTTCCTCCGCCACGCTTTGCCCGTGCTTGTAGAGGACACCGGGGATGATGCACGTGCCGAAGACCCAGTCGGCCACCGGCAGGATGAAAAAGCCGGAGATCGCCTCGTTGCAGTCGATGACGGCGTGGTGACGCAGGTGGAAGCTGTAGACCTTGCGCCAGAGCGCACCCCAGCGGGGGTGGTCGATGAGCGGGCCCCATTTCTCGAACGACCAGTGCTCGATGGCGTGGAAGATCTCGTAGATGAACAGCGAGGAGGCCAGCGCGGCATAGCCGCCCAAGAACCAGGGCAGCGACGGCACCAGCCACTGGAGCAGAGCGAAAAACGGGGTGAGGCAGGCGGCGAAAATGAGGAAAGTGTACCACGGGAAAAACGAGGCTTCCTTCTGCTCTTTTTCGACGATGGGATAGAAGTTCTCGACGAAGTTCACCTCCAGGCCGCCCGGCGTGCGGCGGCGGGTGATGCGGGTCAGGCTGTGGTGGTGGGTGTGCTGGCGGTAGAAATAACTGAGGAAAGGGAAGACCGGCTTGTGCAACACATAGCGGTGGAAGAAATACTCCATGAAGCAGTTAAAGAGGGAGACGATCAGGAAGGCCGCGACCAGTTTCCACGCGGCACCGCCGACCTGGGCGACCCAGACGGAATGGGGAGCCAGCCACCAAAACAGACCAAGGACGGCGGCAAACGAGACAGTGACGACAAAGAGAAAAAGGGGGAGGGAGAACTCTTCCTCGACCTGGGGTTTGGTGGATATGCGTTCTGCCATGTGGGAGAAACGTCGAAAATATTCGGGTCCTTGGCAATCGCCGAAAAATAATATCTCCGGCCCGCTTTTACAGGCGGCCTGACGCAGCGTCCGCTCGACATCCGGGGTTTCTGCGTACACTGCGAAGCATGCCCGAAGACCAGACCAGTGAGCCCAATGGCACGGTAGTGACGGTGGACTTTGTCCGCCACCGCAACGCCATGCTCGTGCAGGCGGACCTCGGTTCCCTCTTCGTGGATTATTACCTGCATCTGGCGGACCACAAGATAGCGCACGCCCCGGGGCATGATGCGTTGCTCAAGCAGGCGCTGGCGGCCTTCACGCTGCACGCCGCCGCCCGCCCGCGCAACGAGCACCTGGCTTGGACGATCGGGTTGCAGGATCCCCGGCTGAACCTGTTCCTCGCCGGGGACAACGAGGACTGCGTCGTCGCCGGCCGCGTGTTCACGGAAAACGTCCGCGAGGCGCCGCAGAACGTGTTTTTCAGCGAGCTGATGCCGTCGCGCGGCGCCGAGCGGCGGCGCAGCGTGGCCAACTTCGCGGGCGCCGATATTTTTCGCGCGACCGAGGCCTTTTATGCGGCCAGCGAGCAGCGGTTGTTGCGCCTCTTCGACCTCGGGGACGAGCACTGCGCGATGCTCCTGTCGCATCCCGACTGCGACGAGGCCTGGTTGCGCCAGCTCCCGCTGGCCGGGGTGAAGGCGCTGGCCACCACGGAAACCCTGGCGCGCATCGAGCAACGCACCTACCGCTGGCACTGCGGGTGCAAGCAGAGCCGCATTCTCAATGCGCTGGGGCCGGCCGCGCGGGCGGACCTGGCCGGGCTCTTTGGCGGCAGCGAACTCATTCATGTCCAGTGCCCGCGTTGCGCGGCGTCGCACGCCATCACCCGCGAGGCCATGGAGGCCTGGCTGGCCGCGGCCGCCAGGACGCCATGAGCGTCGGGGAAATCATCGGCACCGTGCTGGGGGTGATCGGGGTCTGGCTGATGATCCGGCAGAATATCTGGGGCTGGCCGGTCGGGCTCGTGCAGGTCGCGGTCTATGCGTGGGTGTTTTACGACGCCCGGCTGTACTCCGATGCCATCCTGCAGGTCGCCTTCTTCCTGATCCAGGCCTACGGCTGGTGGCATTGGTGGCGCGGGAATGGAGCGCGGGCGCCTGTCCTCCATAGGCCTGGCGACGGAGGAACCTCGCCCGCGACCGATCTGCGGAGCGGGATCGCTGCGCCTCCCGTCCTGCCCGTGACGCAGCTCGGCACCGCGGCCACGGCCGGGACGGTTGCCGCCGGGGCGGTGCTGACCGCCGGGTGGGGCACGTTCATGCAGCGCACCACGGACGCCGCGCTGCCCCACTGGGATGCCTTCATCCTGGTTTTCAGCCTGATCGCGCAATGGCTGCAGGCGCGCAAGAAACTGGAGAACTGGGCGGGGTGGCTGATCGTGAACACCGTGGCGATCGGGGTCTACTGGGCCAAGGACCTGCGGCTCACCGCCGGGCTCTACGTGGGTTTCTGGCTGATGGCGCTCTGGGGCTGGCGCGAATGGCGGCGGTCGATGCCGGTAGGGGCGCTTGCCCCCAAGCGCCCGGAGGAGGGCCGTTGAGGGCAACGGCCCCTACCACAATCATGTCAACCGACATCAAGCGCATCGCCGTCTACGGGCCCGAGTCCACGGGCAAGACCGAGCTGGCGACGAAACTTGCGGCGCGTTTCGGTGCCCCGCTGGTGGCCGAGTATGCGCGTGAACGCTGGGACCAGCAGGGGGCCCTCACCCTCGAGGACATGCTGCCCGTCGCGCACGAGCAATGGCGCCGCGAGGATGCCGCCGCGGCGATGGCCGGCCGCCTCATCATCTGTGATACGGACGCCCTCACGACCATGCTCTGGAGCGATCTCCTTTACGGCACCTGCCCGGACGAACTGCGCCGCGGGGCGGAGAAACGCTGCCGGGGTTACGCGCACTACCTGCTGCTCGACATCGACACGCCGTTTGCCCCCGACCCGCAGCGGTGCTTTCCCGACCCTGCGGACCGCGAGAAATGCATGAGGATCTGGCGCGGGGCGCTCGAGCGGCGGCACCTGCCGTTCACCTTGATTTCCGGCGACTGGGCGGAACGCGAGCGCCGCGCCACGGAAACGGTCAGCCGCCTGCTGTCACAATGAGGCCGTCGCCGGCGGGGTCGGGGCCTTGAGGTGGAGTCCGTTCAGGAAATCGAGGGGCAGGTCACAGTTCCCCGTGGCCGGACCGGCGGACCAGCACAGGCCGAGCGAGCGGGGACTGGCCGCCACGGGAAAAAAGAAACTGCCGGCCCGGGTCTCGCCGGGCTCCAGCGTCAGCGGCAACCGGAGGCACCGCTGGTTGAAATGCAATTCCATGATCTGCCGGTTATCCTTATTGATGCTGAGAACCGCGAGAGCATAGAGCGGCAGGACGGCGACCGTGGCCCCGGCAATAAGCGGGGCCGAGGCGGAAAACACGCCCGCCGTGGCCACGCCGACAGCGCCCGCCCCCAGAATGCCCACGGTTGCTCCGGTATGCCGGACAAAGGCCATGCCGGTCTCCTTGTATTTTTGCTCCCGCGTCTTGCTCTTCCTTTCCAGCTCCCACGGCTTGCCGCCCGCTGGCAGGGCGGTGCCGGCATGATCCACCAGCGTGGCGGCCGTAATGGTCAGGGGCTCGTTGCCGGGATTGTGGAGCGAGACGACGTATTCGTCCCAGAACGCGTCGCGCTTCCACGAGCCGGGCCCGTTGTAGGTGATCAGCGAGTTGAGTGCCGCGTCGACCGGGGCCGGGGCAAAGCCTGCATTGATCAATTCGGGCGGAGGCGTGCTTTTTCTGGCCTGCTTATACTGGTTCGAAACGCAGCCGGTGAGCAGGCCGGTGACGGTGAACAGCGCGATGGCGAAGGGGAGGTAACGGGGTGACGGGTGAGTGGGTGTTTTCATGGGTTGGTTTGGACGGGCCCAGAGTAGCAGACTCGCTGGCTCGCGCGTTAATCGATAAACCTGATGCCCGGTATCGATTTAATCATAGGGTGCGGGAGGTTTCCTTGCCGGTGGCGGGATCGAGAAGAATGACGCGGATGATTCCGCTGACAGCGACTCGCTGTCCGTCGTGGCAAAAGGCGAGGGAGGAGATCGCACCGGTATACCGGCTTACCTGTCGTCCGGACGACACTTCGTAGACTTCAAGGTGATACTCGCCCGCCATCTCCGAGGAGTGGCGGATCGCGGCCAGGAGCCGGCCATCGGGAGAAAAGGTGACAGGGCAATTGATGCTGGTTGTAGCGGGAAGCGCGGCCGCCGGACCGGCCAGCAACGCCGCGGTACCCGGCCCGGGGGCGCCGATCATGTTGATCTCCCGGGCGGCGCTGACGGCCCCGAGAAGACCGAGGAGACCTGTAGCGAACCGCGCTTGCTCGGTAGGTTTCCGCGGGTCGATGAGGCGGGCTTGTTCGACGAAGCCGTCGAGTTTCAGCAGCCGGACATCCCGGCCGTTGGCGGCGGAGGCGAGGAGCGTACCATCCGGTGAAAACGCCACGGACAGGACGGGACCGGCATGATTGTTGATTGCCGTGACGATTTCCCGGGTGGGAAGTGTCCACAGCCGTACCCGGCCGCTTATTTCGCCCGTGGCCAGCCAGCGGGCATCGCGGGAAGCCGCGAGCGACACGATCCCCTCGGCGCCACCGGGAAAGGTGGCGATCAAGGCGCCGGTTTCAGCGCTCCAGTGCCGCAGCGGCGCCGCGGGCCCGGCCGCGATCAGGCCTTGGCCGTCGGGGGTAAAGGCGATGGCGGTCGTCCCGACGGAGTCTTCCATGCGGCGCAAGGGTTGCCGCGCTGCGACGTCCCAGATCCAGGCGCCGCCGTTGATGCCGGTGGTGGCCAAGGTCGCCCCGTCGGGCGAAAACACGATGGCCGCCGGGGGTGCGGTGATGGTTAGTTTCTGCGTGCTTTTCGAGCGGGCGAGGACCTTGAGGGTCTTGCCGTCCAGGAACACCAGTTCCGCGTCCCGAACGGCGACGAGCAGCCGGTTGTCTGGCGACCAGGCCAGGGCGCGAGCGTAACCGCCCAGAAATGACAGTTGGGGCGGCTTGCCGGGATCGGTGGCACAACCGGCCAGCAGGAGGGCACAGAATCCGAGGCTGCCTGCGATCGCTCCGCGCCGGACGGCAAAGGTCCCTTGGAAAATGAGCTTCGTGAAAATGGACGACACAGTCATGGCCTCGGGGGGAAGAAAGTCCGAATTCCGTCGCGGCGCCACAGACGTAGCAGGGTTATCAAGCTAAGGGTCGCGACAAACAGGCCGCTGGGGGCGCCTCCAGCCCCGCCGTTGAGGCTCACGCTGCCCCCCACTGTCGGCGGAGGAGCGGTTGGGGCGGGGAACGGCGGAGGTACCACTGGCGGCGCCACCGTGCCTGGCAGGTCCAGCCCATCGCGCAATGCAATGGAGGAATCAAAACCGGCGGTCACAGCGTATATGCGATCCAACCCAACGGACACGTTGCTCTGTCCGTTCTTGTTGTAACCCCAGGCGACGACCTTGCCGTCGCTTTTCAGGACGAGCGAATTCAAGGCGCCGGTGGTGATGGCGGTTATCCCGCCCAGGCTGGGGGGCACATTCAGCTGGCCGTCGTCGTTTTCTCCCCAGATGACGACAGTGCCGTCATCACGCAAGGCCAGCGAATGGTCCCAGCCAGCGGCGATGGATACAACGCGAGACAAACCCGACGGTACGCGGGTTTCGGGCCGGGAGCCCGGGTCGGGCAGGGCGACCACCCTGCCATCGCCTTGCAGCACGAGCGAATGCAGCAGCCCGACGGAGATCGCGGCGATATTCGTCAGTTTTTCCACCCCTGCGAATTCCTTCGGGAGGGGATTGGGCACGGAACTGAGATCGAAACCGCCCCAGCCCACGGCGGTGCCATTGGCCCGAACCGCCACCGACGAATAGGTCCCGGCCGCGATGGCGACGACATCCTGCAATCCAACAGGCACGGACACTTGCCCCGCATCGTTGTTACCCCAAGCTACGACGGAGCCATCCGCCCGCAGGGCGATTGAGTGGCTGCCACCAGCGGCGATCGCCACCACATCCCGAAGCCCCGCGGGAACGAATGTCTGTTCATGAGAACTGTTGCCCCACGCGGCTACGGTCCCGCCCGCCCGTAACGCCAGCGCGTGGCCATCCCCCATTGCAACCGCCACCACGTCATTGAGCCCCTCGGGAATCCGGTCTAGGCCGGTGAAAGTGGAGCCCCACACGACGATTTCGCTGCGCGTGGTGGGCGCAATCAGGACAAACATCGGGTCGCTGCGTCGGGTGCCGGTCGCATCGGCCACGAGCGCCTGATAACAGCCGCCGTCCCGCAGGGTCACTTGGGACAGGGAAAACCGGTCGTCCCTGGCCCCGGCGATCGGAAATCCGTCACGCAGCCATTGGTAACTTACGGTTCCGGCGCCCGCTCCCGATACAGTGACCGTCAGCGGGTCACCCACCCGCAGCACCTGGCGTGCGGGACTCAACCGGGTCACGACCGGCAAGGCCCAAGCGCTGGCGGCAAATGCAAATCCGAGGATACCCCACATCACTTGTCGCAGACCGAGCGCTGGACCCACGCGAGAGGTGGGGAGGTCGCCCTTCCTGGTCCGAGCGACCGCCTTTCGGAGATCGGTCTCGGTGGCGGTGAGTGTAACGAGCAGGGTGAGGACGATGGTGCAGGTGATCATGGGAAAGAGGTTGAGGTGATCTTCGTGCGACAGGGCGGTGTTGTGCGCTGAGGATAGCAAAAGGAGCGCCGCGCGCGTTAATCGATAAACCTGATGCGGCCTATCGATTTAATCATAGGAGTTGGACGCCGGACCCGCCTGCCGGCTAGACTTCGCTTCCTCCTTCGCCAAAGCTGCGGAGGATAAATCGCACAGCATGACGCCAGCAGAAGATTATCTCCAGCGGTTCGGCGGCCTGGGCCGGCTCTACGGTACGGCGGCATTGCCGCGACTGCAGGCGGCCCACGTGGCTGTGATCGGCGTCGGCGGCGTGGGCTCGTGGGTCGTGGAGGGGCTGGCCCGCTCGGGCATTGGGGCACTCACGCTGATCGACCTCGACGACGTCTGCCTGACCAACGTCAACCGCCAGCTGCCTGCGCTCGATGGCAATATCGGGCGGCCCAAGGTCGCCGCCCTGGCCGAGCGCGTGAAGCTGATCAACCCGGCCTGCGCGGTGACGACGATCACGGAATATTTCACCGCGCAGACTGCGGAACGGTTGCTGGTGACGCGTTACGACTGGGTGGTGGACTGCATCGACCTGATGTCCAACAAGGCGCTGGTCATCGCGGAGTGCACCAAGCGCGGGCAGCCGGTGGTGACGGTGGGCAGTGCGGGCGGGCGCCGCGATGCGACGCGGATCAAGGTGGCCGACCTCGGCGATTCGCACGGGGACGAGCTGTTGCGGCAGGTGCGCAAGAAGCTGCGGCGCGACTACGGTTTCGCGAAGGGCGAGGGCAACCGCTACGGCATCCCGTGCGTGTCCACGCAGGAGCAGCCGATCTATCCGTGGGCCGATGGCACCTGTGCCGCCGCGCCGGAGGAGGGCTCGAACCTGCGGCTCGATTGCGCGACGGGCTTCGGCACGGCGGTGTTCATCACCGGGGCCTTTGGCTTTGCCGCCGCGGGCGAAGTCGTGCGGCGGGTCGCGCTGAATGAGGTAGGGGCCGTTGCCCCCAACGGCCCAACGCAGGGCGCTTGAGGGCAAGCGCCCCTACCCAAACAGTCGCAAAAAATTCCGTTCCACCTGGGTGGCGAGCGCTTCGAGCGGCACGCCACGCAGGTCGGCGAGGGCCTGGTAGGCGACGGCGATGTTGGCGGGGTGGTTGACCTCGGAGCCGTCGGTGGCGGGCGACAGCGGAAAGCGGTTCATCTCCGGCGGTGGTGGCTTGGTCGGCGCGTCGGTTTCGACGAGCAGCCGGTCGACAGGCAGGGACTTGAAGTTCTCCAGCCGGGCTGATTGGCGAGGCGAGAGCAACTCGATGTTGAAGGAGAAATACGCGCCACGATCGGCGAAGGGCTTGATCATCTCGGCAGGCCCGCCGTAGCCGTGGAGCAGGAAGCCGCGGGCGGGTAACCGGGATTTTTGCAGCAGCTCGAACAGGGCGCCGAAGGCCTGCACGCAATGGATGGAAGCGGCGCGGTTGAACTCGGCCGCGAGCGCCAGCTGGGCGGCAAAGACTTCGCCCTGCTCGTCCAGCGGGGCGACGCGGATGCCGGCAATGCGCGGGTCGTCGGGCCGCACGCCGTCAATGATCCAGCGGTCGAGTCCGATCTCGCCGACGCCTGCGGAAGGGTCCGCCAGCAGGCTGGCGCGGAGTCGCTCCAGCCAGCCGGCGGTACGGCTGCCGCAGTCCCAAGGGTGGATGCCGTGGCTGGGGAGGATCCAGTCGTGTTCGCGGGCCAGGGCGGCGACCACGGGCCATTCCTCCTCGTTGGTGGCATTGACCACGGCCCGCTGCAGGCCGACCGCCTGCAGGCCGGCCAGAATGGCCACCCGATGGGGGGTCAGCTGGTCGAAATGGAAGTGCTGGTGGGCGTCGTAGAGGGGCGGCACGGGCAGGGGCAAGGTGACATCAATCCCGCTCAAGTTGGAGTCGAAAGTGGCCGTTATAAGGGAAACAAACCACGGAAGGAACCACGTCCATGATGGACAATCTTATCATCGATATACCTGAACTCCGCCTGCCGCGCGATATGGCCTGGCGGGTAAAATTCATCGAAGCCGTCGAGCAGCATGCTGGCCGGCTTGGAATCACGGGACGTTTCAAGGTGCCGAGGTTTTTTGGCTACTATTTTACCGGGTCCCATGCGGTGGTCGTGGCCGGCTTGTGGACCGTGCTGGTGGACGATGCCGCCCTGTTGCGCCGCCTGCGGGTCACGGTCGAGCAGATCACCGACCACCGGTTCAACATCGCCAGCCAGGAAGAGGGCGGCGAGCCGGAGTTCATGCTCGTGAACGACAGCCACGACGGGTCCTGCTGGCTGTGGGACTACCAGCATGGCCGTCGCTTCCTGGAGGCCAGCGAGCCGGTGGAGATGCGCGAGCGCGCCGACAAGATTTTCGATGAGGGCAACGACCGCGGCCCGAAACTTTTGGGGTCCTAGTCAGGCAGTGTGATTGCGGTAGTGGGCAAACCAGGGCGACTTGAGGTGACTCAAGCCGCCCTGAGTGCGTTGCCGGGTAGGACCGGTCTTTGACCGATCCCAATGGATTCGCGAAGCATGCAGGCCGGTCGCAGACCGGCCCTACTCAGTTGAGGAACATCGCCTCGTTGGTCTGGAAAAGGGCGTGGGCGAGCTTGGTCCAGGCGTCGAGCGGGCCGCCGTGCTCGATGGTCGAGCCGACGGGCCGCGCATCGACGGCGCCGATTCTGCCCGCGAGCGCCGCGCGCTGGGCCTGGCGTTTCTCGCGCTGCCGTTCGCGGGCGTCCTTCATGGTGGGCGGCTCCGGCGGCGGCTCCAGGCCGGTGCCGGTGGGGTTGGCGCGGACGTAGGCGGTGCCGAGCTCGATCTCGCGGTCGGTCGGCGGGCGCTGGAAGATGGCGAGATAGAGCGAGGTGACGCGGTCCTCGTCGCGGTCAAAGGCAGCGAATTCCGGGCGGTGCGTGAGTTTCCGGGCGGTCTCGACCACGAGCGGGCTGTTCATGAGGAACAGGGCCTGTTGCGGGACGGTGGTATCGTAGCGCTGGCCGGAGGGCGTGTCGGGATTGGGGAAATCAAACTGGGTGAGCAGCTCGGGCGGGTTGCGCCGGTCGATCAGGAAATAAAGGGCGCGGCGCTTGCCGAAGCCGTCGCTCACCGGGGTGATGGACCGGCCGCCCACCGTGCGGTCGAGCGTGCCGGCGATGGCGAGGAGCGAGTCGTAGATTTCCTCGAAATCGAAACGCTGGAGGCTGTAGTGCCAGAGCAGCTTGTTGCCGGGATCGGCGGCGAGCCCGGCGGGCGTGGCCGCGCTGTCCTGCTGGTACGTGCTGCTGAGCAGGATGGTGCGATGCAGTTGCTTCAGCGACCAGCCGTCGGCGACGAATTTGGCGGCGAGCCAGTCGAGCAACTCGGGGTGCGAGGGCGGGCCGCCCATGTTGCCCAGGTTGTCGGGCGTGCCGATGAAACCGGTGCCGAAGTGCTGCTGCCAGACCCGGTTCACGAGAACGCGAGCCGTCATCGGATTCTTGGGGTCGGCGATGGCCTGGGCGAGTTCAAGGCGGCCGCTGCCCTTGGTCCATGCCGGACGCTTCTTGGGATCGGCGGAGAGGATTTCCAGGAAACGGCGGGGGACGATGTCACCCTCGTTCTGCACCTCGCCGCGCAGGAGGACGGGATAATCCTTGGGGTTGGCTACATCGGTAAGTGCGACGGCGCGGGCGGGGGCGCCGGGGTGGTTCATCTCGAGGTTGCCGATCTCGCGCTGGAGGACGGCCTCGGCACGGACGAGCTGGCGGCGCTTGTCGGCATCGCGGGTGCGGGAGCGGCGGAACTCCAGGAAGTCCTGCCGCAGGGTGTCCGCCTTGCCCTGCAATTCGTGGCCCTTGGCCATGTAATCATTGAGCTCAGGCGTGACCGGGACCTGGGTGGTGAGCGTGGGCGCTTCCATCACCGAGCGGGGTTCGACCGTGTTGGCGAAGACGCCGTAGAGCGAATAATAGTCCTTGGTCGGGATGGGGTCGAACTTGTGGTCGTGGCAGCGGGCGCACGAGACCGTGAGGCCCAGAAAGGCCTTCGTGGTGACGTCGATGCGGTCGTCGATGATGTCGTTGCGGCGGCCGTCGTGCTGGTTGCCCAGGGTAAGGAAACCGAGGGCGGCGAGGATGTGCTGGTCCGTGGGCGGCGCCTGGCGCGCGGCCTTGGCCTGCGCGACGGCGTCGTTGACAAGGCGGTCGGCGGCGAGCTGTTCGGTGATGAACTGGTTGAAGGGCTTGTCGGTGTTGAAGGCCTCGATGAGATAATCGCGGTAGGTCCACGCATGCGGGAAACGCGGGTCATCGCGCCTGGGCGCATCGCCCTTCGTGTCGGAATAGCGGGCGACATCCATCCAGTAGCGGGCCCAGCGCTCGCCATAGGCCGGCGAGGCGAGCAGGCGGTCCACGACCTTGGCGAAGGCGGCGGGTGAGTCGTCGGCGAGGAACCGCTGGATCTCGGGCTCGGTGGGCGGCAGGCCGATGAGGTCGAAGGTGGCGCGGCGGATGAGGGTGCGCTTGTCCGCGAGGGGGCTGGGCGCGAGGCCGGCGGCCTCCAGGCGGGCCAAGACAAAGTTGTCGACGGGTGACTGGACCCAGGCGGCCGCTCTCACGGCCGGCACGGCGGGTTTTTGCACGGGTTGGAAGGCCCAGTGGTTTTTGCCAACCCCGCCATAGGATTTGCCGCCGGCGAGGGCGAGCGGCACGCGCGGGTCGGGCGCCCCGCGCCGCACCCACTCGGTGAAGTCGGCGATCTGCTGGTCGGTCAGCTTGCCGCCGTGCTCCTCGGGGGGCATCCGCAGATCGGCATCGGTGTAGCGGAGGGCTTGGATGAGAACACTGTCGTCAGGCTTGCCGGGAACGATGATGGGGCCGGAACTGCCGCCGTTCAGGAGGGCGTCGCGCGAATCGAGCAGGAGGCCGCCCTTGATTTTGTCGGCGGTGTGGCTGTGACACTTGTAACACTGTTCGGTAAGGACCGGACGGATCCTCGACTCGAAGAACTGGAGGTCGGCCGGGGAGATTGCGGAGCCGGTGGCGTGGGCTGCGGTCGCGAGCAGGCTCGCTCCCATGAAAATGAGCGAGGTCCGGCTCATGCGAGGATCGGCTTCACCACGTTGCCCGCGACATCGGTCAGGCGGAAGTCCCGCCCGTTGTAGGGATAGGTGAGCTTGGTGTGGTCGAAGCCGAGGCAGTGGAGGATCGTGGCGTGCAGGTCGTGGACATGGACCTTGTCCTTGACCGCCGCGGCGCCGAACTCGTCGGTCTCACCGTGGACCAGGCCGCCTTTCACGCCGCCACCGGCCAGCACGAGGGAGAAGGCCTTGGCGTTATGGTCGCGGCCGGGATTGTCGCCACCGTTGCGATCCTTGGTGGGCTTGCGGCCGAACTCGCCGCCCCAGACGACCAGCGTGGAATCGAGCAGGCCGCGCTGCTTGAGGTCGGCCAGGAGCGCGGCGAGCGGCTGGTCGATCTCGCCGGCCTTCTCGGTAAGGCGGTCCTCGAGATCCTGGTGGTGATCCCAGCCGTCGTGCCAGACCTGCACGAAGCGGACGCCGCGCTCGACGAGGCGGCGGGCGATGAGGAGCTGCTTGCCCTGCGCGGTGTTGCCGTAGGCGGCACGGACGTCGGCCGGCTCCTTGTTGATGTCAAAGACGTCGGTGGCCTCGGCCTGCATGCGGAAGGCGATCTCGGCCGTCTCCAGGCGTGTCTCGAGCGCGGCATCGCGCTGGAGATTCTGCGCGTGGAGCTCGTTGAGCTGGTGGACGAAATCCAGCTGGCGGCGCTGCTCGGACTTCGAGACGTAGCTGTTGCGGATGTTCTGGATCATCTGCTGCACGTTCGGTGCCGAGGTGTTGACGCTCGTGCCCTGGTAGATGCCGGGCAGGAAGGCGGAGCCGTAGGTGCCCGCGCCGCCGACGGGCAGGCGGTTGCCGCGCAGGGAAATGAAACCGGGCAGATTCTGGTTCTCGGTGCCGAGACCGTAGACGACCCATGAGCCGAGGCTGGGCTTGGTGATGCGGATCGAGCCGGTGTTCATGAACGTCGTGGCGACGTCGTGCGCCGGGATGTCGGTATACATCGAGCGGATGACAGTGAGGTAGTCGGCGTGCTGTGCGGTCCGGGCGAAGAGGTCGCTGACCTCCAGGCCGGACTGACCGTGGCGCGAGAACTTGAAGGGCGAGGCCATGGCCACGCCGCCGTCGGCGCCGATGGACTTGCCGTCCATCCTGAAAAGGGCGGGCTTGGGATCCCAGGTGTCGACGTGCGAGGGCGCGCCCTGCGCGAAGATATGGATGACGGCCTTGGCCTTGCCCGGGAAGTGCGGGAGCTTCGGCAGGAGGGAATTCGACAGACTCGCCCCGGGCGGCACCGGGCTGGCTGCGGCGCAAAGGTCGAGCGGGTTGAGGAAGGAGGCCAGGCTCAGGGCGCCGAAGCCCAGGCCGACGCGGTTCAGAAATTGCCGGCGCGTGAGGAAATAATCCTCGAGGTCCGTGGAGACGCCCAAACAGGGGTGGGGCCCGTGATGGTGGTGATGGTCGTGCTCGTCGGGGGACATGACGGGGGTTGCCTGAGAGACGGAAGCGGGTGGGGCAGGTTTCGGGGAAACCCGGGTGGCGGGGTTTTGGCGGGAGATTTACGGGCGGCCCTGGGCGGCGGCGAAGTCGCGGATTTTGGCCCGGACACTTCGCAGGCCGTTGAGGCGGGTGGGGGAGAGATTTTGCGCCAGGCCGAGCTGTTCAAGCAGGACGGGCTCGGTGGCGGCGACCTCGGCGGGAGTGGCGCCGCTGTAAAGGTCGCAGAGCAGCACCAGCAGCCCGCGCACGAGCGGCGAGTCGGCATCACAGCGGAAGTGGCACCGGCCGTCGCGTACTTCCCCAACGATCCACGCCAGGGAGACGCAGCCGCGCACGCGCTGGGCATCGGTGCGCTCACTTTCGGGCAGAGGCGGGCGGGCGCGGGCGCGGTCCACGACGGCGGAGAGCCGCTCCTGCGGATCCTCGATCAGGGCGAGGTCGTCGATCATCTGCTGCTGTTTCTCCGCGAGGGTCACCGGATCGACGGTGCAGGGCTCCGTCCGGCTTGCAAGCGTCGGGCGGGCACCTTGAATCGGCGCATGGTCAATCCATTCGCGATCTCGTGGCTGTGGCGGGGCTTCAAGGGCAACAGCGTGACCTTTGCGCTGCTCTTTGCGTCGTTTCTGATCGGGTGGTCCCTGTCACATTATGTGAACGTGCTGCTGACCCGCCTCGGCGTGCACTGGCTGTATGCGATGATGTTGCCGGCGTTTTTCTTCATGTGGCTGGCCAAGCGCGAGGACCGGATCATCCCCGACGAGTCAAAGCGCAAGCTCTGGGCGCGGGGCTTGATCGCGGGTTCGATCCTGCTGGTCCTGCTGATCGCGTGGGTAAAGTCGCGCCCTTGACCGGCCATCGGTGGTCCCGTGGCCTCAACGGGCGGAGAGCAGCACCGAGAGATGGTCCTTCTTTGCTCACCAGGCCTTAAATGCCCCCGGGTTCACCGCGATCGGTCCGGAGGCGGGATCTGGATGATCACGGTTTTGTCGTTGGTCAGGCCCACCACGACCACCCAGTGGTTCGGTTTGGGGCCCCAGCGGTCCCAGGCATTGAGCAGGATGGCCGAGGTCAGGTCCGAACCGGGAATCAAGGGCTGGGGAATCATCACGATTAGGGGCCGGCCCTGGCGGAGATTCAAGCGTGTTTAAAACACGTGAGTAAATCCGATCGTCAGGATCACGGGCGGGCCGCCCAGCCAGTTGTCCCTTGAGGCGAGTTTCAAACCCTGGAGGACGACGGCGGCTTCGAATTGAAACGTGGTTCTCCGCGTGAGAGGCCGGCTGATTCCGAATTGGATGGTATTCCACACGCCTTCGTTGCGCCCTTCCGCCATTTCCTCTTCTTCCTCGTCGCTACCGAGGACGGTGGTTGCGCAGGCAGCCGCCACCACCCCCACGCCCGCCCAAAGCCTCGAACCGCCGGCGAGCCGCCACTCGGCGTTGACCGTAGGCCAGGTGAGGAACCATGGTTCGCAGTCGGGACACCCTAAGGGCTGGTCCTTCGGGTAGTAAATCACCGGGGCCCTGAAATACAGGCGGAAGTCTGGGGAGGGCTGCGCGAGGACATACCGAAAGCGCAGGCCGTAGCCTGGCGTAAGATTCGCCAACTCTCCCGCCAGGATGCCGACCGAAAAGCGATTGGTGAAACCGTAAGCCACCTCACCGATGCCGATGAACGGTATCCCTGTCACCATCGTGGCCATGTATTTTCCCTTGGGCGGACTGAGATAGTCGCCTTGGGTGGAGTCCCCCGTGTTAGCCCAGCGGTCACTGCCATAGGCTATCATGTCCTGTCCGGAGCTGGGATCGCCGGTGAGATCCTCCATGGGCATATTCCTGATGCTGACCGGCGTAAGGCTGGGTTGGTCGGCTGCGGTGACTAGCGCCACAGGGGCAAGGACCAGGAGGCAAAGGGTGACGAGATTCTTGTTCATGACAGGGGAGGGGTGGAGTGGTCGGGTTTGGCGGCGACAAGCACGGTGAGCGGGGCGAGAATGAGGGTGGCGGTGGGCATGGTGGCGGGAGAGTGTGGCGGGGCGCGAATGGGCAGGCGCAAAGCATAGCAGACCGTGTGACGAACACGTTAATCGTTAATCTTGATGCCAGGCATCACTGGGACCGATGGCGGTGGGGCAAGGTGCCGGCGACCCGCGCGACGAGTCCGCACGGGAATCGGTGTTGCCAAGTCGACCGCTAGTGACTGGCTATGATCCTTGGATGAATATCCATCACCTGGAGTTGTTTTACTACGTGGCGCTGCATGGCGGGATTAGCGCGGCCGTGCGGCACATGCCCTACGGGATTCAACAGCCGGCGGTGAGCGGTCAGATCAGGCAGCTGGAGCAGGATCTCGGCGTGAAACTTTTTCAGCGGCAGCCGTTCCGGCTCACGACCGAGGGCAATGAGATGCTCGCCTTTGCAAAGCCATTTTTCGATAGGGTCAACGCCGTCGGCGCGCAGCTCGGCCGGCGGGCGGGCGAGCAAATTCGCGTTGGCGGATCGGAACGGGTGCTGCGCAATTACCTGCCGGAAATCATTCGCCGCGTGCAACGGATCCACCCGGGCCTGCGGATGTCGATGCGCACCGGTTTTCAACCGCAGTTGGAGGCGCTGCTGCGGGACGGCGAACTGGATTTGGCGATCTCGACTGTGCTCCACGCCCGCTCAGCGCCGGGCCTGCGGCGGGTGACGTTGGTGCGGCTACCGTTGGTGTTGCAGGTGCACAAATCGTCACGCATCAAATCGGCGGCAGAGTTGTGGGCGCGTAAGCGAATCGCGGAGCCGCTGGTCAGCAGCGTGCCGGCGCCGGAAAATGTTTTTCAAAAAGGACTGAAGCGTCTCGGCGTGGAGTGGCGGCCCTCCCTCGAGGCGACTTCGCTGGAGTTGGTGACGCAGTATGTGGCAGACGGGCAGGGCATCGGAGTGAATGTGGCCTTGCCCGAGCTTTCGCGGCACCCACGGGTGCGGGTGCTGCCGTTGATTGGATTCGACCCGGTCGAAGTCATCGCCATCTGGCGGAGTGAGCCGAGTCCGGTGGTGCGGGCGGTCATCGAAGAAGTGCAGCGATACGCGCGCAAGACTTGGCCGGGCTTGGTGGTGCCTGTCGGATTGTGACGGCCCGCGCTCAAGCGGCCTGGCCCAGCGTCGGCCATCGGCAGGTTGAGCGTGGCGGCGAATGCACCGTAAAGTTCGCCTTCCTCGACGGGCACGGTGCCGTCGTGCGCGATGGCATGGGCGGTGGCGATCGGCTGGCTGTGGAAGGGATTTAAAGGGAACAGTGTGACGTTCGCCCTGGTGAGCCCGGGCCTGTTCTTCAGCTGGCTGGCGAAGCGCGAGGATCGGATCATCCCCGATGAAGCGAAGCGCAAGCTCTGGGCGCGGGGCTTGATCGCGGGTTCGATCCTGCTCGCCCTGCTGATCGCGTGGATCCGGAAGTAGCCGGGTGAGGCGGGTCATTTGGCGGCTACGACGGGCGCCTTGACGTGCAGCCCGGCGAGGAAGTTGAGCGGCAGGGTGCTTTCGATCGGTTCCGCGCCGACGGCGGCCCCTCGCAGGCTCAATTGACGGGGGCTCGCGGTCACGGGGAAAAAGAAGCTGCCAGACCGCTTCTCCCCGGGCGCCAGGGTCAACGGTAGGACCAGATTGCGGCGGTTGAACTCGGACGTCATGTGCTTCTTGTTGTCATAGTTGACGGAGGCGACAGCCAGGTAGTAGATGGGGAGGGCCAAGACCGTGGCCGAGGCCAGCGTGGCGGCTCCGGCACTGGCCGGACCCACCATCATGCCACCGCTAATCGCCGCCGCGTACCCGAGGCTCGAAAGCAGCACGGCGGGTGTGGTGTAGCGGACGAAGGAGATGCCAGCCTCCTTGTAGCGCTGCTCCTGGGTCTTGCTCTGCTTTTCCAAGACCCAGGGTTGGGCGCCCGCCGCGAGGGCGTGGCCGGTCTGGTCCTGCACCGTGGCCGCGGTGATGACGAGCGGGCGGTCGCTGGTGTTGTGCAAGGTGAGCACAAATTCATCCCAGAAGGCGTTCCGTTTCCAGGAACCCGGACCATTGTAGGTGATGACCGTTTTGAGCGTGGACTCGAAGGGTGCGTGCGTGAAACCCACGTTGAGCTCCGTGGGCGGCGGGGTTTTTTTGGACGCCGGCTTGTACTTGCTGGAGACACAGCCGGTGAACAGGGCGCCGAAGCAGACGAGGGCCAGGGCGGAGGCGAAGCGGAGCTTCCGGTTCGGCTCGTGGGGCAGATGGATGGGATGAGGGATCATGATTGGGTGGTGTTGCACCTACGATCATACTAGGACGGGCGGGCGGGCGTTATTCGATAAACTTGATGCTCCCCATTGATTTTACTGGGGGCGCAACCGGCCGAAGGGGGCCGGGCGAAGGCAGACGACGCGTGACATTTGCTGACGCGCTGGCTCTGCTGGGTGCAATGGATGCAATGCAGCAGAGGATGGGCGCACTGGGAAAATGGCTCGGTGGCCGTAGCGCTGGATTCGTCCTGCTGGCCCTGCTGGCGGCGCTCTACACCTGGGCGTATGTCCAGCACCCGCTGAATCCGGGTCCGGCGCCGGTCGAGGCACGGGCGGGTTGGTGGAGCTGGGCCGATCAATACAAATACCTGCAGGCGACTGAAGCATTGGCGGCGGGCGGGATCACCAAGGAGGTCTATCATTATCCGCTGGGCTATTCCGCACTCGGCGTGCCGTTCGTGCGGTGGTGGCCGGCGCATCCCTTCTTCGTGCCGGATCTGCTGCTGGTGCTCGGCACGGCTGTGATGTGGTGGCGGCTGGCGCGGCGTTGGTTGCCGGCCGCGGCCGCGTTGCTCGTGGCAGTGGGCTTCATCGCGATGCATGGCGAGTTGCTGCGGCTGACGATGGTCGTGCCGTGGAACACGCTACCCACGCAACTGACCCTGCTTGCGGGCATGGTGGTGCTGCTCGATACGGCGGGCCGGCGCACGGTGTGGTGGCTGGCCGGACTCGCCGCGGCAACTTGGCTGGTGCGGCCGATCGACGCCGTCAGCTTTGCCCCGATGCTGGTCTGGGCGGTGCTGCGCCTGCCGAAATGGGGGGAGCGCGTCGTTGGCGCGTTGGGCGGCATCGCGATCATCGGCGCGGCCATGGCGACGGTGGGGGCGTTGAATCTCTCGGTCTTTGGCTCGTGGCGGACGCCGTATGAACAGGCGGCGCATATCATGGTGGGCTTCTTCTCCTATCCGCTAGCGCAGAAACTCCATTGGGCCTTCATCGATGCCCGGACGTTTTTCGGCGAGGCGGACACGGCGCTGCTCTGGCGTTATCCGTGGTTGTTTCTCGCCGTGCCGGGGGTGTTTTTCTGGGTGAAGCGCGAGCGCATGGCGGGAGCGGCTGTGCTGGCGACGCTGGTGCTCAACTGGCTGCTCTATCTCGGCTACAACGATTTCTTCCCGTCGTCGTTCTACCGTTTCAGCCTGATCCACTACGTGTCGTGGAGCTTCCTGCCGCTGCTGGCCTGGGCGGCCAGCGCGTGCTGGGCCGGCTGGAAAATGAAAACCGTGTGGGCCGGGTGGGGCTTGGCGGCGGCCTTGTTCGTGGTGGCGCTGGGCCTGCGATTGGAGGAACGGGCATTGCCGGTGGACTCAGCTCCCGGCGAAGTGCGGGCGCTGCCTGCGGCGCGTCCGCTGTGGGTGAGGTTTCCCGACGAGTCCTTGGAAAAGGTGACAAAGCTGCGGCTCGACGGACGATCGATGCTGGAGTCAGCCGACTACCAGATTCCTTATGTACCGAGTGACCTGAAGCTCTTGCTGGGCGATCATGCATCCGGCCAGCGGATCACCGCGCTGCCCGAGGCGGGCATCACAGCCACACCACAGGTCGGCGATTATCACTGGGCCTGGCGCTGGGACTGGTCGCGCGCGCGACCATAGGGTCAGGCCGCCGAGCTCAATTGCGGCATGGGTACGTCGAGCGTGGCGGCGAGGGCGCGGTAGAGTTCGCCTTCCTCGACGCTCACGGTGCCGTCGCTGGCGATGGCGTGGGCGGTGGCGATCAGGAGGCGCTTCTTGATGGGCAGGGAACTGACAGCGAGTTTGTCGAGGGCAACGTCCACCTGCTCGAGGCCGCAGGCGGGGGGCGGGAGCAGCGCGAGCTGGCCGGCAAGCAGGGGCAGCTGGGCCGCGCCGGCGGCAAAGGCGGTGGCAGTGTCCTTGCTGCTGATCGTGGCGAGCGAGGAAAGGACGACCGCGATTTCCGTGCGCACGGCATCGAACGAGTCGAACTGCACGCGCTGCGCAGGTTTTTTGGCCAGCTGAAGCTGATGCAGCAGCATTTTCTGCAATGCATACTCGAACGGAGTCACGCGGTTGTCGGCGTGGACGAGTTCATCGAGGGTGGTGGCGAAGCGATCGAGCGCCACGGCATCGAGCGAGCGCAGGGCGGGCAGGGCGAGTTGGAGCAAAGGCAGCCGTGCGACGGGATCGAGCACGCTGAGGACCGGACGGAGGCCGGTGAGCTCATCCGCGGCGGCTTGGCCGGCATGGCGGGCGACGAGGGCCAGCTGCTGGTCGCGGGCGGCGCGGTCGCCGTTGAGGAGGAGGCCATAGACGAGCACTTGTGCCGAGGCGGGATCGCGGGTGCCCTCGCGGAGGCGGGCCGGGATCGAGTCGAGCAGGAGCTGGGCGTGGCGGAAGTGCGAGTCGGTCAGCGCGCCGATGTCGGCGACCACGGCGGCGGGTTTGAAGGCGACGGGCGTGGCGGGCCGCAGCGGCGGGGGCAGGTCGGCCGGGGCGGCGTGGACGCGCTGAAGCGTTTCTTCTGCGGTGTAGCGGTGGCCGCCGCCAAAACCGGCCGTGGCAAAGGACTCATGGGCGATGTCCACGACCTCGGGCGGCTCAAAGAGCTTGCCGTCCCATGACGGATCGACGGCGCGGATGCGCTCGTCGAGCGGCGGGTGGGTGGCCCAGAGCCCGCCGAAGTTGGACCGGAAGGCCTGGGCGATGAAAAAGTGGCCCAGCTCGCCGGCGTGGTTGTTGATCATCGTCCCGCCGAGGGCGTAGCCGCCGATTTTCTTGAGGGCGCCGCTGATGCCGCCGGGGTTGCGGGTGAACTGGACGGCGGAGGCGTCGGCCAGAAACTCACGCTGGCGCGACACGGCGGCCTGGATCATCCGGCCGAAGAAATAGCCCACGTAGCCGATGATGATCAGGGCGAGGCCGATGGCCAGGAGGACCACGACACTGTTGTCTTTTTTGTTGCCGCTGGAGCGGACGCGACCGTAGCTGAGCGAGCGCAGCAGGCCGCGGCCCAAGAGGCCGATGACCAGGATGCCGAAGACAATGGAGGTGATGCGGACGTTGAGCCGCATGTCGCCGTTAAGGATGTGGCTGAACTCGTGGGCAATGACGCCCTGCAGCTCGTCGCGGGTCAGCTTGTCGAGCGTGCCGCGCGTGACAGCGACGGCGGCGTCAGCGGTGGTGAGGCCGGCGGCGAAGGCGTTGAGGCCGGGTTCGTCCTCCAGCACATAGACGGCCGGCATGGGGATGCCCGAGGCGATCGACATTTCCTCGACGACGTTGAGCAGCTTGCGTTCGCGCAGGTCGGAGGTTTTCAGGTCCACGGCCCGGCCGCCCACCAGCTCGGCGATGGCGGAGCCGCCGTCGCGCATCTGCGACCATTTATAGAGGGAGGCGGCGCCGACGATCCCGAGGGTGCCGAGCGTGACCCAGGCAAAGACCTGCGGATCCCACCAGGGATGCTGAAAGCGACCCTCCGGCCAGCGCGCGGAGCGCTGATACTGCCAGTAGGAATCCTGGACGTGTCGCGACTGTCCACCGGACTGGATGGCGGCCAGCGCCGCCGCGTAGCCCCCGAGGATCGTGCCCCCGACCGCGAGCACGAAAAGCAGCACGAGCCACTTGGTGCGCTGGCGCGCGCGGTCCTGAGCCTCGAAGAAATTCATGGGGCGGGGGACCGAAAACTGCCGGGTTCAGGAAATGAGCCGGATCGTGAGCGGGTAGTGATAGCAGCCGCCATCGGACGCCTTGACCGCGGCCACGATGGCCAGGACGAACGAGGCGAGCCCCATGAGGATGAGCAGCGGAATCCCGATCACGACAAGGATCAGGGGAATGCAGCACAGGCAGTAAATGAGCAGGGACAGGTGGAAGTTAAGCGCTTCCTTGGCATTGCGGGCGACATACTCGGAGTCGCCCTTCATCGCGAGGTAGACGACGAGCGGCAGGAGCAGCCCCACGCCGATCAGGGAGGAAAGATGGCTCAGGATGCTCCAGATCTTCTCGTTCCCCCGGGGTGCGGGATTGATGACGGTCGTTTCCATGGTGTCAGGGGCGGTCGGGGGGACCGGCCATCAGGTGAACTTCACCTTCGGGGCCTCGCGCTCGGCGGCGACGTCCACCTGGAAGAGCTGGGCCTCGGCGAAGTTGAACAGGCCGGCGATCAGGTTGGTCGGGAAGCGCTCGCGGGCGGTGTTGAAGAGCGTGACGGCGTCGTTGTAGGCCTGGCGGGCGAACGAGATCTTGTTTTCCGTGGAGGTCATCTCCTCGGTGAGCTGCATCATGTTCTGGTTGGCCTTGAGATCGGGATACTGCTCGGAGACGACCATGAGGCGCGAGAGGGCGCCGCCCAGGCCGGACTCGGCGCTGAGGAGTCCCTTCATGGCGGCGGCATCGGCGGGGTTGGCGGCGGCGGCCTTGGAGGCGGCGTAGGCGGTGTTGCGGGCGGCGATGACGGCCTCGAGGGTGCCGCTCTCATGCTTCATGTAGCCCTTGGCCACCTCGACGAGATTGGGGATGAGGTCGTAGCGGCGCTTCAGCTGGACGTCGATCTGCGCGAAGGCGTTCTTGAAACGGTTCCGGAGCGTGACGAGGCCATTGTAGGCACCGATGACCCAGAAGGCGAAGAGCAGGGCGGCGCCACCGACAACGAGAAGAAGGATCAGGGCTGTACTCATATAGTGGGGAAAGGTTGAACCGAACGGTCTCCTATGTGTCGCAAGGGGGGAAGCGGCGCGAGAATTTTCATGTTACACAAGGCGGACATCTTTGGAGCAGGCGGCGCTTGCCAGCCGATGGCGCGGACTGCACATTCACGCGGTCCATGAAGATGCTGGCGCGCCCCCTCCTGCTCCTCCTTTGCCTGTCGGCCGGCTGGCTCCCCGCGCAGGTGGCCAGCCCCGCGCCGCTGACCGCCGACGCGGCTGCGACGCAGGCCGTGCCGGGACGCTGGATTGTGACGGAGGCCCGCGCGGACCAGGCGCTGCAGATGGGCTTTCCGGCGACCGCCGCGGCCAGCTACCGGGAAATCCTCACCGATAAAGCCGTGACCACCGGGATGCGGCAGCGCGTGACCCTGTCGCTGGTGACCGCGTTGCTGGACGCGGGCGAGTTGGGCGCAGCGGAGGCAGCGCTGCAAACCTACGACGGACCGCGCGGCAGTGCTTATCAACTCCGGGTGGGCTTGCTGGCGATCACGGCGCGACGCACGGCACCAGCCAAGGCCGCGCTGGCGGCGGGCAAGGTGGAGGAATTGCCGGAGGCGGATCGCGGCTGGTGGTATTTCCTGCAGGCGAGTGTGACCGATGCCGACGGCGATGTCAGCCGGGCGAACGCGCTTTACGATCAGGCCAAGCAAGCCGCGGTGTCAGACCTGCAGCGCGCGCGCTTCGTGCTAGGCCAGGAGCAGTCGCGGTTGCGCTCCGGGCTGGTCAGTGAAGACCAACTGCCCACCCTGCGCGGCAACATGGAGCGCTTTCAGGGCCAGCGCACTGGCTACACCTATGTGCGCACCTACGCGGCGGCCCTGTTCGGGCTGGGCCGGGCGACGGAGGCGCAGACGCTGTTGCAGAGCCAGCTCAAGGTGCTGCCGGTGACCGAGCGGGCCGCGGCCGATGAAATCGGCCTGATGCTGGGCCTCATTGCCGGGGAGGGCAGCGAGGCGGGCCGCCGCGCCTTCCGTCAGCTGCTAAGCGACGGCCTGCGGCCCGAGACCCAGCGGCTGGCGCTGCAATTGCTGGTCCGCGGCGCGAAGACGCCGGCCGACCGCGAGCAATTGCGCCGCGACCTGAGCAGGCTCATTGACGCCCCGACCTTGCATCCGATCAGAGAGAACCTGATCGTGGTGCGGGCGCAGGCAGCGCTGGTCGACAAGGCCTACGCCGACGCCGAGGTCGATGCGCGCGCCTTGTTGGACCAGTATCCCGGGTCGACCCTCAAGGCGGAGGCGCTGAACGTGCGCCTGACGGTGGCCTGGGATTTGAAGCGCTACCGGCAGGCGGCCGACGTGATCGTGCAGTTGCGCGCCGCCATCGCGCCCGGCCGCGACCGCGCGGCACTGGCGGTGCTGCTGGCCGAGGCATTTTTCCGGGCGGACGATTTTCGCAACGCGGCCGATGCCTACGAGGCCGCGCTGCACGAGGCACCGCTGGCGGCGCCCGCCGGCGTGCTGATTTTCCAGCGGGTGCTGTCCGAGATCCGCGCCGACCGGCTGGAGGTGGCCGCGCGGCAGCTGGATGAGGCGGCGGTTGACGCCGGGCTCGATGTGGTGAACCGCTGGCAGGCCGAATGGAACCTGGTCAAGGAGATGCAGGTACGCGGGCAAACCGAGACAGCCTCGGCCCGGGTGGAGCGCCTGCTCGCCAGCAATGCCCAGGGCGTGCCCCAGGAATTGCGCATCCAGTTGATGTGGCTGCGGGCCAAGCTGTCCTTTGACAACGGCCAGCCGGCGGCAGCGCTGACCCAGGCTGATGACTTGCTGGGATCGCTGACGCAGGCCAGTGCCCTGGAGGCGCCGTTGCGGACCAATGTCACGAGCATGGCCCAGCTGCTGAAGGCGCAGGCCCTGCTGGCGCTCGGCCGCGATGCCGATGGCTTTGTGGTGATGGACAAACTGCGGAAGGATTTTCATGCGACCGAGGCGGCGCAGTATTCCTATCTTGTGCAGGCCGGACACATGACCCAGTCCGGGGATCTCGCCGGGGCGCAGCGGGTGCTGATCAATTTCGTCGACTCGGGCGAATACAAGCGGAGCGAATACGCCCCGCTCGCACTCTACCAAGCGGCACTCATCCTTGAGCGACAGGGACTCGACCGGCAATTGCAGGAAGCCGTCCGGCTGCTGGACGACCGGCTCATCCGCGACTACCCGCAGGACGAACTGGTGTTCTACGCCCGGCTCAAGCAGGGCGACCTGTTCCGCAAGCTGAACGATTTCCCGAATGCGCGGCGGGTGTACGAGTTTTTGCTCAACAACTACGCCGGTCATCCCGACGAGTTGCTGGCCCAGCTGGCCCTGGCGGACAGCCTGTTCGCCCAGGGCGCCAACAGCGTGGTCAATTACGAGAGCGCGTCGGCGATTTTCGAGCGGTTGCGCGACCTGCCGTCGGCGCCGGTGGATCTGCGCGCGGAAGCCGGGTTCAAGTGGGGCACCGCCCTCGCCAAGCGCGGGCAGGCGGCCAAGGCGCAGACGGTCTTCTGGTCGGTGGTCGATGCATTCCTGCTCGATGCGGCGCAGGCGGCGAAGCTCGGCGCCAAGGGCCGCTACTGGGTGGCGAAGTCGCTGTTGGAATTCGGCCAGATCCATGAGGAGGCGGGCCGGCTCGACGAGGCGCAGCGCGCCTACCAGCTGATCGTGGGCAACAAACTGTACGGCACCGCGCTGGCGCAGGCGAAACTGGCGCGGTTCCATCCGGCGGAGAACTCCCCGCCATGAGCTTTGGCATTTACGCCCGAATCGCGCCCCGCATGATGCGCGCACACCCATGACGGCATTCAGCTACAGTGTCTTCGCGAAAGGCGGCCCGGTGATGGGGCTGCTGGTCCTCCTCGGGCTGGCAGCGCTGGTCCTGTTCATCGAGCGGGCGCTCTTTCTTCACCGCGCGCAGATCCGCTCGACGGAATTTCTCAACGGCATCAAGAACCTGCTAGCGAAGGACCGGCTGATGGAGGCGCTCACGCTGTGCGAGGAAACGTCCGGCCCGGTGGCCAAGCTGGTGAAGGCGGGCCTGCGGCACGCCGGCGATGACGAGCAGGCGATCCGGTTCGCGGTGCAGGAGGCGGCGCTGGCCGAGCTGCCGGTGCTGGAGCGGCGCATCAGCGCGCTGGCGGCGATCGCGCAGATCGCCCCGCTGTTCGGCCTGCTCGGGACGCTGCTGGGCATGATCAAGACCTTCTGGCTCTTCAACCAGGGCGGCAACTATGCCACGCCCACCGTGCTGGCCGGCGGCATGTGGGAGGCGCTGCTGACGGCGGCGGCCGGGCTGGTCGTCGCGATCCCGGCGCAGCTCGGCCGGCATTTCCTGGCCGGGCGCGTGCGTGCGCTGGTGCAGGACATGGAATGGGCGGGGAACGAACTGATGCGGTTTCTCCTGCGGGACTACCGGCAAAACGGCGGGGACAAAAAATGATCACGCACCCGTTGGAGCTGCAGTCGCGACTGAGCCCGCCACCCCGCGACCTGGATTTTATCGCGTGGGTGAATGTGGCCGTGATCGCGCTGTTTTTCGGCCTGCTGGGTTCGCGCTTCGTGCTGGCCCCGGGCATGCCGGTCGGGGTGGGGGGCGACAATTCCCTCGAACTGCCGCAGGTCAGCGGCGCGACGGAGGGCGCCGGGCCCGCCTCGGTGGTGGTGAGCTACCGGCGCGATAACGTGATTTTGTTTGAGGGCGGCATGTACACGCTGACCGAATTGCGGAAGCACATGGAAGGTTACGCCAAACAGCACCCGGGAGCGGTGATGCTGGTGCGGGCGGACCGCCAGGTGTCGATGCAGGCTTTTTTGGATCTGTGCGAAATGGCGCGCCAGGTCGGCTTCGCCAACGTGCTGGCGGCGGCGGAAAAACCGGAGCCGGGCTCGGCCGCAAAATGAGGGGACCCCGCCATGCCGCCGAGTGAAACACGAATCACGCGCCGGGTATGGATCGGCGTCGTGGTGATCTGCACCGGAGCAGGGGCATGGGTGGCCTTGAATCGCACTCAACCAGTCTCGCCGGACCCGGTGAAGCGGTCCCAGCCGTTCGTGCAGCTGGCCGGGGCCGGCACGGCCACGGCGGACAAGCTGCTGCGGGAGAAAGCGGAGTTGATGGATCCGACGCCGTTGTTTTTTCCCACGGAGTGGAACTACGGCCAGCGGGATCTGCCTCCGGGTATCCTGAAGCAGCCGGGACAGGTTTTTGGCAGTTTCGCACCCAAGTTAACGGTCAAAGAGCAAATCATCGCAAATTATGGCGTCGAGGCACCCGCGGCACCGGAAGAGCTGGTGGATGTGCTTGTGCAGGGCAATGAAGCGCCTTTTGCGGGTATGGGCCGGATTGATACCCCGAGGTCCACCCTGTCTGTCAGATCGGGATATATCGAGGTCAAGGGCCTTAATAATGGTAATATTGTTATCGCTCAACCACTTAGTGGTATTAATCCCCCAAAAACTGACTTTGCCCCGGTCGAGTTTTTGGTGGCGGTCGGCCCCTCCGGCCTGATTGGGGAGCCCGTTTTGACCAATGGATCCGGCTGGGATGAGGTGGATAATTTTTTCCGGGCCTACCTCGTCAAATCCTACCGGCTGGGGGAGCGTTTGCATCCCGGCCGGTACCGGGTATTGGTGGGTGCGTAGGATTTTTAGGAAATCTGGCAGAATCTAGTTGACGGTCCATTTTGAGAATCGTTTCCTCCCCGTTCTCTTTGTTTTTTGCCAGTGCCTTGGTCTGCCCAGATAGCTCAGTTGGTAGAGCACGTTCTTGGTAAGGACGAGGTCGCCGGTTCGAATCCGGTTCTGGGCTCCAGGGCGTCGTCGCTGATCACCGACGTTAATCAAGATCAACAACTTCAATACCTAATCAAACCCACTACTCCACATGGCTAAAGGAACATTCGAACGCAAGAAGCCGCACGTCAACGTCGGCACGATCGGTCACGTCGACCACGGCAAGACCACGCTGACCACCTCCATCCTCGCGGTGCAGGCCGGCAAGGGTCTCGCTGAGGTCAAGACCTACGCGGATATCGCCAAGGGCGGCACCGTGCGCGATGCGTCCAAGATCGTCACGATCTCGGTCGCCCACGTGGAGTACGAGTCCGACAAGCGCCATTACGCGCACGTCGACTGCCCCGGCCACGCCGACTTCGTCAAGAACATGATCACCGGCGCCGCCCAGATGGACGGTGCGATCCTCGTCGTCTCGGCCGCGGACGGCCCGATGCCGCAGACCCGTGAGCACATCCTGCTCGCCCGCCAGGTCGGCGTGCCGAACATCGTGGTGTTCCTCAACAAGGTCGACCTCATCGACGACAAGGACCTCCTCGACCTCGTCGAAGAGGAAATCCGCGACCTCCTGACCAAGTATCAATTCGACGGCAAGAAGGCCAAGCTCATCCGTGGCTCCGCCACCGCCGCCCTTGAGGGCAAGCCCGAGGGCAAGGCCGCGATCCAGGCGCTGATGGAAGCCATCGACTCCGAGATCGCCGAGCCCCAGCGCGAGCTGGACAAGCCCTTCCTGATGTCCGTCGAGGACGTCTTCTCGATCACCGGCCGCGGCACCGTCGCGACGGGCCGTATCGAGCGCGGCATCTGCAAGCTCAACGACACCGTCGAGATCGTCGGCCTCAAGGACACGACCACGACCGTTGTCACCGGCATCGAAATGTTCCGCAAGCTGCTCGACCAGGGCCAGGCGGGCGACAACGTCGGCATCCTGCTCCGTGGCATTGAAAAGGACGGCATCGAGCGCGGCCAGGTCATTGCCGCCCCGAAGTCCATCACGCCGCACACGAAGGCCAAGGCCGAGATCTACGTCCTCTCGAAGGACGAGGGCGGCCGCCACACGCCGTTCTTCAACGGCTACCGTCCCCAGTTCTACTTCCGTACCACGGACGTGACCGGCGTCGTCAACCTGCCCAAGGGCGTGGAGATGATCATGCCGGGCGACAACATCGCCGTCGACATCGAGCTCATCGTGCCGATCGCCATGGAGAAGACCCAGAAGTTCGCCATCCGCGAAGGCGGTCGCACCATCGGTGCCGGCCGCGTTACGGAGATCGTCGCATAAGCGTCATTTAACCTCTTCCGACCGCCGCTGCCGGGGCTCCTTTGGGAGTCCCGGCTGTGTCGTCTAAAAGAAATAGAATATAACCACAGGGGTGTAGCTCAATTGGTAGAGTAGCGGTCTCCAAAACCGTTGGTTGGGGGTTCGATTCCCTCCGCCCCTGCCACCTTCGCCCGATACAACACATGGCCAATCCCTTCCGCTCCGCCCGCCTCTTCGCCAGCGAGCTCGTTGGCGAGCTGCAGAAAGCCAGCTGGCCGACCAAGTCCGAACTCAAGGACTCGACGATCGTCGTGATCGTCGCGTGTCTGCTGCTCGGCCTGTTCACCAGCATCAGCGACTTCGCCCTCGTCAACGTGGTCGACGTCGTCACCGAGTGGGTCAGCAAGCTCTAACCACCTTCGCCCGATGACCACCCAGACTTCCACCGCCCAGTGGTTCGCCCTCCACACGCTCTCCGGCCAGGAGAACAAGGTGAAGAACTACATCGAGAAGTTCAAAAAGGCCGAGGAGCTGGCCGACCAGATCCACGAGGTGCTCCTCCCCACCGAGGTCGTCTCCGAGGTCAAGAACGGCAAGAAGTCCACGAAGGTCCGCAAGCTCTACCCGGGCTACGTCTTCATCAACATGGCCCTCTACGACGAGGAAAAGAAGGTCATGATCAAGCCGTTCTACTTCGTGAAGGACGCCGCGGGTGTCATCGGCTTCGTCGGCGGCGATCATCCCGCCGCGCTCCGCCAGGCCGAGATCGACGAGATCAAGGCCCGCATCGAGGCCGCCTCCGGCAAGGAAGTGCCGAAGGTCACCTTCGAGGTCGGCGAGGAGCTCAAAATCACCGACGGCGCCTTCGCCAATCTCACCGGCCGCGTCGACGAGGTCGACCCCGCGCGCGGCAAGCTCAAGATTTCCGTCTCCATTTTCGGTCGGTTTACGCCCGTCGAACTCGAATACTGGCAGGTCCAGCGCGCCTCTGAAAGCTGATCCAGCCGCCCTCCCTACCAACCAGTCCTCCCTTACCAAAAACTACCATGGCCAAAAAGATTCAAGGCTACGTCCGTCTCCAGCTTCCCGCCGGTGCGGCCAACCCAGCTCCTCCCGTCGGTCCCGCCCTCGGCGCCCAAGGCGTCAACATCATGGGCTTCTGCAAGGAGTTTAACGCGAAGACCAAGGACCAGAATGGCATGATCATTCCGGTCGTCATCACGGTCTACTCCGACAAGTCCTTCACCTTCATCCTCAAGTCGCCCCCGGCGTCCGTGCTGCTCAAGAAGGCCGCCGGCATCGCCACCGGCTCGGCCAAGCCCAACATGGACAAGGTCGGCAAGGTCACGAAGAAGCAGATCCTCGAGATCATCAAGATCAAGAAGGCCGACCTCAACGCCAACAGCGACGAGGCCGCCATCCGCATGATCGCCGGCACCGCCCGCAACATGGGCATCGAAGTCGTCGACTAATTTCCCTCAACCGCAACTCACCGCGGGAGTCCTCACGGACGTTCGCACCGCAAGGAGTCCAACATGCCCGTCAAACAAAGCAAACGCTACCGCAGCGCCGCCAAGGCCGCTGATCTCACGAAGGAATATCCGCTCAAGGAAGCGGTCGATATCCTCGCCAAATTCCCCAAGGCCAAGTTCGACGAGACCGTCGAGCTGTCCTTCCGCCTCGGCGTTGATCCCGCCCAGGGCGACCAGATGGTGCGCGGCACCACGCCGCTGCCCAACGGCTCCGGCAAGAAGGTCCGCGTCATCGTCTTCACCGATGACGCCCCCAAGGCCCTCGCCGCGGGTGCCGACCATGCCGGCCTCGCCGAGCTGATGACCAAGATCAACGAGGGCTGGCTCGACTTCGACGTCGCGATCGCGACCACCGAGGCCATGAAGCAGGTGCGCACGCTCGCCCGCGTCCTCGGCCCCAAGGGCCTCATGCCCAACCCGAAGTCCGGCACCGTCACCGACGACATCGCCGCCGGCATCAAGGCCGTCAAGGCCGGCCGCGTGGAGTTCAAGGTCGACAAGACCGCCAACATTGGCGTCGGCGTCGGCAAGCGCTCGTTCACGGCCGACCAGATCACCGAGAACGTCGCCGCGGTCCTCGAGGCCGTCGGCAAGGCCAAACCCGCCGCCTTCAAGGGCCACTACATCAAGAGCGTCACCCTCTCGTCCTCGATGAGCCCGGGCGTGAAGCTCGCGACCACCGAGTTCAACAAATTCTAAGGAGCCCACCATGAGAGCCGAAAAACAATATTTGATCGACGAGGTCAGCACGCACCTGAAGAAGTCGGACTACGTCATCCTCACCAACTTCACGAAACTCACCGTCGCGGATGCGGCCGAGCTGCGCAAGCGTCTCGCCCCCGAGAAGGCCGAGTTCCACGTCGTGAAGAACAGCTCCTTCCGCGTCGCCGCCAAGGCCATGGGCCTGCCCGACCTGGAGAAGTCCCTCAGCGGCCAGACGGCCGTCGTGGTCGGCGGCAAGAACCCCGCCGGCGTCGCCAAGACCCTGAAGAAATTCATCGAGGAAAAGCAGAAACTCGAGGTCAAGGTGGGCGTGATGGACAAGAAGCTGATGTCCGCCGCCGATCTGGCCAAGCTCGCCGATCTGCCCTCGTTCGACGCCCTGCGCTCGATGCTCCTCGGCATGCTCACCATGCAGGGGGCCGCGTTCGTCCGCGTCCTCGATGCCAAGGTCAAGAAGGAGCAGCCCGCTGCTGCTCCCGCCGCCTAACCCATCCACCACCACACTTTTCCGGCGCAAGCCGGGAGCAAAATATCCAACGAAGAGGCTAGGGGATACGTCCCTTAAACGCGTTTCCACCGAGACCGCTATCCGCTTCAGGAGAACATACCATGAGCAACATCACCAAAGACCAAGTCATTGAATGGCTGTCCGCCCAGCCGATCCTCGATCTCGCCGCGCTCGTCAAAGAGCTCGAGACGAAGTGGGGCGTTTCCGCCGCCGCTGCCGCCGGCCCCGCCGCCGCTGCCGCCGGCCCCGCCGCTGCTGCCGCCGAGGAGAAGACCGAGTTCACCGTCGTCCTCGTCGAGGCCGGCGCGAACAAGATCGGCGCCATCAAGGAAGTCCGCGCTATCACCGGCCTGGGCCTCAAGGAAGCCAAGGACCTCGTCGAAGGCGCGCCCAAGCCCGTCAAGGAAGGCGTCAACAAGGCCGAGGCCGAGGACATCAAGAAGAAGCTCGAGGCCGCCGGTGCCAAGGTGGAACTCAAGTAACCGCTTGGCGTTTTTGTCCTTCAGTCAGCTCAATTCACCGAGACAGGCCGTGTCCAACCGCGGCCTGTCTTTCGGCTTTCTTTCAATTGTTCTTTTCGCGCCCCTGCGCGCCTTTGTCACCCACGCCGATGCTCCGGGCCGCCCTGCCCGCCGTAGCCTTGGCGTAGGCGGGTGAGCCTCTGCTCCTTTTTTCAGATCACATCTACACGGGAAATTCCATGGCCGACCGCACTCATACCGAACGCATTAACTTCGGCAAACTCCGCGAAGTCATCCAGCCGCCGAACCTCATCGAGCTGCAGATCAGCTCCTACCTCGAGTATCTCCAGAAGGATACGCCCGAGAAGCAGCGCAAGCCGTACGGCCTCGAGGCCGTGTTCAAGGAGGTCTTCCCGATCAATTCCTACGACGAGCGCCTGACGCTCGAGTACGTCTCCTACACCATCGGCGAGCCCAAGAGCTCCGAGATCGAGTGCCTCCGCGAAGGCACGACCTACGCCGTGCCGCTCTACGTGAAGCTGCGCCTGCGCGAAGAGGACTTCATCAAGGACGAGGAGATCTTCATGGGCGACATCCCGATGGTGACCGAGCGGGGCTCGTTCATCATCAACGGCGCCGAGCGCGTCGTCGTCTCCCAGCTCCACCGTTCGCCCGGCATCTGCTTCGAGGTCGCCACGCACCCGAACGGCAAGCTGCTGCACTCCTTCCGCATCATCCCCGACCGCGGCACCTGGCTCGAGGTCCAGTTCGACAACAACGACCTCCTCTACGTCTATCTCGACCGCCGCCGCCGCCGCCGCAAATTCCTCATCACGACGCTGCTTCGCTCCATCGGCTTCAGCAACGACCTCGATATCCTCAACCTGTTCTACACGATCCAGGACCTGAAGGTCTCCAAGGCCCTCGACCTCGAGAACGTCTCCACGCTCGTCCTCGTCGAGGACGTGATCGACGCCCAGAAGGGTGTCGTGCTCGCCCGCGCCTTCGAGCCGCTCACCAAGGCCATCGTCCGCACCTTCGAGAAGCACGACATCAAGTCGATGCGTGTCATCGACACCACGGCCGACGAGGGCGCGATCATCCGCGCGCTCAAGAAGGACCCGACCCGCAACGAGGAGGAGGCCCTCAAGGAAATCTACAAGAAGCTGCGCCCGGGCGAGCCGCCGACCACGGCGAACGCCAAGGCCCTGCTCAAGCGCCTGTTCTTCGACCCGAAGCGCTACGATCTCGGCCGCGTCGGCCGCTACAAGATCAACCAGAAGCTCGACCTCAAGATCGAGCTCGAGAACCGCATCCTCGACAGCGCCGACATCGTCGCCGCCACCAAGTATCTCGTCCGTCTCAAGAAGAGCGACGGCATCGTTGACGACATCGATCACCTCGGTTCCCGCCGCGTGCGCACCGTGGGTGAACTCCTCGCCAACCAGTGCCGCGTCGGTCTTTCCCGCACCGAGCGTTTGGTGCGCGAGCGCATGACCCTCTACGACCAGAGCGTCGACTCGATCACGCCCCAGAAGCTGATCAACCCGAAGGCCCTGACGACCGTGATCCGCGATTTCTTCGCGCGCTCGCAGCTGTCGCAGTTCATGGACCAGATCAACCCGCTCGCCGAGCTCACCCACAAGCGCCGCCTGTCGGCCCTTGGACCGGGCGGTCTCAACCGCGAGCGCGCCGGCTTCGAGGTGCGCGACGTGCACCCCTCGCACTACGGCCGCATCTGCCCGATCGAGACCCCGGAAGGTCCGAACATCGGCCTCATCAACTCCCTGTCCACCTATGCCCGCGTGAACGAATTCGGCTTCATCGAGGCGCCTTACCGCGTCGTCGAGAAGGAGAAGGGCCGCGTCACCGACAAGGTCGTTTACCTCACCGCCGACCAGGAGGAAGGCAAGACCATCGCCCAGGCCAACGCCGAGGTCGATGAGAAGGGTAACTTCATCGGCAAGGTCACCGCCCGTAACTCCGGCAACTTCCTCGAGGTCGCCGCTGACGAGGTCGACCTGATGGACGTTTCGCCCAAGCAGGTGGTGTCCGTCGCCGCCGGCCTGATCCCGTTCCTCGAGCACGACGACGCCAATCGCGCGCTCATGGGTTCCAACATGCAACGCCAGGGCGTGCCGCTCCTCCAGACCGAGGCGCCGCTCGTTGGCACCGGCCTCGAGGCCCGCCTCGCGAGCGACTCCAAGACCGTCGTCATCGCCGAGGAATCCGGCATCGTCGCCTCCGTCGACGCCAAGCAGATCATCGTCACCAAGGACGGCGAGCTGCCCCGCCACCCGAAGCACAACCCGAAGGACCACGTCTTCGTGTATGAGCTCCGCAAGTTCATGCGCTCGAACGCCGGCACCTGCTTCAGCCAGCGGCCCATCGTCAAGAAGGGCCAGAAGGTCAAGAAGGGCGAGTGCATCGCGGACGGTCCCTCGACCGACCACGGCGAGCTCGCGCTCGGCCGCAACGTGCTCGTCGGCTTCATGCCGTGGAACGGCTACAACTTCGAGGACGCCATCCTCATCTCCGAAAAGGTGCTGAAGGAAGACATCTTCACCTCCATCCACGTCCAGGAATTCGAGGTCACCGCCCGTGACACGAAGCTTGGGCCGGAAGAAATCACGCGCGACATCCCGAACATCGGCGAGGAAGCGCTCAAGAATCTCGACCACAACGGCGTCATCCGTGTCGGTGCCGAGGTGAAGCCGGGCGACATCCTCGTCGGCAAGATCACCCCGAAATCCGAGACCGAGCTCGCGCCCGAGGAAAAGCTCCTCCGCGCGATCTTCGGCGAAAAGGCCGCGGACGTGAAGGACACCTCCCTCATCGTCCCCTCCGGCGTCAACGGCATCATCATGGACGTGAAGGTCTCGACCAGCCGCCTCGACGCGGAGCGCGACCGCCTGTCCCCGTCCGACCGCCGCCGCCAGGTGAAGCAGATCCAGGAAGACTACAAGACCCAGATGGACAAGCTGCGCGAGCAGCTGACCGAGGCCTTGTCCAACATCCTCCTCGGCGAAAAGATCCCGCTCGACGTCATCAACGGCCAGTCCGGCGAAATCATCATCCCGGCCAACCGCAAGATCACGAAGACGCTCCTCCGCAAGCTGGCGGCCGTCGCGAAGCACATCGAGATCGATCCTTCCCCCGTCCGCATCAAGATCATGGAGATCATCGCCTCCTTCCAGTCGAAGTTCGACGAGTTGGAAGGCGACCGCGAGCGCAAGGTCGCCACGATCGAGACCGGCGACGAGAACGGTCCCGGTGTCATCAAGCAGGTCAAGGTCTACATCGCCACGAAGCAGAAGCTCGAGGTCGGTGACAAGATGGCCGGCCGCCACGGCAACAAGGGCGTCGTCGCCAAGATCGTGCCGGAAGAGGACATGCCCTTCCTGCCCGACGGCACCCCGATCGAGATCTGCCTTAACCCCCTCGGCGTGCCTTCGCGCATGAACGTGGGCCAGGTGCTTGAGACGCACCTCGGCTGGGCTTGCAAAAAGCTCGGCATCAAGGTGGCCACCCCCGTGTTCGACGGCATTCCCGAGAGCAAGGTGCGCGGCTACCTCAAGGAGGCCAAGCTGCCTTCCACCGGCAAGTCCCCGCTCTACGACGGTCGCACCGGCGAGAAGCTCGATCAGGAGGTCGTCGTGGGCTACATCTACATGATGAAGCTGAACCACCTTGTGTCGCACAAGATCCACGCGCGCGCGGTTGGGCCTTACTCGCTCGTCACGCAGCAGCCCCTGGGCGGCAAAGCCCAGTACGGCGGCCAGCGTTTCGGCGAAATGGAAGTATGGGCGCTCGAGGCGTACGGCGCCGCGCACACCCTCCAGGAGCTCCTCACCGTCAAGTCCGACGACGTCAACGGCCGCACCAAGATCTACGAGTCGCTCGTCAAGGGCGACAACACGCTGAGCGCGGGCACGCCCGAATCGTTCAACGTGCTGGTCAAGGAAATGCAGGCCCTCGGCCTCGACATCAAACTCGCGAAGCGCACCGCCCTGGGCGAAGCCCTCGGGGGCGGCCGCTAACCTCTAACACAATACTGGGAGCAAAATCATAATGAGCACTGAACACGCCCGTGAAGAAGTCCGGTCCGTCCTGGGATCCGACGAGAATCAGTTCGACAACGTTTCCATCTCCGTGGCCGCGCCGGAGACCATCCGCGCCTGGTCCAAGGGTGAGGTCAAGAACCCCGAGACGATCAACTACCGCACCTTCAAGCCCGAGCCGGGCGGTCTTTTCTGCCAAAAGATCTTCGGTCCGGTGCGCGATTACGAGTGCGCCTGCGGCAAGTACAAACGCATCAAGTACAAGGATGTCGTCTGCGATCGCTGCGGCGTCGAGGTGACCATCGCCCGCGTCCGTCGCGAGCGCATGGGCCACATCGAGCTGGCCGTGCCCGTCGCCCACATCTGGTTCCTCAAGAGCATGCCGAGCCGCCTCGGCCTCCTGCTCGACATGACCGCCCGTTCGCTCGAGCGCGTCATCTACTACGAGAACTACATGGTGACCAACGCGGGCAAGACGCCGCTCGAGCTCAAGCAGCTCCTCACCGAGACCGAGTACCAGCAGGCCGTCGATGAGTACGGCGCCGATGCCTTCACCGCCAAGATGGGCGCCGAGGCCGTTCGCGACGTGCTCACCCAGATCGACATGGAGGCCGTCGTCGCCGAGCTCCACGAGACGATGCGCGCCACGCGCTCGAAGCAGATCAAGAAGAAGCTCTCGAAGCGCCTCAAGGTCATCGGTGGTTTCATCAGCTCCAAGTCCCGTCCCGAGTGGATGGTCATGGAAGTGCTGCCCGTCATCCCGCCGGACCTGCGCCCGCTCGTCCCGCTCGAGGGCGGCCGCTTCGCGACCTCCGACCTGAACGATCTCTATCGCCGCGTCATCAACCGCAATAATCGCCTGCGGAACCTGATGCAGCTGAAGACGCCCGACGTCATCATCCACAACGAAAAGCGCATGCTCCAGGAGGCCGTCGACGCTCTGTTCGACAACGGCCGCCATGGCCGCCCGGTCACGGGCGCCGGCAACCGCGCCCTGAAGTCGCTCTCCGACATGCTCAAGGGCAAGCAGGGCCGCTTCCGCCAGAACTTGCTCGGCAAGCGCGTCGACTACTCCGGCCGCTCCGTCATCGTCATCGGTCCCGAGCTCAAGCTCAATCAGTGCGGCCTGCCCAAGAAGATGGCGCTCGTCCTCTTCGAGCCGTTCATCATCCGCCGCCTCAAGGAACTCGGCTTCGTGCACACCGTCCGCGGTGCCCGCAAAATGATCGAGAAGAAGTCCCCGGAAGTCTGGGACATCCTCGAGGAAGTCACCAAGGGCCACCCGGTGTTGCTCAACCGCGCGCCGACCCTGCACCGCCTCTCGATCCAGGCTTTCGAGCCCGTGCTCATCGAGGGTTCGTCCATCCGCGTCCACCCGCTCGTCTGTACCGCCTACAACGCGGACTTCGACGGTGACCAGATGGCCGTCCACGTGCCGTTGTCCCTCGAGGCCATCTTGGAGTGCAAACTCCTGATGATGTCGACGAACAACATCTTCTCGCCGTCTTCCGGCAAGCCGATCCTCACGCCGTCACAGGACATCGTCCTCGGCGCCTACTACCTCACCGTCGAGCCGCGCGCCAAGCCCGCCAAGGGCGTCCGCGTGCCGTTGCTCTCCGGGCTCCAGGAAGTGCTCTACGTCAAGGCCGACGGCGCCCTCAAGATGCACGACTGGATCGAGGTCCCGAATCCCGACTTCAAGAAGGACACCGTCTACGGTAACAAGGAGCGCAAGGTGCTCCGCACGACCGTGGGCCGTGTGATCTTCAACGAGATCTGGCCGTCCGCGCTCGGGTTCATCAACTTCCCGGTGCCGAAGGGCAAGCTCGGCGACCTCATCCTCAACACCTACAAGGTCGCCGGCGACCGCGTGACGGTGGAGACGCTTGACCGCCTGAAGGAGCTGGGCTTCCAGACCGCCATGCAGGCCGGTATCTCCATCGGTATCGACGACATGATCATTCCTGAGAACAAGAAGGAAATCGTGGCCGACGCCCGCAAGAAGGTCGACGAGGTCGAGTCCCAGTACAAGAAGGGCATCATCACCTCCGGCGAGCGCTACAACAAGATCATCGATATCTGGACCGGCGCCACCGATCGTATCGCCAAGGCGGTCTTCGCCAAGCTCGAGAACAACGACGGCAAGCCCGAGGTTAACCCGGTGTACATCATGATGGACTCCGGCGCCCGCGGTAACAAACAGCAGGTCCGCCAGCTGTGCGGTCTCCGCGGCCTCATGGCCAAGCCCTCCGGCGAAATCATCGAGCGCCCCATCCTGTCCTCGTTCCGCGAGGGCCTCACGGTGCTCGAGTACTTCATCTCGACGCACGGCGCCCGCAAGGGCCTCGCCGACACCGCCCTCAAGACGGCCGACGCCGGTTACATGACCCGCAAGCTCTGCGACGTGGCCATGGACGCCGTTGTCACCGAGGAGGATTGCGGCACCCGCGACGGCATCTGGAAGAAGGCCATCTTCGAAGGTGAGACCATGCTGGTCACCCTGGCCGAGCGCATTGTCGGCCGCTTCTCGGCCGACGACGTCTACGACCCGCTCGCCCCGACCAAGACCATCGTCGACGCCGGCGAACTCATCACCGAGGAGCTCTCCAAGCGCATCGAGGATTCCGGCATCGAGCGCGTCAAGGTGCTCTCGCCGCTCACCTCCACGAGCGAGCAGGGCATCGACGCCAAGTCCTACGGCATCAATCCCGCGACCAACAAGGTCGCGAAGATCGGTGACTCCGTCGGCATCATCGCCGCCCAGTCCATCGGCGAGCCGGGCACGCAGCTCACCATGCGCACCTTCCACATCGGCGGTGTCGCCTCGGCCGGTTCCAAGAACCCCGAGATCAAGGTCCGCAACGCCGGTATCGTCAAATACCGCGGCCTCCGCCTCGTGCAGACGGCCGAGGGCTTCAACATCGTCCTCAACAAGACCGGTTCGCTCCAGATCATCGACGAGAACGATCGCGAGCTGGAATCCTACCCGATCGTGGTCGGCACCTTCCTCTCCGTCACCGACGCGGCGAAGGTCACCAAGGGCCAGACGATCGCCCAGTGGGATCCCTATAACATCCCGGTCCTCTCCGAGAAGGCCGGCACGCTCCACTTCAAGGACATGATCCCGGGTGTGACCGTGAAGCGCGAACTCGACGAATCCACCGGCCGCATCGCGACCGTGGTCATCGAGCACAAGGAGGACCTCAATCCCCAGATCGAAGTCCGCGACGACCACAACAAGCCGGTCGCCGCTTACTCGATCCCGACGGGTGCCCAGGTGGCCGTCGCCGAGGGTGACATCATCCAGCCTGGCGCCTTGCTCGCCAAGACGCCCCGCCAGGCGTCCGTCACCAAGGACATCACCGGTGGTCTCCCCCGCGTGGCCGAGCTCTTCGAAGCCCGCCGCCCGAAGGAAGCCGCCGAGATGGCCCGCATCGAGGGTGTCGTTTCGTTCGAGGGTTCCATCCGCGGCAAGCGCAAGCTCGTCGTCCGCCAGGAGGAGTCCGGCGCCGAGGAGGAACACCTGATCCCGCACGGCAAGCACATCATCGTGCAGGCCGGCGACGTCGTCCACAAGGGCCAGCACCTCACCGAGGGCTCCGCCGATCCGCACGAGATCCTCGAGATCCTCGGGCCCACCGCGCTGTATGAGTTCCTCATCGGCCAGGTGCAGGAAGTCTACCGTCTCCAGGGCGTGTCGATCAACGACAAGCACATCGAGGTCATCATCCGCCAGATGCTCCGCAAGGTCCGCATCAGCGATCCGGGTGACACCGAGTGGTTCTGGGGTGAGCAGATCGATCGCACCGCCTTCCTGCGCGAGAACAAGCGCATCGAGGCCGCCGGCGGCAAACCCGCCGAGGCCGAGCCGATCCTGCTGGGCATCACCAAGGCCTCGCTCGAGACCGAGAGCTTCATCTCGGCCGCCTCCTTCCAAGAGACGACGCGCGTCCTTACCGACGCCTCGACGCTGGGCAAGGTCGACACCCTGAAGGGCTTCAAGGAAAACGTCATCATGGGTCACTTGATCCCGGCGGGCACGGGC